>Ga0209803_1000111_pt1 | contig 47657 bp, 50 predicted proteins | sample GraSoiAngelo_138_FD_185895 | JGI IMG/M metagenome (GOLD analysis project Ga0209803, IMG submission 185895) | Grasslands soil microbial communities from the Angelo Coastal Reserve, California, USA - 14_0929_09_40cm (SPAdes) (version 2) | ecosystem: Environmental > Terrestrial > Soil > Grasslands ...
GAGAAAGACGAGCCCCCGTACGCTGAGTGGTATGAGGTCTCGCAAGGGACTGTGGACGCAATCGGGGACACTCGAGACAGGGGTGGCCGGGTGATTGCCGTCGGAACCACGGTGGTGCGGGCGCTTGAAAGCTCGGCCGATGTCAACTGCGAGCTGATCGCCTCCCAGGGTTGGACCGAACTCGTGATTACGCCGGAAAGGCGCCTTTGTTTCGTTGACGGGCTCCTTACCGGTTTCCACGAACCGAAGGCCAGCCATCTCGCGATACTGGAAGCCCTTGCGGGGAGGGCGCATCTGCGGAAGACCTACGCGGCGGCGCTAGAGGCGGGGTACCTCTGGCACGAGTTCGGAGACCTGCATCTCATTCTGTAAGTCGTTGCAGAGGGTGACGGCTGGCGAGAAATCGTCGATCGTGTATCGAACGTCGACCGTGGGCGTCGCCATCTAGGCCGCCCTGGCGATGCGAGGTGGCTGCGCCCGCTCCTTCGCCTGCGCTTCGGGATAGGTCCTGTGACCGCACTGCAGGCAAACGAGCTCCAGTTCGCCCAGCAGTTCTTCCTGCATGATATCGCCGTGACAGCGGGGGCACGATTTCAAGAGAATCATCTTTCACCTCTTAGCAGGGAAGTTTCGATTTCTCCAACCCGCTTTCTCTTAGGCTCGACCGGTCCTCCAGGCGCGTGTTCGGCCCGAAGGGCGTCACCTAGGGCCCGACTCTCGTCGGGCCCTACGCACGGCCCTCCTCAGCTCGCCTCCGAAGCCGACCCGGCAGCGGGCCAGCCGCGGTCGCGGGCGCCTTCGACTCTGATCGTCGGCAGGTAGCGGACGAGCCAGGCGGGCGCCCACCAGTTCGCCCGACCCATCAGCTCCATCGCCGCTGGGACAAGTATGAGCCGCACGATCGTGGCGTCGATGAAGATCGCAGCAGCGAGGCCGAAACCGAAGAGCTTTATGTCACGCTGTTCGCCGAGGACGAAGGCGCCGAAGACGCAGACCATGATCGCCGCTGCGGCCGAGATCACACGTCCGGTCGCGGCGAGGCCGTCCGCGACCGCGCGGGCGTTGTCGCCGGTGCGGTCGTATTCCTCTCTTACGCGCGTGAGGAGGAAGACCTCGTAGTCCATCGAGAGCCCGAAGATAATGGCGAACAGCATCATCGGCGCCCAGGCCTCGATCGGCCCCTCCTTGCCCTGGCCAATGATGAAGTCGAACCAGCCCCACTGGAAGACCGCTATCATCGCTCCAAAGGCCGCGCTGATGGACAACATGTTCATGATTACAGCCTTCAGCGGGACAACGACGCTGTGGAAGACTACCAGCAGCAGCAGGAATGACAGCGCCAGCACCGCGCCGATAAAGATCGGCAGCTTGTCAGTAACGTAGTCCGAAAAGTCCACTGCGCCGGGCGCCAAGCCCGTCGTGAGCACGTCCATGCCTGTCTGGGCCTTCACCGGCGGTATCGTCTCTTTGCGAAGCCGGTGGACCAGATCGGTCGTGTCCTCCGCTTGGGGCCCCGTCGTCGGGAAGACGTTTATGAGAGCAAGATTGCTGTTTCCGAGGACTTCCGGCTTGGTCACTGACTCAACGCCAGATGTCGATTCAAGGCGGCTCGCAAGCGTGTCTAGGTCCTTGCTCTCGGGCGGCCCGTTCTTCCCCTGCGCGACAACGAGGAGGGGGGCGTTGAAGCCGGGGCCGAACCCTTCGGAGAGCAGATCGTACGCGCGGCGGCTGCTGTCCGATTCAGGGCGGTTACCGGCATCGCCAAAGCCGAGCCGCAGCGACAGCAGAGGGATCGCAAGCACGATGAGAACCGCAACGCTCGCGATCAGTGCCGGCCAGGGGTGAGCCTGGATGACGCGGCTCCACCGCCACCAAATTGTGCGGTGCATCTCGCCCGGCTTCTCCGGGCGGTGAGGCAGGCCAAATTTATCGATGTTCCGCCCCGCAAAACCGAGAATGGCCGGCACCAGCGTCAGGGCGGCCAGCATGGTAATCAAAACGGCGACTATGGCGCCCGTGCTGACGGCGCGCATCGCATCCAGGTTCATCAGGAACATGCCCAGAAGCGAAATAACGACCGTCACGCCAGCGAAGAGGACCGCGCGGCCGGAGGTGTCTAGGCTTAGGGCGATCGCCTCCCGTGGCTCCATGCCCTCGCGCAAGCCGTCTCGGTAACGGGATACTATCAGCAGTGCGTAGTCTATGCCGACGCCGATACCGATCATGGCCGCGAGCTGAGTGGTGAAGTTCGGCATAGCCATTACGTTTGTCAGCAGTCCGATTATTGCCACGCCGATGCCTATGCCGAACAAGGCCGTGATGATCGGCAACCCCATCGCGATGACCGACCCGAACGCGATGAGCAGAATGATGATGGCTGCGATGATGCCAATGAACTCGCTGGAAAGCGCGGGTGCTTCGGCGAACATGTCGCCGCCGAGCTCGATCCGCAACCCCGGCACGTTCACATTGTTCCGCAGACCCTTGATGACATCCGCGTCGTCCGTGTACTTCTCATAATTGCGGTCGGAGAAGTTCAGTTGGGCGTAAGCTATCTTGTCGCCCTTAGCGATCTGGTAGTCCTTCCCGGGCTGATAGGGGCTTATCGTCTCCACGCCCGGCACAGCGGAACGGATGTCGCCTAGCAGGCCCTCGACTGCTTGCTTGACGGCGGGGTCTTGCACCCCCTGCTGAGCCTCGAACACTACCTGGCCCTGGTGGCCGGTGCGATCATTAACGCCGCTCTTCTTGAGCAGGTCGAGGGCCTTCTGACTTTCGGAGCCCGGCAGCTTGAACTCAGTGCTGAACTCGCCGCCAAAGGCCCCGGACAATGCGAACACGCCGACTAGAGCTAGAATCCAGCCGACAACCACATAGCGACGCCTGCGATAGGCAAACTGAGCGATGGACTTCATGGCAATCCTCCTTGTATGAGCCGCGTTGTGGCGGTTGATGCGCTTAGCATGGGCATCAGGTCCACAGCGCCTCCGTCTTCCCCTGCACATCGACTTCGAATGAGCCGTACTGGATCGCGCCGGCGCGTTCGTAGGTGTGGATGGCCACGCCTGTACTGGAAGTCTTCGTGTCGACCAGCTTCAAAGCGGCGGGAACGGCTCCAGCGGCGAAGAGCCGCTTGCCATTGCCGAGCACCAGCGGGAAGAACCAAAGCCGGTACTCGTCGACGAGATCGTGTTCGATCAAGGTCTGAATCAGGTCGCCACTGCCGTGCACCTGGATCTCGCTCCCGGCCTGATCCTTAAGCGCGGCGACCGCCTTAGCGACGTCTCCCTCGACGAGAGTCGCGTTGTTCCACGTGACTTTTTCGAGGGTCCGTGAGGCGACGTACTTTGGCACGCTGTTGAGCTTGGCCGCGATGGGATCATCGCCACCGACATTCGGCCAGTGGGCGGCAAAGATCTCGTAGGTCTTCCGCCCGAGCAGCAGTACGTCTCCTTGAAGCGTAGACTCGACGATTAGCTGGCCCATAACGTCATCCCAGTAGTTGACCGACCAACCGCCGTGCTCGAATCCACCCTCGCGGTCCTCATCGGGTCCCCCCGGCGCCTGCATGACGCCATCTACGGTGAGGAAAGTGCCGACAACGAGCTTTGGCATTTCTAGTACTCCTTCCTTCTCAACTGTGCTAGAATGAGCGTGATGCACATTCTGCACAGTGCAGTATCTGCATGGTGCAGATGATATGCGGAGTGCAATCTGCATGTCAACACCTGAGCAACAGACTGTGACCAAGATCACAAAGACTAAATCCCGGCCCCGACGCGGCCCCAACAGCCCAGCTCTGACGCGAAAAATTGAGGAGCTGTCCCGAGAGATGCGCCTGATGAGCTCGTTCGACGCCCTGTTCAGCCAGGCGGTCGCCGAGCGCGTCGGCATGCATGCGACCGACATTGAGACGATGGACCTCCTGAACACGCTCGGCCCTATGACGGCGGGGGAGCTCGCCGAGCGGACCGGACTTTCGAGCGGGGCGACGACGCGGCTCATCGACCGGATGGAACGCGCAGGATACGTTCGCCGGCGGCCCGACGAACACGACCGGCGTTGCGTGATTGTCGAACCGGTAGACGAGAACCTGGGTGAGATTGGAGCGCTTTTCCAGCCTCTTGCCGACGGGCTGATCGAGCTCTGGTCGACTTTTACCGACAGCGAGTTGGACGTGATCATCGACTTCGTGCGGCGAAACAACGCCCTGGTGGCGAAGATAAACGCGAGCATGCGCGCCTGCGACTAGCGACTCCGCGGCCAGCTGATTCGTTCCAGATCCAAGTCCGAGCATTGTCTGTAACTCATAGCGAAGCCCACTACCTTTAGGTTCGGAGACCTGGCGCCCCGGGGACTCAGACTGAGGACTCGTTTCTCGTGGGCAATGGGTCCTAGGACTTGGGCTATTCGAATTCGAACCGGGTCCGTCACCGGGTTGGAACTCCTTTCGTCCCGCCGTGGATGGGCAACCGGCGTTGATGGACAAACTGCTAGGAGAGACCGCTTCTGGCGCCGTTTGCCGGATGGCTGCGAGGCCCCGCAAATCCGGCGAGCCTCAGGAAAGCCGGAGCGCCGACCCCATTCGACGTCCGATGGGGATATCGTGCGAACTCGGCAGGTCCGGAGACTGTGACACAGATCACACGTGTGGCCTCAACCAAATCGGCCCGATTGACCGAATTGTTGGTAGAATCAGGCGCCCAATCTGAGGCCACGCCCTGGTCATGGTCGACGGGCTAAAAAACCCCTAGGCGGTTCTTTGGTAGCGCCAGATCGCCAGCGGTACAAACACCAGCAGGATGGCAGCAGACCACGCGACAGCTTGAACGATGTCGGAAGTCGACGCGCCACTAAGCATCAACCCGCGCACAGCCGTCGCCGTGACAGACACCGGCTGGTGCTCCGCGAAGACGCGTAGCCAGTCCGGCATTGTGTTCGTCGGAACGAAGGCTGACGATGCAAAGACCAGCGGTGCGAGGACCGGGAATGCGGCAGCTTGGGCCGACTCCGGGTCGCGCACCCAGAGCCCGACTGTGGCGAAGACCCACGAGAACGTGTAGCCGAAAAGCAATACGAGTGCGAGACCGGCGATAAATTCCGGCGCGCTTGTATGCACTCGGAAGCCGACGACGAAGCCGACCGCGGCCATCAGCAGCACCACAAAGACGTTGCGCGCAAGGTCGGCTGTCGTACGTCCAGCCAGGACCGCTGGACGCGCCATGGGCAGCGAACGGAAACGTTCAAGGAGGCCGGTGTTGAGGTCGGCGGCCAGGCCGATTGCCGTGCCGACAGATCCAAAGACAACCACCTGCGTGAAGATACCAGGCATGAGGTAGTCTACGTAGCTAACGCCAGGTACCGTGATGGCGCCGCCGAAGACGTACCGGAACATCAGTACGAAGATCACCGGCTGGATCGTCGAGAACACAAGCAGCTGTGGCACTCGCTTATAGCCGAGGAGGTTGCGCCAAGTCACAGCGAGTATGTCTGACATCGCGCTGACAAGGCGGCCAAGACCATTGTGTTCAATCGGACGAGGAAACGAAGTAGCTGTCAACGTCATTAGGCACCTCCCACAGCAACCGCCTGCCGGTCGGGAGATTCCCTCGGCTCAGGCTGGCGTCCGGTCAGGGCAAGGAATGCGTCATCCAAGGTCGGCTCTCTGACGGCCATTGTGGCCGGCGTGAGCTGCGCGGCGTCGAGCGCGCGCAGTACGTCGATAAGGACGCGAGCACCATCATTGATCCTCATGCGGACTTTGCGGCCGTCGGGTTCCACGTCTTCGCTGAAGCGTGCCAACACTGATTTCGCGCGCACGGCTTCGCCCTCGTCAGGCAGACCAATCTCGATCATGGTGCTCCCCACCCTTGCCTTAAGGTCGGCTGGGGTTCCCTGCGCGATAATCCTTCCGTGGTCAACAACAACGATGTTATCGGCTAGCTTGTCCGCTTCTTCGAGGTATTGAGTCGTCAGCAGAACCGTTGTGCCGTCCGAGACAAGGTCCCTGATGACATCCCACAACTCGAGCCGTCCCTGGGGGTCGAGACCAGTGGTTGGCTCGTCAAGGAAAAGCACGGGGGGTTGGTGGACGAGCGCCGCAGCAAGGTCAAGGCGCCGCCGCATGCCGCCCGAATACGTGCGCACCACACGATCGGCGGCCTCTGTCAGCTCGAAGCGTTCGAGCAGAACGTCCGCGCGTGCAGCGATAGTATTGCGAGGCATCTGGGTCAGCAGCCCGATTAAGCGCAAATTCTCCCGACCGGTGAGGTTGCCATCGACCGCCGCGTATTGCCCCGCGAGGCCGATCCGGTACCGGACGGCGGACGCGTTGCTCACGACGTCGTAGCCAAGGACTCGCGCCGATCCGCTGTCGGGGCGAATGATTGTGGTCAGGATACGAACGGCGGTCGTCTTCCCGGCACCATTGGGGCCAAGCAGGCCCAGTACGCTCCCGCTAGGAACGCTGACGCTAACGCCATCGAGCGCGACAACGTCGCCGAACTTCTTCGTCAGGCCTGTCGCCTCGATCGCTATGTGGTTCATAACATCACTTTATCCCGATAGTTGAATTTATTCAAGCATAAAGCCGCTTCAAATATCCAATTGCTAGCAATTTGTTACATCTTGGAAATTGGATTGGCTTCAATGTATAATTACTACATGGTGTCTACCCGATCAGCCACGAAAGCGGAGCTGGCCGCGGAAGTCTGGAGTCAAATATTTGATTTCCTTGTGGCCACGCACGAGCAACGCGACCGGATTCTTGAGCGTTTTGGCCTGACTCCGGGAGACTCCAAGGCGCTAATGCACCTTGACTCAGAGATGGCCCAAAGCATGGGTTCTCTTGCTGCGGCCTGGTCGTGCGACGCCTCAAATGCGACCTGGATGGTGGACCGCCTGGAGCAACGAGGCCTCGTCGAACGGCGCGCGGTGGCCGGCGACCGGAGGGTCAAGACTGTCGTCCTGACATCGGAGGGAATCGCCATGAAGGCAGCGCTCAACGAAGCACTCCACGAACCTCCGCCAGAACTGCTACAGGTATCGCGTGCTGACCTCGGAGCCATGCGCGACGCACTCGCGAAATTGCCTGAACTCTTGCATTAGTTCCGTCCGGCAGATGGATCCTCGTCGAGCGAGTAATGGGCGATGTTGACACCGTCGGTCGTCCGGATTATGGGATGACCGGGTCTGAGCTGTGGCGCGTATTCCCGGGAAGTACTTTTGATGTCGGCTTCGTCCCGAGCCAGCTTATGTGCCGTCTTTTTGATGGTTGCCGGCTTTGAGCTGCCCCGTTCCCAGCCAGGCTCAGCGACGACGGGCGGAGCTGCTGCCGGCCAGCAGGGCAGACGCGGCGGTGCGTTCCTCGTCGGTCAGCCGGTGCGCGTAACCCCATTGGGCGAGCGCGCGAACGACGGAGCCCAGCTCCCTGCCCTTCTCCGTGAAGCGATATTCCGCTCGCGGCGGATGATCGCTGTAGAAGAACCGCTCAAGAATTCCTTCTCGCTCGAGCCGTTTGAGTCGCTGCGCGAGGAGGTTGGGCGAGATGCCCCGAAGCGACTCAAGCAGGTCGCTGAACTTCCCACTCCGGCCAAGGACTAAGTCGCGGAGGATGAGGATGGTCCATCGATCGCCGATAACGTCCAGGGTCGCTGCCACCGGGCATCCTGTCTGAGTTTCGTAAGCCCTTTCCAAAATCTCCCTCGCGCGACACTGTGATTTTTGTCACTTCAATATTAGAGAGGGGCCTGACAAATGTCAATCAACTACTTACAAGAGAAGATAGTAACTAGCTCCGGAAGCCGGTGGCCAGGTGGCTTAGATCGCAGTAGGGCTTGTTGCGGGACTGCCCGCAGCGGCAAAACGCGATGCGGGTAGCCCGGCGTGTCACGTTGCCCTCAGCATCAATTACCTCAATGTCGCCGCGAACAAAGAGCGGCCCATTTAGCCGGGGCTGGACCTGAGTCGGCGACGCCGGCGTCTCCTGTGGCGTGCCGTCCGTTCGAACATAGCTTAATGCGCCTGTGGGACACGTTTCGATGGCGCCGGCAAGTTCATCGGCCGAAGCGGCTTCGACGTTTACCCACGGACGCGCGTCGGGATTGAACACGTGAGGCAACGCGCGAACACAGTTCGAGACGTGAATGCAGAGCTTCGGTTCCCAATGCACCACGACACCGGGAGCCTCGTATTGCTTGAGAACATCAGGCTGGTGGCGCTGTTCAGTTGTCATCGGCTTTCTCTATCCTCGCCCGCGACAAGATCCTCGTACTCCGGATGCTTCCCGATGTAGTCGGCGACGTAAGGACACAGAGGCACGACGGAAAGGCCCCTGTCACGGGCATAGTCCAGCGCCGCCCTGGCCAGCCTTCCGGCGATTCCGTGCCCCTCGAGTGCGAGCGGGACGACCGTGTGCGTGTAGACGATCGTCCGACCACGCAGGTGGTACTCCAACCGCGCCATCTGGTCGCCGTAGTGGATTTCGAAGCGCCGTGCATCGAAATTGTGCTCGACGTTTAGGTCGTCTATAGCGATGTCCATCGTCGTTTCCTTCTAGATCCGCCCCCGCCAGATGCCAACCGGCTCGAATCGCATAGGCACGTCGACCAGAATTAGCTCGCTCTGCTCGCGACCCCGAATCCGCAGCTCGGGTTGGTCCGTCACCTTGGCCGCGTCGCCCGTGGTGACGTCGTCCTCGTCGAACGTGGCCGCCCCTTCTATTAAGTAAGCGTACACACCCCGACCCTCACCGATTTCATGCTTAACTTCGGTCCCCGCTTCGAGAGACGCGACGTACAGGGACGTGTCCTGGTGAATCTTCACGCCGCCGTTGCTGTCGGGACCCATGACCCGGAGTAGCCGGTTCGTTCGGTCCTCTTTGGTAAAAACTCGCTGCTCGACCTGCGGCTTGAGGCCCGGCGTGTCGGGCAAGATCCAGATCTGAATGAACCGCATCGGCTCGTCCTTTGAAGCATTCTGCTCCGAATGCAGGGCCCCCGACCCGAGGGTCATGCGCTGAACGGAGCCTGCTGGCAGCGGCCCGTACGCCCCGCCGACGTTGTCCTGATGTCCGAAGCTTCCTTCTACGACGTAAGTGAGCCCTTCGATGTCTTTGTGGGGGTGGAGGGGCCAGATCGCGCCAGGGATCAGGCGGTCGTCGTTGAAGACGCGCATCGCGCCAAAGCTGTCGTTTTCCGGGTCGCGGTATTCGTCGAACGAGAAGTGCCAGCGAGCGCGAAACCAGCCACCCTCGATGTCGTAGATTTCGTTGTCTCGTCGGATTTTGATCATTGGAGTTACCCTTCCTGCCGCCGCGCAATTTCTACGGTACCACCGCTGTTACCAGCCCGCGCTTCCCGAATCTATTGCTCGTAGCGCTCGACGGTGGTGGCGTCGCGGGTGTGTGCGCGTTCCGGGTTCTCGCCGAACTCTCGGAGAGCGCGCCGTTGCCGAAGCAAATCCCAACACTGGTCCAAAGCGACCTCGAGAGATTCCAGGCGCGCGCGTTTTTCGTCAGCCAGCTCGCTCTTCGCCTGATCGCGGAGCTCTCGCTCTTCGTCCACGAGCTTTTCTATTTGCTGCAGGATCTGTGCGTCGTCCATCGCTAGCTCCTATGCGCATCCTATAGTCGACGTGGGGGCGGTTGAAGCGGGTCTCCTCTCCTCTCCTCCGTGCGTGGTCCGGAACTACCCACCTGGCCGCTATGTACTTACAACTCGGGCCAGGCGCGCTGCAGCCGCCGCGCAGGCGGCGGCGGGGTCGGTGACCTCTTTCTGAACGAGCCGCCGGCTCACCCGCACGACTTCTCCACCGAGTGTCTTCAACGGCTCTTCGATCTGAGAGTTAGCCGGATGGCCGGTATCCTCGAACGCTTGCCATGATTGGGGAATCGGGACGACGAGCGGCACCGCCCAGCCTCTCAGCGCCCGGATGATGAACTCCATCGTGTTGATCGCCTGCAGCCCCTGAGTCCCGCCCGCCACGCTGATCAGACCAATCACCTTGTCCGTCAGGTATGACGGCTCACGCTTGGCCAGCAAGATTAGCCAGTCCAGGGCATTCTTGAACGAGCCGCTGATGCTCCCGTGATATAGGGGGCTGCTCCAGATCATGCCATCGGCCGCGTAAACCGCCTCGACGAGGCGGTTTACGGACTCTGGTACGTGGTCCGAGCTGGGGTCGTACATCGGAAGGTTGAGCTGACGCAGGTCGAGCAGATCAACCTTCGCCCCCGCGTCTGCCGCACCCTCAAGCGCCGTCTTCAGAGCCGCACGACTGCTTGAGGTGGGCCGCAAAGAGCCGCCCAGGCCCACAATACTCACGGACTTCGTCGCGTCGCGTGTGCCACTGCGGCCATTCATGAGCCGTCTCTGAAGCCTACAGTGATGTGCGAACCATCGCAGAAGGGCTTGTTGTTGGAGGCGCCGCAGCGACAGAGGGTAACTCGATTTCGGATCTCGTACGCCCGGCCGTCCGCTGATTCGATGGTTATCCGGCCCCTCACCCAGATCGGGCCGCTCACGCCGGCGACCGGGTCCTGGACGAGGCCGATCGACGGCTCGAAGACGGGCTCGTACGGTTTCCTGGTGGCCTTATCCCAAACGACAAGCCGCCCGGAGGGACAATGACCGCTCTGGTGCTTCACCTTCTCTTGGGCGTCGGGGTCGTCCGTCTGCTCGATCAGATTCCAGATGCTGCCATCAGGATCGCAGAACCGGCCGCTTGCACACAGCGGCTGAGCGTCGGTCAGGTCCATCACCGGCCCCTCAAATACGTCCGCTTGATTGAGATATGGAGCCCTAGAGGCCGTTTCTGTTCCGTCGAATCCTACTTTCAGGTGGGTCTTGTCGCAGAAGGGCTTGTTCGAAGACTGCCCGCAGCGGCAGAGGTCATACACTTCGGCGACTTCGAACGGTTGCCCATCAAGCCACTCTCTGGAGCCACCTTCCGAGTCGCTCTCTATCGTCTGATTGGCAAGCGGGATCGCACCCTCGACGATGTAGGGACCGTTCCGGCTTACGGTAACCTTCATCGCGGCCGTTCCTCCGCTCGCCTTATCCGCTGTTTTCTCGATGGCCATCGGTCCCTCCTTCAAAATTCGGGGTCATCTCTCTCCCACCGTAACAGGTTCGTCAAGCCGGCCTGGGTAAAGGGCTCACGCGCTGGATCGGCGTAGCGCTTGCCGTGCCTCAGTTCCGTGGCCGGATCGAGCGATCATTGCAGCGCGTAGTCTCTGCTATTTGTCGCCCACTAGAGGGACATCGACGAGGTGGGCCGAGACGAACCAGACTTGAAGCTCGTTGCGGCGCAGCACGTCACTCATGAGCAGGTCGTTCGATCCCCAATCCGCGTTCTTGTCCGTCCGGTCGATAGCGTGGCGGACCTTGCTGATAACGGTCTCGTGGGCGTCCAAAAGGCGGTGAATCATTGACGGCACCTCCTCGGCACCGTCGGGCGGCCGGTCGATGGTCGTCAACTCCGCAGCGTGGCGCGGATCACCGACGGCGACTGCGCCCAGCGTCTGCACCCGCTCGGCCAGCAGGTCGATCAGCTCCTGCTGCTCTTCCGCGTGCTTGTCGAAGAGCAGATGCAGCTGGTAGAAGGTTGGACCGGCGACCAGCCAGTGGTGCTTCTTGTACATGGCGTAGAGGATCATCGAGTCGGCGAGGATCACATTCAGCAGCTGGGCGCTTTCGCCGCGGGCCTCCGCGGAGAGCGCGAGCGGCGCGAGGCGGAGCGCGCCGAAGCGTTGGATTTCGACGCCGAGCTTGCCGGGGCGCATCTCCGGCGAGCGGCGACGGTCCCCATTTCTCTGCGCATTTTTACCTGTGGTTCGTCTGGCGGACTTGGGCATTTCAATCTCCTCTCTTCGCCGCCCTCGGCGACGACGTTACGCGCGGACGGCCTCGCGCGGGGCGCTGACCGGCTTCCCGGCTGGGAAGTCCAGAAGCGACGCGTTAATCACGTCGGCGTGGGTCCCAGGAGATGCCATGCGGGGCCCCTGCCGAAGGCGACCAGCTGGCTGCCGGGGTATTGCTGAATGATTATACGTCCGGTTCACCGATCAATATCTCAGCGGCTTTCGTCCAAGCGATGGGACAAGAACAATATTGGCCGGTGGCACCTCGCAACGCGCGCTGTTAGGTCGTGGACGTTACGGCCGCATCCCCCGGCTCTTGGGTCCGCGGGCTTCAGCCCTAACGATAGCGTGGGCGCGGCGAGCGAATTCGATCAGCAGTGGGCGAGTATCACGAGGATCGATAATCTCCTCGATGCCGAATGCCTCGGCAGTAAGTATCGGATCACGCAGGGTAGCCAACTTGGCCTCCAGCTCTTCCCGCAGCTTATCGGGATCATCAGCCGCCTGAATCTGCCGCTTATAAGCAGCCTCCACTCCGCCCTCAATGGGCAACGAGCCCCACTCCCCGGACGGCCAAGCGTAACGGGTGCTAGCACGTGTGTGGTTCGAATGGCCCGCCCCGGCCACGCCAAACGCCTTCCGGACTATGACGGAACACCAGGGGTTCGTTGCCTGGTATACCGCAGCGAGGGCACGGACGCCCTTCCGGATCGTCCCTTGCTTTTCGGCGCCAACACCGACGAGGAAGCCGGGGTTGTCGACGAAGTTCACCAGCGGGAGGCGGAACGTGTCGCAAAGGTCAACGAATCGCGTCATCTTCTCAGCAGCGGCGGCGTCGATTGCGCCAGCGTAATATGCCGGGTCGTTGGCCATGACCCCGACGGGGATGCCGTCTAGTCGCGCTAATCCCGTGATGAGTGAGGGGCCGAAGTATCGCCCGATCTCGAAGAACGAGCCAATGTCCATCACGAGTCCGATGATTCGTCGCATGGGATACACGCGCCGTCGGTCCCGGGGTACGACGGAAATCAGTGCTTGCTCGCGACGCTCGGGGTCGTCGGAAGGCTCAGAAACCGGCGCATTTTCCCAGACGGATGAAGGAAGATAGGAGAGGAACAGGCGAATATCAGCGAACGCCACTTGTTCGCTCTCCACTTCGTTGTCGACAGCCCCGCTGCCGTGAGCGTGTATGTGCGAACCTCCAAGCTCCTCCTTCCCAACTTCCCCACCGAAGGCTCTATTCACGACCGGAGGGCCGGCGACGAACAGCTGACTGGACCCGCGTACCATTACGGAGAAGTGCGACGCTGCAACGCGCGCCGCTCCAAGCCCGGCAACTGGACCCAGCGCCGCCGCGACAACAGGGACTTGCGAAAGCAGGCTGACCGAGACATCCCAGTCCGGATTCGCCGGCACGTAGGATCGCTTGAGGGCGGCGTTCGTCCTGACGCTGCCACCACCTCCGGTGCCATCCACGAGACGCACCAGCGGTAGCCGTAGCTCCCTGGCTGTGCGCTCGGTCCAGCCCATCTTGTTGCCGATCGCGCCGTCCGCTGCCCCACCCCGAACAGTGAAATCGTCGCATCCGATGATTACCGGCCGGCCATCTATCGTCCCGTGCCCCGCAATGAAGTTAGAAGGGGCATAGCCTTTAATGTGACCCGTCTCGTCGTAATCGACTTTGCCCGCCAGCGAGCCGATCTCTCGGAACGAGCCATCGTCCAATAGCTGATCAATACGGTCGCGCACCGGCGTCCGGCCCTCGGCCACGTGGCGCGCGACTCGCTCGCTACCGCCCATCGCCTTGGCCAGCTCGCGCCGGCGGCGGATCTCTTCGAGCTCAGCTTCCCAGCTCATGCTATCCGCAGTGATTATAGCCATGCGGACCGCTGGCTCCACGCCCCTCCGCCACTTTCAGCGATCCAGCTGGTGGCTTCTGCCTTGTTGACGCCGGTAAGCTTGCTTATACTCGAACACGCTCAGGCTGCGGGATATTGGGGGAAGGAGCGAAAAATGGCGCCTCATATGACGCATTTCAGGATGCGAGCGAGGACTGGCGAGCGCCAAAAGGTCATAGACCATTTCGATCTATGGCAACGTGGGCGGCGACACCAAGCGGCGGGATTCGTTCGCTTCGTCCTCTGCTCGAACGTCAATGACCCTGAGGAGTTCATGGCTTACGCTATGTTCGCCGACAAGAAAGCATACGACGCCAACTCGAATCATCCTGATCAACACTTGTGGTACGAGACACTGCGTTCCTACCTTGTCTCAGACCCGGAATGGTTCGATGGAACCGTTGAGGTCCAGCGAATGGGCCAGGTTTGAGCGGCGGACCGGCGGATAGTCTGAGGCTACTCTGCATCCTCGCTCACCCGGATGACGAGTCGCTGGGCCTAGGAGGCATCCTCGCCAAGTACGGGGCCGAAGGCGTTGAGACCTACTTGGTGACCGCCACCCGTGGCGAGAAGGGTTGGTTCGGCCCGCCGGAAGAATATCCCGGCCTTGCCGAACTGGGGAGAATCCGTGAGGGCGAGCTGAAGGACGCCGCGAAGGTCCTGGGCCTGCGCGAGGTAACCCTCCTCGACTACCAGGACGGCGAACTCGATAAGGCCGACCAGGGCCTTTTTACGCAGCAGCTAGTGCACCACATCCGGCGCATCAGGCCTCAGGTCGTGGTCACATTCGACCATAACGGTGTGTACGGCCACCCCGACCACATAGCCGCCACGCGCGCCGCGACAGCGGCGACACTGGCCGCCGCCGACGCGGGCTTCGACGAGCCGTCCGGACTGCCCCCCCACGCCGTCTCCAAGCTCTACTACTTCGCCTGGACGGACGAGGTACGGCAGGCTTACGAAGCGGCTTTTGGCGAACTGGTAATGCAAATCAACGGCGTCGAGCGCCGCGCCGTGCCTTGGCCGCATTGGACGATTTCGACTTGGATAGATACATCAGCGCACTGGACGACCGTCTGGGAGGCGATCAAGTGCCATTGCACGCAGCTCCCCGGGTATCAGAAGCTCCTCGACCTGCCCGAGGAGTATCACCGCGTCCTCTGGGGACGGCTCACCTTCCATAGAGTCTTAACGCTGGTGCCTACGACGGACCCCGAGGATGACATGTTCGCAGGCATCCGCCTTTCGGCTAGGACATGAGCGATCGACTAACGGAGCTCCGTCGCAGCGTCGAACAGCCCCCGAGCGGGTTTGATTGGGACGAGAACGCGTGGCGCGACGCGGGCGGGCGAGCGCTCAGCGTGGTCGCTGCAGCGTCCACGCAATGGGCGAGCAAACGCCCTTCACCGGAGGACCCGGACGCGATTTTAAAGTCCTTCAGCGGCCCGCTCCCGCGGCGACCCGTCTCGTTTCAAGAGCTGGTGAACCGTATCGAGCGGGAGGTGTTGCCGACGAGCGCCTACAATGGGCACCCGCGCTGGCTGGCCTACATCATGGGCTCGCCGACGCCGATATCAGTACTTGGCGATTTCATCGCGGCCGCTTTGAACCAGAACAGCGGGCTCTGGCGGGTCGCGCCGTCATCGACGGCGATCGAGGTCCAAACGCTATCGTGGATAGCGGAGATGCTGGGCTTTCCCAGCGCGGCCGAAGGCATCTTCGTGAGCGGAGGCCAGATGGCAAACATCGTCGCCCACGCGGTTATCCGTGATGCGAAGGCTCCCTGGAACGTGCGGGACCTAGGTGCGCGTGGCCCAGACGGGAATGCGCCGCAGTTCCGCATCTACGCCAGCAGCGAGTTGCATTATTGCCACGAACAGGCTGCCGAGCTACTCGGCATGGGACGCCGGGCCGTCCGCAGAGTTCCGGTGGACGAGCGCTACCGCATGCGCTTGGACTCGCTTTCGCAGATGATGGCCGAGGACCGGTCGCGCGGCGACCTGCCGATTGCGATCGTCGGCACGACCGGCACGGTTGGGACTGGGTCCATCGATCCGATCCCGCAACTCCTCACGGCGGCTCGGCAAGAAGACCTTTGGTTACACATCGATGGAGCGTACGGCGCTTTCGCGACGCTAGCGGAGAGTTGCCCGACCGAGCTTCGGGCGCTCGCCGACGCGGACTCGGTTGCGTGCGATCCGCACAAGTGGCTCTTCGCCGCGATTGATGCCGGCGTCCTGCTGGTGCGCGAACCAGGCCGGCTCGAGCGATCGTTCGCTTTCCACGCTTCCTATCTCGAGACGGCAGATCGCGGCGCGCGAGTAGATTTCCTGGAACGAGGGCCCGAAAATTCGCGCCCCCAGCGGGCGCTCAAGGTCTGGCTCAGCATCCAGGCGTTCGGCAGGGACGGGTACGCTGCGATGATCGACTACAACATTCGCCTCGCCGCCTACATGGAGGGACTGGTGAAGGAAACTCCACCGCTCGTCCTCGCTGCCCCGCGCGAGCTATCGATTGTGTGCTGGCGCGTGGAGCCGGGCGGTATCGACGGCCCGGCGCTCGAGAAACTTCAGATCGCGGTCATTGAAGAGATCGAGCGCCGCGGCATCGCGATGATCTCCAACGCCCGGTTGCGTGACGGGCGCTCCGCCCTCAGAGCCTGCATCACAAACTTCCGCACACGCGCTCAGGACCTAGAGACGGTTGTTAACGCCAGCGCCGAGATCGGTGCCGAACTCGCCGGAAAGCCCCCACGTGGATAGGGTGGCGCGTTTCGCCATAAACTCCGACGAGCCGCCCCGACCACTTCTTACGTGGTCATCACCCCATTATTCATGACCCGCGCGAGGTGACCGGCCGCGCCTGCACGATCCAAAACATCCCTTCGTGCAACGCCCATTCGATGTCCTGCGGGCAGCCGAAGTGCTGTTCGATCTGGCGGCCTATCGCTGCCAGTTCGCCCGCTTCTTCGTCCGAGAGCTTTGGCCGGAATCGGCGTTCGAATGCGACGGGCACCCAGTGGCATTGCTCCTCGTCGCGTGTTGCAGTCGGCCGCCTGACCAGCTCTTGTTCCTGCGCGACGACCTGCCGGTCGAGGACGACACCCGAACCCTTGTCCACGATATACATGTCCGGTGTCACGAGGCCCGAGACGACGGCCTCGCCCAACCCAAACACTGCCTCGATCACCACGCTCGAGTTGTCGTTCGTCACGGGGTTGACGGTGAACATTACGCCTGACCGCTCCGCCTGCACCATGCGCTGGACCACCACGCCCATGCCGACGCCGCTATGATCGAATCCTGCGTGCGCCCTGTAGAAGATGGCCTGCGGTTCGAAAAGCGAGGCCCAGCAATTCTGCACCGCCCGGACGACCTCGGCTGCACCTTCGACGTTCAGGTAAGTACTCTGCTGTCCCGCAAAAGACGCCTCCGCCAGGTCTTCGGCCGTTGCCGAGCTGCGAACAGCGACCGTTCCGGCGCCCATGTTCTCGTAGGCGGCGCTGATCGGCGAGACCAGCCACGCCGGCATCAGCGCGCTCGTCACCATGTGCTTCGCCTCCATCGCCACGCCTTCCAGTCTCGCCCTGTCGTTGCAATCGAGACCGCCGAGCAGACGCTCGATTTCTGGGCGGAGGCCCGCCTCGTGGAGGAAGCGGAAATAGGCATCGCACGTGACGACGAGGCCGGGCGGCACCCGCACGCCCGCCCGGGTTAGCTCACCCAGGTTCGCGCCCTTGCCACCGGCCAGGGAGGCGTCGTCCTTTCCCACGGCGGAAAACGAAGCAATCAGGCCACCGAAGGAATCGTTTTGTAACATGTCGTTTACAATACAACCTCGGGCAAATGCCCGCACGTATCCGTGACCAACTTCACACCGTAACTCTTGACACGGTGGCTGCATTCATGACATTATCCCTGCCATGAATAGCACGCATTCTGCGAAACAAACTGCCGAAGCGCGCGTGTACAACAGCCCGCTGCGCGATCGGCAGGCTGAGCAGACCCGCGAGCTAATCCTCCAGGCGCTGACAGAACAGCTCGCCGATGCCGGACTCAAGGACTTCAGCATCCCGCGGCTGGCGCTGCGAGCGGGCGTCTCCGTGCGCACCGTCTACCGTTACTTCCCGACCAAGGACGCGCTCCTTGAAGAGTTCGCCTACTGGCTCGATTTGCAGATCGGAAGTGCCGAGCCACCGGCCACTATCGAGGAATTGGTGACCCTTTCGGAAAGCGCCTTTCCTGCCTTCGACGAGATGGAACCGCTTATTCGCGCCCAATGGCTAACACCCCACGGGCGCGCCAGCCGCGAGGTCGGGCGCAAGCGCCGCCTCGCCAACTGGCGCAAGGTACTCTCCGATGTTGCCGACAATCTACCCGCGGACGAGCAACGCCGGGGACTCGGCATCGTCTTGTTCCTTCTCAGCTCGCGCAGCTGGCAGGCGCTTAAGGACGAATTCGACATGGATGGCCGCGAGTCCGGTAAAGCCGTGTCCTGGGCTCTGCGCACGCTAATCGCTGACCTACGGACGAGAAACAACTCGGTCGCCAAAACAGAGAAGACCCGTTAGCACAAAGGAGGCACAATATGGTCGCGAAGCCGGAAACCCTGCCGGTCCCCAACGATTTCCCTTTCCAGTGGGAGAACGCAGAGGAGGCAGCCCGCTTCTGGGTGGTCGATATGATGCACTGGCCCCACGGCCTCTCGCCACTCTCCGCGACCATGGATATGCCCGCCTTCATGCGCGGCTTCACGAAAGCGGCGCGAGAGCTCTGCATGCCGTTCATCAACATGGAGACCAAGATCATCCATGGTTGGGTCTACATGAATGTCGAGCCGTATTCCACCGATCCGGCCCAAATGGAGCGCCGAATGGCCGACATGCAGGGCCAGATGGGCAAGCATATCCCGGGCCTGCTCGATCGTTGGCGCACAGTCTATGAGCCCGAAGTCCGCTCCATCAACGAGGACACCCTGAAGGGAGATTACTCGAAGCTCACCGACAAGGACCTATCCGGGCTCCTCGAGGCCATCGTCGACAAGCGGGAGCGTGAAGGGGAGCTGCATATGCTCGCGGTCCTCCCTGCCATGGGCGCCGTGATGTTCTACGAGCAGGTTTACACGCAGCTGTTCGGCGAGCCGAAAGCGGGAGACCACCTCCAGCTTCTGCAAGGCTTCCAGAACAAGAGCGTCGAGGTCGGCGTTGGACTCTGGCAGCTCGCCCGCGAGGCTCGCAAGCGGCCGGAGGTCCTGGAAACACTCCGCCGCGTTGCCTCCGGTGATGCCGATGAGGCGCTTTCGCAATCAGAGCAAGGCCGAGCCTTCCACGGCGCCGTCCGGGAGTTCCTCTCAACTTACGGCTGGCGCGCTAACGAGATGGACCTCGCCGAACCCACCTGGTTCGAGCGGCCAGCGCCCGCCTACACGCTCATCCGCGAATACGCCGCGCGCGAGGACTACGATCCCGAGGGCGAGTTCACTGCGCTTGTTAGCGCGCGTAAGGCCCGGGAGCAGGTGATTTTCAAGCAACTGGAAGGCGGCCCAATCGACATGTTCCAGCAAGTGCTCGCGGGCGCTCAGCAGTACCTGCCGATCCAGGAAGACCACAACTTCTACATCGACCAGGTGGGCCTTTCGGTCCAGCGTGTGCCCGCGCTCGAGGCTGGGCGCCGCCTGGCAGCCGCCGGCCGTATCGCGAAAGCCGAAGACGTGTTTCTGCTGCATTACGAGGAGCTGCAGGACGGCCTCCGCGGCGGGAAAGGCGATCTAATCGAATTGGTGGACCGCCGACGCCGCGAACGCGCTGAGGGGCAGGCCTTTAGACCACCACCGGCAATCGGCACACCCCCTCCGCCTGAAATGGGCGATGACCCAATGCTGACGAAATTCTTCGGCGCCCCGCCTGAACAGCATCCTGACCCGCGAGTCATCAACGGCAACGCCGCCTCGGCGGGCACGATCACAGGCACCGCTCGCGTGATCTTGTCCCTCGACGACGCCGAGCGCCTCGGTCAGGGTGAGATCCTCGTCTGTCCCGCGACGATGCCTCCGTGGACGCCGCTGTTCGCCATCGCCTCAGGCGTCGTCACGGACCATGGCGGCGTGCTCTCCCATACCGCCATCGTCGCGCGCGAGTACCAAATACCCGCGGTGGTCGGCACCAAGGTCGGGACATCACTCATCGAGGATGGACACACGATCACCGTGGACGGCAATGAAGGCACGGTCACGCTCAAGTAGGGCCTGGGGGTCCACGCGCGAAGACAGCGAAAGGGACGCCCCCGCCCCGGCCCGCGGGTCGAGCTACACGCTGCTGGTCGTAACGGTCTCGCTCGGTGGCATTCTAGCGCCGCTCAACTCCACGATGCTCGCCGTCGCGCTGCCCGACTTGCGGCGCGATTTTGGCATCGGCCACGCGGAGATCGCCTGGCTGGTCTCTGCTTACCTCATCGCTATGGCAGTGGCGCAGCCGCTCGGCGGTCGTCTCGGCGACCAGCTTGGCAGGGCCCGCGTCTTTCGGGCTGGACTCGTTCTCTTCCTTGCTCTGTCGCTGGCCGCAGCCGCCTCGCCCGGCTACGCATGGTTGATCGCCTTTCGCACCGGTCAGGCGTTGGTGGGCGCAGCCGTCATACCAAACGGCCTTGCCATGCTACGGGAGTCCGTCCCGCTAAACAGTCTCGGACGCTCAGGGGGGACTACGGGCGCCGCGATGTCCACCGCTGCTGCTGTCGGTCCTTTGTTGGGTGCTGGTCTGCTCGGGCTGGGCTCCTGGCGGCTTCTCTTCCTGATGAACGTGCCGCTCGTTGTCTTCGCTTTGCTCGCGCTCTATCGCCTGGCGCCCTCGTCCGATCGTGCTCGTGGACGCGTCTCACTCGACTGGCTGGGCGCGGGAGCGTTCGCGGGCCTCCTCATTCTCATCACGGTCCTGTTGAATGCGCTCCGCGGTGACGCTGGCGTCTTCATTTTGGTTATAGCTGCGGTCGCCTTCCCCCTGCTTCTACTGGGTTTTTTGCGACAACAGTTTTCTACGGGCACGCCAATCGCCGAGTGGCGGCTGTTCCGCATTCGGTCTTATGCGGGCGCCACCGCGTACATCCTGCTGAGCAACCTGGTCATGTACACTATCATCCTCGCCGTCCCCTTCTTCGTCCGCGAAGTCCAGGGGAAAGGCAGCTTCACCGCCGGAACGCTGCTGGGTGCGGTTTCGGTCCCGGTCGCCCTGATCGCACCGATTGGGGGCCTTATTTCCGACGAGGCCGGGCGGCGTCCGCCGATCGTCGGCGGAAGCGTCCTTGTTGTCGCGGGCGTCACTGCGCTTCTGTTCGGGATAAGCAGCGATACGCCTTATCTGTTCCTCGCCTCAGTCCTTTTCGTCATCGGGGTTGGACTGGGATTCAGCGTCGGTCCCGCGAGCGCAGCCGCGATCGAATCGACGCCTGCTGACCTCGCCGGCACCGCCGCCGGTACTAACTCAATGATGCGCTACGTGGGCAGCATCATCGGCGCGGGCATCCTCGGCTCGGTTCTCAACACCAACGAAGCGGCGCCCGACGTGGGCTTGTTCCGCCTTATCTTTGCGGTGCTGGTTGTCGTCGCCGTGCTCGGCGCGCTCTCGTCATTGCTGGTGCATCGCTTTCCGCAGGCTCACGAAGAGGTACCGGAGGTTGCGCCCTTATCGGCTCTCGCCCGCGCCGATTGGTGATCGAGCTGCGGTTCGCCGCAATACGGGCGCCGCACCCGTCTAGCGGTCGGGTGCGGCGGTAAGGGCGGGCGACTTAAGCTCCAGGCGAGCGCCGGTCGGCGTTCGGCTGGAGCCGTAGCACCGTCAACGCGACGATGCCCGCAAGGACGCCTACGACTACTAACCAAACAAGGGGCGAGGCGCCACCACCATCTTCGAGCAGGGAGGCACCGGGAAGCTCGAGGCCGGCGGCGACGCGTGATGGGCTGTGCGCACCAGTCGTGTCGACAGCCAGATCGTAGTGAAGATCGGCCGCCGTGCTGTTTACCCGAAGCTTGGTCAGCCACGCGGACTGCGGTACCCATGCGCCGCCGGCGTCGGACCGAAGGTCAGCAAGCAGTGAGTCCGTCGCCTTTTCGCTGTGAGCAAGCGTGAGCCCTGCCTGGGGCCCCGGAAGGATAGCGGGCCTTAAATCGGTGAGCAGAAATACATCGGCGTCGACGCGGTCGTCAGGCTGTTTGCCGAGGCCAAGGATGCGCAGCGGGACCCAGGGGTTCGAGGTTGGGATGGTGATGTGAACAGGCGTCCCGTCGCCGATCTGCTGCCCGCGCGCTGCCGCGGCTTCACCGTCGAAGACCGCGGCGAGGAAAATCGGGCTGCGCTTGGCGTAGAAGTCGAGCACTTCGGGGGCGTCCGGCGAGAGGCGGAACCCGTGCTCTGTGGCCCAGGTCGCCACGTCCGGCCCGCCGCCCTTAAGGACGGTGATGTCGAGAGCGTCGATGCGCACCTGCTGCAGCACCTCCACAGACTGTGCCGCGTCGAACTCAACGCCCAGCGCCTTTAGCCCAATCGGTTCGGTCTCTCTGATGAGCCGCTGGAGCGTCCAGTCGCCGCCCCGCTCAACTTTGGACGGCACGCCGGGCAGAGGAATCAGGGTGCCGAACTCGCCGCCCCCGCCCTGGAACTGGAACGCCGTCACGTAATGTTCGACCCCTTCGTGGTAGCCGGCCAACGTGGTCGTGCGGCCAAGGTTTACGGCGCCGTTGGAGCCTATCAGGCCTGCGCACGCCGCTGCCGGGCTCGGGCTTTCGACCAACAGGCCTCCTGCGACCAGCAGGCAGACCGCTGGTAATATCGCTAACAGTGCTCGCATCGGTTTCCTCCTTGGATATCGCTGATATCACTAGGACGGAAGCGGACGCGATTTGGTTCCCCTTGAAAGCAGCGCCAGAGGCCGCCAAGCGACGTTGGCGATTTACGCAGCCGTTGATACGGGCGTCCGATGCTCGCCCAGGAAGGCGAGCACGGTCGCGTTCACGTCTTCGGAGCTCTCTACCAGAAACCCGTGCCCGGCGCCGTCGAACTCCACCAACCGTGCGTCGGGAATGCCTTCAGAAAGGAGTCGCGCGTTGTGAGCCGGGATTACCCTGTCCGCCGTCCCCGTGAGCACCAGCGCGGGCGCCTTGATTTCGCCGAGCCGCCCGACTGTGTTGAAGCCAACGATGGCCATGAACTGTCGCTGAATCGCGTACATCGGCGCCATCAGATGGGCGTTCAAAAGCGCCCGACGGACCAGCTCGCCCTTGTTCTTGGCGATATAGTCCTCGCTGTAAAGAAGGGCCAGCCCAACCTCCAGCGCTTGCACGAGCGGCATCCCGGCCAACGATATTAATTGCTGAACCACCTCGGGTCCGGCGAACATCGCCGTTGGCCCGCCAGCCATGGTGCCGCCGAGCACTAGCGTTCGGACGCTTTCCGGATAACGAAGCGCGAGTTCCTGCGCGATCATCCCGCCTAAGGACATGCCGAATACGTGTGCCGGGCCAACACCCAGTTCGTCGAGCAGCGCCTGCGCATCGTCCGCCATCTGGCCGATGGAGTAAGGTTCGTTCGGCTTATCGCTCCGTCCCGCGCCTCGGTTGTCGAACGCGATCACCTGATACTCACGGCTGAAAGCGGGTACCTGCGCCCACCAGCCAGTCGTGTTCGCTCCGAGCCCCATGATCAGCACGAGCGGCTCGCCCCTGCCGTGGACCTCATAGTAGAGATTGACCCCGTTTACTCGCGTGAACGCCATACCGCCGGTTCCTTCCGCTCTGGTTTTGCTAATGACTTGAACAATTGCGGCGGCTAAGCGTTACGGTCAAGTTAACGCATACTCGGTGGAGAATCGGGGTCAAAATTTTCTGGGCCTGCAGAGATCTATTTTATTCCCACCAACTCCACGTCAAAGATGAGAGTGGCATTTCCTGGAATAGTGGGTGCCTGCCCTTTCTCACCGTAGGCCAGAGCTGGCGGGATGATCAGACGTCGTTTGCCGCCCACCTGCATCGTGGAGAATCCCTCGTCCCAACCCTTGATTACACTGCCCTGACCGAGCGGAAACTCGAACGGGGTACGGCCTTCCTTGAATGAACTATCGAACAGCGTTCCATCCGACTGCAGCCATCCCGTGTACTCTGCGACGATCGTCTGGCCGGGCTGCGGCGTCGGCCCCGTCCCGGGCACAATTTCGAGATACTGCAGGCCGCTCGCGGTGATCACGGGCTCGCCGGCGACCGGAGGCGGCGTTGCCGCGGGGGCTGGCCGCGGAGTCTGGCCGGGCGCAAGTGTAGGTGTGGCTGTCGATGGTGTGACTGATGGCTGGCTGACCGCGCTCTCGCCACCACCGCCGCCGAGCACGGAGGCAAGCGTCAAACCCACGACTGCAATCAGGACGAGACCGATCGCTGCGGCAGTGAGCGTATACGGGCTGCTGAGAAAGTCCGGAAGATGTATCTCCGGGCCGACCAGCGCTCCGCTCTGCCGGGCCAGCTTCCGGTCATACTCAGCACGTCGCCGCGGATCGCTGAGCACGTCGTATGCACCTTTGATCTGTGCCCAGCGCGCCGCTGCCCGAGGCTTCCGGCTGACCGCAGGGTCGTAGAGCCGAGCAAGCCTTTGATACGATGCGTCGATCTCATCTGCGCCGGCTAGGCGATTGACCTGCAATATCGAGTAGTGGTCGCGTTCTTTGGACATGCTTCTACCGGTTACTAGGTTTGAGTGAAAACCATTGTATCGGAACGCCTGTCACGCGCCAGCATCGCGCCAGGCGTGGATTCATCGCCCGGTCGAACCATGACCACCGGTATCCCGGGACGTCGCGCTCAGCTCCGCCGCCACCTCGATCGAGACCTTCTCTGCGTGGCTGATCACCATCTGCGCGATTCGGTCGCCGTCCTGCACTACATGCGGCTCACGGTGAGGGAGCGCGTACATCGTGACGAGCACCTCTCCCCTGTAGTCGCTGTCTACGGTCCCGAGGACGACGAGCACTCCCCGCGAGGAGAGGCCTGAGCGCGGCCGGATCTGCACATCCAGTCCAGATGCGAACTCCATCGCGAACCCGGTGGGGACTCGGACCGGTTCGGACCCGACCTCCATTGGCCGTTTTAGGCAAGCGTAAAGATCGTAGCCGGTCGACCCTTCCGTAGCACGCTGGGGAAGACGCGCGTTCGCGTGAAGCCGCTTGATCCGAATCGCTTGTTGGCTCAAATGTTCCGTCCGAGGACCCTCTCTGCCAACGCCCGGCTCGCCTGGATCAGGGCTCGTCCCACGCGATCTTGGGGATCATCCCGCGATCGAACTCCCGCAGTCGGTCAGGGCCAAGCTCCAGGATGCAGTCGAGGCAGGGCCGCACATCACGCAGAAGCTGTTCAACATCCACACCAATTGTCACAGTCCTATAGGGCTCAAGAAGACGAGAGCCATCAGAAAGCAGATTAACGGCGCCCTTGTAATTATCGCGCAAGACGTGATGAAAGCCGGCAGCGATCTTGATTATGCCCTGGTAAAAGTCAGCGAGCGTGCCCTCTTCGCCCTTGCTCCCCACTTCCCGCCAGACGTCCTCTAGTGTCTCGTGACAATCGTAAAAGCGCCAGCTGTTGAACTCCGCGATACCCTTCGCGAGCGCCTCTCGCGTGTCGCGGTCGAGATCTGTCAATGAAGGTCGGCCAGCCATCGCCACCAGTATAGGGGGCGGCGAAATCATGAGGTAGGAGCGGAAGAGCGCTCACGCCAATCTGGGCGCCTCGCCGAGTTGAAAGGAGCGCCTAGGAACCCTTCGTTTGAGGCGGCGCGCTGGCCCGCGGTGTGGTTAACGCCTCCGTGTATGATTGGCGAGAGATCCGACCGATGCAAGGCGAAGCACCAGGCAGTGCCGAGCTGCCTCCACCAGCGCTCGAGGAAGTCAGCAAAGGTGTATTTGCTTACGTGCAGCTCGATGGCAGTTGGGGCCTTAACAACACCGGGTTCATCGCCAGCGGGCAAAGTCTGATCGCCATAGATACCTGCTTCACCGAACGGCGGGCCCGCGCATTCCGGGACGCGATCCGGTCAGTGAGCGGCCTCCCGGTAAAGACGTTGGTAAACACGCACCACCACGGGGACCACACGCACGGGAATTTCGTCTTCCGGGATGAGGCACTGATCGTCGGCCACGAGTTGTGCCGAAAGGAGGTTATCGAAACAGGCCTCGGGACGAAAGCTTTATTCCCGGGCGTCGACTGGGGAGAAATCGAAGTCGCCCCGCCGTTCGTGACCTTCGAGAACTGGATGGCGCTGTATAGCGACGACCTTCGCGTCGAACTAGTTTATGTGGGGCCGGCGCACACCACTAACGACATCCTAGTCTGGCTTCCGGAGCGGCGCATCGTCTTCACGGGAGACATCATCTTTAACGGCGGAACGCCGTTCGCGCTTATGGGGTCGATCGCCGGATGGCTGGAAGCTCTCGAACGGCTGCGATCCCTGGGGGCCGAACGCATCGTGCCGGGCCACGGCCCCGTGTGCGGCCCGGACGCGATCGATGATGCGGTCGGGTACCTACGATTTGTCCAAGATATAGCTTCCAAAGGATACGAAGGGGGTCTCTCCCCGCTGGAAGCCGCCCGCGAGACGGACCTCGGTCGCTTCGCTGAGCTCCTTGATCCAGAGCGATTGGCTGGAAATCTGCACCGCGCCTACAGCGAACTCGGCGGTGAGCCGCGCGGCGTGGCGCTGTCGCTGCCCCAGGCATTCGCCGACATGGTCGCCTATAACGACGGCCAGATGCCACGCTGCCTGGCGTAGCTCTCCTGCTGTCCTACTTCAGCCGATAAATCTCGATGGTCTCGAGGATGGGTGCCCGTTCGGAGAGGTGCGCGCGGATGAGTTGGATCTCACCCACTGACAGAGGGGGGCCGGCGCCTTCCTCGCGCGATCGTGAGACCGCCTCCTTGAGCTGAGGAAGCCCGTCGTTCGAGGTGAAGCGCGCTACGCTGATGTGGGGTAAGAAGTGCGGCCCGTCGAACTGATAGCGCACGAGACTTGGAATAGCTTCAAGCAGCCGTCCGTTTAGGTCACGCACCGGGAGGGCGTCCCACACCTCGGCGAACACAACCTCAGGGAAGGCGGCAGCAAGCCCAATTCGCGCTTCGAACGGCGGCTGACGAGCGAATACGTGGCGGGCGGCCTCAGCAACTGACCTCACCGCGGACGTGGAGACATTGTCCCGCCGGCCGCGGTTTGCGTTCTCGAAACCTAGTCCCTTTATCGTGATGTGCCAGTAGTCCTCCGGGTAGGGCTCGACACCGGGAATGTCCTCAACTGCGCGGACGAGTTTTCGCAGATGCTCTGCGACAGCGGGGTCTTCGATCGGGACCAAGAAGGCGAGGTACGTGTCGCGGCCGCGCGTCCACTCGGCCTCGAGCGTATCGGGGACGAGGCGCAGACTGTCGAGAGTCTGAAACTGAGCCCAGGCAGCGTCGAACTCGCCTCTGAGCGCCTCCATTGCAGCAAGAGTGAGGGATGACCGATGGTGGGTCAAGTTTCGTCAGGTGGCCGGCCAGGTGGAGCCGGCTCGCCCCAACCCGCGCCGCCAGGTGTCTCGATGATGAGCCGGTCCCCGACTTCAAGCTCCAGCCTGACCTTCGACGGGACGGGTACCGATTGGTCGGTTCCTGACCGCAGGAGAAGGTTCCTCCCCGCCATCCCAGCGCGTCCGCCCGCCAGCGGCCATGGCGCGATACGCCGGCGCTCCGTCAGCAGCGTGACGGTGGCAGGCGAGAGCATTTCATACGTGCGAACGATGCCGTTCCCCCCTCGCCGCTGGCCCGCGCCGCCGGATCCGACCCGCACGGCGTACTCCAGCAGGCGGAATGGATAGGCCATCTCGAGGGCCTCGGCCGGCGTGTTCATCGTGTTCGTCATGTGCGTATGCACGGCATCTAGGCCGTCGCGCTGCGCTGACGCCCCGGCGCCGCCACCGATAGTCTCGTAGTAGGCAAACTCCCTATCTCGAAGCTGATCGTAGCCGCCGATCGTGACATTGTTCATCGTGCCCGCGCTCGCTGCCGGAATGAGTTCCGGCAGGGCTTGGGCAAGCGCTCCCAGCACTACATCGACGATTCGCTGAGAGGTCTCGACGTTACCGGCGGCGACGGCCCGAGGAGGATCGGCGTTAACGACGGAGCGCTTAGGCAACGTAAATGTCACCGGCCGAAAACAGCCGTGGTTCGCGGGAACGGATTCTCCGCCCTCCACCAGCGCCTCCAGCAGGCAGCGCACCACGTAGTACACGGCGGAGCGGGTGACAGCCGCAACCGCATTCACTGAGGACGGGCGCTCCGGTGCCGAACCGCTGAAGTCGCTGTGGAGAGTACCAGCGCCGACTGTAAGGCGGACACGGATGGGGACGGGTTCCTCACTCGTACCATCGTCATCGAGAAAGTCCTCGAATTGGTACTCACGTTGTGGGACCGCGGCGAGCGCGGCCCGCGTCATGCGTTCGGCGTAGTCCATAAGCTCTTCTATCACCACAGAAGCATGACGGAGCCCATATCGCCCGGCTATTTCTAGTAGCCGCCCCTCTCCCGTCTGCTGCGCGGCAACTTGCGCATCGAGGTCTCCCCTGCGTTCCTCGGGCGCGCGCATGTTGCGAAGGAGCAAGTCCAGAACAGCGCTATTCAGACGGCCGCGCTCGTACAACTTTATTGGCGGGATCACCATCCCCTCCTGGATCAGTTCTTCGGCGATTGGCATCGAACCGGGGGAGATGCCGCCGACGTCCGCATGGTGGGCGCGCGAGGCAACGAAGCCGGCGAGCGTGCGGCGCACGAACACAGGCGACACCATCGTGATATCGGGGAGATGCGTCCCGCCGAGGTACGGGTCGTTCAGGATAACGATATCGCCCGTCGCGAACGGGGCGAGCGGCATGGCCGCCTCGACAGCGGTGGGCATTGCGCCGAGGTGGACCGGAATGTGAGCTGCCTGCGCCACGAGCCGGCCCTGCGGGTCGAAGACGGCGCATGAGTAGTCTCGCCTCTCCTTGATGTTCGGCGAGTGGGCGCTGCGCCCGAGCGTTACTCCCATCTCTTCAGCAATCGAGGAGAAGAGCGCTGCCGCGATGCCGAGTTCGGCGGCGTCGGCCTTGAAGCTCAGCATTAGACCGCCGTAAAGATGAGATTACCCATCACATCCACCTCACTCTGCCAGCCGGGCGGCACCACCGTCGTCGAGTCCATTTGGGTGATAACCGCGGGGCCCCGAAAGCGAAGCCCCGGTAGGAGATCACCGCGGTCATAGACTGCGGTGACCTCTGGCTTCCCCTCGAACCAAACGTCGCGCTGGTTTGAGGCAGTAGCCGGCTTCGCCTTCCGTTTGCCGCTTTCCTCTTTGCGGCTGCGCGTTGCGATGCCCGGCAGGACTAGCTTCGCACGTAAATTGATAACCTCTACGGCCCGCGACGGGTCGCTGTGATCGAAGCGCGCGTGGTGCGCGGCATGAAAAGCGGGCAAGAAGTCCGCCGGCGCGATGGACTCGGACGGAATCGCCAGTTCGTAGGACTGCCCGGCGTACCGCATATCAAGGAGGATCTGCACGGCAAGTCCCTCCAGTCCGAAACCCTCAGATTTCAGCTCCTTCCGTCCGCGCCGTTCCAGCTCGTCGCGTATTTCCGCCAGCATCTGTAGGGTCGAGGCACTCGTAAATTGAGCGTGTTCGGGCCGGGCCGGCGAGCTGTCGGGATTAGCGAGGCTCGATTCGTCCTCACCGTGCCGCGCCCCGACACCTCGCTCTGGCTCAACGAGAAGCATCACCGAAGCCGATAGGTCCTTCACGATCGGTGCCGTCGCCATACCGAGTGCGGAAAGAACGCCGGGGTGCTGCGGTATCAGGACACGCGGGATGCGGAGGGCGGCGGCCAGATCGCCGGCGTGAAGCGGACCGGCGCCCCCGAAGGCAACCAGGGTGAAGTCGCGAGCATCGTAACCGCGCTCCACCGAGACTATGCGCAGGGCGCGCTCCATGTTGACGTTCGCGACACGCAGCACGGCCTCGGCGGCAGTGTGGGCGCTGCCGCCAAACGGCTTCGCGATTCTCGCCATCGCTTCGAATGACAACTGGGGATGGATGGCCATCCGGCCGCCCAGGAAGCCTTCCGCCGAAATCCGGCCAAGCACCACATGGGCGTCCGTCACAGTGGGCTCGGTGCCTTCGCCATAGCAGGCAGGTCCCGGTTTAGCGCCTGCGCTCTCCGGGCCGACGCGCAGCGCGCCCCCGGCATCCAGGCGGGCGATCGAGCCCCCGCCCGCACCGACGCTCAGTACATCAACGGTCGGCCCGCGGACCGGCAGCTCGCCGACCAAGGTCTCATCGCGCTCGAGGATGCGGCCGGGACAGAGTGCCACATCTGTCGAAGTCCCACCCATATCAACCGTGATGATTCGGTCGAAGCAGGCATTTTGGGCGAGCGCAAAGGCGCCTGCCACGCCGCCCGCAGGGCCGGACAGGGTCGTTCGGATCGCTAGCTTTCCTGCCACCTTCGGGCTGACACTGCCTCCGTTCGAAGACATGACCCGCAGACGGTGGACGCCATGTCCACGCACCGCCTTCTCCAGACGCGAAAGGTATCGCTCCATGACCGGCGCTACATAAGCGTTAGCCACAGTCGTCGACATGCGCTCGAACTCGCGATGCTCCGGAAGGACCTCGTGCGAAACAGAAGTGGCAATGCGCCGGCGCCGCGCCGCATCAGCCACTACGCGTTCGTGATCCGGCCCGAGGAAGGAGAAGAGAAAGCAAACGGCCAGCGATTCAACGCGCTCGTGTTGGACGGAGTCAAGCAGAGTCTCGATTTCGGCCGGGTCGATCGCGTGAAGCACCTCACCGCGCCAGTCGAGGCGCTCGTTCGCTTCCAGCCGAAGCTCGTCCGGCACGAGCGGAGGCTCGCGCTGGGGCGACAGGTCATACAGCTTCGGACGCGTCTGTCGTCCGATGACCAACACGTCCCGGAAGCCGCGCGTCGTGATTAGCGCGGTGCACGCGCCCTTCCGTTCGATGATCGCATTTGTTGCGACGGTGGAACCGTGGACGAGATCAGTGCCGCCCTCCCTACCGGAAGCGCGGCTTACGCCTGGCCGCCCTGCTTGACCTCTGAGCTCGGCGAGGCCTTCGAGGATTGCGCGCGCCGGGTCATCCGGTGTCGAAGGACGCTTGTAAACGGAGACCCCGCCGTCGTCGTTGATGAGGTAGAAGTCTGTGAAAGTGCCGCCGGTATCGACGCCGAGGACGGGCATGGAGCCAGTTTAACGCCCGGCTGAGCAGATTCGTTATCTAGGCAACGCCTACTTCGCCGACAGCCCCGGCCGCGCGTGCGACCGCGACTCCGCGACGACTTCCGGCAGCACCGAGAGCACGTGGTCGATCTCCTCTTTGGTGTTCTCCGGTCCGCAGGTGAGTCGCAGCACTCCGGCCGCCCGGCTCAGCGGCATCCCGATCGCAGTAAGCACGTGAGAGGGTTCCCACGTGGCGGACGTGCAGGCGCTTCCGGCGCTGGCAGCGATGCCCAGTCCATCTAACCGCGATAGCATCGCGTCGGACTCTGCCCCTTCAAAACTGAAGTGGACGTTGTTCGGAAGCCGCTGCTCGGGGTGTCCGGTGAGTCTCGCCGCCGGAATGGATCGAAGGACGCCGTCGACCAGCTGCCTTGACAACTGACCGCAGACCTCCGAATAACGCTCTGTATTGGCCTGGGCTTCACTCAGGGCGGTTGCCGTGCCGGTTATGCCGGCCACGTTTTCCGTTCCGGCCCGCCGCTGCCGCTCTTGGCCACCCCCGCTCATTAGCTCGAGGAACGGGGTGCCGCGCCTCATGTACAGCACACCCGCACCCTTTGGACCGCCAAACTTGTGAGCCGAAAGGCTTAACAGGTCTACGCCCAGCCGCTTCACGTCGAGGCTGAGCGCGTTGGCGCCCTGTACAGCATCCGTATGGAGGGCGACGCGTCGCCGCAATGCCTTCGCACGCCGCTGCACGGCTTCGGCGATCTCCGGCAGCGGCTCGATCGTGCCCACCTCGTTGTTGGCAAGCATCACACTCACGAGCACGGTCCGCTCGGTGACTGCTCGGGCGACGTCATCGGGATCGACAGTGCCGAAGGAATCGACCGGCAGGAACGTCGTCTCGAAGCCAAACTTTGCGAGGTAATCGCAGGAGTGCAGCACAGCATGGTGCTCGATGCGCGTCGTGACTATGTGGTTGCCGAGACCGGCTAGCTGCTGTGCGAACGCGACGCCTTTGATCGCGGCGTTGATTGACTCCGTCCCCGGTCCAGTAAAGACGATTTCCTGCAGACGGCAGCCAAGCACCTGAGCGACCGAATTCCTGGCTTTGTCGATGGCACAGGCGGCTTCTTTTCCCAGCGCGTACATGCCGGAGGGGTTCCCGAACTCACCGTCCAGATACGGCCGCATAGCCTCCAACGCCTTCGGATGTAGGCGAGTCGTCGCCGCGTGGTCGAGATAAATTCGCGTCTTCATTCGTCGAATGGTATACGGGGGCGGGGTATCACGCTCCAAAGCGTAGCGCGCATGCGATGGGGTGTCAAAGGCTCGTTATTAGCTGAGGCCGGCAACGAACAGCTTAGCAAAGGAGGCGACACGCTTCCTGTAGGTATCGGTCGCTATTTCCGCGCTCTTGAGCCCATCGACCGCGCGAGCGAACAGTTCTGCTGCTTCTGAGGCACTCAATCCCGAAGCGCGGAGGTCTATCTCTGGTCCTTCGTCAGCGCGCTTGAAAGCCCGCGTCAACATCCGCTGAAAACGCTTCTCACTATCTATCGCCAGGTCGCCGCACAGGCGGTTCTTCTCATCCATCAGTTCGCTCCCGTGGGGCGAGTGATGGCCAATGTCGATCATGCGCAGCGTCTTCGCCTCTACGGCTGAACGGAGTCGCTCGGGGAGGGAATCCTGAGTGCCGAGGGCCGCTTCGGCCTGCGACAACGCCCCTTCATGCAAGTCGGCGGCCAATTCGCGGAAGATTTCTTCCTTATTGCGGAACTGCAGATAGAGTGCTGCACGAGAGAGCCCCGCCTCAGAGGCGATATCCTCCATCGACGTTCGCCTGAAGCCGTAGCGCCCGAAGAGCGTGAATCCTGCGGTGAGAATGCGCTCGCGGGAGGTGGTCGCCGTCCGAATCATGTCTCTAACAGCTTGACAATCCGAGCACACAATGTCAATATGACCACCACCCGACTCAGAGCAGAGAAGGAGAACGAAGCATGACTTCCGGCCAAATACTAACCGGCAAGACTGCCGTTGTCACAGGCGCCTCCAGTGGAATCGGACGGGCGATCGCTGAGAGACTCGGCGGCGCGGGCGCTCATGTCTATCTGGCAGGCCGCACGCCAGACGCGATGGAGGCTTCGAAGGCGCGCATCGAGGAGAATGGCGGAAAGGCCACGCCCGTGGTGGCCAACGTTCGCGATGTTTCCCAGGTGCAGGACTTGGTGGAGCGCGCGGCTAGCGAAACGGGCCGACTCGACATCATGGTGAATAACGCCGGCGTGTCGTATCCAGGAACGATCGTCGATGCGGATCCCGAGGGGTGGCGCGAGATGCTCGAGACGAACATCCTCGGCTTGCTCGCCGGTTGCCAGGCGGCCGTCCGGGCCATGCGGGGGACCGGGACGCAGGGTCACATCGTCAATATCTCCAGCGTCGCTGCTACACGCCCGGACTCGGGCGTATACGGCGCCACGAAGCACGCGGTCAACTGTATATCCAACACACTCCGCGCGGAACTCGAGGGTGATCCCATCCGGGTCGTAATTATTATGCCCGGAGCAATCGCGACCAACTTCGGCCGAAGTTTCGATCCGGCCGTGATCGCGCCCTTCGTCCGGGCGTCCGGCGTCGAAGTCGAAATCAAGCGAGGCGAGCGACTTCCCGATGCCGTTTTCGAGAAGATGCCGGACGCGCTGCGACAGAGCCTCGGTAGTCCGGACGACGTGGCAAGCGCGGTCCTCTATGCGGTGACGCAGCCCATTAATGTCAACGTCGCCCAGATCATTGTCCGGCCGCCGAGGCAGCTCGCCCTTTTAGGCGTGATGTCGATCCTGGCCGAGAGCCGCCAGCCCTAAAACACCGCCGCCGTAACCGATAGCACCGGCGGCAACGTCCCGGGCAGCCGCTGCCAAGCCTCGCCGCCGTCTGCGCTGGCGTACACCTCGCCATTGCTGGTGCCGACGTAAACGCCTTCCGGATCGAGGCCATCCGTGTCGAGCCCTTCCCGATAGACGCTCTGGTAGTCGTTCGGACCGGGGAGGCCTTTCGTAAGCGCTTGCCAGCTCTTACCACCATCCTGCGTGCGGTAGACGGCGAACTGACCGAGCGCTACGCGAAAGTTGTCCTGGCCGTAGTCCAGCGGCACGACGAACACGCCGTCCGGCGGGTGATGCGTGACCGCAATCGGGAAGCCGTGGAAGGAAGGCAGCCCAACCGTTACGTCTTCCCATGTATCGCCGGCGTCTTCGGAGCGGAAGACGCCGAAGTGCGCCTGTCCCCAGATTCGATCCGGGTTCTTAGGGTCGAGCCGCATGCGGTGCAGCTCGTCGATGGCGGCGGGATCTCTGCCGGCGGGCAAAGCCTCCGGCATCTCCTGCACCAGCTCGGTCAACAGCTTCTTCCCGATCGGGTTCGTCACGATCGCGTTCTGCGAGAAAAGCTCCCACGTCTCGCCGTTGTCGTTCGACTTGTATGAGCCTCCCGAGCCGACGCAGAGGAAGATCCGCTTTGGATCGTCCGGATGCACGTGTATGGAGTGGATACACGAGTCGCCGCCGCCCGTACCGCTCCAATACTGTCGGCTGGGGTGCCGGTTTATCCCCTCGACAGGGCGCCACGACTGGCCCCAGTCTTCGCTGCGGAACAGCCCCGCCGGCTGCACTCCGGCGAATACCACGCCCGGTTCGCTCTCGTGGCCTGCCTGCACGTTCCAGATGTTGCCGATCACCCCCGCCGGCGTGTTGTCCCAGTCTCCCGGCACGCCTGGGGGGGCGCTGCGGTTCTCCTTGTACCCTTTCATCTCCGGCGGGAATGCAAGGTCCTTGCTGTTGTAGTCCCAGGTCTTGCCAAGATCGTCGCTCTTGGCGACAGAAGGGCCCCAGGCCCAGTGGTTGGCGGCCGCGTACATCCGCGGCTTGGAATCCCGAGTATCGGCCGACATGTGAAAAAACGACCATCCGGGCAGTATAGGCTCCGAGATTTCCCACTTCTGGCGCTTCACGTCCGAGGTGTAGACGAAGCCGGCCTTCTTCGTGCCGACGAGAACCATCACGCGGGGCATTGGGACCTCCTGTCTGAACTAAGCCGCTGTCCGATCCACTGGTAACCGCGCGGCGAAGCGTCTCGACCGGCGCCAGCATCCTGTCTCCCAGCCGGCGAGGTCAGGGCCTGCCCTCCCGGGATAACGTGCCGGCAGCGGGATCACCCTCTCGCGCTTTCCTTGCTCAATGTACTCTTTCAGCGAATCGAGGCTCTCTTTCCAGAAGTCCCGGCAGCGTGCGAGCCATGCGTCAACTTCCGCCAGCGGCGCCGGGTTCAGTCGGTATAGCCGTCGCTGCGCTCGGGCGCGTGCCACGACCAGGCCAGCCTCGCGCAGCACGCGCAGGTGCTTTGATACGGCCGGCTGGCTCATCGCGAACCCTTCGCCCAGCTCGCCTGCGGTCTTCTCGCCCGCGGCCAGCCGCTCGACGATGCGACGGCGCACTGGATCTGCAATAGCACTGAACGGTTCCAACTTAAGAGCTATATAACCACTGAGTTATACAGAAGTCAAGCCGGTTAGCGCGACGAATTACATCCGAAACGCGAAAAATGCCAAACAAACTCGGCACGCTCGTGGGGCGGGTTCTACCCGGCCATCTCCTTCAAACGGCGACTCAAGTATTTCCGCTCGACCGCGTTGCTCGTCAATCCGAGCGCTTGTATGTATGCCTCGACCGCTTCAAGCTTGCGGCCGGAGCGTCTGAGCAAGTCGGCACGTGCAGCGTGATAGAGATGGTATTCGCCGAGAGCCTCGCCGAGACCACTCTCATCGAGACCGCGCAAGCCTTCCTCCGGCGAAACCGCCATCGCGACTGCGACCGCATGATTTAGCGCCACGACGGCGGTGGATTGGAGGCGATATAGCTCCCCATAGAGCGCGGCGATCTGCGGCCAGTCTGTCTCTTCAGGCCGGTCAGCCTGGCAATGCAATGCGGCGATAGCCGCCTGGAGCTGGTATGGCCCGGCGCGGCGCATTCTCAGCGCGCGCTCCACAAGCGCGCATCCTTCCGCGATTTCGGCTCTGTCCCACACGGTTCGGTCCTGCTCTTCGAGAACGACTAGTTCGCCTTCGGCGCCGGTGCGCGCTTCACGACGTGCATCTTGCAAGAGCATCAGCGCGAGTAGCCCGAGCGCCTCGGGCTCATCCGGCATCAGCTTGCATAAGAGGCGCGTCAGCCGAATTGCCTCGGAGCATAGTTCCCGGCGGATCAGTGAATCACCCGATGTTGCAGAATATCCTTCGTTGAAGACCAGGTAGAGGACCGCCAGCACCGCATCGAGGCGCTCCGGCAGGGCGTGCTCCGGCGGCACTCGGTAGGGGATGCCCGCTTCACGGATCTTACGCTTGACCCGCACGAGGCGCTGGGCCATCGTAGCTTCGGAGACGAGAAAAGCTCGTGCGATCTCCTGCGTCGTCAGGCCGCCGAGCGTTCGCAGAGTGAGTGCGACCTGCGCTTCCACCGCGAGCGCCGGGTGGCAGCAGGTGAAAATCAGTCTCAGGCGGTCGTCCCGCAGCTCCATCACTCTAGTAGCGTCCTCATCATGCGCTAGCGCGCTGAGTGCTGCATCGGTCTCAAGAAGATGCCGCTTTAGCGCGAACGTCTGGTGCCGCCGCAGGCGGTCAATAGCTTTCCGCCGCGCAGTTGTCGTGATCCACGCCCCCGGGTTGGAGGGAGCGCCGTCGCGGGACCAGCGCTCCAGAGCGACGGCGAACGCCTCCTGCATCGCCTCTTCGGCGAGGTCGAAGTCCCCGCAGGTGCGGATCAGCGTCGCGAGGATGCGCCCGGATTCCTCGCGAAAAACTCGCTCTACTGTCCCAACCGCTGTCACGATTTCGGTGCGTTCAGCCCATGCTCTGGCGGATGTAGTCAGCAGTCGGCCCGTAGTCCCAACCCGGAACGTGCATCACAGGCCGCACCTCGACCCCCGCCGCTTTCGCGTCCGGAATTCGGGCCGCGTACTCCAGCGCCTCGTCGAGGTCTTTGCAGTCGAGAATATAAAAGCCGCCCATTACTTCCTTCGCCTCCGCGAATGGTCCGTCCGTGACCATCGTGTTACCGTCGCGGACTCGCACAGTGGTGGCGACCGCCGTGCCGCCGATCGCTTCGGAGGCGACGTAGGCGCCCTTCGTCCGCGCTTCTGTGGCGAACGTGAAGTGCGCCGCGATTGCTTCCTCAGGAGTCATCGAAGGGTCCTGTTCGTTCCAGTGCAGCAGAAACATATATAGCATTTCGTCTCCTTTTTGCGGCCTGACTCGTTCTATCGTCGCGAATCTCTGGGACCCGGTAAGAAGCGCCCAGAAATTAGCTGCCCATCTCCCAGATCGGCCTGACCTCGATTGTTCCGAGGCGCGCGCCGGGTATCTTCGCGGCGATTTCGAGCGCCTCATTGCGGTCCTTGACATCAACGAGGAAGTAGCCGCCGAGCTGCTCCTTGGTCTCCGCGAACGGGCCATCGGAGGTGAGAACGCGCCCGTTGCGCACCTGCACGGTCGCAGCGGTGGATGTAGGCTGCAAGCGTTCGCCGCCCTGGAGCACGCCTCGCTTCCCCATTTCCTCCATAAACTTCCCGTACTCGGCCAGAATCGCTGATCCTTCCGTCTCGTTCATCGACCCAACCTGATTCTCGTCGCTGCAGATCAGCATCAGGTAACGCATCGGTTGCCTCCTTCGACTAATGCAGGGCACTCGCCCCGCTCACTATAACGACGGAGAGGTAGGCGGTAAATCGACCGAGTCGCAGCGATGAATCGGTGCTAATCGAGGTCTTTACGTGAGCGCCAGTATCCGATGGCCTTTCGCAATGCGTTAGCCCCCGCCTGGAAGCTCCCGAATGCGGCTATTCCTCGTGCGATGAGCCGCGCGCGGATGTCCGCCATAACATCTTCGACGTGGCCGGGGTGAGCGATAGCGAGAAACGGCTTGGCCGAGCGCTCCTTGTGCGTGGCAAGCGTCTCAACCATCTGGTCGAGCATGGCCGGATTCTCGCGCAGGCGGCGGGCGATGAAGCTTGCACCCACTTCCATGGCGATTGCGTCGACATTTTCGTCCTCTTCGAGGATATCCAGCAACTTCTGGAGGTTGCCCGGCGCAAAACCCATACCGATCGTGCCACCGGCGTCGAGCGGATTGCGGTAGCTCCCGCCGATGATATTGAAGAACGACGAGAGCTTTTCATAGGAGGCCGGCGTGAGAAGCGGCACCTCGAGACCTGCTCGCTCGAAAGCGTCAGTGATGACTACCGACTGGCCGCCGGTCATCGCGATTAGGCCCATCCTCAGGCCGGTTCCAGGCTTGCAGTAGGTGAGCGCGTTGACGGCATCGATGGTCTCGTCGAGGCTTTCAGTCTGCACCACGCCGGCTTGCCGCATCGCGGCCTCCCAGATGGCGGGCGCGGTTGCAAGGGAGGCTGTATGAGAGTACACGGCGCGCGATCCAGCCGCCGTCACGCCGCCCTTCCAGACAACAACGGGCTTGCGGCGGGCGATCTCGGCCAGGGTATCGAAGAAGCGGCGGCCATCTTTGGTGCCTTCGATGTACATCGCTATGACGTCTGTTTCGGGGTCGTTCGCCAGGTACTCGATGTAATCCGGCGCATCCAGAATCACAGCATTGCCGAAGCTCACGGTCTTCGAACACTTGACGCCACGCAGCGCCCCGACAAGCGAGAAGTTGATGCAGTGCGTCCCGCTCTGTGAAATGAACCCGACATTCCCGGGATCGCCGCTTGGCTGATCGGTGCTGTGCCGCACGCCGAGGCGGCGGTTGTAGATGCCCATGCAGTTTGGGCCGATCAGGAGCAGGCCGGCCTCGCGCGCCATTTGCGTGATCTGCTCTTGAACCGCGACACCGTCCTCGGTCTCCGTCTCCGCGAAGCCCGAAGTGAAGAGCGCAACCGCGCCGACTTTCTTTTCGATGCAGTCGGCTATGATGCGGGGAGCAACCGGCCGAGGCACGGCGCAGACGACGTAATCGATGTCGTCCGGGACTTCGAGCAGGCTCTTGAAATTGGGCACACCTATCGCCTCGATGCCCGGGATCTCGTTCGGGTCGACCTGGACGGAGTAGACCTTTCCATCGAATGTCTTCATGCAGTGGAGCCAGAGATATCCCATCGCGCGCTTGTCCCCAACAACGGCGATTGTTCGAGGGTTAAAGGCACGATCGAGGCGCTTCTGAATTGAGAGCGACGCGGCGGCAACTTCGTTCATGATTGCAACCGCATGTAGCGGGTGAGCGCGCCGCTTCTCGCTCGCACTGAGGAAGCATGGGCGGAGCACCAGAGCCTCGGTTCGATCATCCTCCTACTACGATTCGCGCATCCACGGCCAGCGCCCCGTCCGGGTAGGCAAGGACGGGGTTGAGGTCTAACTCTTCGACCTCCGGGTGAGCCTCAATAAACTTCGAGACCCGAAGGATGAGACCTTCGAGAGCGGCCAGGTCCGCCCCCGGCTGTCCCCGCACGCCCTCGAGGATAGCGAAGCCTTTGATCTCGCGGACCATCTCTCGCGCGTCTTTCGGCTCCAGGGGCACGATGCGGAAAGCGACGTCCTTCAGCACCTCGACGAAAACGCCGCCCAGTCCGAACATCATCACCGGGCCAAACTGCGGGTCCTTGCTCACGCCGATGATGACTTCTGTGCCCGCCGGCGCCATCCTCTGAACAGCAACCCCCTCGATTCGAGCGGCCGGTTGGGCGGCCTTGACCGCAGCCATCATCTCGTCGAACGCTAGCCGGACGTCTTTTTTAGACTCGAGTCCGAGCCGCACCCCGCCGACGTCAGACTTATGCGCGACGTCGGGCGAGACGACCTTCATGACGACAGGGAAGCCGGCCTTTTCCGCAGCCTGAACTGCCGCCGTGGAATCAGGCGCGAAAACGGCAAGGGCGACTGGGATCCCCGCTTCGTGCAGGACCTGCTTGGACTCAACTTCAGTGAGAAGAGTCCGGCCCTGGCTGCGAGCGTTATCGATTACTTCGGCGACGGACATGCGCCAACCGGGCGATCGCTCTTACGTGGTCAGACCTGGAATCGGGTGGTCTGGTCGGATGGCGTCCGCACCGTCGTGCGGGTCATTGGGCGCCGGTGGCTGTAGTTCGCGAAGCTTCGCGTGGCTCCGCAGAGCTTACAGCAGGCTTCGCTGGTTTCACCGTTCGGAGTCTCGATCTGCCAGTGATGCGCGCAGGTCACGGTCTGAGAGGCGGACATTTCGATGCGGAGGTCGGTCGTCTGCTCTACCATCGCGTCCCACCTCCGTTGTCATCTCGTCGCGCTCTGAGCCGTCTGGCCGGACTGGCATCGAATGGGACGCCGGCGTAGAGCATCGAAGTCAAGGGGCTCCTCCTCCAGATGCGGTTTGATAAAGAACGCCTCAGTTCGCAGGGCGGCGAGGCAGTTTCGGTTAATTATAGGATTAAATTAACCGCGAAACAATAGAACATCTGAGCAAGCGCTCGTTTTCGAAGCAACCTTAGACGAGCGAATCTTCCTGATAAACCCCAAATACCTCGCGCATGACGTCACACATTTCGCCGAGGGTGCAGTAAGCGTTCACGGCATCCAGCAGATACGGCATAACGTTCTCGCTGTCGCGGCAGGCCGACTCGAGAAGTTTCAGACAGCGGGCGGCCTCGTGGCCGTCGCGTTCGCGCCGGAGTTCGTTCAGCCGGGCGATCTGGCGAGCCTCACCCTCCGGGTCCATCTGAAGGATCGGTACCTCGATCGGTTCGTCCATAACGTAGTCATTGACTCCGACGATTACACGCTCCCCCGTGTCGATCTCGCGCTGATAGCGGAAGGCTGCGTCGGCGATCTCTCGTTGGAGATATCCACCCTCTATGGCAGCGACGACGCCGCCCATATCCTCGATCTTGTGGAAGTAAGAGTAGGCTTCCTCCTCGCTCTGCTTGGTAAGCGCCTCGAGGAAATAGCTTCCGCCCATCGGGTCCACGGTATTCGCAACGCCGGACTCGTGGGCGATTACCTGCTGCGTGCGCAACGCCAGCATGGCGGCCTTCTCGCTCGGCAGCGCTAGCGCTTCGTCCATCGAGTTTGTATGCAGCGACTGGGTCCCGCCCATGACGGCGGCCAACGCCTGGACCGCCGTCCGGATGAGGTTCACCTCCGGCTGCTGGGCGGTCAGCGAAACGCCGGCCGTCTGGGTGTGGAAGCGCATCCAGTGCGAGCGTTCGTTCTTCGCGCCGAAGCGCTCCTTCATCTCGCGCGCCCAGATGCGGCGCGCGGCGCGGAACTTGGCGACCTCCTCAAAAAAGTCGTTGTGGCAGTTGAAGAAGAAGGAAAGCCGCGGCGCGAACTCGTCAACATCGAGCCCGCGCTCTTGACACCAACGGACGTACTCGAATCCGTCCGCGAGTGTGAACGCCAGCTCCTGCACAGCCGTCGAACCGGCCTCACGGATGTGATACCCCGAGATGCTGATCGTGTTCCAGCGGGGCATTTCGCGCGTCCCGAACTCGATCGTATCCACGACCAGCCGCATCGACGGTTCGGGCGGAAAGATGTACTCCTTCTGCGCGATGAACTCCTTTAGGATGTCATTCTGAAGGGTGCCCGCTAACGTTCGTCGAGACACGCCGCGCTTCTCCGCGGCCGCGATATACATCGCCCAGATGATGGCCGCCGGCGAATTTATCGTCATCGATGTAGTGATTTCGCCCAGCGGCAGACCGTCGAGCAATGTTTCCATGTCAGCGAGGGACGATACCCCAACCCCACACTTCCCGAACTCTCCGTAGGCTTCGGGAGCATCCGTGTCGTAGCCGTACAAGGTAGGCAGATCGAAGGCGATCGAGAGGCCTGAGTTTCCCTGCGAGAGCAGATACCGAAAGCGTGCGTTTGTCTCCTCGGCGCTCCCGAAGCCGGCGAACATCCGAGTGGTCCATAACCGCCCGCGGTAGCCTGTAGCGTGAACACCGCGCGTGTATGGATAATCTCCTGGCGCCGCGAGGTCACGTTCGTAGTCGAGGTCCGAAACGTCGGCCGGATCATAGACACGGCGCACAGGCCGCCCGGAGGTGGTAGTGAACGTCCCCTGCCTCTCGCCGTTATCCCGCTCGCCTGCAGGAGCTTGGTCGGCTTTCGGTAGCCTTGGCAAATCCTTCATACGCTCACGCGACTGTAGATTAGCACACCAACGATCGGCCCAACGCATCGCCCTCTCCCAGACGCCGAGAGGGTTGACATTGTGTGCTACAATAGCGAACGCGTCTTAGCGAATACGCCGGAGTTAACCATGGCAGTAGAGCCTTTCGACAACTACTTAGACCTCGTAGAGGCCGCGCGCCTTCTCAATATCCACCCGCAAAGCCTCCGTCGCCTCATTAAGCAAAAGAAGGTCCCGGCTGTGCTGTTCGCCGGCAAGTATCTAATCGAGAGGTTTCAGTTGGACCAATTCAAGTCCAGTTACGACCCTCGTCCCGGCCGCAAAGCAATCCGAAGGCTGCTCTAGATCCCGGTCAGCTTCCCGCAGACGGTAAGACCGGTGGCTCGATCTGTATCCCCGGGTCGTTGAGATCGCGGAACTCCATAAACAAGCTTAGGCTGATGGGATTACCCTGCTCATCCTTATCCTCAGCGCCGAGCTGAAGCCGAACTGGAAATCGGCCTTCACGGGCCAGCCAGAGGTCGATTTGGTATTCTTCGGGCAGGCCGGCTTCGCCATTCGTACCCAGCAGCTCCGGTAGCCGTTTCAGGTCGGCTTCGTTCAGCTTGTAGTGGTCGGCATCAACGCCATTGACCGTCTCCCTCTCAGAATCTGCATGAGCCAAGGACGGCGTTATTTCGTCCACAATGTCTTTGCACACCACTCCGGGCGTTAGCGCCGTTTCTTCTTTTCCGGGCTCCTGCTCGCGCCAGGTGCTTCCGACAGCTATCCAGCTCTTGCCACCGACCTCGCGTAGCTCTAGTTCCTCGCCCCGGAACCTCAGCACGGCCTGTGTCCTGTCCGGGGCGCGGTAAGCGCCCTCCAACTTTAGGTCAGAGAACAGAGCTTCAAGGGGGTCGGCAAACACACCAAGCGGAGGCGCCGGAGTCGCCGTCGAGTTCGCGGTCTTGAATGCCGGGGACTGGAGCTTGAGGTTGATCGTGTAGCGGTAGCTCTGGATGTGGCGGATGCTATCGCAGGAGGCCGCCGCTTGTGCTTCACCACCGCCGCTTCCTCCGCCACACGCACTCAAGATAGAAGACATCAGGACGAGCAACGCCACCATCGACGTTACTCGCATCTTCGCACCGGCTCGAACCGGTTCGTGGGTCATGAACATCTCGCTGGGAATAAGGACGTTGAATGGGCCTTAATCGTTGTCACGATAATCCCAACAAGCCACTGAGGCCAGCGTTGGTTTGTTCAGTGCCGGAGACTTGATGGGTGTTCCCCCCGACGCTCGGGGGAGCACCTTGGCGAGAGAGTCAGCCACCCCGCTCGGCGCGCCTGCTGCGGATATATTCGATGCTTCGGTTGTAGTTTTCTTCTTCGATGAGCCCGCTCGCCATCAAATAATTGATCATGGTCTCGAGGCCAAGAATCGATATCAGGTTGTAGCCGTGCGCTTTGAGCTGCTCCCTCGCCCCCTCTTGGCGGTCCAAAAGGACGAGAACGTCCTGCACCGCGAGACCGGCGTTCGCCTTCAAGAAGGCTCCAGTTTCGACGATCCCTCCACCGCTGGTCACTAAATCGTCAATGAGCAGGACGGTCTCCCCGCGCTCGTAGCGCCCCTCGACCCAGAGGCGATTCCCATTTCGTTCCTTGGCTGGATGGACATATACCATTGGGATGCGGCTGCGCAGGGCAAGAGCGGTCGCGAGATGCAGCCCGCCGAAAGGAATCCCGCAGACCCGGTCGAACTCATGGACTCCCTTGTGGAGCATCGCCTGCCTGGTCTGCACTTCTTCCTGCATAACTCGGGCCGCGCGCATCAGGGCGCGCGGGTTGCTGATCAGTAACCGGAGGTTCACATAGACGGGCGAGTGTTGGGTTGTTCTGCCTATCGTGTAATCGCCGAACTGCACGGCACCCAGGTCCCAGAGGGCCTTGGCTAGCCAAAGATTACCTGCATCGCGCGGCATGGCTTACTCGTAGAAGAAATAGGCCCCCGCTTCGGGCGGAGGCGGTCGGCAAGTGGCTAGCGCGACGATAGCATGCACCTCCCAGGGTGTCAATCAGGCCTATGGTGTCAATCAGGCTGCCGCTCGATCATGTCGCCAAGGATAGCGACTCCGCTCTTGCGTACGCGCTCGCGCCAAGGGCGGACGATGTCGCGGTTAACGGCATGCTTCGGGACCCTGCCTGCCAGCGCTTCCAGCAGGTTCTCAACCGCCAGCCTCCCCATGCGGGAGCGGGTCGCCACGCTGGCGCTCGCGATGTGAGGCGTCACGATAACGTTCGGCAATCCTAACAGCGGATCGTTAGGCTCCAAAGGCTCCGGGTCCGTGACGTCGAGCGCCGCACCTGCAATGCGCCCTAGCGAAAGCGCCCTGTAAAGCGCTCCCTGATCGACGAGAGGCCCGCGTGCCGTGTTCACGAGGATAGCGGTTGATTTCATCAGCGCCAGGGTTTCGTCGTCGATGATGTGCCGCGTCTCGCTTGTCAGCGGTGCGTGAAGGGAAACGAAGTCTGACTCGCGGAGCAGCTCGTCCAACCTGAGAAAGCTCATGCGGTGACGGCGTTCTAGCCCCGGCTTGCGGTTCCGGCTGAAGTAGACGACCCGCATGCCGAGCGCACGAGCACGCCGAGCGACCTCACGGCCGATCCCGCCCATTCCGATAATGCCCAGCATCGCGCCGGACAGGTCCCGCCCCAGGAGAACTTCCGGACCCCAGGTCTTCCATTCGCCGGATCGCACTAAACGGTCGCCCTCAACTACCCGGCGCGCAGCGGCGAACAGTAGCGCGATTGTGTACTCCGCCGTCGTCGCGCTTAGCACTCCCGGAGTGCGCGTCACGAGGACGATGCGCCGGCTGGCCGCTACTACATCTATGTTGTCGAAGCCGGTCGCCATGTTGCTGACGACAAGCAAGCGCGTCGCCCTGTCCAGTAGTTCGTCATCTATGCGATCGGACAGCAGAGTGAGCACGCCGTCACTGCGCGCTACCTCTTGCACAAGTTCGTCGCGCCCCGGCGGAAGTGCGTTACCCCAGACTGCTATTTCCGCCTTGTCCGCAAGTTGGTCCAGCGCGTCACCCGGAAGGTGGCGCGTGACAAATACGCGGGGCTTCGGCACCTCTACTTTATGCGCTGCACGCGCCGTTGGTCCGGCTCGCTTCCGCTCGCGAACTGTGGCTTGTAGCTCGGTTCCAGGCCGCTGATCTGATCGACGTGCATGCGGTCGTGCCGGTAGTACGAGCGGAGCCATTGCATCACCGTAAGCGAACCGAAGAGTGAGTTGCTGGCGCGACGGTCGAAGTCAGACGGCGTCATCGAGGCGATGAGCGCCATCGTCCTCTCCCGCTGCTGGCGCATCTCGGCCACGTGTTCAGCGACCGTATGGTTCTCAGCTTCCTCCAGCGGGATGGCCACGCGCTCGCCCCGCACTCCCTCTACATTCGCGCCGTCTTCTTCCAGCGCGCGCGCGACCCAGGCGCGATAGGCCGTCTCCATCTCGCACAAGTGGGACATCTGTTGTTTCGCTGTCCATTCTCCGTCCATGGGCGACTGCGCTGCTTCGTCCTCGCTTAAAGACTCTAGCGCGGAAAGGAGCTTTTCTCGCTCGCTGATCATCTTCTGACTTAGCTCTGCGATCTGAGTTTCGTCCGCCATGGTTTCCTCCCTGCGTGCATGATACAGACAGCGGCGCGTCTGTCAATCGTGAAACCACAACGCTACAATGGAGACTGGAGGACAGCCCAAATGGCGACGAAAGACCCACGTGAGCCCTTCACGCGAATAGACGTGAAGGAGGCCGATGACATGATGAAAGATGGTGCCGAGGTGGTGGACGTGCGCGAGCCGCATGAATATACGGCCGGGCACGTCCCAGGTGCAAAGCTGATACCGGTCAACAGCGTCTACGCCCGCCGCGAGGAGCTACCCCGGGACAAGAACCTGATTTTCGTCTGTGCTGTCGGCCAGCGCAGCGCTCTGGCGTGCGAGATGGCGGCGGCCGCCGGCCTTACGCGGCTTTACAACCTCGAGGGCGGTACGGACGCCTGGATTAAGTCCGGCATGCCGGCCGAGCGCTAGGCCATCCAACCGAACTCTTAGTGCACCGGGCTCTCCATTGACCCGCCTCGTGCTGTTCGATATCGATAACACGCTGCTTAACACCGGCGGCGCCGGGGGCCTAGGTATGAACCTCGCCTTCGAGGAGATGTTCGGAATAAGCGACGGGTTCGCGAATGTAGAGTTCAGCGGCCGCACTGACTTGTACATCCTCTCACAAGGACTACGGCAGCACGGCATCAGCGGCGGACATGCAGCGTACATGCAGGGTTTCCTGCGCAGCTATCATCATCACCTGAGTCGGACCTTAATGGAGCGCAAGGGGCACCTGGAACCCGGCTTCCCGCAGCTGCTCGAAGCGCTCCGCCGGCGAGACGGTGTCCGTATCGGTCTCGCGACCGGGAACTTCAGCGAGGCCGCATGGATGAAGCTAGAGCATTACGGCATTCGCGATTACTTTTTTGACGGAGCTTTCGGGGAGGAGAGTCTCGACCGAGCGAAGATGCTGCGCGCCGGTCTCCGGCGATTCGCCGGCGATGTTGCGCCAAGGGATGTCGTCATTGTCGGCGATACCCCGCACGACGTCTCGTCAGCTCTCGCCAACGGCTTCGTCGCTGTAGGCGTAGCGACAGGAAGCTACACCATTGACCAGCTAAGGGATAGCGGCGCGGACCTCGTCTTTCAGAACTTCACAGACTGGCAGAGCGCGGCCGCTAAACTTGCGGGCGAGGTCTGATCGCCTCGTCGTAGAAGCTCTCGATCGCGGCGTTGACCTCCGGGATCGCGGTCACTCCCGTGCTCACCAACGTGCTCAGAAAAGCTTCCCGCTTCTCGAGTTCGGCGTTGAGCTCGTCGACCGAAATGCCTGCCCAGGTGGCGAACGCTTCGCGATCCTCAGCCTTTGGCAGTACCTCAAACGAATCGCTGTTTCCGTCCCAGGTCGCGATGCGGTTTACCGATAAGTCTTCGCCGTCCAGGTCCAGCATCGCGACCTCTTGAATACGGCGCATAAAGCTCGTCCTCGCCGCAGCGGATGGGCTGCTGAGCCTTCCCAGATATAGCGGCATGATAAATGTCACGTTGGCAATCTGGGCGGCGGGTACCGAAAGATCTTCGCGCAGCTGTCGGACGACTCCCTCGACGGTCTCATCGTGCATCGTCGTCGCCAGCGAGTACCCGGTCGAAAGTAGTTCGAACGCGCGCCGGGCGTTCTCATCCCAGGTGTATACCGGGATGTGGTCGCTCATCTCGTTGATCAGGATATAGGTCGGGTATGAGTCCGAGCGCGGCGGAAGCGCGAACGTCTCCCCCATCCCGCGCGTGAAGTAGACTGCCGTTTCGGGCGGCGTGAAGGAGAGCAGCGCCGTCAAAGTGGTGGTCTTGCCGGACGACGGTGGGTCCGCGGCGACAATA
>Ga0209803_1000113_pt1 | contig 47410 bp, 49 predicted proteins | sample GraSoiAngelo_138_FD_185895 | JGI IMG/M metagenome (GOLD analysis project Ga0209803, IMG submission 185895) | Grasslands soil microbial communities from the Angelo Coastal Reserve, California, USA - 14_0929_09_40cm (SPAdes) (version 2) | ecosystem: Environmental > Terrestrial > Soil > Grasslands ...
GCCGCCGATGATGATGAGCGAGCGGGGGGCGCGCTCCAGCTCGAAAATATTCTCGCTGGTCAGGTAGCCGGTCTCGGCCAGGCCTTCGAGAGCTGGGGCCGCCGGGCACGAACCAGTGCATACGAGCGCGTACTTCGACGTGAGGACGCGCTCGCCGACTCGAATTCGGTGTTCACCGTCAAACGCCGCATCGCCCCATAACAAGTCGACTCCCAGCTCAGCATACTTGTCCGGGTTGTCATCGGTCGCCGCTATCTCTTGCTGGATGTCGCGGATTCGTCGCCAAACGGAGGCGGTACCGGGCTCGATCTCAGCCGGTGCCAGACCGTATTTGTCGGCATGGCGCATGGTGTGCGCAGCCTTGGCGCTGGCCAGGAGAGCTTTGCTGGGCACGCAGCCCGTCCACAGGCAGTCGCCTCCCACCCGATGGCGCTCCGCCAGTGCAGCCTTCACGCCAATCTTGGCCGCCACCTCGCCTGCGATCATTCCGGCCGACCCCACTCCGATAATGACAACGTCGTACTTGTATTTCACCCCGAACCCTCCAGTCTCGAATTGCGCTGGTTAAAGGACGACCGGCCGGGCGAGATACACCGCGCCGGCCGTGCCAGCACCGGTGTGAGCCCCAACAGCGGGACCGACAACGTATTCGATGACCTCCTCGACCCCCTCAATTTCCGCGATCCGCGCCCGCAGGGCGGCTGCAATCTCTTGCGCTGCCCCATGCCCGACGCCCACTCTTAGCCGGCGGTCGCCCACTGTCCGGGCTGCTTCCTCGACCCGCCCCGCCATCAGGTCAGTGGCGTCCTCCAACGTTTTGGCTGTGCCCGCTACTTTCATTCCTTCACCCGTTAGCACCAGAACGGGGATGCCGGCCGACGCATCCTCGCCGCTTACCAGTCTCCCACCCCGTCTTGCCAAGTCCAGCGCCTTCACTACGAAGGTGTTGCCAACAGACCTCGACGCCGCTCCCACCAACACTGCCGCATCTGTCGCGCTCTTCCCTTCCACCAGCGCCTGGATTCCTTCGAGAACGCATAACCCTTCCGCGAAGGAGGCCTGGCCGGTGTCCACGACTGTCACCGGAACCGAAGACGATCCAGACGCCAGCCGTGCGGACTGCACAGTCCCGGAGATGCTCGAGCCGATATGGATTGACAAGACCTCCTCGGCACCCGTCTCGGCCGCTTGCCGATAGAGTTCCATGAAGCGGCCGACGGCAGGCTGCGACGTGGACACTGACTTTGCCGACGGCAGCCGCTCGTAGAACTCATCCGCCGTTATGTCGACCCCCTCAAGGTATCGCTCTCCATCCAGCTCGACGCTCAGTGGCGCCACTAACAGCAGGTACTTATCGACGATTGACTGCGGCAGATAAGCCGCGGAATCTATGACGACGCCAATCTTTCCAATCATCTCGGCGAATTACGGGACATCAGCTGTTGCTGGTTCAACAGTTTCCATTTTCATCTCGGCTAGATGCACCTGTGATGTGGTCGCAGGCGGCGCCGTTAGAAAGCGATAAGCGATGATCGCGCTGGTGGACAGGGCGTACAGCGGCAGACCTATCGTGGGTCTGGGCCCCCAGACGTTTCCCCTGCCGCGCAGCCACCAGTAAACAGCGGCGGTGATGAACACTGCGGACGCAACATATGTGGCCGTGCCCGCTCTGCCGCGGGAAAATGCTAGAGTTGCAGCCGCCAGCGACACATCGATCGGCATGTAGGCCGGAAAGCAAACGAGCGCGGTACCGGCGCTTGTTGCCAGCCCTTTCCCTCCGCGAAATCCGCTCCAGACAGGCGCGCAATGCCCGATTACCGCCCCGCTACCCGCCGCGTACGAGCCATCACCGCGGGCAACAGCTCCTCCTGCGAGTGAAGCGAGCACTCCTTTGACGAAATCACCCGCAAGAACAAACGCCCCCCACTTCCACCCAAGGACTTTGGCTGCATTAAGCGCTCCGGGATTTCGTGAGCCTGCCACCCGCAGGTCCACTGCGGCATCGTCGCCGTTGTGCCTGGTCGCATAGCGGGACACGCTGTCGGCGGTGGGAAAGCTACCGATAGCGTAGCCCACGAGAGCGGCAGCGAGTAGCCTGACTGTACGGCCTTTCTTCAAGGAACGTCCCTCGTGAATGGGCCGGCTGGTTTCTGCAAGACTAATACGTCATCACTGCCCGCACCGTCAATCGCATCGGACAAGCGACCCGGTCCGTACTCCGTTGGCGTATCCACCAAGACCGTCTGAGGCTGTAAGATAGTTGGTCGCAAGGCCCTGATCTTCGGGGGCCCGTGTAAAGAAGGAGGCGCCTCATGCCCGATGTCATTTTTGAGAAGCGCGTCAACGGTGTCGCTCTCATCACCCTCAACCGCCCGGACAGCCTGAACGCCATGGGCGGCGATCTCATGCCGCTGCTGGCCCAACACCTAGACGAGTCGCGCTGGGACAACACCGTTCGCTGCGTCGTCCTTACCGGCGCTGGTCGCGCCTTCTGCGCCGGCGGCGACGTTAAGAACATGGCAGCCCAGGGCGGGCGGGAGTCTGACGGCAAGCGCTCACCGGCCGCCTCGTTCGCCTACGGAGTCGATGAGCTGCGCGAGTCCCAGCGGCGCACCAGCTACACGCTTCACACAATGCCGAAGCCGACGATCGCGATGGTCAATGGCCATGCTGTCGGCGCCGGCCTTAGCCTCGCGCTCGCGTGCGACATCCGCATCGCCTCCGACCGCGCAAAATTCGGGACTGTTTTTCGCAACGTCGGCTTCAGCGGCGATTTCGGCGGCTCCTACTTCCTCCAGCGCCTCGTCGGCAACGAGCGGGCGCGCCTGCTTTACTTCACCGGCCAGGTCCTGGAAGCCCCGGAGGCGGAGCGCATCGGAATGGTCAGCAAAGTGGTGCCCCATGACGATCTTGAGCAAGAGACGATGGCGGTCGCGTCAACCATCGCCAGTGGCCCTGCGCTTGCTTACGCCCGCATGAAAGAGAATCTGAACCGCGCCGAGACGAGCGATCTGCTGACGCTCCTCGAACAGGAGGCGCTGAACATGCGGCTGTCCGGCACGACCCAGGACCACCGGGAGGCAGCGCGCGCCTTCGTCGAAAAGCGAACACCGACCTTCAGCGGTCAATAGGCCAACGATGGAAACCGGGACCCTCCGCGGCTTCGAAGTCGCGCTACACGACCCGGGCATCGGGCTCATAACGTTCAACCAGCCCGACCGCCTCAACGGCATGACGCAGGGCATGAAGCGCGATCTCGTCGAGGTCCTTACTGAAGCGCAGATGGACGATGCCGTTCGCGTCCTCGTCCTGACCGGCTCCGGCAAGGCCTTCTCCGCGGGGGACGATATCTCAGGCCGACCGCTGGACGGGAGCACGGGCAAGCAGCTCGTTCCAGACATCGGCCGCGGGCACGCTGACCCCATCGGGACTTATTCCGCCCTCCGCGCCATCTCGCAGCGGCTGAACACCACCGTTCGGGACCTCGACAAGCTCACGATAGCCGCGATCAACGGCTTCGCCATCCAGACCGGTATGTCCCTGGCTCTTTCCTGCGACTTCCGCATCGCTTCAGAGGACGCCCGTATTGGCAGCGGCACGCTTCGTTTCGGCCTGATGCCGGACGAAGGTGGACAATACCTGCTCGTGCAGCTGCTCGGCGTGGCCAAGGCGATGGACTTCCTCATGCGTAACCGCATCGTAACCGGCAGAGAAGCATTGGAGCTCGGCCTCGTCCACGAAGCAGTCCCCTCCGGCCGGCTGCTCGATCGCGCGCTCGAACTCGCGCGAGAACTGGCCGAAGGACCGCAGGTGGCGATGCGCATGCTCAAGCGCTCGATCTACAATGCGGCGGAAACGTCGTTCGCCGGCGCTCTGGATGACATTGCGGCCAAAACCGCTGTCACCGATCATCATCCCGACGCGCGCGAGGGGATTGCCGCTTTCCGCGAAAAGCGCAAGGCGCGTTTCAACGGTGGCTGACGGCTTCGTCGATTGACTCGACGCGAACAGCTCCTATATTTTGAGGTGCATGGGCAGCAAGGCCCCTACCTGCTGCTAGTCCACGGCTTCCTTTCCAGCCGCGCCCATTGGCTCCTGAACCTCCAGGCGCTAGGCACGTCCTTCCGCCCCGTCGTGATCGAGTTGTTCGGGCACGCGCGTTCGCCCACTCCCGACGATGCAGCCGCTTATTCGCCTGACGCTTACGTCGAAGAATTTGAGGCGATCCGGGAGTTATTGGGTGCTGATCGCTGGTTCGTCTGCGGTCAGTCCCTCGGCGCTGCTCTGACGCTCCGCTATTCCTTGGACCACCCCGATCGCGTTACCGCGCAGGTCTTCACGAACTCCAATTCGGCGCTCGCCGGCGGCGATTGGGCGAAGCGGGTGATGCCAATAATGGAAGCGCAGGCCAAACAACTGGAAAAAGATGGCCGGGCCGCACTCGACAGCCATCCCTTTCGGCCCACTCGCAGTCGCCGGCTGCCGCACGCAGCCAAGGAAGCCCTTATCGCAGATTACGAACTGCACAATCCGGTCGGCATCGCGCGGACGGCCGTCCACACGATCCCGTACTCATCAGTCCGCGATCGCGTGGCTACGAATCAGGTTCCGACTCTCCTCGTAGCCGGCGATAGAGAAGAAGGCTTCCGCGATCAGGCGCGGTTTGCAGAGCAAGCGATTCCGGGCATTTCCGTCGCCCACCTGCACACGGGTCACGCCGTCAACATTGAGGACGCGCCCGGCTTCAACTCTGCCGTAACGGACTTCTTCGAGCAGTTCTCGTAGGGGCGACCCCGCTTCGTCGCCCGAACGTCAGTTGAACGTCAAGACTGTCCGCGCGACCTCACCTGCCTTCATCGCGCGAAACGCCTCGTTGACGTCCTCGAGATGGCCCTTGCGAGTAATCATTTCATCCAATTTCAGCCGTCCCTGAAGATAGAAGTCGATGTAGCGTGGCATGTCCACCCGAAAGCGATTCGAACCCATGATGCTGCCCTGTAGCTTACGCTCGCTGAGCAGCATCCGAGCATCGATCTCTACCTTCTCCCCGATCGGGATCATCCCGATCACGGTCGCCGTCCCGCCGACGTTCAGGCACTCAAACGCCTGCGCCGCCACCGCTTTCAGGCCGATCGCCTCGAAGGCGTAGTCCGCGCCACCGTTCGTCATCTCCCGAATCCTCGTGACCGGATCCCCGGACGAGGCATCGACAATGTGCGTCGCCCCCAGCTCCCTGGCGGTCGCCAGCTTGCTCTCAGAGATGTCGACGGCGATGATCATGCGCGCACCCGCGATACGCGATCCTTGGATCGCCGCGAGCCCGACTCCCCCAGCCCCGAAAACCGCAACCGTTGAGCCCGGCTCGACGCGAGCCGTGTTTAGTGCAGCGCCGACACCTGTCATGACGCCGCAGCCAATTAGGGCCGCCGCTTCAAGGGGCACGTCCTCTCGGATCTTCACGACGGCGTTTTCGTGCAAGAGCATCTTCTCAGCGAAGCTAGAAATGTTGATGAACTGGTTCACTGGCTGGCCGTTCTGAGAGAGTCTTGGCGGGTCGTCCGGCGCACGGCGGGTCTCCGGGCTGAAGCATCGGTTCGGATGGCCGGTCAGGCACTGCTCGCAGTGTCCGCAGAACACGGAAAGGCAAGCAATTACGTGATCGCCCGGCTTAACATAGGTCACCTGCTCACCAACTTCTTCGACGACGCCTGCAGCCTCATGGCCGAGGACCGCCGGCGGCGGAAACGGCCATAGGCCTTCCACGAAATGCAAGTCGCTGTGGCAAACTCCCGAAGCAGCCGTCCGCACGATGATCTCACGAGCCATGGGCGTGCCGATGTCTATATCTTCGACAGTAAGCGGTTGGTTCACGCCGTGGAATACTGCAGCCTTCACGTCTGACTCCTTCCCGAACACGAGACGTATTGCAGATTCTACTGCGGATACGCCAAGTCGCGATACGTGTGGTAGGCCGGGAGGTACGTCGTTTGTAGCGTCGTCTTGTTCTTCCTTGTCAGCGCAAACCCACCCACATCCTCGTTCTCCTGCAGCGTGTACCAGAACAGGCAGCTGTGCGTCCTTGAGCCTCGGCAACGCTTGCGGCAGGAAGCTGGCTTTCGTCTGTTCGGACGCCACGTAGCCCGCCTTGTTCGGCGAGGGCGTGTTGAACGCGATCTCGGTGACCCAGATCGGCTTCCGGCTTTAGTTTGCCATTCGCGATCTCGTTCACGGCACTGTTGGGCGTGCTTCCAAGATGATCGGAGGATGAGGTGAGTTGGCTGGACGTCTGACTAGAACCAGCGGTGACGTTTACGTTATAGTCAGATTCGTACGCCATCGTGACATCCAGATGGAGTTAGCTCGAGAGGAGCAGCATGAGTCGCAAAGTCTACGTTATCGGTGTCGGAATGACCAAGTTCGAGAAGCCGGGCTCGAAGGCCTGGGACTACCCCGACATGGCCAAGGAAGCCGGCATGAAGGCGCTCGAAGACGCCGGAATCCCTTACTCAGAAGTCGAGCAGGCTGTCGTCGGCTACGTCTACGGCGAATCCACCTGCGGTCAGCGCGCCGTGTACCAGCTCGGCCTCACCGGCATCCCCGTCTATAACGTCAACAACAACTGCTCCACCGGCTCCACCGCCCTCTTCATGGGCAAGCAGCTCGTCGAAGGCGGCCTCGCTGACTGCGTCCTCGCACTCGGCTTCGAGAAGATGCAGAAGGGCTCACTCGGCGCGACCTTCACCGACCGCATCAACCCGATGGACCAGCACGTGAATGCGATGGTGCAGCTCCGCGGGTTCGAGCCGCACCCGCCGGCCGCGCAACTCTTCGGCAACGCTGGGCGCGAGCACATGGAGAAATACGGTTCGACGCCTCTCCATTTCGCCAAGATCGGCTACAAGAACCACAAGCACTCCGTCAACAACCCCTACTCGCAGTTCCAGGACGAGTACTCCATCGAGGACATCCTCGCCGCGCCGATGGTCCACGAGCCGCTCACCAAGCTCCAGTGCTGCCCCACATCCGACGGCTCCGGCGCTGCGGTGCTCGCCAGCGAGGACTTCGTCAAGAAGCACAACCTCCAGGACAAGGCGATCGAGATCCTGGCCCAGACGATGGTCACCGACACCGGCGACACCTTCGACAGCAAAAGCAGCATCAAGCTCATCGGCAGCGAGATGACCGGCCTCGCCGCCAACCGCGTCTACGAACAGACGGGTCTCGGCCCGGACGACGTGGACGTTATCGAGCTTCACGACTGCTTCTCCGCCAACGAGATGATCACCTACGAAGCGCTCGGCCTCGCGAAGGAAGGTACCGCCCACAAACTCGTCGAGGAGGAGGCCTTCACCTACGGTGGCAAAGTGGTCGTCAACCCTTCCGGCGGGCTGATCTCGAAGGGCCACCCCCTCGGCGCCACCGGCTTAGCCCAGTGCTCCGAGCTCACCTGGCAGCTCAGGGGACAGGCAGACAAGCGCCAGGTGAAGGGCGCAAAGGTCGCGCTACAGCACAACATCGGCCTGGGCGGCGCTGTCGTCGTCACGATGTACCGGAAGGGCTTCGCTTAGCGACGAGGCGCGAGCTTTTTCCGGGCGTTATGATGGGCGCCGAAAGGAGATCGCCGCATGCAAACGCTGAAGGTTGGCGACCCGGCGCCCGAGTTCACGCTCCCTGACGAGAACGGGAATCCTGTCTCGCTGGCCGATTTTCGCGGCAAACGTATCGTTCTTTTCTTCTACCCGCGCGACAACACGCCAGGATGTACGGCGCAGGCGTGCGGCTTCCGCGACGAGTTCGCAGTCATCCAGGACAAGAACGCTGTGGTGCTGGGCGTCAGCGGGCAAGGGGCGAAGAGTCACCAATCGTTCAAGGCAAAGCACTCGCTGCCGTTCCCGCTCCTGTCCGACGAGGACCATTCTGTGTCGGTGAAGTACGGCGTGTGGGGCGAGAAGCGCTTCATGGGCAGGCTGATCACCAACCGCAGTCACTTTGTCATCGGCCCCGACGGCAAGCTGGAAGACGTCCAGGTCGGTGTCAGTCCGGGGGACAGCGTGAAGCTGGCCGTGAGCACAATTCGGGGCCAGACAAAAGTCAGCGGTTAGACGAAGTCAATGGAATGACAATGCTCGCGCGGTTCGCGAGGAGCCCGTGCGGGTGTACGAGGTGAGGTGGAGGGAGTAGCATGGAACTGTCCATGTCTACCAATTGGGACCCCAGGACAATCGAAAACGCGTCGCTTGTAGCCGACCTGGTCGAATGGATCGCCAGGCAACCAAGATCATACGCCGACGTCATGGAAGCCTGGCGAACCTCGTGTCCCCGCTTTCCGGTCTGGGAGGATGCCGTCGATCTTCGGTTGGTTACTCGAGTGCACCGCGGAGGTCTCGGCGAAATGATCCATGCCACGCCTGACGGACTTGCTTTTCTCCGCTCGCAAGGGCGTGCGTGACCTAATGGGGGTCGACGAACCGGTGGGCTGGCGGGATTAACCCGCCGCCAGCGCCCGCCAGGCCGCGTATCCCAGCTCGCCGTTAAGGCGATTGCCTTCGGATTCACGTCCCGTCCCCGGGCCCGTACCGCCCTCGCAGAAGACCGACATCACGAATTTCCCGCGCGAGCCGTTGAAGATCGCGCCCGACGTTCGGATACCGTTGAGGAACGAGCCGCCCTTCTCCGCCACCCAGTTCTCCGTGTGGTTCTCCAGCATGTTCATCTCGTTCCACGGCAACAGCCGCGAGAGTTCGTGCCGGTAGTCCTGCCGCCGCATGATGCGCAGCATGTCCTCTGACGCCTCCGGCGGCACGGCTTCGTGTCGAGCGATCAGCTCGAGCAGCCGTGTCATCTCGCCGGCGGTACTCACCGACATCTTGCGCGCGTCGAGGCCCGCCTTCGTATCCCCCAGCCTCTGGAAGATGGTCGTTCGCCCCAGCCCGAAGCAGCGCATCGTCTCGTTCACCTGGTCAAGCCCAACGAGGTCAATCACGATATTCGTCGCGCTGTTATCCGAGATGATGATCATCAGCACGGCCGCGTCGCGCACCGTCATCTCCACGCCGGGCGTCAACCGGCTCAGCACGCCTGAGCCGAGGCAGCGGTGCTCGTCTCCGTAGCGGATGCGGTCCGTCAGCCTTAGCCGTCCCTCGTGCACGGCGCGGTATAGCGCCGTGAGGACCGGTACTTTTATCAACGAAGCCGTTGGCATGACGTCGTCCTGCCGGTGCCCGATCTTCTGGCCCGAGCTCATGTCGGTCAGCGCATACGTCCACTTCCCGCTATAGGTTGAGCCAATGCGGAGCAGTTCTCCTTCGAGTCCGTCAAGTGTCGCCATCGCCAGCGCTATTCTACGCGACCGGTCGCGGGTTCGAGTCCCATCGCTCGCTCGAGATACGATTTCTAGGCTAAAGGATCGCCGATTGCGGGTCCTTTAATGGCTGTCAGATGGCTTCGCGTCAGTCCGCCGTACATGGTATCAGCGGCCCTTCTTCTCTACGCCATGAAGCAGTCCTCAACCGAACGACAACGTTCCTTATAGCTCGGCGCGGCTGCTTTACGCGATATAAACACTGGAGGTACTGAATGGAAGCCGAAGAACTTCGCAAACTACGGATCAGCCACGGACTGACGCCACGCGAGCTGGCTGACCTCTTGAATATCGCGCCAGAAGAGGTCCTATGTTGGGAGGCACCAGAAGGCAGCCGTCATCATCGGCAAATTGATGCCGCGAGCCGTAGACGCATCCTGCGCCACCTTGCCATCTTTCGCGACCATCAGAAACAACGCCGGCTCATTACTGCCGCCTGCGCAAGTCCGAAACGATTCTCGGCTCAGCCGTTCGTCCCGTCGCTTAACCGCAAGATTCTAGAGCGCGTCGCCTAAGTCAGGTTCATCCGCAATGGATCCAACAGTGCTAGGAGACGAGACGTGGTTGCGGACGGTGGGGCGGCGTGTTCTTCGCGAATACCCTACTGTGCAACAGATGCTCGACGACATTTGGCGGGCGCACGAACACGGATGGTTGCCGCTTTCAATGACTGAGAAATCGCAATCAGAGGTCCGCTGGACCGCACCCTGGACCTGGTTCCGCAAACAGATTACCTACGTAGTGGCATACCGTCACGGCCAGCGCTGAGGCACCCTCTTTTGCGCCGCTTGCGCGATAAGTATCTGCCCCGTCACGCAGACGTTGCAAAACCACAAAATCGTGGCGCCAGCCGATGAGCAGCGACGCGCCGACAGGATAGGCTTTTTGGTCGCCCAACAGGGTCCAGGGAAACGTAACTGAGCGCCGCATAATCGCGAATTCGTACGTGGGCAACGAAGGAATGGCGCCCCCGACAGGACTCGAACCTGTGCACCCGGCTCCGGAGGCCGGCGCTCTATCCGACTGAGCTACGGGGGCGACCGCATTCATGATAGCGGCGACGAACGGCGCCTATCAAGGCAGCTCGAGTTGACAGCCTGGGCGCGCTCGGCGATGCTGAGTAAGCGCCCTTTTCCCGCGACAGCCGTTATGTCCATCTCCAACGGATCCAGTTCTTCACCTGATAGGCTTCGTTCCCTCGAAGCCCTCACGGGACAGCTCCTTGAGCGTCGCCCCCTTATCATCGCTAGCAATCGCGGCCCAATGGAATACCGCATCGAAGCCAATGGCTCGCTCGTCGCCCATCGCGGTAGCGGGGGCATGGTGACGGCGCTCTTGTCAGCCGCCCGTTTCGTCCCGGCGACATGGGTGGCGTCCGCCATGACTGACGGAGACCGTCTCGCCGCTGAGCGAGCAGAGGGCGCTCTTCTCAACGTGCCGGACAACCAGATCTACGTCCGCTTTGTGACCGTCCCCCAGTCCACTTATCAGCGTCACTACTATGTTTTTTGCAACCCGCTGCTCTGGTTCGTCCAGCACTTCATGTGGAACACGCCCCGCACTCCGAACATCGGACGCGCAGTGTACGAAGCCTGGGAAAGTGGCTATATCCCGGTAAACGAAGCGATCGCCGAAGCCGTCGTCCACGAAGCGAAGCAACAGCCTGAACCTCCTTACGTCCTCCTCCAGGACTACCACCTCTATCTTGCGCCCGCCGTGGTCCGTCGCGAGGTGCCGGAAGCTACGATCCTGCACTTCACGCATATCCCGTGGCCCGGCCCGCGCTACTGGGGGGTCTTGCCGGAGTTCATGCGCCGCCGCATCCATGAAGACCTCTGCGCGTCAGACATCGTCGGTCTTCAAACTATCGGCGATACTCGGAACTTTCTGCATTGTTGCGAAGCGCTCCTCGATGGCGTCGATATCGATTACGCCAAAAGCTTGGTGCGATTTCGCGGCCACACGACCCGCGTGCGCGCCTACCCTATATCGGTTGACGCCGCCGGCCTGAAGGAATACGCCCTCTCGCCCGAGGTCGAAGAGTATAAGGCACGTCTAAGGCCGCTCATGCAGCAGCAGACGGTCGTGCGGGTGGACCGCTCTGAGCCCAGCAAGAATATCATTCGCGGGCTGCGTTCCTACGAACTCCTGCTCGAGCGCCATCCCGAACTGAGGCGAGAGGTGGGGTTTATACAGTTCCTCGTTCCGTCTCGAAGCGAACTCGGCGTCTATCAGACATACACAGACGAAATTTTCGAGCTTATCGACTCCATCAACGACCACTTCGGGGACCTCGAATGGCAGCCAATTCGCGTCTTCTACGAAGAAAACTACGCGCAGGCGATCGCCGGAATGTCACTGTACGACGTACTCCTGGTAAACCCTATCATCGATGGGATGAACCTCGTCTCCAAAGAGGGGCCGCTAGTCAATGAAAGGGACGGCGTGTTGATTCTCTCCGAGCTTGCTGGGTCCTTTGAGCAGCTGTCGGAGCAATGCATTCCAATTGCTCCTACCGATCTCGAAGGGACCGTCCGCGCGCTTCACGAGGCCCTCAATATGCCTGCTGAGGAACGAAAACGGAGGGCGGCCGCCCTAAAGGCACTCATCCAGGACGAGGACATCACATTCTGGCTGGAGCGCCAGTTCGCCGACCTCATGGCGATTTCCCGCCAACAGCTTTGAGCACCTCCCCCAGTAGCCACTCGACTCCCTCCACACCCTCGACCGTGTAGTCCACGGCCGACAGCAGTTCCGGCACTGTTTCAGCACTGAGTACCGCCACTCGACATCCCTCGATGCCCCGCGAGCGCAAATCCGAGACGGCTTCGAACATATCGACGTCGGTCCGGTCGTCGCCAACAGAAATGATTCCCCTTACCCCCAACCGATCGGCGACGAGTCGTGTCGCAGTGCCTTTGTTAGCCTGAACGTCAGGGCGTAGCTCGATCACTTTGCGGCCTTCGCTCACGTTGAAGCGCCGCGCAGTGGATAACGGCATTGCGTGCAGTATCGCCGCTCGTGCCGCCTCGGCGTCGGGCGCCCGTCGATAATGAAAAGCAACACCCGGACCCTTCCTCTCCACCTGAACGTCGGCGACCTCAAGCTGAGTCGTCTCAGCCAGGACCTGCTCGACGAGAGCTCTATACTCATCGACTCCTTCCGCCCACTCCACCCTACCCTTAAACCAGTATTCGAGCCCATGGTTGGCCGCATACGCGGCCTCATCGATCTTCACCATCGAGCGCGCTACTTCAAGCGTGCGTCCGGTGATGAGCGCCACCCGCACACCTTCGCCGGTGAGGCGCTTCAGTAGGTTTCGGCAGCGCGGTGTGACCGTTGCTTCTTCAGGCCGTTCGACTATCGGCGAGAGCGTCCCATCGATGTCTGAGAAGAGCCCGAGCGGTCGGGCCGAGAGGACATTTTGCAGCGGTTCGATGTCCGTCAGCGGAACGGCTGCCATGGGCCGAGTCTAGCACGCCCCTTTGGATCCCCAGCGGACGCCCAGGCAGTCAGCCCTGGCCGCGCCGTCTGTATTGAAGTGCCTCGGCTACATGCGCGGACGTTATCACCTCGCAATGCGCCAGGTCCGCCAGAGTTCGGGCCACCTTCAAGACCCGGTGAAACGCCCGCGCAGAAAGCGCCAGCTGGTTCACCGCCGTGCGCAGAAGCGACCTCGCCGCATCATCGAGGAAGAGCTGGCAAAACTCGCGCACCTCAACGGGGCCCATCTCCGCATTCGCCGCCAGCCGTGACTCCGAGAATCGCAGCCGCTGTATCTCCCGGCAGCCTTCAACCCGCGAACGAACCTCTTGAGAGCCCTGCGCTGATACCCCATCCGCCAGCTTCTCATAGTCCACGCGGGGCACGTCGACGAAGATGTCGATGCGATCGAGCAGTGGTCCTGATATTCGATGCTGGTAGCGTGTGACAGCGGAATCCGAACAGCTACAGTGCCGGCTGGTGTCGCCCCAGTATCCGCACGGGCATGGATTCATGGCCGACATGAGCATAAAGTTAGCCGGGAAGGTCACGTTTCCTTGTGCCCGACTGACGGTCACAAGCCTGTCCTCCAGCGGCTGCCTGATCGACTCAAGCACCGAGTGCGCGAACTCGGGCAACTCATCGAGGAAGAGCACACCCCGGTGGCTAAGTGTAATTTCGCCCGGGCGCGGCTGCCGGCCGCCGCCCACGAGTCCGGCGTGCGAGATGGTGTGATGAGGCGCCCGGAACGGCCGCCGTCGTATCAGAGGCGTATCCGCGGGCAGCATCCCGGCCACGCTGTATATCTTCGTGACCTCTAGGGACTCTTCCATCGTCATACCGGGCAGGATCGTGGGCGTCGCCCGCGCCAGCAGCGTCTTCCCTGCGCCTGGCGGCCCGACCATCACCACATTGTGCCCACCCGCCGCTGCAACTTCGAGTGCTCGCTTCACATGCTCCTGGCCTCTGATGTGCTGGAAGTCGACGCCTTCCGGCGCGTCGCCGGGAGGCAATGATTTGTACCCGTTATGCGCGAAGGGGGCGATCGGGTCGAGCGCCTGTAGATGCGCCGCCAGTCTGCCGAGCGATTCCACCGGCACGACGTCTAAGCCGTCCACCAATGACGCCTCGCGCGCGTCAGGCTCCGGTACGTACACGCTGTGAAACCCGCGCTCCCGCGCAAGCCCGACCATCGGCAGAATTCCTTGTGTGTGCCTCAGCCGCCCATCAAGTGATAATTCGCCGAGGAACAGAGCGCGCTCCAACGTTTCCGGCACTTGCCCGGACGCCATGAGTATGCCGACCGCTATCGGTAGATCGTAGGCGGGGCCTTCCTTCCGCAAGTCCGCGGGCGCAAGATTCACTGTGATTCGCTGGTTCGAGAAGCTGTATCCCGAATTACGAATGGCCGCCCTGACCCGCTCCCTCGCTTCCTGTACCGGTTTCTCCGGGAGCCCCACTACGTTGAACGCCGTGAGCCCGTGGCTGATGTCGACCTCTACCTCGACTATCTCTCCGTCCAGGCCGATGACCGCGCAGCTGTTCGTCTTCGCCAACATCGCTGCGGCGAATATAGATAGTATGTTCTACATCTGTAAAGGGGCAGCTGGCACTGTTTTATCGAAGTGCTAGGCCCGCTTGCGCGCGCCCTCGACGCGCCGGCTCACCGAAACCACACCCCGAATACCCTCGAGCTTGGTTAGCAAGCGTGTAAGCTGCTCCACACCCGCCATTTCAAGAGTGACGTAGATCGTGATGTGCCCGTCGGCGCCACCTTCCGTGTGGACGCCCACCATGTTGACTTTTTCTTCCGCGACCATCGTGCTGATGTCTCGCAGCAGGCCGACCCGGTCCCACGCATCAATGTGGACTGCCACAGGGTATAGCTGTCCTCTGCGTCCCCACTCAACATCGACGAGCCGCTCTTTTTCGTCCTCATTCAATAAGTTGCGGCAGTCCGCTCGATGGACGGAAACACCCTCGCCGCGCGTGACGTAGCCCATGATCTTATCGCCGGGTACCGGATTACAGCAGCGGGCCAGTCGTGTCAGGAGGTCTCCCGTCCCCAGCACGCTAATGCTCGTCGTATAGGTTGATCGCGCCGGCGGGGCAATTTCTTCGACCGGTTCCGGTGTCTCCTCGACAAGGAGTGACGCCAGTTTCGTCGAGATGTGCTGCGCGCTGATTTCGCCATACCCCACGCGCAGAAAGAAGTCCTCGAGGTCATCGAGCTTGAAGAGCTTAAGGACTTCTTGCTCCATGCCCCCAAGGCTCGCTCCCAGGCGTCGCAACTCTTTCTCGACCATCTCCTTGCCGCGCGCGATGTTCTCCGCTCGCTCTTGACGCTTGAACCACTGACGAATCTTCTCCCGTGCGTGCGTGGTGCGAATGAACCCGAGATTCGAGTTCATCCAGTCCCGCGAAGGCCCCTTCGATGACCTGCTCGTCAGCACCTCAATGACTTCGCCGTTCTTGAGCTGATAATTCAGCGAAACTAGCCGGCCATTCACCTTCGCCCCGACACAGTGGTGGCCTAGATCTGTGTGAATCCGGTAAGCGAAATCCAGCGGCGTGCTGCCGGTCGGTAGATCTTTGATCTCGCCCTTCGGCGTGAACACGAACACCTGGTCCTGAAAGATGTCCGTCTTCACTGCCTCCACCATGTCCTCCGGCTGCGCTATCTCCCGCTGCCAGTCGAGAAGCTGCCTCAACCATGCGAGCCGCTCCTCATGACGGAGGTCACGCTTCGAGCCTTCCTTGTAGCGCCAGTGTGCGGCGATACCATATTCCGCCGCGCGGTGCATCTCATACGTCCGGATCTGCACTTCCAGCGGCTGCGTGTTCAGCGCCATAACCGTCGTATGTAGCGACTGGTACATACTCTCCTTCGGGTTCGCGATGTAGTCATCGAACGACCCGGGTAGCGGCCGCCACAGCCCGTGGACCACGCCGAGAGCTGTGTAGCAATCGGTCACGGTCTCGACAAGGACGCGCACGGCCAGCAGATCGTATATCTCGTCGACGCTCTTCCCCTCTGCGGCGTACTTCTCCATCTTGCTGTGGATGCTATAGATGTGCTTCGCGCGCCCCTGGATCTCTGCCTGAATGCCGTGCTTCTTCAACTCCTCGCGTATGAAATCGGTAACCTGTGTGACGTACGTCTCTCGGACCCCCCGCTTGGCATCGATGAGATCGGCGACGAACTTGTAGTCATCCGGCTGCAGGTACCGGAAAGACAGGTCTTCTAGCTGCCATTTGATGTCCCAGATGCCCAGCCGCGCCGCGAGGGGTGCATATATCTCCATGGTCTCCCGGGCGATCCGCCTCTGGTCATCGGGCTTTAGCGCCCACAACGTTTTCATGTTATGCAGGCGGTCGGCCAGCTTGATGATGACGACGCGCAGGTCCTGCGCCATCGCCAGGAACATCTTGCGCAGGTTCTCTGCCTGGGTATGCGCCTCGCCGCTGCGCGCTTCCGCCGCCTGCCCGCCGATTAGCCCGAGCTTCGTGACTCCCTCTACCATCACCGCGACTTCGGAGCCGAACCGCTTTGCGATCTCCTGATTCGTCACGCCGCAGTCCTCTTGAACGTCGTGGAGCAATGCGGCGGCGATTGTGCTCGCGTCGAGCTGGAGATTGGCAATCGTCTCTGCGGCGTGCAGCGGATGCGTGATTGCCGGGTCCCCGCTCTTGCGCAGCTGCCCGGCGTGCCGCTCGGCCGCAAACGCATACGCTTCCTGAACGAGATCCATGCCTTTCGGCGCGAGATAGGAAGCGACGCGGCTGAGGACGGCCTGCCCCAGCTCCTCAATCTTTACCGTCATCGTCCTCTATCAAGTGTAGCACTGCCATCTCAATTCCACGAGGAATTACCGGTTTTGCGTGAGTTCGTGCCCTTCTAGTATCCTCTCCTCATCTACCTCCATGACAGCGCAGCACAAGGCCCCTCGCGGCACCCGCGATACCCTCCCCGAAGACCAGCCCTACTGGGAGTTCGTCCGGGAAGCGGCCTCTCGCACTTCCACCGCGTTCGGGTACGAATCCATCGAGACTCCAGTCTTCGAGGAGGCATCATTGTTCACTCGTGGCGTGGGTGAGGTGACCGACATCGTCCAGAAGGAGATGTACATCTTTAAGGACCGTGGCGGCCTCGATCTCGCCTTGCGTCCAGAAGGCACCGCGCCCGTCTGTCGCGCCTATCTCGAGCACGGCATGCACAACCTTCCCCAGCCCGTCCGCCTCTGGTACTGGACGCCCATTTTTCGCTACGACCGCCCACAAGCGGGACGCTACCGCCAGCATCATCAGTTCGGCGCAGAAGCGATCGGGGAGGCCGCCTCTGCGGTGGATGCCGAGGTCATCGAGCTGCTATGGCGCCTCTACGAGGAGCTTGGGCTCACGAACCTGACGCTTCAGCTGAACTCTATCGGCGATAGTAAGTGCCGGCCCAAATATCTCGAAATCCTCCGCGACTACTATCGCGACAAGCTCGACAACGTCTGCCTCGACTGTCGCGCCCGCTTCGACCGCAATCCCTTACGGCTGCTCGACTGCAAGCAGGAGCGCTGCCAGCCCATCATTGCGGGCGCGCCCCCGATCACGGACTACCTCTGCGAAGACTGCGCCGCCCACTTCAGCGAACTCAAAGCTTTGCTCGAAACAGCGCGCATCCCTTTCACCCTCAGCCCCCGCCTCGTACGCGGCCTCGACTACTACGCGCGGACGGTATTCGAAGTAACTCCGCCAGATGAAGGGGCGCAAAGCACCATCGGCGGCGGCGGTCGCTACGACGGCCTCATCGAGCTGCTCGGCGGTCGCCCGACGCCCGGCGTCGGCTTCGCCACCGGCATCGAGCGCATCATCCTGAAACTTCAGCGCCAGGGTGTGGCAGTTCCCCAGCGAGAGCGGCCTCAAGTCTACGTAGCCGTCCAGACACCCGCCGCCCGCGTCCCCGCGTTCCGCCTGGCCTCGGAGCTCCGCCGCGCAGGCATCTCTGCCATTTCGGCCGCTGGCGAGCGCTCCCTGAAGGCTCAGATGGGCCACGCAGATGCCATCGGCGCAACTTACGTCGCTATCCTTGGCGAGAGGGAGCTGGCCGAAAAAACCGTCACCCTGCGGCAACTCGCCGGCGGGGCGCAAGAAACGGTTCCCCTGACTGACGTTGTGTCGAGAATACGCCCGTCGCGCTAGTAGCGTGATATAATTCCCTCAGCAGGCCCCCTCTCGGGGGCCGTCTTTACGTCCGAGACACGAAACTATGTGGGAGAAGCTCGAAGAAATCGAACGACGCTACCGCGAGCTCGAGGCGGAGATGGCACGCCCCGAGGTAGCCGCCGACTACGACCGCCTCCAGTCTCTCGCGCGCGAACATGCCTCGCTTCAGGAAGTCGTCGGAATCCTGAACGAATACCGGCACCTGCGCGAGTCACTCGACCAAGCGCGGGCCATCCTCGACGACGGCTCCGATCTCGAACTGGTCTCGCTAGCCCGCGACGAGGTTGAGCGCGATGAAGTAAGGCTGGACCTCCTTGAGGATAGACTGCAACGAGCCCTCGTTCCCACAGACCCGTTCGACGAGAAAGACGTCATCGTCGAAATCCGGGCGGCAGCCGGCGGTGACGAAGCGACACTGTTTGCCGGCGATCTCTTCCGCATGTACAGCCGCTACGCGGAGCGACGGCGCTGGGCGGTCGAGGTCCTCGACTCCAACCAAAGCGACCTCGGCGGCTTCAAGGAAATCGTCTTCGAGGTGCGCGGCCGCGGCGCCTACAGCCGCCTCAAGTACGAGAGTGGCGTCCACCGCGTCCAACGCGTGCCGGAGACGGAAGCCCAGGGCCGAATTCACACCTCTACTGCAACCGTCGCCGTTCTCCCGGAGGCGGACGAAGTCGACGTCAACATCAACGAGAACGACCTCCGCATCGACATCTTCAATGCCGGCGGTCACGGCGGACAGAACGTCCAGAAGAACGCCACTGCCGTCCGCATCACCCATATGCCGACCGGTATCGTCGCCGTATGCCAGGACGAGCGCTCCCAGCTCAAGAACAAAACCAAAGCGATGGCAGTTCTCCGCGCTCGCATACTCGACCGTGAGCAGAGCCGTCAGCGACAAGAGATCGATTCCAACCGGCGCGCCCAGGTGGGAAGCGGAGACCGGGCAGAGAAGGTGCGTACCTACAATTTCCCCCAGGACCGCATGACCGATCACCGCGCTGGCTATACACGTCACAGCCTGCCCTCTCTGCTTGACGGCGATATCGATGATGTGATCGACGCCCTAGCCGAACAGGAGCAGTCGCGCTTGTTGGAGGCGCAACTGGCGTGAACGTCCTGGAGGCGCTACGCCAGGCCCGGCGCCTCCTCCCACCGGTGAGCGACGAGCCGGAGCTGGAGGCGGAGCTCCTCCTTCGCCACTGCCTCGGCGTCGACCGCGCGAGTCTTTACCGCCTTCTCACTGCCGAACTCTCGGAGGAGGAACAGCTGCGCTTTCGCGAACTGGTCCGCCGCCGCCTCATTCATGAACCTACGGCCTACATCATAGGTCGCAAGGAGTTCTTCAGCCTCGACTTAGAGGTCACACCCGAAGCTATAATACCGAGGCCGGAAACAGAGCTCCTCGTTGAACTCGCAATCGAAGTCGCGCAAGAGAACCCTTCCGCCCAGGCGCTCCATATAGCGGACGTCGGCACCGGGTGTGGCGCAATCGCGGTCGCCCTCGCCATCGCCCTGCCGGAAGCAAAAATCGCTGCGGTCGATAGCTCGGCAGGGGCACTGGAGCTGGCTAAGCGCAACGCGCGTCGCCATAGTGTCGAAAGACGCATCCGATTCATCAGCGGCGATCTCCTGAAGACACTGAATGAGCGCGTAAACGTCATCGTGGCCAACCTGCCTTACGTGACAACCGCAGACTGGAAAGCGCTCCCGCCTGAGATCCGGGAACATGAGCCGCGCCTCGCCCTCGACGGCGGAGAGGATGGCCTCCGCGTGATAGAACGCCTGCTCCAGCAAGCGCCCGGTCGCCTGACGCCTTCAGGAGTCCTGCTCGCGGAGATCGGCCACAATCAAGGCCGGGCGGCCAAAGCGGCTGCGCGAACCGTCTTCGCGCGGGCTGCAGTCAAAATCGTGCCGGACTTGGCCGGTCGAGATCGGGTTCTCGCTGTTCGCATTTGATTCCTGTATGCCACTAACTGGTTGACCCGTCAGCGAACGGGTGTTCTACTAACCTCATGGCATCGGGAGTCACCTTCGAAGAGATCGAGTGCAAGACGATCATCAATAGTACGAACACGCCTGGGCTCGGCTTCCGCTGGAGCATCAACCCCTATCGCGGCTGCCAGCACGCCTGCGTCTATTGCTTCGCGCGCGGCACCCACGAGTACCTGGGGTACGACGCAGGACGTGACTTCGAGTCCCGAATCGTCGTGAAGACCAACGCCGCCGATGTTCTCCGCCAACAGCTGCGCAAGCCGAGCTGGAAGCACGAACTGATCGTGCTCGGCACCGCCTGCGACCCTTACCAGCAGGCCGAAATGAAGTACGAGATCACCCACAAGATCCTCGAAGTAATGCTCGACTTTCGCCAGCCCGTACACATGCTCACCAAGTCGCCCTCGGTCCTGCGTGATCTCGACCTCTGGTCACGGCTCGCTGACGTCACCGACGCCCAGATCGCGTTAAGCATCCCCACGCTCGATGAAGCCGTCTGGAAGAAGATGGAGCCGGGCACAGCTAAGCCGATCAAGCGCTTCGAGGCCCTCCGCGAGCTGACCGATGCCGGGGTCGCCTGCGGGATCATGATCGCCCCTATAATCCCCGGCGTCACGGACGACGAGCCGCACCTCGAAGCCGTCATCAGCGCGGCCCGTGAGCACGGCGCGAACTTCATCGCCCCAAACGTCCTCAACCTCAAGCCAGGCAGCAAAGAATGGTTCATGCCGGCACTCCGCGAGGCCTACCCGCACCTTATGCCGCGGTACGAGAAGTACTACCGCGGCGCCTACGCCCCAAAGGACTACACGCAGCAGGTATTGGCGAAAGTCAGCGAACTACGCGAGAAGTACGGCTTCCGCGAGCGGACGCACGCACCCGCGCCCCAACGGGAGCACTCGGGCCAGCTCCAGATGGCGATCTGATTTTGCGCGGCTTCGGCAGGTCGTCCCGGCGGTTGTAACAGTGCACTGGTGTACTGGTGTACCGACGTACTGTTTGGTAGGGCCCCTGGAGTTCCCGTTGCCCCCAGGGGACGGTTGCGGATGCGTACTGATCTACTGGCTAACTGGTATACCGGCGTATAGGCCTGCAAGTCTAGAAGTCTAGAAGCCTCCTCGCCTGCTGTATAATTACCAGGCGCCTTCGTTCAGCCATCAACTACTCGGCGAGCAGCCGTATAGCCATGCGGACCAACGCGCTCTTGCTTGAACCCCTGCGCCCACTTCTGCGCTGATCGAGCCACAACCTCTCCAGCAGTTCGATCGTCTCGCGATCAAGGTAGAACGTCGCTTTTAGCAGCGACGAGTCCGCCTCTTTAGCTGGTGCACCACCCTGCCCGTATACGTCGGCACCAGCAGCACGGTGTACTGGTGCCGACGTCCTATAGTCTCCGTAGACCGCCTCTAGGCCACGCCCTTTCATAGACACCCTTTTCGCCATGGTCAATCACCTCCGTTATCCGGCGAAACGCCTCCGCAGCGTCGCTCCTCGAATCGAACTCCAGAATGGATTTCCCGCTGATGAGGGCGTCAGCTACTTTCACCCGCTGCGGAATAATGATATCGCTGACCAGCGGGCCGCATATACGACGGAGCTCGTCGAGCGCCTCTCGTGCATGAACCGTTCGCGGTACCTTTACAGGCAATATCGTGGTGATCCTAAGCCTGGGATTGAATCGTGCCTGGATTCCCTTGATGGTGGCAAGAAGACCGCTGAGTCCCCGGAAGGCAAGGAAACTACATTCAGCAGGCACGACTACCTCGTTCGCGGCAACGAGGGCGTTAACGGTTAGAACACCCAGAGAGGTCGGACAGTCTATCAGGATGAAGTCGGCCTCCGTCTTGATTGTTACCAGCCTGCGGCGCAGCGTCTGTTGCCAGTCCGGTTTTGCCGCCAGCTCGAACTCCGCGCCCGCCAGGTCGATCCCGGCGGGGGCCAGCACAACTTTGCTCCGGACCCGAAGGAAGACCCAGTCCAGCGGCGTCTCCTCATCGATCAAGGCGTCGTAGGTAGTGGCCGACAGGGAGTCCGGGTCGATGCCAAGACCTTGCGTCAAGCTGCCCTGCGGATCGAAATCGATCAGAATAACGCTTCTACCGCGCTCGGATAGCCCAATTCCAATATTGATCGTCGTCGTCGTCTTGCCGACTCCGCCCTTCTGGTTTGCGATTGCAATCACCCGGGCCATGACAGCAGCATCATGGCAGCACGATAGCGCGCCCGCAAGCCGTTCGCTCGGGCCGCGATACCCTGCTGTCTGTCCCAATTCGCACATACTCTCAGCGGCGCGCCGATTTCTGGCCTTGAAGCTCGCGTATTGACCGAGAAAGGTTATCTGCTCATCATGCACATCAATGACGTCCTCGTTACGCCGGGCAAGCTACCTGGCTTTCACGTGAAGGGAGACAACCATGACCCGATTTATTGCGGCCGTCCAGCGCGCCAACAACGATGAGCGGGGCCACGTCGAAGTTGGCGTGCCCGCGCTAGTAGCCGGGATAGCAGCTATTGTCCTGGCGATTGGCGCGGCGGCAGACAGCGACGTAGTCACGATCATCAGCGGAGTCGTTCTCGGCGTGGCGCTCCTCGGCGCGAGCATCGCCCGCCACAGACAGATTGACTACGACGTCTGGAAGCGCCTCGACAAGCTGGAGAAGTAATCGGTCATCGAAATAGGTTCAAAAGAGCGCAGCATCGAGGGACTTGTGCAATGCACGCCAGACTCGTCAGATTCTCGTTTGGCCCGGGAAAACATGCTGAAGCCCAATCAATCGCCGACAACATAGCACCCCTGATTGCATCGCAGTCGGGGTGCCAGAGTGTGACCGTGTTTGGCGATGACACGGACGGCGAGTACGGGATCTTCGTGCTGTGGGATTCGGACGAGAAAGCCAACGCCGCCGCCCAGGTGGTACGCCCAAGACTGGAAGAGCACTTCGCGGGAAACGTCCAAGGCACCCCGGACGCCCGCCTCTTCAAAGTCTTGTCTTAGGCGTAGGCGGGTAGAATCGCTACCTTGCGCTGGGCACCGGTCCGGAAAAAACGGCGATCTCGTTGGGCGGCCTACCGGCTGAGCTGGTAGACCTTGCCCTCCGTCTTGATCGACGGCGCCACGATCATCTCCGCCTCGTGGAACTCTCCGATCGTGCGCGCGCCACACACGCCCATGCATGTCCGGATCGCGCCCACCAGGTTCTCGGTGCCATCCGTCCGCGATGTCGGCCCGAACAGCAGCCGGTCGAGCGTCGTGTCCACTCCCGGCCGGATGCGCACTCCGCGTGGCAGCTCGCGATGCCCCGTGGACATGCCCCACGCGTAGCCCTTTGCCGGCGCCTCTTCCGTCCGCGCGAAGGCGGTCCCGAGCATTACCGCATCGGCTCCCGCGGCGAGCGCTTTGCATACGTCGCCCCCGTTGCGCATACCGCCGTCCGTAATGATCGGCACGTAGCGCCCGGTATCGCGGTGGTGTTGATCGCGAGCCGCCGCGCAATCGATCGTCGCCGTCACCTGCGGCACGCCGATGCCCAGCACCTCTCGCGACGTGCAGATCGCCCCCGGACCCACGCCCACCATCAGTCCGGCGATACCGGTTTCCATCAGCTCCAGTGACGCGTTGAAGCCCACGGTGTTCCCCACAACCACCGGTACACGGATGTTCGCAACAAGTTCGTCCAGTATCAGCCCCCGCGGAGAAGTGGAAATATGTCGCGCGGTTGTGACGGTCGACTGAACGACGAAGATGTCCGCTCCGGCATCGACTGCGATCGGCGCTAGCTTCTTCGTATTTGCCGGGGTGCAAGAGACGGCGCATGCCGCGCCGCCTTCCTTGATCTTCCGCACCCGCCGGCCGATCAGCTCTTCGCGGATCGGCGCTTCGGTGAGACGCTGGATTACCGCCGCCGATTCCTCCTGGTTCGCCGCGACGATCTCCGCGATGGCCTCCGCCGGCTCCTCGTAGCGGCACTGAAGCCCCTCGAGGTTCATCACCGCCAGCCCGCCGCGCCGGCCGAGCTCGATCGCGAACCGCGCGTCGACTACAGCATCCAAAGCCGCCGCAAGGATGGGAAAGTTGAAAGCGTGCTCACCTATGCTAAATTGGATATCCGTGAGCTCGGGGTTTACCGTGATGCTGCCGGGCACGATGGCAACTTCATCGAACCCGTAGGCGGGGCGGAGCTCCCTGTACGTCGCTAGGCTCATTTTGTACGGATCCTCTCTCACGGAAGCCCGAGGGATTTCAAATAATATATCAATCCGCCGTTCGGCCGGTCAACGTATCCAGTGGCTATTTTGAGTAAAAGAGTAAACACTTTCCACTAGAGAATCAGTAAGGCGTCATATCCTTTGGGCAGCCTGCTCGTCGTCTCCACGCCTATCGGTAACCTCGAGGACACCACAATTCGGGCCCTCCGCCTTCTTCGTGAGGTCCGGCTCATCGCCGCGGAAGACACTCGGACGACTCGGATCCTGCTGCGCAAGTACGGCATCCACACCCGGACTCTTAGCTACAACGAACACAACATGCGCCGTCGCACGCCACAACTGCTCGCCGCTCTTGAGGCCGGGGACGTCGCACTCGTCTCCGAGGCCGGCACGCCTGGTCTGAGCGACCCCGGCCATGAGCTGATCAACGCCGCGATCGTAGCCGGCTTCCCGGTCGTCCCGATTCCCGGGCCATCGGCCCTCACCGCGGCACTCGTCGCCTCAGGCCTCCCGATGCGCCAGTTCACGTTCCTCGGCTTTCTGTCTCGACGCCCCGCCGAACGCCGCCGCTCACTCGCGCACCTCGCCGGCGAACCGCAGACGCTCGTTGTGTTCGAATCGCCTCACCGCGTGCTCGCGCTCTTGTCGGACCTTTTCTTCGTACTTGGCGACCGCCGCATCGCCGTGTGTCGCGAGCTCACTAAGGCGTTCGAGGAGGTCTTTCGCGGAAGAATCTCGGAGGCCGTCGAACACTTCTCGAACCCACGCGGAGAGTTCACCATCGTCATCGAGGGTGCGACCAACCCACAGCCGGTCTCGGATGAATCTGTAAACCGTCACCTGCAGGAAGCGAGAGACCGCGGTCTCTCGGCGCGAGACGCCGTCAAGGCCGTGACGGCCGCTACCGGTCGCCCACGCCGGGAGGTCTACGCGCTGTGGCTGAAGTTCAGCGAGGATCAACGCTGATCACGCATCACTCGGCGATTAGCACCGGGCACTCGGCACTGTAATACCCCATGCTAAAATCCGACTGGAACCTCTATGCCCGAGAAAATATTCATCGGCGTCGCTTGGCCCTACAGCAACGGATCACTACACATCGGCCAGATCGTCGGCGCCTACCTCCCGGCAGACGTCTTCGCCCGGTACCACCGCGCCGCCGGCAACGACGTCCTCATGGTCTCTGGCAGCGATTTGCACGGGACGCCGATCACCGTTCGCGCCGAACAGGAAGGTCGCACTCCCGCTGACGTAGCCTCTCGGTTCCACAACGAATTTCTCGATTCCTGGAAGCGCCTCGGCATCAGCTGGGACCTCTACACGACCACGGGCACCGATAACCACATCCGTATAGTGCAGGACATGTTTCTCCGCCTGCTCGACAAGGGCGACATTTACCAGGCGAGCATGAAGCTGCCGTATTGCACAGTTGAGAAACGCTTCCTACTCGACCGCTACGTCGAGGGCACCTGCCCCATCTGCGGCGATGCCAACGCCCGCGGCGACCAGTGCGATAACTGCGGTAACGTTCTCGACCCCATCGACCTCACTGATCGCCGCTGCAAATTCGACGGCTCCGAGCCCGAGCTTCGCGACTCGGAACATTTTTTCCTCCGCCTTAGCGTTTACAACGACCGCCTTCGAGATTGGCTGTTGACAGACAAGCAGCACTGGCGTAAGAACGTCGTCAACTTCTCCCTCGGCGTTATCGAGCAAGGGCTACACGACCGCGCGATTACGCGAGACCTTGAGTGGGGCATCCCTATTCCCGTCGAGGGCTACAGCGAAAAGCGCATCTATGTCTGGTTCGAAAACGTAGTCGGCTACCTCTCGGCGGCAATCGAATGGGCCGAGCAGAACGCCCAGCCGGAGCGCTGGCGGGACTTCTGGCAGGACTCCCAGGCGAAGAGCTACTACTTCATCGGCAAAGACAACATCTGGTTTCACACCCTCAGCTGGCCAGCTCAGCTGATGGGCTACAGCGCCGCCATAGGCGAGGAATACAACCTCCCCTACGACGTCCCTGCCAACCAGTACCTGACTATTCGCGGCAGCAAGGCGTCGACCAGCCGGCGAATGGCTGTTTGGGTGCCCGATTTCCTCTCGCGCTACGATCCCGATCCCCTGCGCTATTACCTCGCAGCGACTATGCCCGAAAGCTCGGACTCCGACTTCACTTGGACGGATTTCGTGCGCCGTAACAACGACGAGCTCGTCGCCACCTGGGGTAACCTCGTGAACCGCGTCCTCAGCTTTGCTTACCGCAACTTCAACGCATCAGTTCCCAAGCCCGGACCGCTTAGCGAGGATGATCGCGCACTAGTCGCCAGATCGAACCAAGCGATAGTCGAGACCGGCCAGAACATCGCCCTCTGCCACTTCCGCGCCGGCCTCGAGTCCGCGATGTCAGTAGCGCGTGAAGCGAACCGTTATATCGAAGAGAACGCGCCCTGGAAGCTCATCAGCGAAGACCGCGAACGTTGCGCTACAGTGCTGCACACAGCCATCGGCGCCATTAGCGGTCTTAACGTCGCGCTCTCGCCGTATCTGCCATTCAGCTGCGAGACCCTCCACGGGTATCTTGGCAACGAGACACCACTCCGCGACGCGGGCTGGAGACTTCAGGCGCCGCCCGCCGGCCGTCCCCTGTCCGAGCCTGAACCGCTGTTCAAAAAGCTCGACCTCGCGATCGTCGAAGAGGAAGAAGCAAGGCTCGGCTCTTGATATGAGCCCCGTTGAAGGCATCATAGATTCTCACTGCCATCTCCAGGACCCGAAATTCGAAGGCGAACACGAAGCGGTCGTTCAGCGCGCCCGCGAAGCCGGGGTCGCCGCCCTCGTCGTGGTTGGCTACGACCTTGAAAGCAGTCGCCGCGCTGTCGAGATGGCAGAATCCTTCGAGAACATCTACGCGACCGTTGGCGTCCATCCTCACGATGCAAAGACGCTTTCGCCCCCCGATACGGACGCGTTGGCGCGACTGGCAGAAAACCCGCGTGTCGTCGCCATCGGCGAGATCGGCCTCGACTTCTACCGCAACCTCTCGCCGCCGTCAGCCCAGCGCGAGGCGTTTCGCGAGCAGCTTCAGCTCGCCCGATCGCTCCGCCTGCCCGTCGTTATCCACGCCAGAGACGCCGACGAAGAGGCGTTCGATGTCTTGGCTGCTCACTCGCAAGACGTGCTCCCGGAGTGGCCGAAGGACCGGCCTCTCGGCGTGATGCACTGCTTCGCGGGCGACACACCTCTCGCCCTTCGCTATATCGAGATTGGTTTCCTAATCTCCATCGCCGGCACCGTGACTTATCCCAACGCCGAAAAGACGCGCGCCGTCGCTCGTGGCATTCCCTTTCGCTCGATGGTTGTTGAGACGGACGCGCCGTACCTGACTCCCCAATCGCGCCGCGGCCGGCGCAACGAACCCCCTTACATCATCGAGACGATCAGGCAAATAGCCGAGCTGCGGGCCGAGACCGCCTCGGCGGTCGCACAGGGCACGGCGAGCGCCGCCGCACGGCTCTTCGCGCTGGGCAATATCACCGATTTCGTAGTTGAAGCGGCTGTGGAGCGCCCTTGAAGACCCGGCTCCTCTATGGCGCCGTCCAGGAAGACCTCTCCCACGTCGAGCAGGTATTCGAATCGCTTAAACACGCGGATTATGGGCCGCTGGGGGACATGCTCGATGTCGTCCTATCCGGAGGCGGCAAGCTTCTGCGTCCGGCGCTTGCTCTCCTCAGCGGCCGTTTCGGCCGCTACGATCTCGGTCTCCTCGTCCCACTCGCCGCGTCTGTCGAACTCCTTCACACCGCGACACTCGTTCACGACGACGTCATCGATCAAGCATCTACGCGCCGGGGCCGTCCCACCGTCAATAGCGCATTCCACAACTCGACCACGGTCATGCTCGGCGATTATCTCTTCGCCCACGCCGCCGACCAGGTCGTCAAGACGGACAATCTCCGCGTCGTCCGCCTCTTCTCTGACACGCTCATGATCATGGCAAAAGGCGAGATCCGCCAGGACCTCACTGCCTACGACAGCCGTCAGACAATCCGCGACTACCTCCAGCGCATCGGCGGCAAGACTGCCTCGCTGTTCGCGACTGCCTGCGAAGGCGGCGCGATCGTCAGCGGCCAGCCGGACGAATGGACTCAGGCCTTCCGCGACTATGGCTACAACTTCGGCATGGCCTTCCAGGTCGTGGACGACATTCTCGACTTCACGGGAGACCCGGCCGCAATGGGCAAGCCGGTCGGTAGCGACCTCATGCAGGGAACGCTTACCCTGCCCTCCTTGCTCTTGATGGACCGCTCGCCCAAGTCAAACCCAGTACAGAAGTACTTCGCGCGTCCGTCGCGAGAGCGTCTGGCCGAGGCCGTTCAGGCTACCCTTGATTCCGGCGTTATCGAAGAATCATACGAGTTGGCCCGCGACTTCTCGCGCCGCGCGAACGACGCCCTGGATGTCCTACCGGACCTCGAGGACCGTCAGACTCTCCGCGACCTCACCGACTACATTCTCGAGCGCCGGAGCTAGGACTGGCCGCGATAGTCCGGATCGCCTCTGACCGCGACATCGACTGCCTCACGAGCCTAATTCTGGTTTTTCGTGACCACCAGGGCCGCGAGTTACCAACCGAAAACCAGCTGCGTAGTTTCCTCGTCCGCCGGCTACTGCCGGACAAACATACCCGGTTCTTTATCGCTGCCGACTCGGGCGCTGATTGTATCGGTTACGTCCAGCAGCGATATCGATTCTCGTTATGGACGCAGGGCCCGCAAGCTGATATCGAAGACCTATTCGTCATGCCGGCTGCACGTAGGCAAGGCGTCGGCGCTTCGCTTATCCAGTTCGCAATCGAGCAGGCCAGATCATTCGGCTGCCCTCAAATATCAGTCGATACGAATGAACGAAACGTCGAAGCGATGGGCCTTTATGAGAAGCTCGGATTCTCAGCCCGATCGCCTCGCTGGAGCGGCGGCCGGCGAACACTGCTGCGCCAGCGCCTCTAGCATTCGCCATTCCCCTCTCCCGCGCACCGGAGAGGAGCGGGGGTGAGTGCCTAACCTGACGGTAGGACCTTCTTCTCTTTCTCCGGCGCCTTCGTCTTCACCGTCGGGAAGCCATCCTTATCGATCCCCCAACGGTCGCGATAACGCGCCTCTCGCAGAGCCGCGAGCCGCTTATCTCGCTGTGCTCGGGACTCCCCCTTCGTCGCCCGCGGTTTCGGCTTGGGCTTGGCTAGCTCGGGGTGCTCCCACCCCTTCATGCGCGTCGCCCGCTTCTTGACCTCCTGCCCCATGTGCCAGTACGTCCCCTTATCCGGAATTCTTCGCGGGTAGCCATCCCGAAACGTGAAGGCGTTGAAGCTTGACATTATGCGCTCGCCGTCTCGGTCACATTCGGGACAAGGGACTGCGATGGAAGCCTCCCGCATCTCGCGGATCGCCTCGAAAATCCCGTTGCAGCTCTCGCAGTAGTATTCGTAAAGCGGCATCTCAGCTCTTTGTTCCCTCCGCCTTCCCCTTACGATCCACCATTTCCTTCGGTTTCACGCGGGCTATCGTCTTCGCGGGTGCCCCGGCCCGCACGGGCTTGTGGTGGAACGGCACCCGTTGCCGCCAGCCCTCCTTCCGCGACATCGACGCGAACGTCGTCGGCATAATCCGGTCTGCCTCCGCACCACACCTTGGACACAGTGCCGGCTCCTCCGACTGGGCCACCGATCGAAGCGCCTCGAAGACCTTATCGCACGCCTCGCAGTAATACTCGTATAGCGGCACGTTCAGGCTTCCACCGCGTGCCGCGCGCCCTCTCGCCGCAGCCGCTCAATGAACGCCGCCGCGTTTACGTCGCGCTCGAGCACAGACACGATAAAGCTCCGGAGATGTGTCTCGACCTCTCGCGCCAGCGGCCCTTCGATCCGCACCCGCATGGCATCGTTATACGATCCGTGCTGCAGCAGTCGCAACACCTTCAAGCCGTTCAGCGAAAGCACCCCCGCTCCTGCAATGCCTCCCGCGCAAACATGGCAAACAACACCGCCGCTTATTGGCGCAAAGGAATTATCCACCGCCTCCAAACGCGAGCCGCACCCCGAGCACGCCTCCAGTTCCGGTCGGAAGCCGCATTGGTCCAGGAGCCTCATCTCGAAGAATCGCAACGTCTGGTCGAGGTCCTCCGCTTCCGCTAACCTGCGCAGCGTCTCCACGAACAGCCGGTAGGTTGGGAAGCTGTGCATCCGCTCGGGCGCGAACCGGTCGATGAGCTCCGCGGCGTACAGCCCCCGGCTCAGACGGTCGAGGTTCTCTCGCAGCGGCTGGAAGCTCTCGAGCGTCTCACATCCGGCAACGACGTCATTAACGTGCCCCTGCGCCAGCTGCAGCATACAGCACGTCAGGGGTTGGAGGTGCCCGGACATCCGGCTCGTCGTCTTTCGCACGCCCCGAGCCTTCACATCCATCTTCCCGTAGGCAGGCGTGTATATGCAAAGGATGCGGTCCGCCTCCCCCAGCCGGCGCTGGCGGAGAATGACCGCCTCCGTCTTGTACATCCGCGGCGCAGACATGCTAGCTCTCGATCTCCTGCCGCCCTTCGAGTGCCCGCTTTAGCGTCACATCGTCGGCGTACTCCAGGTCTCCCCCCACGGGCAATCCTCTCGCCAGCCGCGTGATGAGCACGCCGAGCGGCCGCAGCAGGCGCGTCAGGTACATCGCTGTGGCCTCGCCCTCCAGGTTCGGGTTCGTGGCTAAGATGATCTCCCGAACCTCGCCCGAGCGCAGCCTCTGAAGCAGCTCCGAGACTTTCAGGTCCTCCGGTCCGATACCGTCGATCGGCGAAATCGCCCCGTGCAGCACATGGTGCATCCCGCGATAGCTCTGTGTCCGCTCGATCGCCAGAATATCCAGCGGTTCCTCAACAACACAGATAATCGAGCGATCGCGTTCGCCGTCCATGCAAATGCGGCACGGGTCCACTTCAGTCACGTTCTGGCAGATGGAACAGAAAGTCACCCGCTCCTTCACCTCAACGATCGCCGAAGCCAGCGCGCGCGCCTCCTCCGCCGGCATTCGCAGCAGGTAGTAGGCCAGACGCTGGGCGCTTTTCGGGCCGATGCCGGGCAGCTTATACAGCTCGTCGATCAGGCGCGCCAGCGGCGCCGCCGTCGCCGGCGTCGATTCGTTCACGTGCGGGTCACCTCGGGCTTACGATGTCAGTCCGGGGATGTTAAGACCGCCCGCCAGGCCCGCCAGCTGCTGCATCTGGCTCGCCCTGATCTTCTCGAGCGCGTCGTTCATCGCCGCCTGGATCAGGTCCTGCAGCATCTCGGCGTCGTCTGGATCAATCACCTCGGGCAAGATCGTGATCTCTTGAAGCGATGGGTGCGCGTTCATCTTGACGGTGACGGCACCGCCACCTGACGACGCCTCGATTACCGTCTCGTCCAGCCTCTGCTGTACTTCTGCTATCCGTCCCTGCATCTGCTGGAGCTGCTTCATGAAGTCAGGATTCGTCCCGCCGCGGCTCGCCATCCGGCCCTCCTTCTACTGATGTTCTTCCGATTGGTCTCGCACCCAACTGGCGCGCCGCCTCCACAAGGTGCCCGCCCTTCGCCGCCGGCCTCACGACGCGTTCTCGGGGCGAATGCTCAAAGGCGATTCTCACCGTCCGTCCCAGCACGCTCGAAAATAGCTCCTCCAGCCGCTTCGCGTACGGCCCTGACTCGATTCTCTCAAGATGGAACGTATGGTAGAACCCTAGCGTTACAACCTCGACTTCCTCCGATTTCACCTCGCACGACCCGTTCAGCAGCCCGGACAGCTGTCTGTCGGTATCCTTACAGGCTTGCCGCACGCGGTCCAGGAGACCCATCGTGTCAGTAGAGCTTGCCGCCCGGACCGGCGTTCCATCCCTCGGCGCGGCCTCTATCTCTCGCTCAACAGCCAGTTCGATCGTATCCACCTTGCTGTCATCCACCGCGATGACCACTTCCGCTGTTGGCGGAGTGACATCAACCGGCGCGGCTCTTCCGCCTGATGCCACCTCCATGAGCGCCAGCTCCAGCGGCAATGAGCCGCCGGAGGCGGGCGAATCGTCTCTGAAGTCGGCGAGCGCGAACGCCCTTAGTACTCGCACGATCCTGTCACGGTCGAGCTTGCCGCCGGCCTCCTTCGCCTCATCTGCGGCCTCCCGTGGTAGGTCGAGTGCTTCCAGCGCGCCCGTCTTCGCGAGCAGAAGGTTCCGCAGGTAACCGACCACTTGCTTGCAGAAATGCTTCATGTCGGCCCCGTCATCGCGCACGGCGGCTATCAACGCAAGTCCACCGGCCAGATTCCCATCCAGCGCCAGCCTCGCAAGCTCTGCGCTTCGCACGTCGACAACCAGCCCCAACGCCTCGCGCACCTGCTCGAGTGATGGCGACTGGCCATAGTATGTGACCACCTGCTCGAGGCCGTTGATTGCATCCCGCAGGCTCCCCGTCGCGCTCCGGCCGATCTCCTCCAGCGCGGCTTCCTCGAGCGAATATCCCTCGGCCTGGCAGATCTCCGCGAGCCTCTCCACAATGGCACTCAACGGGATCCGGCGCAGGTCGAACCGCTGGCAGCGAGAGATTATCGTCGCCTCGACCTTATGTGCCTCCGTCGTCGCCAGGACGAAGATAATGTGCGCCGGCGGCTCCTCGAGCGTCTTGAGTAGCGCGTTCTCGGCGCCCTTGCTCAGCATGTGGACCTCGTCCAGCAGGTAGACCTTCTTCCCACCCGCCATCGGCGTGAGCACGACGTTTTCGCGCAGTTGCCGGATATCATCGACGCTGTTGTGGCTGGCCGCGTCCTGCTCGATGAAGTCCATCGCACGGCCTTCATTGAAGGCGAGGCAAGAGGCGCATTCGTTGCACGGCTCCCCCTCGTCGGGCCGATCGCAGTTCGCGACCTTCGCCAACAGGCGGCCGAGAGTTGTTTTCCCAGTCCCACGCGGCCCGCTGAACAAGTAAGCGTGCGCAAGACCGCGGTCAGACGCGACAGAGTTGCGCAGAGTGCGGGTAATAGCCTCTTGCCCCATGACTTCCGAGAAGCGTTGGGGGCGCCACTTCCGGTAAAGGACCTCGCTCACTACGGGTAATTATAGCTTCGCCTGTTATCGAGTTATAGGCCATCGCGTCAGTTGAACGCCGCCAGTAGGTCCCGCTCCCGCGCCCGCATCCGCTCTTCCTCTTGCGGCTCCGCGTGGTCGTATCCGAGCAGGTGAAGGACCCCGTGAATCAGCAGATGTTCGATCTCTTCTTCGACCAACCTTCCCGCGTCTGCCGCCTGCCGGCCTGCTGTTGGATACGAGATGATGACCTCGCCCAACTGCAACACACCGTCAGGCGACGCGAACTCTTCGCCCTCTCTCAGCGAAAAGGCGAGCACGTCGGTCGTCGAGTCCTCGCCTGCATACTCCCGGTTCAGCTCGCGAACGGTCTCATCGTCTGTAATGAGAACACTCAGCTCGGCGGACGGCAGACCCTCGCGCTCCATTGCTGCGCTCGCCATGCCCTCGAGCCGCTCGCTGTCAATCGCCGCCCGGAGCGCCTCCTCGACGGAAATGAGAACCGAGTGCATTTTCCCGATAATCGCGCCTCTAGCCGAGAACGGCTGCCGCCGATTCGGACGCGTCCAGCAACGGTGCGGGATACAAGCCTACTGCCACCAGCCCCACGACGGCAGCCGTCATCGCCAGTCCCAGATACGGGCTCGGCTGGAACGCCTCGTCGTTGGCCGGCTCCTGCGTGTACATCTTCAGCACAACGCCAACGTAGTAATAGGCCGAAATCACGCTGTTCAGGACACCGATCAGCGCGAGCCAAACGAGATCAGCCCGGACGGCCGCGTTGAATACCCAGAACTTCCCCCAGAACCCCGCGAGTGGTGGAATCCCAGTCAGCGACAGCAAGCATGCCGTCAGGCCCGCGGCTAACCAGGGAGACCGCCGCGCCACACCCGCGTAGTCGTCTATCTGGTCCGAGCCGATCTTGTTCGAGATTGCGATGATCGCGATGAATGCGCCGAGGTTCGTGAAGGCGTACGTCCCGAGGAAGAACACGACCGAGCTAGTCCCGAGCAGCAACTGCGGGTCATTCGCCGCCACCGCCGCCAATCCAATCAGGAACGTCCCCGCCTGCGCGATGCTACTGTAGCCGAGCATCCGCTTGATGTCCGATTGGGCCAGCGCCGCGACGTTGCCCAATGTCATCGAGATCGCCGCGATCGCCGCGAACATGTTCGACCAATCTCTCGAAATCAGGCCTTGCCCTAGAGCAACGACAAACACCCGCATGACCACCGCAAACCCCGCCGCTTTGCTCGCCACTGACAGGTACGCGGTCACAGGTGTCGGCGCCCCCTGGTAGACGTCCGGCACCCACATCTGAAACGGCACGACCGCCATCTTGAAACCGAGGCCCGCCGCCAGGAACACCGCCGCCAATACCAGCGCCGGCCGCGTCCCGGAATCAGCGCCCGCCACGAAGGCTGCGATGTCGTTCAGATTCGTTGAGCCCGAAAGCCCGAACAGGTAGGCCATCCCGTAGAGCGTCAGCGCCGTGCTTACCGCCCCAAGCAACAGATACTTCAGCGCAGCCTCGCTTGAGCGCCCGTCCTTGAGGAAGGCCACGAGCACATAGAAGCTGATCGCCTGCAGCTCCAGCGCGGCGAAGATTGCGATCAGGTCCACCGTGCTCGCCATCAACATCATCCCCACCGTCGAAGTGAGGACCAGCGCCACGTACTCCGCCCGAAACCGGCTTTTCTCGAGCAGGTCAACCGAGGCGAGGATGATGACCGCCGCGATACCCACGAACAGGAAATTGAAGAATAAAGAGAAGTCGTCGACGACCATCAGTCCGTCGAACGCGTTCCCCCGCTCGTCCGCAACGATCAGCACAAGCGACCACAGTGCAGACACGGCGAGCCCTGCGAGCCCGAGGGCGACGCTAGCAACCCGCCTTGTGCCGCCTCGCATTGGCAGCGTCACGTCTCCTACGACGATCAGCCCCGCCGCGATCAGCAGCGCCAGCTCAGGCCCGAACCGGTTGATGTCTTCCATCAATCAGTATCTCGGCACTGGGCACCCAACGCTCGGTACTCCCTACCCTAGCCTCTGCGCTATAGGCGTCACACCGCTCTCGAATAAGTCCATCATCACCGCCGGATATATGCCGATGGCTACGATCGCCGCCGTCATCGCCAGCAACGGCCCCCGCTCCCACCAAGCCGTCGCGTCCACCAGCGACTCCCAGCGCGGGTCGGGCGCACCCCAGAAGACGCGCTGGATCGTCCACAGGATGTAGCCGGCGGCGAAGACGATGCCAATTACACCCGCAATCGTCATTACCTCGTGTTTCTCGAACGTGCCCAGGAACACCGTCACTTCCGAGACGAACCCCGCGAGTGCCGGCAGCCCGAGGGAGGCCAGCCCCGCCACCACCATCATCACCGCTATGAAGGGCATGCGCGGCGCAAGCCCCGAGAGATCGGCGATGTTCCGCGTGTGGGCACGGTCGTACACCATGCCGACAAGCACGAAGAGCATCCCCGTGATCAGTCCGTGCGTCAGCATCTGCATCGACGCGCCCGTCAGTCCGACCGTACCAATCGCAGACGCGCCCAGTAGTACATAGCCCATATGGCTCACGCTCGAATACGCGATGAGCCGCTTCAAGTCCTGCTGGATCAACGTCATCAGCGCCCCGTACAAGATACTCACCGCAGCGATGATAGCCAGCCATATGGAAGCGTCGCGTGCAACGTCCGGCATGATTGAAAGACTCATGCGCAGGATGCCGTAGCCGCCCATCTTTAGCAGCACGCCCGCCAGGATCACGCTCACCGCCGTCGGCGCATCCGTGTGGGCATCCGGCAGCCACGTGTGAAGCGGCACGATCGGTAGCTTGATTAGAAACGCCGAGATGATCAGCGTGAAGATCGCCCACGTGGGGATGATCGCGTCGTTTATGTCTCCGATTCGCGCTAATTGGCGGATGTCGAACGTATCCGCCGTAAACCCGAGAGTGAGGATGCCCACCAGCATCAAGGCGGAACCGAAGAACGTATACAACACATACTTCCACGCCGAGTACACCCGGTTCCCGCTGCCCCAGACTGAAATCAGGAAGTACATCGGCACCAGCTCTATCTCCCAGAACAGGAAGAACAGGACAAAGTCCAGCGCGCTAAATACACCGAGAAGGCTCGTCTCCAGAACCAGCAGCCAGGCGAAATACTCCCTCGGCCTGAGCTCGATCCGCCACGAAATCAACACCGAAACGAGTCCCAGGAAAGCAGTCAACAGCGCCAGCGGCAAGGAAAGGCCGTCCAGCCCGACAGCGTACTTGAGCTTGATATTCGAAAAGTCTGAGTCAAGCCATGTCGTGCTATTCACAAACTGGTATCCGGCCCTGTCCCGGTCGTAATCGACGAACATAAACGCAATCAGCGCCAATACGACCGCAGAGACGCCCGCGGCGATCAATTTCGCCCGGTGTTCCTCTTCCTTCGGCAGCAAGACAATGGCAAGCACACCGGCGATCGGGAGGAACACTGCCAGGGATAGCACCTAAACAGACCTCATTTCGGGTCGATGATCAGGATACCTGCGATTGCACCCACGACGCCGATCAGCATCACGCTTGCATAAAGCTGAGCTTGTCCAGCTTGCACAAGCCGTGCTTGATCGGCGCTCCACCTTGCGACTGTTCCAACACCGTTGACCGCGCCGTCGATGACGTACCGGTCCCAGAGGGAGAGCAGCCACGCAGCGCCGCCCAGCACCAGCCCTCTCACGAAGAACTCTTCGTATAGCCAATCAAGGTAGTACTTGTTCTCGAGTATCTCCGGTAGCGGCTCCGCGATATGCCGCACGCGGTCCGATTCCACAACGCGCGCACCGTACACCAGCCAGGCCACCCCCAGTCCTGCCAGACCCGCAGCCGTCGAAGAGAGCGCGATCCACCATTGGAAGCCGCCGTGGGTCACCAACTCCTCGCTCTCTCTTGGCAGCCAGCCCTCGATCAGCGTCTTCAGCCCATCGTCGATATTCACCAATCCAGCCACAGCAGCCATCACGGCCAGCACGACCAGCGGGACCAGCATCAGCGTCGGCGATTCATGCGGCTCCGAGTGTACGCCCGGTTCTCCGTGTTCCGATTCCTCGCCCCCCTTGTATTCCCCGCCGAACGTTAGGAACAGCATCCGGCCAACATACACCGCCGTCAGGAAGACACCGATGAGCGCGACGACAAAAACCCAGGGCCGGTCATCCCAGGCGTCGCTCAGGATTTCGTCTTTGCTCCAGAAGCCCGCCAACGGAGGGAGCCCCACGAGCGCCATGCTCGCTATAAACACGGTCCAGAACGTCACTGGCATGTACTTCGCCAGGCCGCCCATGCGTCGCATGTCGAACGTCCCGGTTGCGTGGTTCACCGATCCCGCTCCCAGGAAGAGCAGCGCTTTGAAAAAGGCGTGCGTGAACAGATGGAAGATCGCGGCCACGATGCCGAAGACCCCGAGGCCCATCATCATGTACCCCAGCTGGCTGATCGTCGAATACGCCATCACACGCTTGATGTCCGTCGCCATGATCCCCAACAGCGAAGCGATTATCGCCGTGATCGCCCCGATCGCCGCCACCGTCGTGATCGCCTCGTCGGACTCCGCAAACACCGGGAAGAACCGCGCCACCAGGTATACCCCTGCGGCCACCATCGTCGCCGCGTGGATCAGCGCCGAGACCGGCGTCGGACCCTCCATCGCGTCCGGCAGCCATACGTGCAGCGGGAACTGTGCTGATTTCCCTGCCGCGCCCGCGAACAAACCCAGCGCGAACAGCGTCAGCGCTGTCGAGCCGACCGCTCCGGCGATGGCCGCCTCGTGGATATCGCCGATGCCCAGCTTCCCGGTTTCCGAGAAGATGATCAGGATCGCGATCAAAAAACCGAGGTCCCCGACGCGCGTCACTAGAAATGCCTTCGTCGCTGCCCTTCGCGCGGAGTCCTTGTAGAACCAGAACCCGATCAGCAGGTAGGAGCACAGCCCCACCAGCTCCCAGAACACGAACAGCTGGACGATGTTCGATGCCAGCACCAGCCCCAGCATCGACGCCGTGAACAACGACATGAAGGCGTAGTACCGGTTGTACCCTCCATCTCCTCGCATATACTCCTGCGAGTACACTTGTACGAGCAGCGAAACGCTCGTCACGACAACAAGCATGATCGCCGACAGCCCATCGAGCGTGATGCCGATGTGCACATCCAGCTCACCCACCACCACCCACTTGTGCCCGTCGAACCCGACGCGAGCCCCATCGGCGTCGATCGCGCCGTCGAGCGCCCATAGTGAAAGTGCGAACGCAACAAAGATCGCCGCGATCGTCAAGTAGCCGCTATACCGAGGACTCCAACTACCGTCCCGCGTCAGCCCCAGAAAGGAAACGAGCGTAATGACCCCAAACGAGCCGAGCGGCAGCAACATGATCGCCCAAACAAACCCCTCCGGAATCGTACTCAGGACCAGCTTCGCGCCCCCTCGTCTCGCCCATAACCGCCGGCAGGCCGGGGGTCTGGGGGTGTCCCCCAGTTTGTTCTCCCGGGCGGGTGGGTGGGATGAAGCAGGCCCCGCCACCAAGGATGAGGAGCATAGCGCCGCGAGGGACACAGGGGGCGGCGCGACGCGTTCAAATCTTCCTCAAGATCTCCTGCGCCACATGCAGCTTCCCCCACGGCACATAGATCGCGTGCGGTTCAAGCTCCGACGCCTTCGCCCATCCAGACGCGGGGATCACCCGAACAGAAAGCGCCTCGCCGTTCAGCAACTCCTTCCACATCTCCGCCGTATATGCGTTCTTCGTGTCCATCAGCTTCGCCCACACAGGCCCTAGTCCTCCGCCCCATGAGAACAAGCAAGCAAGAACAGCGAGCAACAGGCTCTGTGTTCCATGTTCCCTGTCCCTACCATTTCAGCAAGTCGATCCGGTCGACATTGATCGTGTCCCGTACACGATAGAGGAGCACGGCCAGCGCCAGCGCGGTCGCCGCCTCCGCCGCCGCGACCGTTATCACAAACACCACGAATACGTGCCCGTCGAGCGGGTTCGGCGACCGAACGAACCGCGAAAACGCCACAAACGTCAGGTTCACCGCATTGAACATCAGCTCGATGCCCATCAACACAGCGACGAAGTTCCGCTTCGCCAAAGCGAGGTAAAGCCCGACCGAGAACAGGACCGCGCCCACAATCAGGTAATGCTCGAGGTTGACCGACACTATTCGCCCTCCATCGCGCTGTCGGGCCGCACAAGCACGATCGCCCCCATCATCGCGACGAGGAGCAGTACCGAGGCGATCTCGAACGGCAGCACGTACTTGTCGAGTAACGCCTCCCCGATCGTTGAAGCCGTCTGCTGGAACCCCTCTCGGTCGGAGATCGCCCAGTCGGTATCGATCGCCACGTATCCCAACGTGAACGCCACAAGCAGAGCGAGCAGCAACGCAGGCAGCCGCAAGAACGTCTCCTGGTTACCCCGGTCTCCGGTCGGCGTCAGCACAATCGCGAACAGGATAAGCACTGAGACGGCACCCGCGTATATCAGGACCTGCGTGACCGCGACGAAATCTGCCGATAGCGTTATGTAGAGCCCGGCTACCCCCACGAAACTCAGGATCAGGAACACCACCGCATGAATCAGGTTCCGCACAACGACTACGCCCAGGGCCGACACAATCGTCAACGCCGATAGCATGTAGAACGCGACGACCGTTCCTGTATCGTCCATCAGACGGTCGGCGCCGGCTCTCCGAAGTGAATCGCGCCGACCTCTTGGGTAAGTACCGCCCGGTGCGCCACTCGTTCAGGGCGCTGGTGCCCCAGGACCCAGGCCCAACCGACGATCAGCACAACCGCGACCGCCCAATTGACCACCCCGAACAGCGATAGCGCCTCTCCGGAAGAAAGCTCGGCCTCCTGCCAAAGCAGCTTCTCGCCGCCGATGATCATTACATTCACCAGCGATAGGGGGAGGAGAAATTTCCAGGCGAACGCCATCAGCTGATCAATCCGTAAGCGCGGCAGTGTTCCGCGCGACCAGATATAGATGAAGAAGACTCCGTACAACTTCGCCAGGAAAATCAGCCAGCCCGGCACCCAGTCCTCCACCCCCCATAACGTCCACCCGCCCATGTACAACGTCACGATCACCGCCGCGATAGCGAACCCCGCCAGGTACTCCGCCTGGTAGAAAAAGCCGAACTTGATGCCCCCATACTCGGTGTGATACCCAGCCACGATCTCCGATTCCGCCTCGGCGATGTCTGTCGGCGAGCGGTTCATTTCCACTGCTCCCGATACGATGTATCCCAGCAAACCGAGAGGCTGTAGGAACAGCAGCCAAACGCCGTAACCCGCCTGCCAGGCGACGATGTCCCCCAGCCTCATGCTGCCGACGAAGAGCACCGCCGCGAGGAGCACCAGCACCTGGATCAGCTCGTAGCTGATCAGCATCGCTATCGTCCTCATTGCCCCGATGAGCGCATACTTGTTGTTCGACGACCAACCCGCCATAAATATCGCGATCGTGTTCAGCGAGCCGACCGCGATGAGAAACAGCACGCCGACGTTCAGATCGGCCAGCACCATTCGCTCGCCGAACGGGATCACCGCAAAGACGACTATTGTCGGCACGAACACCACGATCGGCGCCAGCCAGAACAGTATTCGGTCGGCCTCGCGCGTCGTGATCGGCTCCTTGAACAGGAGCTTCAGCGCGTCGGCGACAGGCTGCAGCAGCCCGTTGGGCCCAACACGGTTGGGTCCGATCCTGTTCTGCATCAGCCCCACCACCCGCCGCTCGATCCAGATGAACGCGAGCACACTGAGCACCGTCCAGAGCAGGATCGCCACAACCCCTATCAAACCCGAGACGACGTACGGCACCCAGTCCGGCGCTCCCCAGTCCCGGATCTGGTCCAATAGCGAACCCACGGTATTGCCGAGGTCGCGAAAGTCGTACCACTCGGCCAGCCGAATCATCTACACCCCGTTCGTGCTGAGTTCATCGAAGCATCGACCCAACGCCAGCCCGGGCTGAGTCCATCGAAGCCGAAGCGCGCCCCCGTTCCCCCAATTCTCCTTTCCGCTCACCTGTCCACCTCGCCGACGATAATGTCCACGCTTCCCAGAATCACGATGGCGTCGGCGACGGTCCCGCCGACGCTCATCAGCTTCAGCGGCGTCAGGTTGATGTACGAAGGCGACCGAATGTGAAACCGGAACGGGGCTGGGCTTCCGTCACTCACTAGGTAGAAGCCCAGCTCGCCGCGGGGCGATTCGATCCGCCCGTACGCTTCGCCAACAGGCGGCCGGATCGCAAGCGGCGCCACCGGCTGGTCGATCGGTTGCACCGTCGCTGTCGGCAGCTGCGCGTGTACCGGCCCGTCCGGTATTAGGTCGAGTGTCTGTTCGAGGATCTTGACGCTCTGGCGCATCTCGGCCAGCCGCACCACGAACCGGTCGTAAACGTCGCCGTGGACCCCAACTGCGATGTCGAAGTCCACCTTGTCGTACGCGGCATAAGGGTCCGCCTTCCTGATGTCCCACGCCACACCACTCGCCCGCAGCATCGGCCCGCTTACCGAGTTGGCCATCGCCTGCTCTGGAGTGAGGACCCCAATCCCCCTGGAACGCTCGACGATGATCTCGTTCTCCAGCAGGAGGTCCTCGTATTCGTTAAGCTTCTTCGGTAGCTCTTTGATCAGCTTCCGAGCGGCCGGCATGAACTCGGGGGGCACGTCCCTGGACACACCTCCGATCCGCATGTAGTTCAGCGTCAGCCTTGCTCCGCACGCCATCTCGAACAGGTCCAAGACCTTCTCGCGGTCCCGCAGCATGTGCATCACCGGCGTCTGCCAGGCCCCGCAGTCATTCGCGAAAATGCCAACCGCCATGCAGTGGCTCGCGATGCGTTGCAACTCGCACATGATAGTCCTCAGCCACTGCGCACGCTCCGGCGGCTCGATGCCGCACAGCTGCTCGACGGCAATGACATACGCCAGGTTGCCCGTCATCGCGGCGAGATAGTCCGTCCGATCCGTGAACGGGATGTTTTGCGTGTATGTTCGCTCCTCGGCCAGCTTTTCCATCGAGCGGTGCAGGTACCCCATCACCATGTCCGCGTCGATGATCCTCTCGCCGTCGAGCGTCAGGCGCAGCCGAAAGACCCCGTGCGTGCTAGGGTGCTGTGGCCCGAGATTGACGACGAACGGCTCCGCTCGGACCGTCAATGCTAGCCCCTGCCGCCGAGAGGCTCCGGAGACTCGCCGGGGAACCGCTCGAGCCCGGGAAAGCGTCCGCCCGGTCCGATGAGATAGTCCTTGCGTAGCGGCCAGCCATCGAACCCATCCCACAGGAACACCCGGCGCAGGTCCGGGTGACCGACGAACACGATCCCCATCAGGTCATACGCCTCGCGTTCCTGCAGATTTGCTCCCGGCCAGATCGGCGTCACCGACGGCACTCGCGGGTTCTCGCGGCCAGTCGTCTTCACCTTGATCGCCGTCATTTGGTTGAGCCGGATGGACGTAAGGTGGTACACAACCTCGAAGTATTCGAGCCGGTCCACGGCCGTCAGCGAGCTCAGGAACTCGAACTTTAGTTCCGGGTCGTCCCTCAGAAAAGAGCAGGCGTCCAGCAGCTGTGCCGGAGTCACCGTCGCTGCTTCGGGAAGCGCGTCCTCAACGGCAGCCGGAAACATCTGCTCGATGCGGTGCGCTATATCGAGACCTGTGATGATCTTGGTCACGCTAAGTCCATTCGAGAGCATCCTTGCGCCAGGCGTAGAGGAGCCCGATCAGGAGGATAAGCACGAACGTTAGGACTTCAATGAAGCCGGTGACTGCCACCCGTTCGAAGGAGACCGCCCAGGGATAGAGGAACACCGCCTCGACGTCAAAAACGACGAACAGCAGCGCGAAGTAGTAGTAGCGGAAGTTGAACTGTACCCAGGCCGTACCCTCGGTCTCTACACCGCATTCGTACGTCTCTTCCTTAATTGGGTCCGGCCGCTCGGGGCGCACCCCCAGCCTTCCAAACAGCCAGGAAGTTCCGATTCCGCCGACAGGGAAGATGAGCGCAATCAGGAGCAAAAAGCCGACTTGACCCCATTCAGGCAACATGGGCGCAGACTTTGTGAAAATTATCCCTAGCCAGTCGCGCCGGAGTATAGCACAGGGTCTCTATAGCAACAACCAAGCACGAACTGGGTCTGAGTGTGACCGAAATCACACAAACTCGCCCTCAAAGCACTTGACAGCTATTTGGCTCCGAATTATATAAGGGTTGATATATCCAGTTGCTTGAGTAGAGAAGAGGTGTTCCAATGTTGGACTTGAACTCAAGCCCGCTGCTCTGGGAAGCACAGCTGGCCGAACGCCACCGCGAGATCGCCGTCCTGACTGCAAGCGCGCGGATGCGCGGTACGCGCCCGTCAGGTGTACGCACGGTCCTCGCCAATCTCCTCGCGCACCTCGCGCTTCACCTCGACGGTCGCGCCGTCGGCTCTGTGGTCGCAAGTCACCCAAACCCGGCCGGCCGCGGCTAGCCGGAACAAGGAGGGGTAAATGAACCGGACTCGCCATCAAATGCTTTGCCGTAGGAGCGTCATCTCATGTCGCTGAAGCACGCGCTCCTCGGCTTCATCAACTACGGGCCAATGACCGGCTACGAGCTCAAGAAGTTCTTCGACACCTCCGTGGCTCATTTCTGGAACGCCGAGCTCAGTCAGATCTACCCCGCACTCAAGCAACTGGAGGGCGAAGGCCTCGTCGAAATGAAGGTCGAGGTCCAGGAGGACCGCCCCAACCGCAAGGTCTACTCCATCACTGATACCGGCCGCCGCGAGCTCCTCGACTGGCTGGCGACGCCGGCCCAGCATGAGCAGGTTAGAGAGCCGATCCTCATCAAGGTCTTCTTCGGCTCGTCACTGCCAAAACCGGAGCTGATTTCCGTCCTCCAGAATTGCGCCGACGAGACGCGGACGGCCCTCACCTATCTCCAGTACGCGCATCAGTTCGTCGACAAATTCGTCGAGTCGATCGGCCTCCAGCACGAAGCTCTCTTCTGGCAGCTCACGATCGACTGCGGCCTCAAGGTCCACAAGGCCGAACTTGACTGGACTGAAGAAGCTATCCAGAAGATCAAAGCCGCCGACGATTCCATCTTCGAAAACGAACAGCACGGTTACGACGGCGTCAATGAGGTCCGCACAGCCATGGAAGCCCTAGACCGCATCAAGGCGGCTATGCCGGGCGCGCTCGCTGGCGCGGATACCTACCTCCACGCCGGATCTCAAGGTGAGAAGGCCATCACCGAAGAGGCCGTCATATGACCGATGCGGCGACAGTCAGGCAGTCGGCGAGTTCGATTCGTCTGCGCGAGCAACTGAAAAAAATCATCTCGCGGCGCTCTTATTGCACGCTGGCAAGCGCGACTCCTGACGGTAAGCCGCACGCCGTAGGCATCATGTACAAGTTCGTGGACGGAGCCTTCTACTTCGCTACCGGAATTGACACTAAGAAAGCTAAGAACGTACAACGCAATCCCAACGTGGCAATCTGCATTCCGGTTCGGAAGTACCCGGTTGGCCCTCCATTTTCGATTCAGTTCACCGGCACAGCCGCGTGTCTATCGCGCGAGGATCCTGAGATTGTCGCCCTTCTGAAAGCGGGCAAGCTGAAGTCCATAACCGGATTTGGCGTACTCAATGAGCCCGACCTCTGCTTCATAAAGGTCAAACCGGCGCCGAAGATACATACCTACGGCATCGGCGTCCCTTTGCGCGAACTGCTGAAAGCGCCCGCACACGCGGACAGAACAGTCGTCTTCGATTGAGCACCAGAAGGAGGTCCGACATGAGAGGTTGTTCCTGGGACAGCGAAAGCGACGCCGAGCCCGTCACTGATGACGAACGGCTGCGGCGCGAAGCCAGACACCGCGCTCACCAGCAAATGGGATTCCTCCAGCACCTTGCCATCTTTATTCCGGTGATGCTCCTCATCTTGGCGATCGACGTTCTGACCCCAGACGGCTGGTTCATTCAATGGGTCGCCGCCATCTGGGGCGGCATCCTCGCCATTCACTTCCTCTTCGTCTATGTCTTCGACGACATCCTCGGCCCCGCGATGGAGCGCCGCCTGACTGCGGGCCAGCTCCGCCGCCTGGAGGAACGATCTCGTAGAGGAGGCTAATTGCCAACCTAGGTGTTAGCAATTGTGATGGAGATCACAGTTTTAATCACCCGAACATCGTCCTAATGACTTCAACGGGGCGCCGGAGCCCCGGGAAGGAGTGCGAAAATGCTGCCCGGCCTTCGCGAAAACAGAGTCTTCCGTTTCACCCACGCCGCCACGACCGCGGCCCGCATCCTGTCCGGCTACAAACTCCTTGCGATGCGAAAGAAGGGAATGTCCCCGGAGGAGTACGATAGACGGCTCCGGGATCATCACCGCCGCAGCGCACAGCGCATCTATCGCGCTGTCCTCCGTCTCCAAGGGCTCATGATCAAAATCGGCCAGACGATCGGCAGCCGTCCCGACGTCTTCCCGGAAGAGTACGCCAGCGTCCTCTCGCTCCTCCAGGACAAGGTGCCGCCTCATCCCTGGAACGAGATGAAGCCGCACATAGAGCGCGAGCTCGGCGGCCCCATCGCGTCCGTCTTCGCTGAATTCGACCGCAAGCCGGTCGCTGCCGCCTCACTCGCCCAGGTCTATAAGGCGAAACTAAAAGACGGCCGTCAGGTCGCCGTCAAAGTCGTCTATCCCAATAGCCCGCGACTCGTCCGGACAGACCTCCGTATCCTCCGCGGGATGATCTGGCTCGAGTCCCGCTTCAGCAACTATCCCCTCGAGCCCGTCTACCAGGAGCTCGCCGCCAACGTCCCACTCGAAGTCGACATGCTCCACGAAGCCGAAGCCATGAAGGCCATCGCGTCCACTCTCGCTTATCGTGACGATGTCGTGATTCCGGGCATCGTTGAGGAGCATACGAGCAAACGCATTCTCACCATGGAGTACATCGACGGCATCAAGATCACCAACCTCGACGGCCTCCGCGCTGCCGGCATCGATACGGAGGTGCTCTTTCCGCTCCTCGTCGAGGTCTATATGGAACAAATCATGCGCCACGGCCACTTCCATGCTGATCCCCACCCCGGCAACCTCCTCGGCCTGCCCGGCAACCGTCTCGGCCTCCTCGATTTCGGCCTCACCAAGAAGATCACCGACGACTTCCGCGAGGCTTTCAAGCTCACCACCCGCTCCATGTTCACCGGTGACAACGAAGGCCTGGTCCGCGGCCTCAAAGCGCAGGGCATGCGGCTCAAGAACGAAGCGGACGACGCATCGTTCGTCGCCTCCGGCGAATTCTTCCGCGCGATGAGCGATCCCGAGACCTACAAGGACAAGGAGATCGTACAGGCTGTCAACGAGGCTTGGGGCGAAGCCTTCAAGAAGAACCCTCTCGTCGACATGCCCGGCGATATGACGCTGGCCATGCGTGTCTTCTTCCTGCTCTTCGGTCTCGGCGCGACAGTCGGCAGCAACCTCGACCTTCAGGAGAACAACATCCCGCAGATCGCGCTGAAGTACGCCCAAGAGCCTGAGACCGTCGTCAACCCGCCTGCCGTACAGCAGCCAGCAAAGGTAGGAGCCACCGCCGATGCCCGTTCCACAGCTGCGTGATATAGGCGTCGTCCGCCTCGGCTACGCCGGCGGCGTCGCTGCCCGCATTCTTCTCGAGTACAAGACACTCCAGGTGCGCAAGCCGCGTATGTCAGTGGAGCGATATGAACGTCGTCTACGCAGGCAGCATCTGAAGAGCGCCCGCCGCATTTACCGAGCCACCCTCCGCCTCCAGGGCCTCATGATAAAAATCGGCCAGACGCTAGGCAGCCGCGGCGACCTCCTGCCGGCCGAATACATCCAGGTCCTCTCGCGCCTTCAGGACCAGGTCCCACCGCGCCCATGGAAGACCATGCGGCCGCACATCGAAGGCCAGCTTGGCGCCCGCATCGGCGAAGTCTTCGCCGAATTCGACAACAAGCCGGTCGCCGCCGCTTCGCTCGCGCAGG
>Ga0209803_1000120_pt1 | contig 46412 bp, 50 predicted proteins | sample GraSoiAngelo_138_FD_185895 | JGI IMG/M metagenome (GOLD analysis project Ga0209803, IMG submission 185895) | Grasslands soil microbial communities from the Angelo Coastal Reserve, California, USA - 14_0929_09_40cm (SPAdes) (version 2) | ecosystem: Environmental > Terrestrial > Soil > Grasslands ...
GCCAGGACTGAATTCTCAGGTGGCGATTATCAACAACACCGTTGACATGTACCAGAAGAATGGCATCACTGCGAACGAACCCGGCACGTTCGTAGCGGTGACAGGGAACATCGTCACGGGAATGGGCGTGACAACTGTTATCGCGCAGAACGGTGTTCAGATCGGTTTCGGCGCACGCGGATTGGTCTCGGGGAACGCGATCTCAGCGAACTACTACACGCCTCCCGACTACGTCGCGTGCGGCTTACTCTTCTTCGAAGCAGGCGGCGGTCTCGGCCGGACCAAGAGCAACAATTACCTGGCGAATGAGCAGGACACGTGCACGGCAGGAGTGGGTCCTTCGTCCAATTCACCGTTCAACTAGCTGGCCTCCGTCGGGGTTTACTCAACCTCGACGATTGCCTCGATCTCCACGGTGATCCCGCCCGGCAGGGAGCCCATCCCCACTGCCGAGCGGGCATGTTGCCCGCGCTCTCCGAAAACTTGCACGAACAGGTCGGAGCAACCGTTGATCACTTTTGGTTGGTCAGTGAACTCCGGGATGGCGTTCACCATGCCGAAGACCTTCACCACACGCCGGACGCGGTCAAGCGAGCCGACCGCATTTTTCATCGCCGCCAGCAGCATCAGCCCGACGGAGCGCGCGTGCTGATACGCCACCTCGGTCGAGACATCGCGGCCGACCTTGCCCGTGGGCTTCGAGCCGTCTGGGTTTTGCGGGCCCTTCCCGGCAAGAAAGAGCAGGTTCCCCGTCCGCACCGCGTCCACGTACGTTCCCACCGGCGGGGATAGGCGCGGCAGCGTCAACCCCAATTCGGCGAGCCTGGTTTCTGGCGAGGCAGCGGGCATCTCAGCGCCAGCGCGGCGAGCCTGAGAGGAATTCCTTGAGATCCTCTTTTGAGACCCAGGCGACGTCGCCGCGGTAGGTGTGTTTGAGCGCGCCGACCGCCACAGCATACTCAAGCGCGCGGTCCAGACCGCCGGTCAGATACCCATGAATGAACCCGGCGGCAAACGCATCGCCGGCCCCGACCCGATCCACCGATTCCACCTCATAGCCTTCTTTTGAGACCACCTGACCATTCTGCGCCGCTGCGCAGCGACCGGCGTCGGTCACCACGACGGTCCCAGCGCTGAACCGCAGCGCCAGCTGCTCTGCCAGCTGCTCAGCGCTCTCCCCGTGGGAGAGCAACAGCCGGGCATCGTCCGCGGTGGAGATCAGAATATCCACGCCCGCCAGCAGCGACCCCAGCGCGGTTTTTGCCTCATCCGCACTCCACAACTTCGCGCGGTAGTTTACGTCGAAACACACCAGCGCCCTGGCGCCTCTGGCCTCGGCGATCGCTTGGACCGTCGCCGCCCGGCAGCCCGCGCTCAGGGCCGGAGTGATCCCGGTGAGGTGCACGAGCCGAGCGGATCGCACGAACCCCCAGTCGACCTCCTTGGGGTCAAGCAGCGCCATGGCCGACTGGGCGCGATCATAGATGATGCGGTGCTGGCGGGGCGGAATCCCTTGTTCCAGAAAGTAAATGCCGATACGGCCATCGGGCGCCCAGAGCACGCGCGAGACGTCCACGCCGTGCCCGCGTAGCTCGTTGACAATCCGGCGTCCCAGCGGCGTGTCAACCAGCCGGGAAATCCAGCCCGCCGTTGTTCCCAACCGGCACAACGCAATCGCGACATTGGATTCCGCGCCGGCCACGTGCACGTCCAGCTGCGGGGCCTGCTCCAGTGGAACTCCGGGGAGAGCGGAGAGCCGCAGCATCGTCTCTCCGATGGTCACGACGTCAGGCATGCCGGCTCCGCCCTTCCGCGACCGCCCGCACGAATACCCGGGCCTGTGTCTGCAGCCAGGCGCGATCGCTGGCCCGCGCGCCGAGCAGGTTGCTCCCAATCCCGACCGCAGCGGCCCCGGCCGCGATGAACCCAGCCGCATTGGCATCGGTGATCCCGCCGGTGGGGACGAGCGGGATGTCTTTCAGGGGACTGAGGATGAGCCGGATGTAGTCCGGTCCGAGTGGACCGGCGGGGAAGACTTTCACCATCGCCGATCCCTGCGCGTGCGCCTGGACGATTTCGGTGGGCGTCATCGCGCCGGCAATCATCGGTAGGCCGCGCTCCGCGGCGGCCTCGAGCACCTCCCGCTGAAAGCCAGGGCTGACAAGAAACTGCGCCCCCGCGTCTGCGGCACGCCCGGCCATCGCACCGCTCCGGACGGTGCCCGCGCCCACGGCCAACCGTCCGTCCTGCCGGCGCAACGCCGTAATGGTGTCATAGGGATCGGGTGAATCGAGCGTGACCTCGATGACGGAGATCCCCTCGGCAGCCAGGACCGCCGCGCTGCGCAGGACCATGGCCGGCTCCACTCCCCGCGAGATCGGCAGGATGCCGCATCCGCGAATCACTTCAATGACGCTCGCCGTCAGCATCGCGGAGGTCTGCGCTCAACGCCCAGGGGTCGACGGCCGGGCCACCACCGGGCGGGTGGGGGCCGGACCTTCTTTATGCCGGATGCTCAGGGACGCGCCCAATCCTTCCGAAATCTTCCGGGCGGCCTGCTGGACAAGGCTCGCGTGCTCGGCCACGCGGTGCTGATCCATCGCGGCGGCCACTGAGGTGATGCTCACGGCGGCCACTGCTTTTCCGGTGTGGTCATAGATCGCCGCCGCGGCGCACTGGATGAGCTCTTCATGCTCGCCGGTATCCAGCGCATAGCCCTGCTGGCGGATCAAGGCACAGTGGTCTCGCAACTCCTTGGGTGAGGTGATGGTCTTGGAGGTGAACCGGCGCAGCCCGCGCCGTTCGATGACGTCCGCCAGCGATGCATCCGGCAGGTGCGCCAGGAGCACCTTGCCGAGCCCCGTACAGTGGGCCGGTGCACGCCTGCCCACCTGCGAGTACATCCGCACCCGCCGCGTACTCTCGATTTTGTCGATGTAGACGACCTCACCCTCGTCCAGAATCCCCAGGTGAACCGTCTCACCGCAGGCGCGGTGGATCTCCTCGAGGTGCGGTCGCGCCACGCGGCGCACCTCCAGCGTATTCACGACCATGCTGCCCAGCTCGAACAGCGGCAGGCCCAGCCGGTACCGCTTGGTGCCGGGGTCCTGCACGACGAAGCCCGTGCGCTCCAGGGTCCCCAACAGCCGGTGCACGGTGCTCTTGTGCAGGCCCACGGCCCGCCCCAGTTCGGAGACGCTCAACTCAGGCGCCCCGGAGGAGAAGGTGCGCAGGATCGCGACCGCCCGTTCCACGGCGCGGATCCCCGATGCTTTGGCGGCCTGTCGCACGCGCATAGGCTAGGATTTTATCTTCGGCCGTCGCGTTTCAATTCCTATGATGCCCGTTCCACGCTGTGGGACATTCCCGGGAGGGGTCGGGTTTCCGGCCGCCCAAGACTACTGAGTCCGAAATCTTCGTCCTGCGTGGTGAACCCTCGTTCTTGCTGGCAACGTAGGCTTGGAGCGAGAGATGAACGCGCTGCAGATGTACATTGGCGGGCGCTGGGTCGCCAGCGTGTCTGGGGCGACCTACCAGGCGCGGAGCCCCGCCACCGGGGAGGCCATCGCGACTCTCCCCGAGGGAACGAGGGAGGATGCCCAGCGCGCCATTGCGGCCGCAGACGAGGGGAAAGCCCGGCTGGCGCGGATGTCGGTCTGGGACCGGGCGCGGGTGTGTGCCCGCGTCGCCGACGTGCTGGAGCGCCGCCGGGACGAACTGGCCCGAACCCTCACGCTCGATCAGGGAAAACCCCTGCACACCGAGGCGAAGGCGGAAGTCAGCGCGACGATCACGGGGTGGCGCAACGCGGCCGATCACATCAAGTGGCTGGAGACGTCGGTGATTCCCGTGGAGGATCCACACAAGCGGGTCCTCACGATCCGGCAACCTCGCGGCGTGTACGCGGTCATCACGCCGTGGAATTTCCCCCTGAACATTCCGACTGAGTACCTGGCCCCGGGCCTGGCCAGCGGCAATGCGATGGTCTGGGTGCCGGCCCCAACGACCTCCGTGGTCGCGGTGAAACTCATGGAGTGCCTGGAGGAGGCCGAAGTGCCGGCGGGGGCTATCAATCTGGTGACCGGTCCCGGGCCGGTCGTTGGTGACGAGATCGTGGCGCATGCCGGCACCGACGCCGTGGCATTTACCGGCAGCAGTGCGACCGGCGAACACATCGCCCGGCGCGCCGCGGGCAAGCCGCTCCTGCTGGAACTCGGCGGTAACGGTCCGACCGTGATCCTCGATGACGCCGACCTGGAACTGGCCTCCGGCGCGACCGCGTTCGGCGCGTTCTTTAACGCCGGACAGGTATGCTCGGCAGCCGAGCGTATTCTCGTGCACAAGAAGGTGTACGATGAGGTCACGAGCCGGCTGGTGGACCGCGCCAGCCAGATCCGGCTGGGCGACCCGTTTGATGAACATACGCAGATGGGACCGCTGAACAATCAACCGGTGGCCGAGAAGACCGACCGGCACGTGGCGGATGCCGTGGCCCGCGGCGCAAAAGTGCTGGTCGGCGGAGGTCGGGCTCCAGGCCGGCCTACCGATCTGTACTACGAGCCCACGGTGCTGGTCGGGGTGGCGCGGGACGCCCTGATCAACCGGGAGGAGACGTTCGGGCCGGTGGCCCCGCTCATCCCATTTCAATCCGATGAGGAGGCTCTGGCGTGGGCCAACGACAACACGCTGGGCTTGGTGTCGGCGGTGTTCACCCGCGATCTCAGCCGCGCGTTCTGGTTCGCCGAGCGCCTTCGCACCGGGATTGTGAACGTCAACGATTCCACCAACTATTGGGAGTTGCACATTCCGTTTGGCGGCGTCGCCGGGAAGCGCAGCGGGATCGGCCGGCTGGGCGGCAAACATACGCTCTATGAGATGACGGATCTGCGCACCATCTGTCTCGATGTGAGGCGTACGCAGACGCAATAGACGCAATGGACTCTATAGACTCAACAAGGAGGGAGAGCGATGGGTGACAAGGTGGACAACCGCCGGTCCGAGGCGGAATGGACCCGGCGGGAGTTTCTCAAGCTGGCCGGTGCTGGGGCTGCCTTTGCCGCGCTCGGCGGGGCGGGGGTAGTGTCCCTGCCGCGTGCCGTGCTGGCCGGGCCCAAAGTGATCAACCTGAACTTCACCGTGTGGAGTTATAGTATCGACACGATTCAGGACAACATCAACAAGTTCCAGACCACCTATAACAACGCGATCACCGTCAAGCTGAATGACGTCCCGTGGCCACAGTACCACGAGACGATGGTGAACCGGCTTAGCAGCAAGACCGCGCTGCACGTCTTGTACAATGGCGGCGACTGGCTTCCGGAATTCGCGCGGGCCGGGTGGGTGGTGCCGCTGGAGGACTACTTGCCCCGGGCGCGCACATACTATGCGCCCAAGATTGTCGGCTATGCGCTGCAGGACATGACCTATAACGGGAAGATGTACGGCCTCCCGTACTACGCCGACATCACCACGTTCCAGTACAACGCCAAGCTCCTCAAGGACAAAGGCGTCGCCCACCCCCCCACCACGTGGGAGGAACTGACCGATCAGGCAAAGTTCCTGCGCGGCAAGGGCATCGAGTCGCCGATGGCGTTCGAGTTTGCCGTCGGCCTGCCGACCACCTACGATAACTTCACCGCGATGATGTTTGGCCGCGGCGGCGAGTGGTTCGACAAGGATCTCAATCCCATCTTTGATCAACCCAATAGTGCGGCGCGCCAGCAGCTGACCTGGCTGGCGGACATGGTGAAGCAGAAGCTGGCCACAGTGCTCCCGCACGAGACCGATGTGGTCAAGGCGATGAACACCGGCAAGCACGTGTATACGGTGCTGTGGAACTACAATCTGGCGGATGCCAACAACGCGGCGGTGCACCCGCTGGCCGGCCAGTTCAAAGCGGCCTTGATGCCCGGATCCACCCACGAGACTCAGGGGCAGTGCAAGTTCTACAACCTGACTCGCTACGCCGTGGACCAGGGGCAAGAGACCGTCGACGGGGCGCTGAAATTTATTGAGTACTTCGGCGGAGAATACAAGGGGCAGTACGCGATTGCCAAGCGCTGGGCGGTGGAGAAGGGCCTGGGGTTTGGGCAGCTGCCCTTGTTTGAGGACGCCGACGTCAAGAAGTCCTTTGGTCAGTGGATCGACTTTGACATGTTCAAGCTCCAGGCCAGCAAGGCCAGGGCGCGCCGGCACGCCGTCTGGGAGGGGATCTTTGGTGAGTTTGCCCGGGTGCAGCTCGTCCGGGCGATCTCTGGGGAGGCCCCGGTTGACGAGACGATCGGTGCCATGGCCCAGAAGGTGAAGGAACTGCGCGCGCAGTTCAAGTAGCCTTGCCTGCGGTGGGTGTGCCCGGGGGGCGTCACCCCGACGCTCCCCGGCTCCTTCAGAATGCGGTGAGGCGACGCAGGACGGACACTGCGATGGCCTACGCGCTGGCCGGCGGGGCGCTCGCCGTCGTGGCGCTCTTCACCCTCTATCCGGCCGGCTATGCGCTGGTGGGCAGCCTGTACACGTTGTCGCCGATTCTCCCGACATCGTTCGCCGGACTCGCTAACTACGCCCTCATCTTTGACAGCCCCTACTTTGGGTTTGCGCTCCGCACCACTTCGGTGCTGGCGCTGGCCACCGTGCCGGCGGTATTGCTCCTGGGACTGCTGGTCGCGGTGATGCTGAACCGTCCGTTCCGTGGCGCGACGCTGGTGAAGGTGGTGATCCTGCTACCGTGGACCATTCCGGCGGCCACCGGCGGCGTGATGTGGAAGGGCGTCTTTGCCGACTCCTGGGGCGCGCTGAACGCCGTCCTGTACGACCTGGGGGCCGTGCACAACTATGTCCCCTGGCTGACCACGCCCCGCCTGGCGTTCCTGGCGACCACGACCGCCCAGATCTGGGCGCAGTTCCCGCTGGCGGCCGTGCTGCTGCTGGCCGCGATGCAGGCGATCCCCGGTGAGCTGTACGAGGCCGCGGCGCTGGATGGGGCAGGTGGGCTGCGCTCCTTTGCGGCCATCACGCTGCCCCATCTCCAACCGATGCTGGTGGTGGTGACGCTGTTTGAGATCCTGGTGGCGCTGACGGCGTTCGACATGATCTTTGCTCTGACCGGTGGGGGCCCCGGGACGGCGACGACCGTGCTGAGCTACTTCATCTGGGCAGAGTCGTTCAAGATGTTGAGCTTTGGCAAGGGTCTGGCCCTGGCCACGATCATCGCGGGCCTGTCCGTCGTGTTGATCGCGGCGTTGATGAGGCTGATGCCCCGTGAGGCACTGGTCGGAGAGGGGCGATGAGACGTCGGGCCTGGGAGCGCGCCGGTTCCGGCGCAGTGGTGGCGGCGGTTGTGGTCTTCGCGCTGGCTCCGTTCGCGTGGGTGGTGATCTCCGGATTCCTGCCGGAGGTGGCCATCTTGACCGTGCCGCCGGACTGGTTCAAATTCGGCATGATTCTCGACAACTACCGATACATCGTCACGGGGGAGGTACCCCGCGCCTACCAGGTCGGCGGCGTGCTGCGGCGGATGATCTCCGAGGAGGTCCGCGCCGTTCCCAGGGCGGCGTTCAACAGCACCGTGGTAGCGCTGGGCACGCTGGTGCTCAACTGGGTGCTGGGCGCCCCGGCCGCATACGCGTACGCGCGGATGAGCTTCACGGGCAGGGTGGCCACATTCTACTTCATCACCGCCAGCCGCCTCATCCCGGCGGCCGCGCTGGCCATTCCCTACTACCTCATCATCAAAGGGCTGGGCCTGCTGGACCATCACCTGGCCCTGATCCTGATCCACACCGCGCTGACGCTGCCCTTCACGGTGCTGATCCTGGTGCTGTACTTCCGCACCATTCCCGCCGAGATAGAGGAGTCAGCGCAGCTCGATGGGGCCACGCGGCCGAAGATCCTGCGGCGGATCGTCCTGCCGCTGGCGCTGCCGAGCCTGGTCGGCACCGGACTGTTCGCATTCATGCTCTCGTACGGCGAGTTCCTGTTCTCGATGCTGGTGCTCGGCTCGCCGCAGACCCGCACCCTGCCGGTGACGCTGGCGTCGGTGTCCACGAATCCTGACGTGACGTGGACGCTGCTCAGCGCGGGGACCACGCTGGCGGTGCTGCCGGCGTTGCTGCTGGTCTGGCCGATCTGGCGGTACATGGTGCGGGGCCTGGTCACCGGCGCGGTGTAAGGACGGGATGATCCAGGAGGATGTGCGGAAAATATACCTTAACAGATAGCAAGGAGCGCCGGAAATCGTCACTGGGGAGGTGGAGCTGCATGCCGGACAGGACCATTGAGGCCCTCCTGCTGGAGGAGCGGGCATTTGCCCCGCCGCCGGCATTTCGTCAGTCCGCGATTGCGCGCGATGAACGCGTGTACGACCAGGCCACGAAGGACTTGCAGGGGTTCTGGGCGCGTGCGGCCGAGGACCTGCACTGGTTTGCGAAGTGGCGTACCGTGCTGGAGTGGACGCCTCCAAACGCCCAGTGGTTTGTCGGTGGGAAAACGAACATCACGTACAACTGCGTGGATCGCCACGTCAAGGCCGGCCGGCGGACCAAGGCAGCTATCATCTGGGAGGGTGAGCCCGGCGACGAACGTGTACTGACCTACGGCGATCTGCTGCGGGAGGTCAGCAAGTTCGCCAACGTCCTGAAACGCCTGGGGGTCAAGCGGGGCGATCGCGTCACGATCTACCTGCCGATGATCCCCGAACTGCCGATCGCTATGCTGGCCTGTGCCCGCATTGGGGCTCCCCACACCGTGGTCTTCGGCGGGTTCTCCGCCGAGGCGCTGCGCGACCGCATCAACGACGCGCAGGCGAAAGTCCTCATCACCGCGGACGGTGGATGGCGGCGGGGTAACATCGTCCCGCTGAAGCGAAACGCCGACGATGCGGTGGCCGGCACGCCGACGATCGAACATGTCGTGGTGGTCCGCCGCGTGGGCGACGCCGCACCCATCCACATTCAGGAGGGTCGCGACCACTGGTGGCACCGCCTGATGGCCGATGCCTCTGCGGTGTGCGAGGCGGAACAACTGGACAGTGAGGACTTGCTCTACATCTTGTATACGAGCGGGACCACCGGCAAGCCCAAGGGGATCGTGCACACCACGGGCGGCTACATGGTGGGGACCTACCTGACCACCAAATGGATCTTCGACCTGAAAGACGACGACGTGTTCTGGTGCACGGCGGACATCGGATGGGTCACCGGTCATTCGTATATCGTCTACGGCCCCCTGGCCAACGGGACGACCACGGTCATGTATGAAGGGACCCCCGATTATCCCGATAAGGACCGGTTCTGGGCGATCGTGGAAAAATACCGCGTCAACATCATCTACACAGCACCAACCGCCATCCGGACATTCATGAAGTGGGGTCCGGACTATCCGGCCCGGCGAGACCTGTCGTCGCTGCGGCTGTTGGGGACCGTGGGGGAACCGATCAATCCCGAAGCCTGGATCTGGTACCACAAGCACATCGGGGGCGGGCGGTGTCCTGTCGTGGACACCTGGTGGCAGACCGAGACCGGCATGATCCTCATCACGCCGCTGCCGGGGATCACGACCCTGAAACCCGGGTCGGCGACGCGACCGTTCCCGGGCGTCGCCGCAGAGATTCTGAATGAGCAGGGGAAACCCGTCGGTCCCAGCGAGGGCGGGTACCTGGTGCTCACTAAACCCTGGCCGGCGATGCTGCGCGGCATTTATCGCGATCCCGACCGGTACGTCAAACAATACTGGAGCCGTTTCCCGGGAGTGTACTTCACCGGTGACGGCGCGAAACAGGATAAAGACGGCTACTTCTGGCTGCTGGGGCGCGTCGACGATGTCATCAACGTCGCGGGACACCGCATCGGGACGTACGAGGTGGAATCCGCGCTGGTAGATAATCCCGCCGTCGCTGAGGCGGCGGTGATCGGGGTGACGCACGATATCAAGGGCCAAGCCATCGCCGCCTTCGTCACCTTAAAGGAAGGCTTTGCGGCCGGATCGGAGATGGTCGAGACACTAAAGCAGCACGTGGTGAAAAAGATCGGGGCCCTGGCGAGGCCGGAGCAGATCCTGTTTACCAGTGAGCTGCCGAAGACCCGCAGCGGCAAGATCATGCGGCGGCTGCTGCGCGACATCGCCGAGGGCCGGGTGCTGGGCGATACCACGACGCTGGCCGATCAAACAGTCGTGCAGGCGCTCAAGCAACGGTATGAGGAGGAAGCCGGCTAGGCCGGCGTGAAGCCTGCAATGATCCCAGGCATGGCGAGGTGACAGGGTGGCACATGCGATCACGGTGACGGTCAACGGCTCGACCCACCGGCATGAGGTCGAGCCCCGGTTGCTGCTGGTCTATTATCTCCGGGAAGTGCTCGGGCTCACCGGGACTCACATCGGCTGCGACACGACCAGCTGTGGGGCCTGCACCATCATCATGAATGGGCAGGCGGTGAAGTCGTGTACATTGCTGGCGGTGCAGGCCGACGGTACCCAGATGCTGACCGTGGAAGGACTGGCCCAGAATGGAGCCCTGCACCCCATCCAGGAGGGATTTTGGGAAGAGCACGGGCTGCAGTGCGGCTTCTGCACGCCGGGGATGATGCTGGCCGCGGTGCAGTTGCTGGCCCGCAACCCCAACCCCACAGACGACGAGATCCGGCACGGCCTGGACGGCAACCTGTGCCGGTGCACCGGTTACCAGCATATTGTCAACTCCGTGAAGCATGCAGCCCGCACGCTGGCCGACCAGCGGATGCCCGCGATCCCCACGCCGCGGGCGGCTGGGGCCAAGACACGATGATTCCGGCACCGTTTGAGTATCATCGCGCCTCCTCCGTGACAGAGGCGCTGCAGCTGCTGACCACGTTGCCGGAGGCGAAACTGCTGGCCGGCGGCCACAGCCTGCTGCCGATGATGAAACTGCGATTGGTGTCCCCCACGCATGTGGTGGATCTGGGGCGCATCGAGGCCCTGCGATTCATCCGGCGGGACGGGCAGGTGGTGGTGGCCGGCGCGCTGGCCACGCACTGGATGGTGGAATCGTCCGATGTTGTTCGCGGCGCCGTCCCGCTGCTGGCGGAGACCGCCGCCAAGATCGGGGACGTACAGGTGCGCAATGCGGGGACGATCGGCGGCAGCCTGGCGCATGCCGACCCGGCGGCCGACTACCCCGCAGCGATCCTGGCGCTCGATGCGCAAATGGTAGCCCAGAGCCCCCGGGGCCGGCGCACGATCCCCGCGGGAGAGTTCTTCACGGGGCTATTCTCCACCGCGCTCGCCTCCGACGAGATTCTCGTGGAGGTGAGGATCCCCGTACCCTCTGGGGCGACCGGGAGCGCGTATCTGAAGTTTGCCCATCCCGCATCCGGGTTTGCGGTCGTCGGAGTGGCGGCGGTGATCACGGTGGATGCGCAGGGACGGTGTGCGGACGCCAGGGTGGGGGTGACCGGAGTGGGGCCTGCCGCCTACCGGCCCGCGCGCGTGGAAGCGCAGTTGAAAGGCGCAGCCCTGGATGACAAGACCGTCGGGGCGGCGGCAGAACACGCCGCCGAGGGTGTCAATGTCAACGAGGACCTGTTCGCATCTGCCGAGTACCGCGCGCATCTGGCCCGGGTCTTCACTAAGCGGGCCGTCCTGGCCGCAGCCCAAAAAGCCAGATGAACCTACACAAACTACACAATCTACACAACCTACACAATCAACTGAAGGCACATTCCCAGGTAGGTGATTGTGTAGCTCGTGTAGGTTGTGTAGGTTGTGTGGATTAGTATGGCCGTGTTATGGGAAGAGATCGGCTGGGTCGATCTGGAGACCTACCTCCGCCGTGACGACCGGGCCATCCTGCCTGTCGGATCGTGCGAACAGCACGGGCGGCACCTCTCCTTTGCCACGGACTACCTGATCCCTACTGAAATTGCGATGCGCGTCAGCGCGCGGACCGGTGTACCGGTCACGCCGACCCTCTGTTTTGGGATGTCCGTGCACCACATGGAGTTCCCCGGGACCCTGAGCCTCTCTCCCGATACATTCATGGCCGTGATCCGCGATCTCGTGGAGAGCCTGTATCGCCATGGATTCCGGCGGGTGCTCATCCTCAACGGTCACGGGGGCAACATCGCACCCCTGACCACCGCGCTGTCCACGCTGGCGGACCGCCACCGGGATCTCCGCGTCAAGGTGGGTCACTGGTGGCAGGATCCCGCGGTGCAGGCGGTGATGCGCGAGGCGTGGGGCGATGTCGAGTACCACGCGGCGGCCGGTGAGACGTCCGCCATCCTCGCCGTCCGCCCCGCGATCCCGAAGCTCGAGCGCGCCGCGCACTCAGCCTGGCGCGATGGGATGGAGTTCAAAGGCCCCCGGCACTGGAAGGTGCTGTTCCCCCACGGCGCGGTCGGTGTCGATCCGAAGAAGGGATCGCCCGAGATCGGTGAGAGGCTCCTTTCTACTGCGACGGATCGGTTCGCCCGCGAAGTAGAGCAGTGGGAGCCCCTGGAAAAGAGTTGAAGAGTTGGGGGACGCTATGGTGAGTCAAGTAGAGCTGATCGACACCCTCGCCGGACTGGCGCTCTTCGCCGACCTGTCCCGCCCTCAGCTGGAGGCCGTAGCCCATACGTTCGAAGAGGAGTATTTTGCCGATGGCCAGCGCATCCTGCGGCAGGGGTTCTCTGGAAGCAACCTCTATGTCATCGTCAGCGGCCAGGCCGCGGTCCATGTGGACGGAACGCAACGTGCCACGCTGGCACGGGGGGACGTGTTCGGTGAGATTTCCGTCCTGCTCGGCGAGCCTCCGGCCGCGGACGTTGTGGCGATGGGGCCACTGCGGTGCCTGGTCTTGCCGGGACCTGAGGTGGAGGGGTTTCTGCTGACCTATCCCCGCGTGTCCTACCGCATGCTGCAGGCGGAAGCCCGGCGCGTGCGGACCGCGAACCTGTGGCGCTAACACAACCTACACAACCCACACAATCTACACAATCACCTGATAAGACAACACCGATCGAGGGTTGCAGAGGCAGGTAATTGTGTAGGTTGTGTAGATTGTGTAGGTTGGTGCGAAGCAAGATTCCACGCCGATGAAGAAAGCTACGAGGGGACGAAAGCCGTTTCCCCCTGGTCGCTATCCGGTCGTCATCATCGGCAGCGGGCCGGGGGGGTTGCAGACGAGTTACGCTCTCCGGCGGCTGCGCGTGGAACATGCGGTCCTCTCCGCGGATGCCGGTCCCGGCGGTATGTTCCTTCGCTTTCCGCTCTTCCAGCGGCTGATCAGCTGGTCCAAGCCCTACGCGCCGGCGGCGCGGGGCACACGGCCGTATGCCTGGTACGACTGGAACAGCCTCCTCGCGGACGACCGGACACACCAGGCCCTGGTCGCGGAATTCATGGATGGTTCTTCCTATTACCCGTCACGTGTGGAGATGGCACGCGGGCTCGCTGCCTTTGTACGCCGCGCGCGACTGGCGGCCCGGTACGGCTGCCGGTGGGAGGCGACGCGAAAGACCAGCGATGGATTCACACTGGTTACCAGCAACGGGGACTACACCTGCCGAGCTCTCGTCGTCGCTGTTGGTATGGCGGAGCCGTGGAAGCCGGACGTGCCGGGTCTCGAGCTGGTCCCGCACTACGTCCGGACGCGGGCGCCGCGTACGTACGCGGATCAGCGCGTGGTGATCTTGGGTAAGCGCAACTCGGGATTCGAGGTAGCCGATGCGCTGCTGCCGTGGGCCCGTCAAATCATCCTGCTCTCCCCGCGCCCCGCGCTGCTGTCGATTCAGAGCCGGTCCACGGCCGGTGTGCGGGCGAGGTACCTGCTTCCATATGAGGACCATGTGCTGGGGGGTGGGGTCGTCGCCCTGGACGCCGCCACAAATCGCGTCGAGCGCACCGGCGCCGGCTACCGGGTCTTCGCTGCGGGCACCACCCGGCCGGGCGAATTTGTCTTCGACGCCGACGCCGTCATCGCCGCAACGGGTTTCACCACGCCACTCGGTGACCTCCGTGCGCTCGGACTGGCGACATTCAACCAGGACCGCCTCCCTGCGCTGACGCCGTTCTGGGAGAGTACCACCGTCCCAGGGATCTTCTTCGCGGGGACGGTGACGCAGGGAGCGATCGGCTTGAAGAAGCATGGCATCCCCAGCAACTCGGGCGGGGTGGGAGGGTTCAGGCACAACGCCCGCGTGCTGGCACGCTATCTCGCAGAAAAACACTTTGCCGTCGCCACCCCGCGGCCCACGCTGCGGTCAGAAGAGGTCGTCCCGTATCTACTGTCGGAGGCGGCGCGGGCCCCGGAGCTATGGAATCAGCGTTCGTACCTGGGCCGTGTGGTCAGCGTCAACCCCGGCGAAGGGATTCGAGATGAAGGAATCATCCCGCTGGCCCACTTCGTGGACGCCAGCGGACCCGATGCGGTGGCCATCGTGCTGGAAACGGACCAGAGAGGGGATCATCATCCGGCGGTGTACGTCCGCCGCGGCGGCCACGTCACTGAGCATGTCCTCTCGTCAGATCCACTGCACAATTTCGAAACGCCCGACCACCGAGGCCAACTCACCGCGGTGCTCAACGGTCTCCTTTAACTGCGTCTACTTGGTCTTCTTGGTCTACTTGGTCTTCTTAGTCTTCTTAGTCTTTAGACCAAGTAGACTAAGTAGACCGGGTAGACAAAGTAGACGGCAGTTAGTGCGTGTGCTGCTCGCTGACGCTGCGGAGGCGCCCGGCCACCACCCGCAGGAGCGCAAGGGTCAGTTTGGGATTCTTTTCAAGGAGTTTGGCGAAGTCCCAGGACGCCAGAGCCAGGCAGGTGGTTGGTTGCTCGGCGATGACGTGTGCCATGCGAGGGGTTTGGTCAAGTACGGAGAGTTCACCGAAGAAATCTCCTGGTCCCAAGCTGGCGATCACTGCGTTGCCCCGCGTCACCCTGGCCTGCCCGGCGGCGATGAGATAGAAACCTGTGCCCACCTGTCCCTGGCGCACGATGTACCGCCCCGGCGCGAACTCAATCTCAGTCATCAGATCGGCAATCTCGCTCAGCGCTTTTGGGCCGACGCCTGAGAAGAGACTCACGTTGCCGAGCAGCGTCGTTTTTTGTTTTTTGGTCATCGCCACGGCGAGTTCCAGGAACGTAAGGGCCCGTTGCTTCCTTCTATATCCTGTCGTCCCCTACGCGGGCGACACAGCGGACGTTTTTGCTCAGACGAGCCCTCGTCCCCTCCACTTGGCAAAGATGGACTCGACCTGCTCCCCCGCCCACTTGGCAGCCTCCTCGGGGGTCATCTTGTCTGTAGCCGCAAGCGCGAACATCTGCGGGATAATGTAGGTATCGAACACCTCACCCTCAGCGGCGTTCGCGAACCCGGGGAAGCCCACGTTCGTGCTCCAGGAGAGTGCCGTGGTGAGTTCCCGGTACATGTTAGGTTGCCCCAACCGCGCGGCAACCGTATCATGGAGCACCTGGTCCTGCAGGTTGGACACGGTGCCGGGGAACGATGGGAACTCATAGAACTCCGAGCCCACAAACGCCCGCGCCCAGTTGTTGCCGTAGTCGACCAGGAACTGCTTGGCAAGCTTCTTCTGTTCCGGTGAAGTGAATTGCCAGATCCCGTAGGAGAAGAAGACGTGCTCCGAGCCCAGCCGCTTCCCCCCCAGGTTATTCGGCCCCCGCGGTGGTTTCCAGAGCTGCACCTTGGGGTAGAACTCGGGATCGGTCTTCTCGAGGGTGCGGGCGATCGAGATTGCGTTCAACGTCCAGGAGATCTTGCCCCCCTGCATCGCGCGGTTGTTCGACGAATCATCCCAGGCCAAAACCTCCGGGTCCATGGCCTCCTTGAAGAGGGCCCGGATGTACTTGATGGCCTCGACAGTGTTCTTGTTGTTAATGACCACCTCGGCAGATTGATTCTGGATCGAGCTCCCGTAGCTCCAGAGGCAGTCGCGCAAGGCCATATTGGAGTCGATACAGCCAGAGATGGCGATCCCAATGGGGAGCCCTCTGGCCTTGAGCATCCGTCCCCCCCTGAGCAGGTTGTCCCACGAGTCGGGGACGAACCCGACTTCATCCCAGGCGTCCTTCCGGTAGTGCGCGGGGTCGGGCGTGAACGACAGGGAGAACGCGAACCACTTCTTCGTCTTGGGATTGTACGTGCTCTTCCTCGCCAAGTCGACGATTCCGTGCTGCTTGATCATCGGTTCGACAAGATCACCCATGTCTTCTAGCGCCGGCTCGAAGTTCGGGGCCGGCGTGATGAACTGGAAGAGGTCATGCCCCTGTCGGGCGGCCACTTCTGCTGCGGCGCGCGCCGGGACCTGGGCGGACGGAACGTGGTCGACGGTCACCTCGACATCGTGGGCCTTGCCCCATTCCTTCGTGTACTCGCCGTCGAACCACTTGTCGAACCCAGGGACGAAGTGACTCCAGTGGAGAAATGTCAAGCGCCTCGCCTGCGCAACCGCCATCCGGGGCGGCCGGAGCAACGGCATCAAGCCAGCGGCGGCAGCGCCCGCTCCCGCGGCGGCCGCAAGTCTTAGGAACTCCCGTCTGGAAAGGCGACGCCAGCGGTTGTCCGAGATCCGGATCCACGCCCCTTCACCCATCGACCCCTACCCCCTCAGCGCGTGATCGGCGTGCGGCAGCGTCCATCAGTTCACCGCCATACCAGTATTCGCTGCCACTACCTGAAGGCTCCTGCGGTCAACCCGCTGATGAAGCGGTCCAAGAACAGGCTGTACAGAAACGCGACGGGGATGGTAGCTACCAGGGCGCCTGCCATGAGCGCCCCCCAGTAGTAGACATCTCCACGGATCAGGTCGGTGGGGACGCCGACGCTGACAGTCTTCTGCGCGGAGGGGGAGATGAAGGTCAGGGCATAGACGAACTCTTGGATCGAGAGCGTGAATGCGAAAATAACCACGGTGAGGAGGCCCGCGATCGAAATGGGCAACACGATCCGCCGCAGGGCTCCCAGCCGGCTGCAGCCGTCCACCATCGCCGCCTCCTCCAGTTCCGCCGGGACCGACTTGAAGAACCCCATCAGCAACCAGGTGCAAAATGGGATGGTGAACGATGGGTACACCAAGATCAGGGCCCAGAAACGGTCTTGCAAATGGAGCGTCGAAACGACCCGAGCGAGCGGGATGAACAGCAAGGACGGAGGTACGAGGTAGGTGAGGAAGATCCCGATTCCGAACTTCTGGCCCCACCCCCGCGCGAGGCGCGCGAGGCTGTATCCTGCTGGCACGGCGGCCAGCAACGTGATGAGGACGACGAACGCCCCGACAAACGCCGTATTCGCCAGCCAGCGCGTGAACAGGGTCTCCCCAAAGAGCAGCCGTATGTTCTCCATGGTCGGGGGCAGATTGAACAGGAACGGGTTGTTGTGGATGTTGTACAGGTCTAGGATGCGCTTGAACACCGTGATCGCCATCCACGCGAACGGGAAGGCTGCGAAGAAGGTGAACCCCGCGATGGACAGGTACAGCCCCGAGCGTCCGACCGCCTTGGAGAATGTCCGGGACATCTAGACGCCGGCTTCCGCGCGGCTCGCCGTCCGCAGCATGCCGATCGCCACGACCAGAAGGACCGGGAGCAAGAACAGGGCGATCGCGGCGCCCTGCGCCAGATCGCCGGCAATAATCCCGACTTGAAAGGCCCAGCTGGACAGCACATGCGTGCTGTTGAATGGCCCGCCGGCGGTGAGGATATAGACCAGACTGAGGTCCGTGAACGTAAACACCGTCCCAAACAGCACCGCGACCGTGGTGATCGGCAGGAGCATGGGGACCAGAATATGCCAGAACCGCTGGGGAAAACTCGCGCCGTCGACTGCGGCGGCATCGAGGACTTCCTGGGGAATCGCACTCAGTCCCGCCAGGATGACGATGGCCGAGAAGGGGAGCATCCGCCAGACATGCACAGTGATGATCGCGGCCATGGCCAGCTTCGTGACGCCCAACCACTGGGGGAAGTCGTGCGGGCCGAGGATGTGGATCGCCCGCAACATCCAGTTGACGACACTGTACAGGGAGTCGAACATCCACTTCCAGCCGATGGCGCCCAGGGCGAAGGGCGCCGCCCACGGCATCAGGATCAGAAACCGCACCACCGGACGTCCCCGGAACTTCTGTTGCAGTGTCAGCGCCAAGACGTTACCCAGGACAATCACGAGGATCTCGGACACCAGGGTGAAGACAAATGTGTTCGTGAGCGCAGCGCGGAAAATCGTGCTATCGAGAGCCCGAGCGAAGTTCGTCAATCCCACGTAGTTCAGGGTCTGCGATCCCGTCGTGGCATTGCTGAAACTGAGATAGATGGCCAGGAGTAAGGGGAACCCAACCAGCGCGACGATGTACAGAATCGCCGGCGCGAGCATCAGGGGCCCCAGAAGCCGGTCACCGCGCAGCCGGTGCCGAGCCACAGCCCGCCAAGGTTCCCGTATGGCGCCCTCTTCCATTAACTCCCTGGTGTCCCTCGATACGCGATTCCCAGTGTGGTGAATACGGGGTTCTGCGCCGAAACGCCTGCAACTTCCAATCCGCGGCTCCGGGCCTCTGGGCATGAGGGGACGGCGGTTGTACAGGTCCCGCATGGTCGCACGTCGGGGGCGGATGTCCTCCGTGGCTTTGGCGCCAGGAATGACGCGCACGCCCCCCGAGGCAGGGCCGCGCCCGCACCGCAGCGAATCCTGTTCCAAAATGGGAACACGATACCCGCCCACCAAGGTCCGTGAGGACCTGCGCGCATTCGGGGCGTACGTCCGGTTGCTGCGCGAGAATTTTTACGGCAAGGGCCGCGGCAAGCGATTGCGCCAACTGAGCCGCGAAACGGGGATTGCACCGAGTGTGCTGTCCCGCGGGGAGCGAGGGCTGCAGGACCTGCGTCAGGTCGAGTACATCGAACGGCTGGCCCCGTGCCTGGGGGTGCGCCCGTCTGTGCTCAAGCGTGTCGCCGCGTTGATTACCCCACAGGATGTTGAGGATTTCCGGCGGCTTGATCGCGGACCTGGCGCCGCGGACTTCCGCCACGATGGCGCCAGCCGCCTGCTGTGGGTGAACCTGACAAACCAGTTGCAGCGACTGCGGGGCACCTCGCCGGAGACGTTAGAGGCGCTGCTGGGATACATTGAGTATCTTGCATCGCGGGAGCATCCGCACCATCCGGTGCAGGGCGACGGTCCCCCGCCGGCAGCGGAGAAAATTGTTACGGCGGTCGCCTGGGCGTCCGGCGCCGCCAAGACGCCGTCACCGGAGACTTGACGATGGCCCAGGTGGCCGCGGCGGCGTTCATCCGCGCCCCGCTCGACCGCGTCTACGGGCTGGCCAAAGACGTCGAGTCGTTCCCGACGTTCATGCCAGACGTGGAGTCCATCCGCGTGCTCGAGCGCAAGGGCAATCATACGCTCACCGAGTGGGTAGGGGTGGTGCAGGGCCGCCGGGTGCGATGGGTGGAGGACGACGACTGGGATGATGCCCGCCACCTGTGCACCTTCCGGCAGCGGGAGGGCGACTTCACCCGCTACGAGGGTACCTGGACATTCGCGGCGGCAGACCAGGGAACAGAGACCAGGTTGGTGGTGGATTTCGAGCTGGAGCTGCCCCTGGCGGGAGCGCTGCTTAGTAACCTCTTGAAGGTCCTCGTGCGCAAGAACCTGGAGAGTATGCTGGGGGCGATGAAGACTCGGCTGGAAGCGGCCGCCGATGCGCCTGCCCGGTCACACGACCGGCTGCGGGGTGGGTGATGGGCTGAACGCCTTGTCACGAAGCCCTACGGGCATGGAACCAGCAGACCCGCGAGAATAGCTCCCCGGGCGTACGGACACTATAGGGATATCCGATGCACCCATCGCAGGCGCGGAACGCCAGATCGATTCCCATTGCCCGACCCCTGATCTCTGAGGACGAAAAACGTCGCGTCCTCGAGGTGCTCGATTCGGGGATGCTGGTCGCCGGCCGCCAGGTCGCGGAGTTCGAGCAGGCGTTCGCCCGCTACCTTGGCCTCCCCCATGCGGTGGCCACCTCTTCGGGAACCACCGCGTTGCAGGTCGCGCTCGAGGCCGCCGGCCTGGGGAAGGGCGATGCGGTGGTCACCACCCCGTTCACCTTTGTTGCGACGAGCAACGCCATTCTCCACGTCGGCGCCCGGCCCGTGTTCGTGGACGTCGATTCCCGCACCTGCAACATCGATCCACAGGCGGTGGCCGATGCCGTCCGCCGAGAGAAGGCGCGTGCCATCCTGTGCGTGCATCTGTATGGGTTGTCCTGTGACATGGGGGCGCTGGCGCAGATCGCGCAGGAGACCGGGGCGTTGCTCATCGAGGATTGTGCGCAGGCCCACGGGGCCAAATTCCGGGGCCGGCCGGTGGGGGCATTTGGCCGGGTCAGCATTTTTAGTTTCTACCCATCGAAAAACATGACCACCGGTGAGGGCGGCATGATTGTGACCGCCGATCCGGCTGTGGCCGCGCGCGCCCGCGTGCTGGTGAATGTCGGGCAGAGTACCGGCGAGGAGTACATGTACGAAACGATTGGCTACAATTACCGCATGACCAACATCGCAGGGGCGATGGGGCTGGCCCAACTGCCGCATTTGGACGCCTGGAACGAGGTGCGCCGGGCGCACGCCGCGCGGTTCACGTCCGCGTTTGTCGCGCTCGAGTGGATGCTGCCGCCGGTGGAACCTGCGGGCTATTACCATGTCTACAACCAGTACACCATCCGCGTCCCTGATCGCCGGCAGCTGTTCCTGGCGTACCTCGCTGAGCACCGGATCGGCCATCGGGTCTACTATCCGCATCTGGTGCCACACTCGCCGGCGTACCGCAGGCTGGGGTTTGGAGGCTCGTATCCGGTGGCCGAGCAGCTGGCGGCGCAGGTGGTCTCGCTGCCGGTGCACCCGGCACTGAACGGCGAGGATGTAGAGCGGGTTCTCGACGTCGTGACCCGGTTTGGCGGGCGCGGGTAATGCGAGGAAAACGGCCGTGACGCTGCGGCGGACCAAAGTAGCGGTCATCGGCTTGGGTCAGTGGGGCCGCAACCACGCTCGGATTTACGCGGGCTTGCCCGATGTCGAACTGGCGGCGGTGGTCGACGTGAACAACGCCGACCTGCGGGGGTTTGCGCACCGCTACAAGGCCGAGGCGTTCACCGACTACCGGAAGGTCTTGGGGCGGGTCGAGGCCGTCAGCGTCGTGGTGCCGACGAATCTGCACTTCGAAGTGGCCAAGGCGTTTTTGGAAGCGGACGCCCACGTGCTGGTGGAAAAGCCCATGACGGCCACGACGGCCGAAGCCGCCGGGCTGGTGGAGCTGGCACGCCGGAAAAACAAGATGCTGCTGGTTGGCCACATCGAACGGTTTAAGCCCGCGGTGCGCCGGCTTGTTGAACTCGCGCGCAAGCCGATGTTCATTCAGGCCCGCCGCGTGCGGCCCTACGACGGGGCGCGGACGATGGATGTCGGCGTGGTAATGGACCTGATGATCCACGACATCGACGTCGTCCTTTCGCTGGTCCGCGGAGGCCGGATTGTGGAGCTCGGCGGCATCGCCGTGCGCGTGCACAATAGTCAGGAGGATCTCGCCGTGGCCCACCTCACGCTGTCGACGGGCTGCGTGGCCTGGCTGCTGGCCAGCCGCGTCTCAGCAGATAAGGCAGCGGAGATTGAAGTGACGACGCCGGACCGTGTCATCCGGCTGGACTATCTCAAACAGCGGCTCGCGATTCACCCCTTCCATGGTGAGGTCGAAGACATGGCCATCCACGGGGACGAGCCGCTGCGGGCGGAGTTGCGCCACTTCATCAACTGCGTGAACGGGGAGGAACAACCCCTGGTGTCCGGCGAGGACGGCCTGCAGGCGCTTGAGGTCGCCCACCGCCTGCTGCGGCAGATGTCCACCGTCGCCCCGCCCGTAAAAGTCTGACCAACGGGAACGCGGGAACGGGGGAACGCGGGAACAGGGCTAGTAGATGGCAGCGAGTAGTTACGCGTTCCCGTTAGTCTAGGGCCGCACCACCACGCAGGTCACGACCTTACTGACTCCTTCGACGCGTTGCACCGCTGCGGCCACCCCGGGGAAGCCCTTCGTCTCCGCTTGTTCGACCAGCGCGACCACGTCGAATTCCCCCATGGTGATATGCGCGTCGACGACGCCGGGAATCTTGCGGATCTGGCCGGCCACGGCCGCCGGGGTATTGCGGTCCAGGGCGATCAGCAGGTACGCGGCCTCGGCCATGGCAAGTGAGTTCTTGGAGCCGCGGGCGACTCCTTGAACAGGCTCGACTAGCACCTCACAAGATTGACACGCCATGTGACCTGCCTGTACGATGACAGACGGTAGCACCGAAGTCCCACAGCCTTACGGGGCAGGGTGACCCCGTTCCAACTCGCCTGTCAGATTGTGCAGCTACGTACCATGTGTCTGGCGAGTTGGAACGGGGAATTCCCGATCGGCGGTGACAGCCCGTGAGGCCTCCGGAAAGCGAGGTTACAGGTTTCAGCTCAGAGATATCAGGTAATCTTGTAACCTGTGAGCTGTGACCTGTGATCCGCAGTTCGGGGGCCGTGGCCCGGTGGAATTCCGGGGTCGACGGTAAGCCCCGTTCCAAGTCGGCTGATAGATGCTGCGACCGGCAACCGGTACCTGCCGACTTGGAACGGGGTTAGTCCGTATGAGGCGAAGGCTGCGGGGGATCGGCGCCTGAGTGCCCCCAGGACGCCCGAGTTCGGGCGTCTTTTGCTTTTGTCAGCCGCTGGAACGGTACATCCAAGAGGGGAGGGGAAGTCATGCGCGTTCGGGATTTGACACTGCTCGCGCTGTTGATAGCGCTGACCACTGCGGCGACCATGGCGATCCGGATTCCGGTTCCCGCGACAGGAGGTTACATCAACCTTGGGGATTCCATGGTTTACATCTCTGCACTGCTCTTTGGACCGCTGGCGGGTCTTGTTGCGGGGGGTATCGGATCGGCGCTCGCCGACTGGTTCGGAGGTTATCTGCAGTTTGCGCCTTATACTTTGGTGATTAAGGGGGTGGAAGGTCTTGTGGTCGGGATTCTGGCTTGGGCGCTGCTCAGGAGTCGCCCAAGGCCGGGTGTGGCTGGCGTCATTGGATCGATTGTTGCCATCTTTGTCGGTGGCGCGCTCATGGTGGTCGGCTACTATGCAGTCGAGCGGTTCATCATGGGCCAGGCCGCAGCGGCGGAGGTGCCGGGGAACATCTTTCAAGTCGTGGGCGGGTTAATAGTTGCGATCCCAGTTGCGTTGCTGCTGCGAAATGTCGCACCCGCAATGCGTTCCTCGGCGGGCAGGTAGACTAATGCGAGCCGGCAAAGTCCCTCCCGAGCTCCTGGCGCGGCTGGTGTATCCGTATCTGGGGCGCCGCCCGGAGGTGCTGCGCCGGGCCGGCATTGGAGAAGACTGCGCCGTCCTGGACTTTGGCCAGTGGGCGGCCGTGGTTACCTGCGATCCCATCACCACTGCCCGTGAGCATCTCGGCCGGCTGGCGGTGCACGTGGCGTGCAACGATCTGGCGACCAGCGGCGCTGAGCCATTCGCGCTGGTGTTCACGTTGCTGCTTCGAGAGGGCACGACGCCAGAGGAACTCGAGGCCATCATGCGTGAGGCCGGACAGACTGCAGATGGTCTACGGGTGGAGATTGTCGGAGGCCACACCGAAGTAACACCCGGCATCGACCACACCATCGCCGTGATCACCGCGATCGGCCGCGCCAGCCCGGACGCGCTGATTTCTGGGTCGGGCGCGCGGCCCCATGATGCGGTCATCCTGACGAAGGGCGCGGGGATCGAGGGTACTGCGGTCCTGGCCGCCGACCTGGCCGAGCGGTTGGTCCCGGTGCTTGGTGCGGCCGCCACGGCACACGCCAGGGCCTTTCTGGAGTGGCTCAGCGTTGTTCCTGAGGGAATGGTGGCGGCGCGCAATGGAGCGACGGCCATGCACGATGTGACCGAGGGAGGTGTCCTCGCGGGAGCATGGGAACTTGCCGAGGCATCGAAGCGAGGGATCACGCTCCGGGCGGACGACGTGCCGGTGCCAGCGGAGACGGCCGCCATCTGTCACACCCTGGAGCTGGATCCACTGGCCCTGATCGGCAGCGGCGCGATGCTGATCTGTACCGCTGATCCGCGCCGGATGCTCCGGGCGCTGGGGGAGGCCAAGATCCCTGCAGCGGAGGTGGGCATGATCACAGAACGCGACCGGGTGCTGCTGCGGGGCGGACAGACCCGACCCCTGATCCCCCCACCGCGGGATGAGATCTATCGTGCGCTGGAACAAGAGAAGTTGAAAAGTTGAAATGTTGAAGAGTTGGAGAGTCAACTTTTCAACTCTCCAACTCTTGAACTCGGCCTGAAAAGCGCTGTATGATTGTTGTGAACTTCATATCGGCGGGGAGCTCGGGGACAACCGGGCTGAGAGGGCACCATAGTCTGCACAGTCCTCTCAGTCTTCCCAGTCCTCCCAGTCCAAAACCGGAGAGATCCGGAAGTAGACTGGGGAGACAGTGGAGACTGGGGAGACTGGGTAGACGCCGGTGCCGACCCATCGAACCCGATCCAGGTAATGCTGGCGTGGGGACCGCAGCCGTGATGTGTGGACCGCCAGCCGGGTCGGGCTGGCGGTTTTCGCTTCTTGGCGGAGATCTGGACGAACAGGGAGGGATGCCCATGGACAGGCAAGGATTGAGGCGACTGGTGGAGCTGGCCATTGCCGTGGCTCTGACGGCGGTGCTCAGCCAGATACGCGTCTATAAGCTCCCCCAGGGTGGGTCGATCACCGCCGGCAGTATGGTACCCATCTTTTACGTGGCGCTACGCTGGGGATTCCGGTGGGGGTTGTTGGCCGGGCTGCTGGCCGGAGTCGTGAACTACATCACTGAGCCGTTCTACGTGCATCCCGTTCAGGTGCTGCTGGACTATCCGATCGCATTCGGGGCAATCGGTCTAGCCGGGCTCTTTCAGCGCCGGCCCGTTGCTGGAGTGGTGGTGGGAGGCGCGGGCCGATTCGTGGCGCACTTTCTTTCGGGCATCGTCTTCTTCGCGTCCTACGCCCCAAAGGGGGTGTCCCCGGCCGTCTACTCGGCCGTTTACAACGGCAGCTACATGCTGCCCGAAGTCATCATCAGTTCGATCCTGACAGTCTTGGTCTTGCGGGCGATGGAACGCGTCCAACCGGTCCAGCCGGCGTAGCCGGTGTGAACGCCGTCATCATCGGCTCCGGCCCGCTGCGACCTCGGCGCGCGCTGCGCGAGCTCCTGAGACGGGCCAACCTGATCATCTGCGCCGACGGAGGCCTCCGGGCCGCACGGGCCCTGGGGATCGCCCCCCACGCGGTGATCGGTGATTTCGACTCTGTGGAGCCGGCCCTGCTGGCGTGGGCCCGCCGGAAGGGCACGCGCCTGATCGAGCACCCGCGCGAAAAGGATCGGACCGATGCGGAACTCGCGTTGCAGCACGCGCTGGAGGCGGGAGCTGCGGAGATCGACCTGCTCGGCGTGCTCGGCGCCCGGATCGATCATACCCTGGCGAACATCGGATTGCTGATCAAGGTTGCCGGGAACGGGAAGCGCGCCCGCATTCTGCAGGGCCGCGAGGAGCTGTTCCTCGCCGAGGCGCAGACGCCCATCGACGGCCGTCGGGGGGACCTGGTGTCCTTGATCCCACTCTCGGACAGCGTGGCCGGCGTCACGACACACGGTCTCAAGTACCCGCTGACGGACGCGGTGCTTCACAACACCACCACGCTGGGGGTCAGCAACGAAATCACAGAACTGCCGGCCGCGGTGAACGCCCGGCAGGGCTGGCTGCTCGTGGTCGTCACGCACCGCCGCTGAGAACGAAGGGAACGCGGACGTTTCCCAGTGTAGGCTGCATCGCGTTCCCGCGTTCCCGTGTTCCCGTTATTTCAGTCTTAGTGGAACCTGTGCGATAATGAAAACACTTGGCCGCGGTGGAAACCGCGCGGCCCCGTGCGCAGATTCATGGAAGATTACTGGATTCGATCGGTTACTGAGGATGGCACCGTCCGCGCCATGGCGGCGGTGACCACGGCCACCGTGGAGCAGGCCAGGCGGCGGCATGGGACCGCGCCGACCGCGACCGCGGCGCTGGGCCGCGCTCTGACGGGGGCGGGTCTGCTTGGGGCAGCGCTGCGGGCCGGCCAGACGATCCTCGTCCGTATTCAGGGCGACGGCCCCCTGGGTGGGGTGCTGGCGACCAGCGATGCCGTCGGCACAGTGCGCGGGTACGTGGCCAACCCGGAAGTTCACCTTCCCCTGACAAGTAGCGGCAAACTGGATGTCGGCCGCGCGGTGGGCCGCGGGACCCTGCACGTCACCCTTGACCTTGGGCTGCGGGTTCCCTACCACGGGAGTGTCCCGTTGGTGTCAGGCGAGATCGCCGAGGATCTCGCATCCTATCTGGTCGTGTCCCACCAGATTCCCTCGGTGGTGGCGCTGGGGGTGCTCGTGGCCCCGACTGAGCAGGTGATGGCGGCCGGGGGGCTGATCGTGCAGGTGATGCCGGGAGCGGAGGAGCGGGTGGTGTCCTACCTGGAACAGCGCGCGAAGGTCCTTCCGGCGGTGACGTCAATGATCTCGGGCGGCACCACACCGGAGGAAATGGTGGGCGCCGCACTGGGGGAGATGTCCAGCCAGGTCGTCGAGCGCGGCGCGGTGCGCTTCCGGTGTCGGTGCTCGCGGCGCAAAGTCCAGCGCGTCCTGATCAGCCTGGGGGAGACGGAGCTCCACGAGATTCTGGCGGAGCAGGGGCGGGTGGAGGTGCGCTGCAACTTCTGCGCCGCCCGCTATCTATTTGACGAGGACGATGTGGAGACCCTGATACTGGCCATGAAAGACGGACACGCAGGCTCTACAACGAGGCACTAGCCTTCGACGTCGTCTTTATCCGCGGTCTGTGTACCCGTCCAGAGACCAGGCAGGTCGTGCACACGGTCAACCGCCGCGGCGCCCCGTCCACGATGACGCGCACGCGCTGGAGGTTCGGAAGAAACCTCCGCCGCGTCTTCACCGCCGAGTGACTGACGGCGTGGCCGGTCCCCGGCCGCTTCCCGCAGATTGCGCATCGACGAGCCATCACTACCTCCTTCACATGCCTCCCGGATTGTAGCATGCCCACCGTGGCCAAGGAAAGGGTGGCCAACCGGAGAACACTAGTGCGAATGGCCACGTCACGTCGCACCCTCGCCGTCGCAGCGGGCCAGGCACGATCGACTTCCCGGTCCCCGCTCGACGCCCCCGCCCAATATGTGAAAGGTGTCGGTCCCGCCCGTGCCGAGCAGCTCGCACGCCTGGGCCTGCACACGGTAGAAGACCTGCTCTACCACGTCCCCCACCGGTATGAGGACCGCAGCCACCTGGCCTCGATTGCCTCGCTCGTGCCGGGCCAGCGGCAGGCCACGCAGGGGGTGGTCCTGGCCCTCAGCGAGAAGCGCCGCGGTACCTACCAGTTCGTCGCCGCGCTGTCTGACGAAACAGGCGTACTGCAGGCGATCTGGTACGGGCAGCGCTACCTGCGCCGGGTCATCCGGCGGGGCTCCCGCCTGATTGTCTACGGGAAGGTCGAGCGTGCTGGCCGGCTGCAGATGATGGTGGAGGAGTTTGAAACCCTCACCGGGGACGATGACGATACACTGCACACCGGTCGCATCGTCCCCATGCACCCCGCGACCGAAGGCCTCAGTCCAAGAGTGTTGCGGACGATCATCGCGCAGACGCTCAGCCAGCACCTGGACGGCGTCTCTGATCTGCTGCCGGACGCCGTCCGCAGCCGCCTCGACGTCCCGCCGATCAGGGAGGCGCTGCGGGCCATTCACTTCCCAACCTCACTCGCAGAGGCGGAGGCGGCGCATCGCCGGTTGGCGTTTGACGAGCTTCTGATTCTGCAACTCGGCGTGCTCGGACGGCGCCAAACGTTGCAGACCGTCGACAAAGAAGTGCGGTATGCCGGTGACGGGGCGCTCCTTCAGCGCTTTGTCGGATCCCTGCCCTACGAGCTGACGCGCGCGCAGCACCGGGTCCTTGCCGAGATTACAGCGGATCTGCGCCGACGTGCTCCCATGAACCGGTTACTGCAGGGCGACGTCGGTTCCGGGAAAACGGTCGTGGCCGCCGCGGCGCTGTGGCTCTGTGTGGGGGGCGGCTTCCAGGGCGCGCTGATGGCCCCCACGGAGATCCTGGCTGGGCAGCATTACCTGACCTTCCGCCGGCTGCTGACCCCGTTGGGAGTGCGCGTGGGCCTGGTGATCGGTGGGGCGGCAAGACGCGAGCGCGAGCGGATGCGCGATCTGCTACGCGCAGGAGAGGTGGAGGTGGCTATTGGGACGCACGCGCTCCTGGAAGAAGGGGTCGCCTTCGCCAGGCTGGGGCTGGTCGTGGTGGACGAGCAGCACAAGTTTGGCGTGACACAGCGCGCCGCGCTCCGGCACAAGGGATTCCACCCAGACGTGCTGGTCATGACCGCGACGCCCATCCCACGGACCCTGTCCTTGACCCTGTACGGCGATCTGGACGTGTCGGTGCTGGATGAGATGCCACCCGGCCGGGGGATGGTGCGAACCTACGTGCGCGGGCCAGGCAAACGCCCGGAGGTATATGCGTGGGTCCGCGAGCAGGCCAACGGTGGCCGGCAGGCCTACGTGGTTTGCCCGCTGATCGAAGAATCTGACAAGCTGCAAGTGGAAGCCGCCGTGCGTCTGGCCGACCGTCTTAGCCAGGAAGCGCTGCGCGGCGTGCCGCTGAGCGTGCTGCACGGGCGCATGCGCCCGGAGGAGAAAGAGCAGGTCATGGAATCATTCCGGAGTGGCGCGGTGAAGGTGCTGGTGGCGACACCGGTGATCGAAGTGGGCATCGATGTGCCGCAGGCGACGATCATGGTGATCGAAGACGCCGATCGGTTCGGGCTCGCCCAGCTCCACCAGCTGCGGGGCCGCATCGGACGGGGGGCCCAGACATCCCACTGCGTCCTGCTCAGTTCGTTGGCGACCGATGCTGCCCGGACACGAATGGAGACGATGGCGCAGACGCAGGATGGGTTTGTCATCGCGCAGCGAGATCTGCAGCTCCGGGGGCCGGGGGAGATCCTGGGCACACGCCAGCACGGGCTTCCAGACCTGCGCGTGGCCGACCTGATTACCGACGTGGCGGTCCTCGAGTTGGCCCGCGACGAAGCGCACCGGCTGCTCCTCGAGGATCCAGATCTGTCTCAACGTGAGCACGCTGCGCTTGCGCGGGAGGTGCGCCGGCGGTTCGCTCAGGAAACCACGCTGGCCGTCGGCTGACCTGTGATGCGTGTCACGGATCGGGCCGCGCCCCGGCGACGCCGCGACGAATTCCGCCCAACCCTGGCGCGGGTGCGCGACGCTATGTTTAACAGCCTGGGGGCGCGGACGAGCGGCGCGCGCGTCCTGGATCTCTTTGCGGGGTCGGGAGCCCTGGGGATGGAGGCTCTGCGCCGGGGCGCAGCGCATGCGGTCTTCGTCGAGCAGAACGCGAAACTGGCGACGGGGCTGCGGCACCACTTGGCCGATGAGCAGTTAATGGATCGCGCCGAGGTGTGGAAGCGGGATGCGTTGGCGGCAGTGCGCGATCTGGGGCTGGCGGGCCGGGTGTTTGACATCATTTTCTTGGATCCCCCCTATGGACGGGGGCTCGTCGCCGCCACCCTGCGGGGCATTGGTGCCTCGGGGATTCTGGCGCCGGGCGGCGTGGTGGCGGCCGAGGGGCACTGGCGTGACCGGCCGTCGGAGACCGGCGTGCTGGCCTGCCGCCGGGAGGCCCGGTACGGCGAGACGATGGTGTGGTATTTCGAGCAGGCGGGAGGCGAAACGTTATGACCGTGGCGGTCTATCCCGGCAGCTTCGACCCGGTGCATAATGGGCACCTGGATGTCGTCACCAGGGCAGCGAGGGTGTTTGACACCGTCGTGGTGGCCGTGGCCGACAACTCCGAAAAGGAAGGGCTCTTTGCGGTGCCGGAGCGTGTGGATATGCTGCGGGCCGCCACCGCGCACCTGCGCAACATTCAGGTCGACGCGTTCAACGGGCTCACGGTCGCCTTTGCGCAGAAGAGGGGAGCGGTCGTCCTGGTGAAGGGGCTTCGCGCGGTGGTGGATTTTGAATACGAACTGAAGCAGGCGTCGATGAACCAGCGGCTCGCGCCGAACCTGGACACCGTCTTCTTCATGACCGCGCCGGCGTATTACTTTCTCAGCTCTACCCTGATCCGGGAAGTCGCCAGGCTGGGTGGGGCCGTGACGGGACTCGTGCCGCAAGCGGTCGAGGAGCGCCTCCGGAAGAAGTTTTCGGGCAAGCACTTGTTGAAAGGCGACTCGAGCTAAGCCTATACTGAAGAGTCTGGATTTCGAGGGGTGTCGGCGTGCGTATTGATGTCGCCGAGCTGGAAATCGGCCAGGTGCTGCGCGCCACCTTCGAGGAGACTGTGGACAGCCGAACCGGGGATGTCACGTTCGATGCTCCGGTGACGGGGGAGGTTGAGGCCGGCCGAACCTCCGGGACACTCTATTTGCGCGGCCGGTTGACCACCACCGCGCCGATGGTCTGCGGCAGGTGCCTGGGAGGATTCCGGCAGACCTTGGCGATTTCAGTCGACGAGGAGTTCCAGATTGGCGGCGCCCCCACTGGCGGCAGGGGCGCGCTGGGCCCCGAGGACTTTGTGGTCCCGCTCGGTCCCGATCTCGTGCTTGACGTGACCGAAGTAGCGCGGCAACACTTGCTGCTGGCGTTGCCCATGGTGCCGGTCTGCCGTCCGGAGTGCCGCGGGCTGTGCCCGGTCTGTGGGGAGAACCTGAACGAACGGGAGTGCGGCTGCCGGCGGGATGCCGTGGATCCACGCCTGGCGCCGCTGCGTAACTGGCAACCAAGCGACCAAGGTACCAGGGGACCGGGCAACCGGTAACCTCCTTGATGCACGCTTGGTACCCGGGTCCCATGGCGCCCGTGGTAGCTATGATAAGGGGAGGTATGGTTATGGGTATCCAGAAGCACCGCCGCTCGAAGATGAGCGGGGCCACGCGCCGCGCGCATTGGAAACTCCGGGGGGCCACATTGGTGAACTGTCCGAAGTGCCACTCTCCGATGAGGGCCCACCGCGTCTGCCCGACCTGCGGAACCTACGCGGGCCGCGACGTCATGAAGATCGAAGCGGCAGAGGAGAAATAGTAACAGTTGAAGAGTTGGAGCGTTGAAGAGTTGGAGAGTCACGCATTCCTGCGATGGAGTGCCGCAGGTGGTTCTCCAACTTTTCAACTTTCCACCTCTCCAACTGTTCAACTCCGGCAGGTGGTGTAGTGAGGATCGCAGTCGACGCCATGGGCGGGGATCACGCCCCAGACGTTGTCGTCGCGGGGGCGGTCACGGCGGTGCGCGACCTTGGGGCGGAGGTCGTGCTGGTAGGGCCACAGGCCCGCGTGGAACGAGAACTGGCGCGCCACCGGCCGGTACCCTCCGGACTCTCTGTCGTCGATGCGCCGGAGGTGATCGAGATGCACGAATCTCCGGCGATGGCAGTACGCCGCAAAAAACGGTCGTCCATCGTCGTGGCGATGGAATTGGTGCGCGACCGCCGCGCGGATGCCGCCGTCAGTGCCGGCCATACCGGGGCCGCGATGGGAGCCGCGCTGTTGCGGCTGGGTCGCATTCCCGGGGTGGACCGGCCCGCCATCGCGGCGGTGCTGTCGACAGTGGCCTCGCACCCAGTGGTGCTGCTGGACGTTGGGGCCAACGTCGACTGCCGGCCCCACCACCTGTTGCAATTCGCCATCATGGGCACCGTGTATGCGCGCCAGGTGCTGGAGATTCACACACCGCACATCGGAATCCTCAGTAACGGCGCGGAGGAGGGGAAAGGATCAGACCTCACACTCCGCACGACCGCGTTACTGCGCGATTCGGGTCTGGATTTCATCGGCAACGTGGAATCGCGCGACGTCTTCAGCGGTGTCGCTGACGTCGTGGTCTGCGACGGGTTCGTCGGCAACGTCGTCCTCAAGTTCGGCGAGGGGCTGGCGCTGGCGATCCGCGACATCGTGAAGGCGGAGTTACGCGGGCTGCGTGGCCGGCTGGCCCTGCTGTATCTCGCCCCGCTGGCAGGAAAGATCCGCCGCATGTACCGGCGGATCGATTACCGGGAATACGGCGGGGCGCCGCTGCTCGGGCTGGAGGGGGTCTGCGTCATTGCCCACGGGAGCAGCAATGCGCGCGCCATCAGGAATGCGATCCGGGTGGCGGTGGAAGCGGTGCGCCACGGATTCGTAGACGAGATCCGGGCGCAGATGCCGCGATGGAGCGAAGCCGCCCTCAACGCCGGGGCGCCCGCGAGTACCGTTCTGAATCCGGCGCCCGACCCGTCGGCCAACCGCCCCTAACCGTCGAACGACAAGGAGACGTGATGCGAGGTTCAACGATCACCGGCATGGGCCGCTATGTTCCCCGCCGTGTCATGACGAACCACGAGTTGGAGAAGATTGTGGAGACCACCGACGAATGGATCGTCAGCCGGACGGGGATCCGGGAACGCCGCATCGCAGCGCCGGAGGAGGCCAGTTCAGATCTGGCCTTCCATGCCGCACAGGAGGCCCTCGCAGACGCCGGGGTGAGTCCCGAGCAGATCGACCTGATCATCGTCGGCACGGCCACCCCTGACATGCTCTTTCCCGCGACCGCCTGCATCGTGCAGGATCGCTTGGGCGCCCGCAACGCCGGTGCCTTCGACGTGTCGGCGGCCTGCAGCAGCTGGGTGTATGCGGCGGCGGTCGCGCATGGGTACATCGCAGGCGGGCTGGCGAATACTGTGCTGGTCGTAGGCGCGGAGGTCCTGTCGAAGTTCGTCAACTGGAAGGACCGCAATACCTGCGTGCTCTTTGGGGATTCGGCCGGCGCAGCGGTCCTGCGACCCTGTGAGCAAGGCCGGGGGTTCCTCTCATTCTATCTGGGGGCGGACGGCTCGGGTGGATCGCTCATCGCGGTGCCTGCCGGCGGGTCGCGCATCCCGGCGAGCTACGACTCCGTTGAGCAGAATCTCCACTTCATGCAGATGAATGGCCGCGAGGTGTACAAGTTTGCGGTGCGCTGTATTCCCAAGGCGATTGAAGAGGCGGTGCAGCGCGCTCACGTGGCCATCGAAGACGTCGACTGGTTCATCCCGCATCAGGCGAATATTCGCATTATCGACGCGGCGGCGGAACGGTTAGGGCAGCCTCGGGAAAAGTTTTTCATCAACGTCGAGCGCTACGGCAACACGTCTTCCGCATCGGTCCCGGTGGCGCTGTACGAGGCGGTGCGGACCGGCCGCCTCAAAGAGGGAGATCTGGCGGTCCTCGTTGCGTTCGGGGGCGGGTTGACCTGGGGATCCTGCGCGATGCGCTGGACGATGCCGACAACCACAGATCCAGGATCCAGGGCCTAGAATCCGGGACATGAGCGTCGCATTCGTCTTCCCTGGCCAGGGTGCGCAGTACGCTGGGATGGGCAAGCAGTTGGCCGCGGCATTCGCGCCGGCCCGCGACGCCTTCCGTCGCGCGGATGAGGTCCTCGGATTCCCGCTGTCGCGGCTGTGCTGGGAGGGATCTGATGAGGAACTGCGCCGGACCGACATTACCCAGCCCGCGATCCTGGCCACCAGCATGGCCTGCCTGACCGTGTTGCAGGCGCGCGGGGTTGCTCCGCAGATGGCTGCCGGTCTCAGCCTGGGCGAGTACACGGCGCTGGTGTGCGCGGGGGCGATCCGCTACGAGGATGCCCTCGTCGTCGTGCGCCGCCGCGGCGAGTTCATGCAGGAGGCCGCCGCGGGCCGGCGGACGGCCATGGCCGCGATCCTGGGCCTCGATGCCCAGGCCGTCCGCGGCATCTGCCGTGCGGCCGCGACGCATGGCATCGTGGAGCCATCTAACTTCAACAGCCCCGGGCAGATCGTGATCGCGGGGGATGAAGACGCGGTGCACGAGGGGATGAGACTCGCCCGCGAGGCCGGCGCGAAGCGGGCCGTTCCGCTGCCGGTCAGTGCTCCGTTCCACACCAGTCTCATGCGTCCGGCGGCGACGCGGCTGGCCGAGGCGCTGAGTGGCATTCCCATCGTCCCGGCGACGATTCCTGTGGTCAGCAACGTGACCGCGCAGCCCGTCCGCGAGCCAGGCGATATCCGGCGGGTACTGGTGGAGCAGGTCGCCAGCCCGGTGCGGTGGGATGAATCCGTCCGAGCGATGCGGGACGCCGGCATGACCACGTTTGTGGAGGTTGGGCCGGGTACGACGCTGTCGGGATTGATCCGCAAGACTGTGCCGGCGGCGCGGATGGTCCATGTGCAGGATCCGGAGTCGCTGCACGAGGCGTGTGCGGCCTTGGAGGTGTCTCCCAGCGATGTGGCCTAGAGAGGATTGCTGGGAGACGGCGGAATCGCGCGGAGCGGACCATGGGGACGCTTGACGGCCGAGTCGCGATTGTGACCGGCGGTTCGGGGGCGATGGGCCGCGCCATCTCGACCACGCTGGCAGCCGAGGGTGCGAAGATCGTCGTCCATTACGGCACCCACCGCGATGCCGCCGAAGCCGTGGCCGGCGCCATCAGTGAGCGCGGTGGGGTGGCCAGATGCCTGCAGGCAGACCTGGCGGTTCCTGCGGGGGCCCCCCAGTTGGTCGCGGCCGCCCTGGACGCCTTCGGGCGGATCGACATCCTGGTCAACAACGCCGGCATGATTCGAGACACGCTGATCCTGCGTATGAAAGACGAGGACTGGCAGGCTGTGCTTGACGCGAATCTCAGCAGCGCCTTCTATTGCACCAGGGCGGTCCTCCGCGAGTTCGTGCGCCGGCACGGCGGCCGGATCATCAACATTGCGTCGATTGTGGCGGAGATCGGCAATCCCGGTCAGGCCAACTACGTGGCGGCCAAGGCCGGCATGATAGGGCTGACCAAGGCGGTGGCGCGCGAGGTTGCCTCGCGCGGGATCACCGTGAACGCGGTGGCACCAGGCTACATCGAAGCCGGGATGACCGACCGCCTCACACCGGACCAGGTGAAGGTCCTCCTGGAGCAGGTTCCGTTGGGGCGGGCAGGGAAACCTGAGGAGGTAGCCGCCGCGGTGGTCTTCCTCGCCTCTGACGACGCATCGTACATCACCGGACAGGTCTTGAATGTGGACGGCGGGTTAGTCATGCGCTGACGTGGCTCGGGCTCCCCAAAAGATTCGCTCTGGCGAATTTTTTGGGTGAGCTGGGGTATGATATCGACGGTGCGGTAGACTGGCACGGGGGTGGGAGGCTCGATGGCATCCGTCTTCGAACGCGTCAAGAACATCGTTGTAGAACAGCTCGGGGTCGCAGTCGATGAAGTCTCCCCTGAGTCCTCGTTTGTGGACGATCTCGGGGCCGATTCGCTCGACGTGGTCGAACTCGTCATGGCCCTGGAGGAAGAATTTGGCGTCGAGATCCCGGACGAGGATGCCGAAAAGATTGCCACGGTGGGCGAGGCGGTGAAGTATATCGAGGCCCACATGGGTGAGCACGCCACTGAGTAGCAGCGGAGGACCAGGCCGGGCTCGCCAGGCGCCGATGATGACCCGGCGCCGCGTCGTCGTGACCGGGGTCGGGGTGATCACTCCGATCGGCATCGGCAAAGAGCGTTTCTGGGCGAGCCTAATGGAGGGGCGGAGCGGTGTAGGATTGATCACCCGCTTCGACGCCTCCGGATTCGACACCAAGATCGCGGCCGAAGTGCGCGACTTCGACCCCGCGGCGTTCCTGGAAAAGAAAGACGTCCGCCGCAACGACCGCTTTGTGCAGTTCGCCTACGGCGCAACGCGGCTGGCCCTGGATGATGCCCGCTTCACCATCACCCCCCAGAATGCCGGGCAGGTCGGTATCCTGATCGGATCCGGGATCGGCGGCGCGGAAACCTGGGAGAGCCAGCACACCATCCTCCTGGAGCGGGGCCCGAGCCGGGTCAGCCCGTTCTTTGTCCCCATGATCATCGTCAACACGGCAGCCGGTATTGTCTCGATTCTCACGGGGGCGAAGGGGCCTAACTTGGCTCTGGTCACGGCGTGTGCGACCGGGGGGAACGCGATCGGGGACGCGGCGCGGATCATTCAGCGCGGCGAGGCCACCGCGATGCTGGCGGGTGGCACGGAGGCGGCGATCACGCCGTTGAGCGTCGCGGGTTTTTGTTCGATGAAAGCGATGTCCACGCGCAACGACGAACCCACCAAAGCGTCCAGGCCCTTTGACGCCAAGCGAGACGGATTTGTGATGGGGGAGGGGGCCGGCATCGTGCTCCTCGAGGAACTCGAGCATGCGCTGCGGCGTGAGGCCTTCATCTACGGGGAGCTGGTAGGCTACGGGATGAGCGGCGACGCGTACCATATCACGCAGCCGGACCCCGAGGCGGACGGGGCCAGTCGCAGCATGGCGAATGCGCTGCGTGATGCCGCGATGGAGCCCGCTGAGGTGCAGTACATCAACGCCCACGGCACCAGCACCCCCTACAACGATCGCACCGAGACGCTGGCGATCAAACGGGTGTTTGGGGCCCAGGCCACCAAGGTGGCAGTCAGCTCGACGAAGTCCATGACCGCGCACCTGTTTGGGGCGGCCGGCGCGGTGGAACTGGTCGCATGTTGCCTGGCGCTGCAGCACCAGATGATGCCCCCGACCATCAATTACGAGTTCCCCGACCCAGAGTGCGATCTGGACTATGTGCCCAACGCGCCGCGCCCTGCGACGCTCGACGCCGCGATGTCCAATGCCTTCGGCTTCGGGGGCCACAACGCCACGCTGATTGTCCGGCGGTATGACCGACGCTGACCCCGCGGTTCCCGCGCTTCCCACGATCGATCCCGACCGAGAAACACAGCTGACCGAGCTGGAAGGCAAGCTCGACGTGCGGTTGCGCGACCGCCGGCTACTCAACCTCGCCTTGCAGCACGGATCCTACGGCCATGGGGGGGGCGGCCGCCGCGAGAGCTACGAGCGCCTGGAACTGCTCGGCGACGCGGTCTTGAGCCTGGTGGTATGCGACCACCTGTACCATCGTTATGCGGATGCGCCGGAGGGCGAACTGGCCAAACTCCGGGCCCGGATCGTCAGCGAACCCTGGCTGGTGCGCATCGCCCAGTCCCTGGACCTGGGACGCTACATTCTGCTCGGCAAGGGGGAGGAAAAGGCCGGCGGGCGGCACCGGCCGGCGTTGCTGGCCGATGTGCTGGAGGCGGTCCTCGGCGCGATCTATGTCGACTCCGGCTTCGGCGTGGTCCACGCCGTGGCCACGCGGTTGCTGCAGGATGCGTTCGACGAACTCGAGCTGCCGAGTGAGGACTACAAGAGTACGTTGCAGGAACTGCTGCAGGAGCGGGAACGCCGCATTCCCAGGTACCGGATCAGCAGCCAGGAAGGTCCGGACCATGCCAGGATCTTCGTGGCGACGGTCGAAGCCAGCGGCCGCATCCTGGGCGAGGGCAGGGGGTCCAGCAAGAAGCAGGCCGAGCAGGCCGCCGCCCGCGAGGCGCTGAGGCATCTGGCCCGGCGCGGGCAAAAGGCCCCTGCGGGGCACTCCGGTCGATGAAGCAGATCTGGGCCCCCTGGCGCCTGGAGTACATCCAGGCCGAAAAGTCCAGTGGCTGCATCTTCTGCGCGGCTCTGGCCGAACCGGACGAGCGTCGCTCCCTGGTCGTGGCGCGCGGCCAGCAGTGTTTTGTCATCATGAACCGGTTTCCGTACAATACAGGACACGTGATGATCGTGCCCAACCGCCATCGCAGCCGGCTGGACGGCCTCGATGACCAGGAGCTGGCCGAACTGCTCCGCTACACCGACTATTGCGTGCGGGTGCAAGAGCGCGTGTTGCGTCCCGAAGGGTACAATATCGGCATGAACCTGGGTCGGGCCGCCGGCGCCGGTATCGACGATCACCTGCACGTTCACGTAGTGCCGAGGTGGGTGGGCGACACGAACTTCATGCCGGTGCTTGGGGATGTCAAGGTGATTCCCGAGCACCTGCAGGCGACCCATCGCCGGCTCGCCGAGGGGTTCGCGGCGATCCAGGCAGAAGCGGCAGGGCGGGCGACGGACACACGATGAAGACGGTCGCAGAATTCATGGCCACGTCGCTACTCACTGCCGCCCCGCGAGAAACGGTCACGGCCGTCGTGCGTCGCCTGACCGACCACGGCATCGGTGGGTTGCCCGTGCTAGAGGGTGGGGCCATTGTCGGGATGGTCACGCTCAAAGATCTGGTGGGCCAGCCGCCGTACCGGCCGGTGCGCGAGGTGATGATCCGGGATGTGCTGACCGTGGCGCCGACGGAGCGCATCACCGATGCGTATGCGCTGATGGACAGCCGGCGGATCGGACGGCTGCCCGTGGTGGACCACGGCGTCCTTGTCGGAATCGTCACCCGTGGAGATCTCCTCGAAGAACTCGGCCGGCTGACCGATCCGATGACCGATCTGCCGTGGTCCGGGACCCTGCGTCAGGAGGCCGCGGATCTCCTGAAGGAGGGGCGCGAGGTCTCCGTGCTGTTCATTGATCTCGATGACTTCGGGATGGTGAACAAGCTCTATGGTCACGTCGTCGGCGACCGGGTGATCACCGCGGTGGCGCGATTGTTGCGGGAGGCTATCGACGGCAACAGTGACGTGATTTGCCGGTACGCTGGCGACGAGTTCGCGATCGTCACCACGCGCACGATGGAGACCGCCACCGCCCTGGCCCTGCAACTCCGGCAGGCTATCGTGGCGACCGATGTGCCGGGGGCCCCGCCGGGGGCAGTCAGCGCGGCGATCGGGATCGCCGGCGGCAAGCGCAGCATCGAGCGCCATGACATTCACTACGATGCCACCGTGGATGATCTCATCACCATGGCCAGCCGCGCGTCCACCATGGCCAAACGCACAAAGTCACGGATTCTGCACAGCTCGCAAATGCCCACCACCGTGCGCGTCGAACCCGCAGGGGACCGCGTCGCCATCCGCCGGATCGATCTCGGCATTGAGGACGGGCAGGGGACGGCGACAGTTGAGCTCGAGCTCGACGGTCGTCGCGTCACCGGCCAGGCGCAGGGGTCGGTGTTGGGGTCCGGCGGGCTGCGGCTGCTGGTCGATGCCACAATGCGCGCCGTGCGTCACTGGTTGCCGGCACCGTGGGACGTGGCGGTCGAGGAGATTGCGCGCACACCGCTCGATGCCGGCGAAGCGGTGCATATCTTGCTGGTGATGGGTTCCCCATCGAACGAATCACACCACATCCTCGGGTCCGCGCTGTACACGGCGGATCCGCATGAGGCCGTGGTCAAGGCAACGATGAAGGCCATGAACCACGTCCTGGAGCAAACTCAGCGTGGCCCGGCCTAGCCGGGTGTCCGGCCGCTTCCTGTCGCGCAGCACTGCGCTGGGACTGAGGGCAGTGCTCCTCGCCGCCGTGCTGGCGGTGTCGGCGGGCGCGCAGTCGCCCCCAGCAGCCTCCGGCCCCGCCGCGTTCGCGCACGTGACCGCGCTCAGCCAGCAGATCGGGTCGCGGCCCGCCGGATCTCCGGCGTTTGTGCATGCGACAGAGTACGTGACGGAGCAATTTCAACGGCTGGGCTATCGAGTAGAGACGCAAACGTTCCCGTTTCAGTTCTTCGACGAGACCGAGCCGCCGGAACTGATGATGCTGACCCCGCTCGAGGTGTCGCTGCATCCAGCGACGATGTTGTACTCAACACCGACGCCGAAGGACGGCGTGGAGGCAGAGCTCGCCGATGTGGGCCTGGGGCGGGAGGAAGACCTGCGGGGGAAACGGCTCGACGGCAAGGTTGCGCTCGCCCAACGGGGACAGATCCGTTTTGCGCAGAAGGCGTCCTTTGCGGCGGCAGCGGGCGCCTCGGCCATCATCATTATTAATAATCAGCTTGGCCCGGCGCAGACCGGGACTCTGCTGGAGCCATCACGGATCCCGGTGGTGATGGTCCCGTATGACGAGGGGCTGCGCCTGGGGGCGTGGCTCGCCGCTGGGCCGGTACGGGTGCGCCTGGTCGTCCGGACCGTGACGGAGCAGCGCACCTCGGTCAACGTGATCGGGATCAAACCAGGCACGACCGCACCGGCGGAGGTCGTGGTGGTCGGCGCCCACCTGGACAGCGTTCCGCTCAGCCCGGGGGCCAATGACAACGCGTCAGGTGTCGCGACCGTGCTGGAGGTGGCCCGCCTGCTGGCAGAGGTGCCGACCGCCCGGTCAATTCACTTCGTGGCCTTCGGCGCGGAGGAGTTGGGACTGGTGGGTTCCGGCTACTATGTGGCGACGCGGACGCTCTCCGTGCGGGGGATGGTCAACCTCGATATGGTTGGCCACGGGGCACAGTTGCTGGTGTCCAATTCGGCCGGACGGGGTGAACTACTCGGCATCGCAGAACAAGCGGCCGGCCGGCTGGGTATCCATGTGCAACGGATGAGTTTTGGCAGCAGCGACCACGAGTCGTTTGAAAAGGCGGGGATCCCGGTCGTGTTTATTCACACCGGTGATGACAACGCCTATCACACCCCGCAAGACGTCTCCTCGCGAATTGATCCGCAGTTGCTGGCGCAGGCCGCATCGCTGGCCGCGGCGGTCGTGCTCGACATCGCCCGCTAAACTACACAATCTACACGATCTACACAACTTACACAACCTACACAATCACCTGCACCGGCGCATTGACGAAGTTCCGCCTGTGATTGTGTAGCTTGTGTAGGTTGTGTAGGTTTGAGCGTCTCATTGCGCGGGCCGTCGTCTGATTTCGACGCGGCCGATGCGTCGGCCGATCACGGTCTCGACGGCAAACGTCAGATCCCCCTGTGAAAAGCGGGCGCCGGGTTCAGGGATTCTTCCCAGGTGGTGAAAGATGAAACCGCCCAGCGTGTTGGCTTGTTCGCCGGCCAGCGCAATGCCCGTGAGGTCGTGCAGGGTAGCCAGGTCAATCGAGGCATCGACGAGGATGCGGTCTGGTTGCGTAAGATCGACGAGCTGCGGTTGTGGCCGATATTCGCCGGGGATCTCACCGACGATCTCCTCGAGCAAATCCTCGATGGTCACGATGCCCGCGGTGCTGCCGTACTCTTCGAGCACGACTGCCATCTGGGAGCGGCCGTGCCGCATCTCCTCCAAGAGGTCCACCACCGGTTTGGTCTCCGGGACGTAGAAGACGGGCCGCACCACGCCCGTGATGGGGGCATCGTCGCGGCCGTCCGCAAGCTGGATGAGCAGGTCCTTGGCGTGGACCGCGCCGACAATGTGGTCGCGATCTTCGCCGATCACCGGCAACCGGGTGAACCCGCGCTGCCGGATCGCCGCCACCGCGTCGCGGACGGTCGCGGTAGCCGGCACGGCGGCGATGGCCGTGCGGTGCACCATCACCTCGCCCACCACCCGGTCCGTCAGGCGGAAGACGCGCCGGACCAGCGACTCCTCCTCGCGTTCGACGGTACCTGCGCGGCGGGCCTCGCCGACCAGCATCACCAGCTCGTCGCGCTGGTAGGCGACGTGCCTCCCGTGGGGCGCCCGCAGCCCAAAGATGCGCAGCGATCTATTGGCCACGGTGTTGAGCAGCCAGATGAATGGTTTAAACACACGGGCGAAGGCTGCGGTCGGCGGCACCGTGACCAGGGCGGCGGGCTCGGCGCTCCACAGGGCAACGCTTTTGGGCACCAGTTCACCGAAGATGATGTGCAGGCTGGTGATCAGGCCAAACGCCAGCGCCGCGGAAAGGGTCTGGTGCGCTGCCGGCTGCCAGCCGGTGGGAATCCCGGCGAGCAGCGGCCCTACCAGCGTGGCGACAAACGGCTCCCCGATCCACCCCAGGCCAAGGCTGGCCATCGTGATGCCCAGCTGCGTGGCGGCGACAAACGGCTCGGGATTCTCCGTGGCCCGTTGGACCAGCCGCGCCCCGCGGCGTCCCTGGCGCACCAGCTGGGCAATCCGGGTGCGGCGGGCCTTGACGATGGAGAACTCTGCCGCCACGAACAACCCGTTGGCCGCGACCAGCGCGAACACCACCAGCAGGCGGAGCGCGATCGATGCGGACGAGAGATCCATGCGCGTCACCTCATGAGTGAGGTTCCGCGGTGCGGAGAACGGCTCCTGGCGAGCTCCTTGACGGTGCGCAAACGGCGACGATACAATTTAGATGATGACAGCCGTCCCCGCCACGCCGCCCGACGATCCCGACAAGCTTGCCAACTTTGAAGCCATTGTGGCCAGTGGAGAGCGCATCGAAGCGGGCGAATGGATGCCGCAGCAATACCGCGCCGAGTGCTTGCGCCTGATCCAGATGCATGCCAACTCGGAGCTGATGGGGGCGCTCCCGGAGCGGGAATGGATTCCCCGCGCCCCCACGCTGCGCCGGAAGATGGCATTGGTCGCCAAGGTGCAGGATGAGGTCGGTCACGCCCAACTGCTCTACCGGGTGGCCGAAGACTTGGGAAAGCCGCGTCCGCAGATGATCGAAGAGCTGCTGGCCGGACGCAGCAAGTTCCACAATGTGTTTCATTATCCGGTTCCGACCTGGGCCGACGTGGCGGTCATTCAAGTGTTCGTGGACGGGGCGGCGATGCAGACCCAGGGCGCCCTGCGGTCCAGTAGTTACGCGCCGTACGCGCGCGTCTTGAAGCGCATCTGCTACGAGGAGGATTTCCACATCCGCCTGGGCATCGACGTGCACCGCACTCTGGCGGAAGGCACCGGTCCGCAGCGGGCGATGCTGCAGGACGCGATCAACCGCTGGTGGCAGCCGATCATGCACTTCTTCGGGCCGCGGGACCAGGCCTCACCACATCTGCAAACGATGATGCGCTGGCGCATCAAGGTCAAGACAAACGACGAACTGCGACAGCAGTTCCTGCGGCAGTTTGTGCCGCTGATCACCGATTACGGCCTGCAGGTGCCCGACCCGCAGCTGCGTTGGAACGAGGCTGAGCAACGGTACGACTACAGCGAGCCCGACTGGGAGGAGTTCAAGCGGGTGATTCGCGGTGAGGGACCGAAATCTGCGGCCCGCCTGGCCCTGCGCAACGAGTACTGGCAGCGCCACCAGTGGGTCCGCGAGGCGCTCGACGCCTGGGGGATGGCAGCATGAGAGACGGACGGACCGGGTTCGACCCGGTGCATCTGTATGAGTACCTGGTGAAGGCGCGGGCGAAACTCCTCGACTGCGTCCGGCAGCTCACGCCGGCCCAATACACCCAAGAATTTCCATTTGGGCTCAAGACGGTGCGCGATACCGTGGTAGAGATTCCGCTGGCGGAATGGACTTACATCCGCCGCATGCGGGGAGACGAGGTCCCGCCCTGGGACGACCGTCCCTTTTCGCGATTCTATAAGACGGATTTCCCGCCGCTGGAACGGGCCTGGAAGGAGCAGGCTGAGGACACGCGGCGGATGCTGCGGGAGATCACAGACTGGGCCCGACCTGTGGAGTACGTGGCGCGGTCCGCCGATGAACCGCCGTTCAAGGTCCGCACCTCGACCGGGGGTGTTGCCGCCCAGCTCTTCTTCCACGAGATTCACCACCGCGCGCAGGCGATGGCGATGCTGCGCCAGCTCGGGGTGCCCGCCCAAAATCTGGACTATTCGCTCCTGATGTACGACCGCATGCCGCTGCCGCGAGACGCAGGATAGGGGAGGGGACATGCCCCGCCTCGCGGAGCTGTTGGGGAAATCCGACGCCGACGCCGCGCGCCTCTTCGCCGTCTTCCGGCAGGACACCAGGAACGACCCGCACGTACACGTGGGAGATGTGCACGCCACCGACGCCGAGATGGCACTGGTGCTGGCCAAGGAGCAATTCACGCGGCGCGATCCCTGCGTGAACCTGTGGGTCGTCCCCTACAGTACGATTGCGGCCACCCCCTACGACGATGCCGCGCTCTTTGAGCACGTCACCGATAAGAGCTACCGCTTCGGCGGTTCCTATCGCGAACAGCAACGGATCACCCGCCCCAGACGGAAATGAACCAGAGTGCGCTGGCCGCGTATCTGATCGCCGTGGCCGATGACGAACTCATCATCGGCCACCGTCACTCGGAGTGGACCGGGTTCGCGCCCGACATCGAGTCCGATGTCGCCCTGTCGTCGATCGCGCAAGAGGAGATTGGTCACGCCCGGCTGTTCTACGAGCGTGTCAGCGATCTGACTGGCAACGATCCCGACCACATCGCGTTTGGACGACCCCCAGCGGAATTCCGCAACGCCGTCTTCGCTGAGCGCCCCAACGGTGATTGGGGGTATTCGATGGTGCGGCTGTTCCTCTACGACCGGGCGGACCAGGAGCGGCTGAACGCGCTCGCTGCGGGGGAGCTGCGGCCGGTGGCCGATCTGGCGTCGACCGTCCGGCGCGAAGAAAGGTACCACCTCATGTTCGGAGAACAGTGGCTGCGCCGGCTGGCGTCGGCGACTGAGGCAAGCCGGGCGAGGATGCAGCAGGCTCTGGACCGCGCCTGGCCGGAAGCCCTGGGGGTATTCGAGCCGGTAGCCGGCCAAGAGGAGTTGGGTGCGGGTGTTGTCCCAGTCGCCCCGTCAGAACAGCTGGCCCGGTGGCGGCAGAGCGTTGCCGCCGTGTTGGAGAGTGTCGGCCTCAGGCTTCCGGCCGCAAATGGCGGGGAAGGGACGGGGGGTCGCTCCGGTCGACACAGCGATGATCTGCGCGTCTTGCTCGATGAGATGACCTCCGTCTGGCGTTCGGACCCGCAGGCCAAATGGTAAAGAGAAACGGGAACGGGGGAACGGGGGAACGCGGGAACGCGGAAACGCGAACTAGGACACCCCACGCGGGCATGCCGACGACTCGAACGTTGGAGGACCAGATCTGGGAAGCGCTGGCGTCGGTTGTCGATCCGGAGCTGCCGCTGACCGTGATGGACCTTGGGCTGATCGACGAGGTTCGGGTGACCGGCGGCCACGTCCGCGTACGCATGACCCCCACCTACAGCGCCTGTCCTGCGATCGAAGTGATGCGTGAAGAGATCCGGGCAAAACTCCGCAACCTTCCCGGGGTGGAAGAGGTCCAGGTCGAGCTGTCGTTTTCGGAACCCTGGACCATGGCGCGGATGACCGAGCGGGGCCGGGCCCGCCTGCGCGAGTACGGCCTGAGTGTGCCATCGTCCCGGTCCACAGCCGCTGTGACCTGTCCGTTCTGCGGATCCACGAACACGGTTCTGGAGAACCCCTTTGGTCCGACGCTGTGCCGGGCGATCTACTACTGTCGAGACTGCCATAATCCGATCGAACGGTTCAAACCGCCGGCGGAATGAATATGAATGCGCGAATTCGCGCCCGTGCGGCCGACCGCCGTGGTCGCGCGCTGGCGCCGGGAACCCGTGTCCGGATCGCCGCAGAGGAGGGGCAGGCCGAGGGGACCGTCGTGCGGGTCCTGGACGACTACGGGACGGTCACGGTGCTGATCGAAAAACCCGCGAAGGCCGAGCGCATGTACCCCATCACCGAAGTGGAAGCGCTCTAGCCGCGGTCGGCGCGGGCCTCAAGTTAACATAACAGACATTATCGGAAGTAGTTCCCAAGCCGCCCAGTTTGGTTGAATTAGTGGATTCACCCGCTAGACGCGCCGAGTCTAGCCTGACAAAATTTCCCTTGCCATGCCCAAGAACGAGTTTCTCCCCCGACTGGCCGTCTTGTTGGCCGTGACTACGTGCGTTGCGATCGCCGCACCCTCAGGCTATACGGGAAGTGCGACCGGAACAGACTGGGACACGTTCGGCACCCCGGGTAATGGTGTCAGTCAGTTTGCTGGACCCACAGGCATTTTCGTGAACCCTGCCGGGAAGATCTACGTGGTGGACGCGAGAAACTCTCGCCTCGTGCGCGTGAACAATATGACTGGGACCGGTTGGATGACATTCGGCATGCACGGCAGCGGAGTCAACCAGTTCACCTTTCCTTACGGCATCTTCGTCACCTCCGCCGGCCAAATCTTCGTGACGGATATCTATCGCCTCGTGCGCATCAACGGCATGACCGGGACCGGCTGGACGACGTTCGGCACGCGCGGCGACGGTGTTGGCCAGTTCAAAGGGTTGACGGGTATCTCGGTGAACTCCGCCGGCCAGATCCTTGTGGCGGACACGGGCAATAACCGCATTGTGCGCATCAACGATATGGCTGGCGGTGGTTGGACCACATTCGGTAGCACCGGCAGCGGGGTCAACCAGTTCATCCAACCGGAAGGCGTCTTCGTGAGCGCAACTGGGCAGATCTTCGTGGCGGACGCGGGCAACCATCGCCTCGTACGTATCAACGACATGAACGGAGCAGGTTGGACTACGTTTGACACACATACCGTACGTGGCATTAATCACTGGTACTGGTCGCCCACGGGCGTTTTTGTGAACTCTGTGGGGCAGATTTTTATGACGGATCTGGGCAACCAGCGCATCGTGCGGATCGA
>Ga0209803_1000122_pt1 | contig 46263 bp, 48 predicted proteins | sample GraSoiAngelo_138_FD_185895 | JGI IMG/M metagenome (GOLD analysis project Ga0209803, IMG submission 185895) | Grasslands soil microbial communities from the Angelo Coastal Reserve, California, USA - 14_0929_09_40cm (SPAdes) (version 2) | ecosystem: Environmental > Terrestrial > Soil > Grasslands ...
TGCGATTCCTCGAGAACGGGATCCCGATCACGGTCGTCGAGACCGACGAGCCCACGATCGGAGTCGACACGGAAGCCGACCTCCGCGCCGTCGAAGCTCACTTCGCGCGCCGCGCCTGACCGGCGGGCCTGAGCGCCGAGCCCTTCCCCGACCTAGCGCTCGCTCCCGCCGCGCTCTGGGTCTGAGCCCCGCGACGCCTCGAACCGCGCGTCTCGCAGCTCCACCGTCCGCACCGGGTACGGGATCTCGATCCCCTCCGCGCGCAGGCGGCGCAGGATCCGCTTTCTCAGCTCGTGCTGGACCACGTACTGGTCCACGAACGATGCCACCTCGACGTTGAGCGTGAAGTCGAGCGACGACTCGCCGAACCCGGGGATGAGGCGGACGAACGGCGCGGGATGGGCGAGGAGCCCGGGAATCTGCCCCAACCCCTTCGTCGCCTCGTCGACGAGCGTCCGCTCGACGTGGTCCGGGTCGCTCTTGTAGCCCACGCTTACCCGGATCGCGAGCGACAGTCGCGGCTCGGGCAGGTCATAGTTGGTGATGATCGACTCGGCGACCTTCTTGTTCGGCACGACGACGACCGTGTTCTGGAGCATCCGGACACGCGTGGAGCGCCAGCCGATGTCCACGACGTACCCCTCGGTCGTGTCCGCGATCTTCACGTAATCGCCGACGCGAATCGGCTTGTCGGCGAGCAGGTGCATCCCGGCGAAGAGGTTGGCGAGCGAGTCCTGGAGGGCGAGCGCGACGGCGAGGCCGCCCACGCCGAGCGCGGTGAGGATCGGGGTGATGTGGATCCCGAGGACGCTCAGGAGGACGAGGACGCCGACGACGAGGACCGTCACGCGCGACGCGGTCTGCGCGAGGCCGGTGACCGGTCCGCCGAGCGCGCGCCGCTCGCTCGCGAGGCCGATGAGGGCCGCCACGACTGAGGCCAGCGTGAAGGTGATCGAGAGGATGAGCGCGACCTGGAACGCGACCTCGAGCTGCGCGGTGATCCGTCGTGGCAGCTCCGAGACCTCGATGGCGAGCCAGAGGGCGACGACGGCAGCCCACAGGAGCGAGGGGACGCGGACGGCCTTGAGGAACGCCGCGAGGGCGTCGGGCGCCCGCATCCGCCGGCGGAGCACGCGCTTGAGCAGACCGCGGACGACGAGCGCGGCGAAGAGCACCGCTGCGAACGCGACCGCCGGCCAGACGAGATGCCACATGGCGTTCATGCTATCGTAGACCGCGCCCATGAGTCAGCGCGGAGTCTTCTACGGCTGGGTCGTCCTCGCGGCCGCCGCCACCGTGATCGCCGTGGGCATGGGCGCCCTCTTCTCGCTCGCCGTCTTCCTCAAGCCCATCGAGGACTCGATGCACTGGAGCCGGAGCGCCATCTCGCTGGTCGCGCTGATCAACTGGATCGCGATGGGGGTCGGCTCGTTCGTGTGGGGGGCGCTCTCCGACCGGATCGGCGGCCGCGTGGTCGCCGCCGCGGGCGGCTTCATCCTGGGCCTGGGCCTGGTGCTGTCGAGCCAGGCCGCGACGCTCGGCCAGTTCTACGTGACCTTCGGCGTCCTCGTCGGATTCGCCGTGGGCGCGTTCTACGCGCCGCTGACGGCCACCGCGACGAAGTGGTTCACCGCGAGCCGCGGCCTCGCCGTCGGCGTCGTCTCCGCCGGGATCGGCCTCGGCACGTTCCTGATGGCCCCGGTCAGCCGCTGGTTGACGAGCCTGTTCGACTGGCGCGTCGCGATGCTGCTCCTGGGCGACCTCGCGTGGCTCGTGGTGATCCCGGTGGCGCTCCTCATCCGCAACGCCCCGAGCGACATGGGCGCCGTGGCGCTCGGGGGACGCTCGGCTCCGCAGCGCGATTACTCGACGGCCCAGGTGCTGCGCGCCCCGCAGTTCTGGGCGATCGCGCTCACGCACCTCGCCTGCTGCGCGGCGCACTCGGGCCCCATCTTCCACATGGTGACGCATGCGATCGACCAGGGCGTGGCGGCGATGGTCGCCGCGACGGTGTTCGGCGTGTCGGGCCTGGCGTCGATCGCCGGGCGGATCGGCTGCGGCCTCCTCGCCGACCGCTTCGGCGCCAAGCCCACCCTCGTCGCAGGCCTGGCGCTCCAGGCGGCGATGGTCTTCGCGTACCTCTTCACGCGCGAGGCCGGGAGCTTCTACGCGGCCGCCGTCGTCTTCGGCGTCGCCTACGGCGGCGTCATGCCCCTCTACGCCCTCGTCACGCGTGAATACTTCGGCGAGAAGGTGATGGGGACGGCGTACGGGGCGGTCTTCCTCATCTCGACGCTCGGCATGGGTCTCGGCTCGTTCGCCGGGGGCTGGATCCACGACGTCCTCGGGACCTACGCCTGGCTCTTCATCGCCTCCACCGCCATCGGGGCCGGGGCGATGGCGCTCGCGTTTGCCTTCAGACCGCCCACACTCATGGCGCAGGGCGCCACGAGCTAGTTGACACTTCGGTGCGCAGGTGCTACAAATTCGACGCTTTTCTCGAAGGTTAGGCCCCACGCAGCACGGCCACAGAGCGATCCGCCGCATGCAGCGCCGCTGCCAGCGACGGTTGCCCGTCGTGTTGATCAGGGAGGATCACACATGGACGCCAAGGGGTTGAATCGCCGGCAGTTCATCAAGGTGACGACCGCGACCGCAGCAGCTGCGGCGACCGGCATCGAGGGAATCATCGCGGCGCGCCGGGCGCCCGCCTACGCGCAGGGGACCAAGCTCCACATGGTCCGCTGGGTGGACTTCATCCCCGAGTCGGACGTCGAGCTCAAGCGCCAGATGCCGGAGGCCTCCAAGGCGCTCGGCGCCGAGGTCGTGCTCGAGACCATCAACGCCAACGACCTGCAGCCGCGCATCACGGCCGCGATCCAGTCGGGTTCCGGCGCCGACATCTTCATCATGCTCTGGAACTGGGCGCAGCTCTACGGAAGCTCGCTCGTCGACGTCAGCGACCTCGCGACCGCCCTGGCCAGGTCCGAGGGCGGGTTCTACGACGTCTGGCCGGCGTCGGCCTACGTCAGCGGCAAGTGGCTCGCCCTGCCACACTCGATCATCGGCAATGCCGTCGCCTACCGGAGGTCGTGGCTCAGGGAGGTGAGCGCCAACGGGTACCCGAAGACCTGGGACGAGGCGCGGCGGGTCTTCGCCCAGCTCAAGCAGAAGGGCAAGCCGTACGGCCAGACCCTCGGCCACACCTTCGGCGACGCCCCGACCTTCTCCTATCCGATGCTGTGGTGCTTCGGCGGCGCCGAGACCAATCCGAGCGGCACGAAAGTCGCCATCAACAGCAAGGGCGCCGTGGAGTCGGTGAAGTTCATGCAAGCGTTCTGGAAGGAGTGCTGCGACGAGGGCGGCCTTGCGTGGGACGACACGAACAACAACCGCGCGTTCCACGCGGGCGAGATCTCGGCAACGCTCAACGGCGCCTCGATCTACATCGTGGCCAAGCGCCAGAGGGACAAGATCAAGGACGAGAAGGGCGAGCCGATGTGGCAGGACATCGACCACGCGCCCCTACCCTCCGGGCCCGCGGGCCGGTTCCACCTGTACCTCCCCATGTCGCATGCGATCATGAAATACTCGAAGAACCCGAAGCTCGCGAAGGAGCTCCTGCGCTGGCTCCACAAGAAGGAGAACTACGAGAAGTGGTTCCTGACGCAGGAAGGGTACAGCGTGGGGGCGACCAAGAGCTGGGAGAATCACCCGATGTGGGGCAAGGTGGACGAGCCGCTCCGGATGTTCCGCACGGCCGCACGGACGACGCGCATCTTCGGCCATGCAGGGCCGGCGACGGCGAAGGCGACCGAGGTGTTCTCGAAGTACATCGTTACGGACATGTACGCCAAGGCCGTTCAGGGCCTGAGCGCCGAGGACGCCGTGAAGTGGGCGGCGGCGGCGCTGAAGCAGATCTACGAGGGCTAGACACGACCATCGCGCGGAGAGCACGCATGAGACGCAGAGAGTTTCTGAAAACCACTGGCCTTGCCGCGGGCGTCGCGGCGACGGGCCTCGAGTCCATCGTCGCCGCGCGCCGGGCGCCAGCCCACGCCCAGGGGACGAGGTTGCACATCCTGCGCTGGGTGGACTTCATCCCGGAGGCGGACGTCGAGTTGAAGCGGCAGGCGCCGGAGGCGTCGAAGGCGCTCGGCGCCGAGGTCGTGTTCGAGTTCATCAACTTCAACGACCTGCAGCCGCGCATCACCGCCGCGGTCCAGTCCGGCGCCGGCGCCGACATCATTATGATGCTCTACAACTGGCCGCACCTCTATGCCAGCGCCCTCGTGGACGTGTCTGACGTGGCCGAGCCGATCGGGAAGGCGCAGAAGGGCTACTACGACGTCTTCAACGTCACGTCGAAAGTGGACGGCAAGTGGCTGGCCGTACCCCACGGCATCGTCGGCAACGCCATCGCCTACCGACGCTCGTGGCACACGGAAATCGGCGTCAAGGAGTTCCCGCAGACCTGGGACGAATGGCGTGAGGTTGGCAGGAAGCTCAAGGCCAAGGGCAAGCCCGTCGGGCAGGCGCTCGGCCACAGCGCCGGAGACCCGCCGACGTTCGCCTATCCGCTGCTCTGGAGCTTCGGCGGCGCCGAGGTCGACCGGACCGGCAAGAAGGTCGTGATCAACTCCAAGGGCGCCGTCGAGGCGGTGAAGTTCATGCAGGCCTTCTGGAAGGACGCGTGCGACGAGGGCGGGCTGGCCTGGGACGATACCAGCAACAACCGTGCGTTCCATTCCGGCGAGATTTCGGCGACGCTGAACGGCGCGTCGATTTACATCGTGGCCAAGCGTCAAAGGGAAAAGATCAGGGACGAGAAGGGCGAGCCGATGGTCCAGGACATCGAGCACGCCGCGCTCCTGCCCAAGGGCCCCGCAGGCCAGTTCGCCCTCTACGTGCCCTTCCAACACTCGGTCATGAAGTACTCGAAGAACATGAAGCTGGCGAAGGACTTCGTCAAATGGCTCCACCAGAAGGAGAACTACGAGCGGTGGTTCCAGGTCAACGAAGGCTACAGCGTGGGCTCCACCAAGACCTGGGAGGAGCACCCGATGTGGTCCAGGATCGACCGCCCGCTCCAGGTGTTCAGGCAGGCGGCGCGGCAGTCCAGGATGCTCGGCTACCCCGGGCCGGCGTCGGCCAAGGCCACCGAGTCGTACACGAAGTACATCGTCGTGGACATGTTCGCCAAAGCGGTCCAGGGCATGAAGGCCGAGGACGCCGTGAAGTGGGCCGAGGGCGAGCTGAGCAAGATCTACGAGGGCTAGACGACGACCGCAGCGCGGAGGGTGCACATGAGACGCAGAGAGTTCCTGAGAGCCACCGGCCTCGCCGCAGGCGTCGCGGCGACGGGCCTCGAGTCCATCGTCGCCGCGCGCCGGGCGCCGGCCTTCGCGCAGGGGACACGCCTCAACATCCTGCGCTGGGTCGACTTCGTCCCGGCGTGCGACGTGGAGCTCAAGCGTCAGGCGGGCGAGGCCTCGAAGGCGCTCGGCGCCGAGGTGGTGTTTGAGTCCATCAACGCCAACGACCTCCAGCCGCGCATCACCGCCTCGATCCAGTCCGGCGCCGGGCCGGACATCATCATGATGCTGCACAACTGGCCCCACCTCTACCAGAACGGGCTCGTGGACGTCACCGATCTGGGCGAGTGGCAGGGCAAGGAGCAGGGCGCCTACTACGCGCAGTCGGAGGCGGCCGCCAAGGACGGCACGCGGTGGCTCGCGCTGCCGCACGGCATCGTGGGGCTCCAGTTCGCGTACCGGAAGTCCTGGTTCGACGAGGTGGGGCAGACCACGTGGCCGAAGACGCTCGACGCGCTTCGACAGGTCGGAATGAAGCTCAAGAAGAAGGGCCGGCCGATCGGCCAGACGCTCGGCCACACCTTCGGCGACGCGCCCGCGTGGGCCTATCCGCTCATGTGGGGCTTCGGTGGCATGGAGGTCGACCGGACGGGCAAGAAGGTCGCGCTCGATGGCAAGGCCACCGTGGAGTCCATCAAGTTCATGCAGGCCTTCTGGAAGGACGCGTGCGACGAGGGCGGCTTCGCATGGGACGACACGTCGAACAACCGCGCGTTCCTGGCGGGCGAGATCTCGGCGACGCTCAACGGCGCCTCGATCTACATCGCGGCCAAGCGGGGCCAGGAAAAGATCAAGGACGAGAAGGGCGAGCCGATGGTGCGGGACATCCAGCACGGGCCGATCCCGAACGGGCCCGCCGGCACCTACAGCTATCACGTCGCGTTCTCCCACGCCCTGATGAAGTACGGGAAGAACCAGAAGCTCGCGAAGGATTTTCTCAAGTGGCTCCACGGCAAGGAGCAGTTCGCGAAGTGGTTCGAGGTCGCCGAGGGCTTCTCGGTCGGCTCCACGAAGTACTGGGAGCAGCACCCCATGTGGGAGAAGGTCGACCCGCCGATGAGGATCTACCGACAGGCGGCCGCCGCCTCGCGCATGATCGGCTACGCTGGCCCGCCGTCGTCCAGGGCGACCGAGGTCTACTCGAAGTACATCATCGTGGACATGTACGCCAAGGCTTGCCAGGGCATGCAGGCCGAGGACGCCGTGAAGTGGGCCGCGGGTGAGCTGAACAAGATCTACGGATAAGGCGTGAAGAAGCCGATCGCCGGAGGAGCGGGGAGCGTCGCCGGGCTCGAGGTGGCGCTTCCCCACCCGCGCGCCACCCAGCCCCAGCGGCTCACGCGCTTCCTCGAGAACGAGCGCGCGCTCGCGGCCATCCTCCTCGCGCCGACCGTCCTGATCCTGGGCACGTTCATCGCGTACCCGTTCATCATGGGCGTCTGGCTGTCGCTCTCCAGCACGAGCGTCGGCAACGTCGGCGAGTTCGTCGGGTTCAAGAACTTCGCCAAGGCGTGGAACGACTCGATCTTCCGGACGGCCTTCGGGAACACGTTCTACTACACGTTCTGGGCGACGATCTTCAAGCTGACGCTCGGGATGTGGCTCGCGCTGCTGCTGAACCGGCACTTCCGCGGCAAGCGCATCGTGCGGGCCTCGATGCTGCTGCCCTTCATCGTGCCCACCGTGCTGTCGACGTTCGCCTGGCGCTGGATGTTCGACCCGACCTTCAGCGTGCTCAACTGGCTCCTGTACAAGGGCGGCCTCATCACCACGAAGCTTCCGTTCCTCTCCGACGGCGTGTACGGGATGTGGTGCGCGATCACCGTCAACACGTGGCGCGGCATGCCGTTCTTCGCGATCACGCTGCTGGCGGGGCTCCAGACGATCAACCCTGATCTGCACGAGGCGGCTTCGCTTGACGGGGCCAACGGTTGGAAGCGCTTCTGGCACGTCACGTGGCCGCTCCTCAAGCCCGTGACCGTCGTGGTCGTCGTGTTCTCGGTCATCCAGACCTTCTCGGACTTCCAGCTGATCTACGTGCTCACGGGCGGCGGACCGGCGAACTCCACGCACCTGCTCGCGACGTACGCGTACCAGGTCGGCGTGGCGACGGGCCTCCTGGGCGAGGGCGCCGCGATCTCCCTCTTCATGCTCCCGGTGCTCTTCGTCGTCGTCTGGCTGCAGCTGCGCTACCTCCGACGAATGGAGGGCGCGTGAGACTCGCGCGCCGCCTGGGCTCTGATCGCGCAGCGGATCGAGCGCCGCGGGTGATTCCGGCGGGGCACGGGCGTGGCGACAGCCCGGGTGCCCGTGCCCTGTTGATGGAGGGCGCGTAGGCCATGGTGATCGAGCGGAAGTGGAAGACGTGGGTGTACTTCTACATCCCGCTGACGGTCTTCGTCGTGGGGACGCTCTTCCCCTTCTACTGGATGCTGATCACCGCGATCCGGCCGGACGCCGAGCTCTACCGCTCGTGGCGGGCGGCGACCAACACGCCCTTCTGGACCCTGCAGCCGACGCTCGAGCACTTCCGCGACCTGATGGCGAAGACGACCTTCCCGCACTGGCTGTGGAACACCCTGTTCATCGCGGTGACCTCCACGGCGATCTCGCTCTTCTGCGGGCTCCTGGCGGGGTACGCGCTCGCCCGACTCCGGTTCCCCATGGCGGGCACCCTCGGGACGTCGATCTTCGTGACGTACCTGGTACCGCCGACGCTCCTCTTCATCCCGCTCGCGAACATCATTCGCACCTTCCAGGTCGGCGACACGCCGTGGGCGCTGATTCTGACGTACCCGACGTTCCTGATCCCGTTCTGTACGTGGCTCCTCATGGGATATTTCAAGACGATCCCCAAGGAGCTCGAGGAGTGCGCGCGGATCGACGGCGCGACGCGCTTCGGCGCGATGGTGAGGATCATCTTCCCGATCGCCGTGCCCGGCATCCTCTCGGCGGGGATCTTCGCCTTCACGCTGTCGTGGAACGAGTTCATCTACGCGCTCGTCTTCCTCTCGTCGCCGGAGAAGAAGACGGTGCCCGTCGGCGTGGTGTCCGAGCTCATCCGCGGCGACATCTACTTCTGGGGCCAGCTGATGGCGGGCGCGCTGCTCGGCTCGATCCCCGTCGCCCTCGTCTACTCGTTCTTCGTGGAGTACTACGTCACGGGCCTCACCGGGTCCGTGAAAGGCTAGGGAGAGACCACCATGGCGCAGGTGATGATGAAGGATCTCAACAAGAAATACGACGAGGTGCACGCCGTCAAGGACGTGAACCTGCACATCCGCGACAAGGAGTTCATGGTCCTCGTCGGCCCCTCGGGGTGCGGCAAGTCGACGACGCTCCGGATGGTCGCCGGGCTCGAGGAGATCACCTCGGGTGAGATCTCGATCGGCGACCGGGTCGTCAACGACCTGCCGCCCAAGGACCGTGACATCGCCATGGTCTTCCAGAACTATGCGCTCTACCCCCACATGACGGTCTACGACAACATGGCGTTCGGCCTGAAGATGCGAAAGTTCCCGAAGGTCGAGATCCAGAAGCGCGTCCAGGATGCGGCGGAGATCCTCGGCATCCAGGAGCTGCTCAAGCGCAAGCCGCGCCAGCTCTCCGGGGGCCAGCGGCAGCGGGTCGCGGTTGGGCGCGCGATCGTGCGCCACCCTCAGGTGTTCCTCTTCGACGAGCCGCTCTCCAACCTGGACGCCAAGCTCCGCGTCCAGATGCGCGTCGAGCTCAAGCGGCTACACGAGCGGCTGGAGACCACGGCGATCTACGTCACGCACGACCAGGTCGAGGCCATGACGCTCGGCGACCGGGTCGTCGTGATGAAGGATGGCTGGATCCAGCAGGTCGGCGAGCCGCTCGAGCTGTACGGGAGGCCGGCGAACAAATTCGTGGCGGGCTTCATCGGCTCGCCCTCGATGAACTTCGTTGACGTGAAGGTGGCCGACGCCAACGGCGCCCTCTGGGCCGAGACCCAGGGGATCCGCGTGAAGGTGCCGCCCATCCACACGAGCCGCCTCGTGCCCTACAAGGGGCAGCAGGTCACGATGGGCGTCCGGCCGGAGGACCTGCACCCGGCTTCCGGGAGCGACCCGAGGGAGTACTGCTTCGACGCCGTGGTGGACGTCGTCGAGCCGCTCGGCTCCGAGATCCTGCTCGACCTCCGCGTGGGGAACAACACGATCGTCGCCCGGGTCGAGCCGACCAATCGCGTGAAGGTCCACGAGAGCACGCGCCTGGCGCTGACGCCCGATCGCGCGCACTTCTTCGACCTCAAGACCGAGCTGGCGATCTAGGTTGCGGCGCGCCGGCTGGCCGGGCGCCGCCGTCCTCGCGGTGGCGCACGCCACGGCGCCGGCCCGCGTCCCGGCAGGCTGAGCATGCGCGTCGCCACGACCGCGCGGCGTCGCGACATCCAGGTCGCGTACCTGCTCCTCGCCCCCACCCTGCTCCTGCTCCTCACGGCGCTGGCGTACCCGGTCGGGTGGGAGGTGTGGACGAGCCTGACCGATCTCTCGCCGCTCAAGGACGGCCCGACCGCGTTCGTCGGGCTCGAGAACTACCGCCGCTTCCTCGCCGATCCCGAGTTCTGGCGCGCGGCGACGGTCACCGTCGTGTACGCCGCCGTCACGAGCGTCGCCAAGCTGAGCCTCGGCGTCGGCTTCGCCCTGCTGCTGGCCCGGCCGTTCCGCGGCCGCGCCCTCGTCTTCCTCGCGATCTTCCTTCCCTGGGCGTACCCGGCGAGCGTGAGCGTGATCGGCTGGTACTGGACCCTCAACCCGCCCATTCCGACCGCCTACAGCGTGTTCATGGGCAACGTGAAGTACGCGGTGGACGGCGTGCTCGGCGGCGGGGCGTGGGCCTTCCTGAGCGTCACGCTGTTCAACATCTGGCGCGGCAGCTCGTTCATCGGCGTCTTCCTCCTGGCCGGGATCAACGCCGTCCCGCCCGAGCTGTTCGAGTGCGCCGTGCTCGAGTCGAAGAGCGCCTGGCGCCGCTTCTGGCTCGTGACGGTGCCGCTCCTCAAACCGTTCCTCGCCCTCGCCGTGTTCCTGTCGCTGACCACGGCCTTCGCCGACCTCGCCAACGTCTGGATGCTGACCGCCGGGCGCATCGTCTACCCGGTCGTCGGGACGCACGCGTACTGGCTCGCGATCCGCGGGGGACAGTTCGGTCCGGCCTCCGCCCTCTCCCTGACGCTGGTCCCCTTCCTCCTCGCGGTGCTCCTGATCCTGTTCAGGATGTTCGATCCGCCGGAAAAGGAGCGGGCGTGAACCCGAGACCCTGGTGGCGAAAGCTCGGCCACGGGAGCCTGCTCCTCGTGGCGACGGTCTACTGCGTCTTCCCGATCTACTTCATGCTGGTGCAGTCGCTGAAGACCGCGGAGGAGGACGTCTTCGGCAATCCGCTCATCGTCGTGAACCCCACGTTCGAGAACTTCGAGGAGCTCTTCGAGCGAAAGGGCGAAGCCCGCGGATTCGTCGGCAGCGTGCTCCGCCGCAACTACCCCGTCCTCGAGTGGCTCGAGAACACCATCGTCGTGTTCGCGGGCTCCGCGACGGTGACCCTCGTGGCAAGCATCCTCGCGGCGTACGCCCTCGGGCGGCTGCGGCCGCCGGGCTTCCGGTGGTGGCGCCGGGCCATCTTCGCCACCTATGTGATCCCCCACACGATCCTGTTCGTCCCTCTCTATCAAGTCATCATCCGGCTGCATCTCGACGACAACCTCCTGGCCCTGCTCCTCGTCTATCCCACGCTGGCGCTGCCCTTCTGCGTCTGGATCCTCTCGGCCTACTTCCAGCAGTTCCCGCGCGAGGTCGAGGAGTCCGCGCTCGTCGAGGGCGCGAGCCGCGTGACCGCGTTCGTCCGCATCATCCTGCCCATGAGCCGGTCCGTCATCGTCGCGGCGGGAATCTTCACCGTCGGGACGATCGCCAGTGACTTCACGCTCGCCTCGGTCTTCCTCCTCGACGCGCACAACCAGACCATCCCCGCGGGGCTCGGCACGATGGACGTGGCCCTCGACGAGCTGCTGGCGGTGGCGGGGATCAACCTCATGGCGATCCCGGTCGTGCTGATCTGCGCCGTCTTCGCGCGCGGCTACGTGCGCGGACTGACGGCAGCGATGGTCGAGGGGGCCTGACGGGTCAGCGGTCCGCCGGGACGATGCGGATGATCCGGTGCAGGGCCGTCTCCGCGACATAGAGGGCGCCCGAGCCGTCCACGGCGATCCCCTGCGGATCACCGAGGTCGCGGGCGATGCTCGTCACGACGCCGGCGGGAGAGACACGGTAGAGCTCACGGATGTGGAACCCGCTCGACACGAACACGCTGCCGTCGGGCCCGGCCGCCGTGCTGGTCCGGTGGAAGTGCCCGGAGGGAAGCCGGGTGAGGCGCCGGAGGTCGCCGTCGGAGGATAGAACGAAGACTTCGCCGACCGAGTTGAGCAGGGTGAGCTCGCCCTGGCCCATCGGCACGACCGCGATGAATCGATGCAGTGGCTCGCCGGCGACGCGTCGCACGGGTCGCTTCGGAAAGATCGGGGCGACGAGCTCCAGGTGCCTCGGCAGCGGCACGTTCTCTTCGGGATCGATGCGGAAGACGAGCGGTCCCGTATAGCCCTCGGCCGCGAGCCAGTCCAGCGACGGCGGCAGAGGAGCCTCGGACCGGAGCTGGCTCTCGAAACTCGCGTAGTCGAGCACCACGACCCGGCCCTCGGGGTCGGCCGCGAGGCTCGAGCCGCCGAGCAGATGGTTGAGACCGACGACGATCGGTGTCAGGCGCTTGTCTCCCGTGAGCCGATAGATGCGGTTGCCGTTCTCCTCTCCGAGGAAGAGATCTCCCGACCTCGGATCGACGGCGAGGCTGCCCAAGGCGGTCTTGCGCGGTCCCTCCGCGAAGGGGATGACGACTCGCGGCGCGACGGACGCGTTCACGGGAAGCGCGCCCCTGGGATCGAGCCAGAAGATCTCCGCCGCGGCATCGCCGCGCCAGCCGTGGCTCAGGACGACCAGACGCCCCGACGCCGTGAGCGCGAGCTGGGCGGGCCTCGGAATGCTGGTGGCCACGACCTCGAACCGGAACCCGCTGGCGACTTGGCCCTCAGCCGAGGCTGACGTCAGCGCAAGCCCGCCCCCGAGGCCGAGCAGGAGGGCGAGCCAACTCAGCCTTGACATGCCGCGATGACGGATGCTAGGTTTCGCGGACAATCGAGAAACCTCGGTCTTCACACCTTCTTGCGAGGAGTGGACCAAAATGGTCACCAGAGTGTCTCTCGCCTTCGTCGTGGCGCTTCTCGTCGGCCTCTCGAGCCAGCCCGTCGACGCCCAGGACTCGAAGGACCCGAAAGGCGTCACGGTCAAGGCCCTCGTCACCTCGCTCGGAGGCTTCAGCGCCACCGTCAATGCCCCGATCTTTCTGACCGGCGCCACGGTGGACCTCGAGGCGGGTGGGCAGACCGGGCGCCAGCAGTTCAGGGTGCCGACCTACATCTACATCATCGAGGGGATCCTGACGACCTTTTACGAGTCGGGGCCCGTCGGCATCGCGGGCGCCCAGTACCACGCCGCCGGGCAGTCGTTCATGGACAACGGCGGCTGGTGGCACAACCACGCGAACCGCACCGACAAACCAGTCAAGTATTTGATGCTCCATATCGGCTATCCCGGCCGCCCGGCTCCGGTGCAGAAGCCCGAAGCGGAGTAACGGCTCTACTTCACCACGCCGCCGGTGATCCCCTGGATGAACCGGTCGAGGAAGAAGTTGTAGAGGATCGCCACCGGCAATCCGACGAGCAGCGCCGCCCCCATCAGCGAGCCCCAGAAGTAGACGTCACCGCGGATCAGCTCGGTCGGCACGCCCACCGGAACCGGCTTCTGGTCGCCGGGGGAGACGAACGCGAGCCCGTACAGGACGTCCTGCATCGAGAGCGTGAAGGCGAAGATCACCGACGTCAGCACCCCGGGCAGGCTCACCGGGAGCACGACGCGGATGAGCGCGCCGAACTGGCCGCAGCCGTCGACGCGCGCGGCCTCCTCCATCTCCATCGGCACCGTCTTGAAGAAGCCCATCATGAGCCAGGTGCAGAACGGCACCGTGAAGGTCGGGTAGGTGACCACGAGCGCCCACCAGCTGTCCTGGAGGCCGAGCGTCGCCACGACTCGCGAGAGCGGAAGGAACAGGATGATCCCCGGAACCAGATACGTCATGAAGATGGCGATCCCGATGTTCTCGGCGCCGGGGAGCCGGAGCCGCGCCAGCGCGTACCCCGCCGGCACCGCGGTCAGCAGCGTGATGAGCGCGACCCACGCCGAGATATTCATGGTGTTGACGATCCAGGCGCCGTAGTTCGTCTGGTGGAACAGGATGTTGAAGTTTTTCAGCGTCGGCGGCAGATTGAACCAGAACGGGATGTTGTCCATCCGGTAGAGGTCGGGCTCCTGCTTGAACGCGGTAATCGCCATCCAGTAGATCGGAAAGACCGCGATCAGGACGAAGGGCGTCAGCCCCGCGTAGATCAGCAGGTGACGCCGAACGTCCTTCTGACGCGCGGTGCGCGGCGCGGCCATGGCGCTACCATTCCCTCCGCTTCAGGTTCCTGAGCATCAGGAAGAGCGCGGGGACCAGCAGAGGAACCAGGAAGAGCGCGATCGCCGCGCCCCGGCCCAGGTTTCCGGCCTGGATACCGATCTGGTACGCGAGGACCGGCAGGATCTTGCTCGCGTTACCGGGGCCGCCCTGGGTCAGAAAGTACACGACGCTCAGGTCGGACAGTGTGAAGACCGTGTCGAACAGGAATCCGATCATCAGGATCGGAAAGATCATCGGCACCACCACGTGACGGAACCGCTGCATGAAGGTGCAGCCGTCCACCTTGGCGGCATCGATGACCTCGAGCGGCACCGCGGTGAAGCCCGCCAGGAGCACGATCGCGCTGAACGGGAACGTGCGCCACACGTTGACGGCGATGCAGGCAGCCAGCGCCAGATGGGGCTGGCCGAGCCAGATGGGCCAGGACTCCGACCCGTACGCCCCGATCAGCCCGACGCGGCTGAGCGCCCAGTTGATGACGCTGAACTGCGAGTCGTACATCCACTTCCAGGAGAGCACGCTGATACCGATGGGCAGCGTGAACGGGATGACCACGAGACCCCGGATGAGCTTCTTTCCGCGGAACTGCTGGAGCAGGAGGAAAGCCAGCGACGTGCCCAACAGGCTCTTGAAGATCGCCGCCACGACGAGGAACACGACGCTGTTCTGGAAGGCGATCCAGAAGGTGTCCATCTCCCAGGCGGCCCGGAAATTCTCGAGGCCGATGAACCGGGCTACAGGATCGCCGACGTTGGCGTCGCTCACGGCGAGCCAGAGGGAGAACAGGAACGGCGCCCCGACGAGGAGCAGCACGTAGAGCGCGGCGGGCGCCAGCAGCGTGTAGCCGAACACCTTCCGCTGAGCGCTGTGGGTCCGCCACCAGACGCGCGCCGCCGCCGGCGCCGGCACAGAAACGACGGCGGCCCGGGCCGTTGGCTCCGGGCCGCCGCGCAGGGAGGCCGTGGTCATGCCGTCTTGTGCTTGGCGAAGATCCTACGGTACTCCCCCATGCCCCACTTCACGACGTCTTCCACGTTCTGCCCGCGCGCGATCCGTGTGAACATGTCGGGCAGCACGAAGAGGTTGACGACCTCCTGGATGGGCGTGGTGAAGGGGCCAGGGTAACCGTAGAAGGCGACGATGTTCGGGAAGTCCTGGAGGATCTGCATCTTCGGATCGGCGCCGATGATCGGCATCGGCTTCTTGGCGAAGCCGGTGAGGTAGGGCATGTTGTAGCCGCGACTCTGGATCATGCCCTCTCGATCGCTGTCAGTGAAGTAGGTGAGGAACTCCTTGGCCGCCTGCTGGTTCTTCGAGAACTTCCAGATCATGTAGACGTTGGCGGCAGAGACGCTGACCCGCTTGCCGTTCGGCCCCGCGGGCTCGAGCGCGATCTGCGTGTTAGCGAAGACCGGCGGGTTCGTGTCCTCGGTGGTGCGGTAGGCCGAGATCGCGTCGTGAATCCAGCAGCCCACGCCCGAGGCCAGGAACCGATTGTCGGAGGCGTCGTCCCAGGAAAAGACCTCGGCAGTCATGCCCTCGTCGAAGAGCGCCTTGGCGAACCGCAGGGCCTCGCGCGTCTCCTTGGAGTCGATCAGGATGTGCTCGCCCGACGGATCGGCCTCGGCGCCGCCGAAGCTGAACAGCAGCGAACGCCAGTTCAGGTTGGCGTCGGCGCACTGCGAGAACTGGATACCCGTCGGATGGCCCTTGGGCTTGAGCGTCCGCGCCGCGACTCGAGCCAGCTCCCAGGTGTCGGGCGGCTTGAGGCCCGCCTGGTCGAACAGGTCCTTGCGCCAGAGCATCGGGAGGAGGATGTAGAACATCGGCATCCCGTACTCCCGCCCCTCGACCGAGACCAGAGGCCTCGCGGCCGGGATCCAGCCGCCGTGCTTCTTGCCGGCCTGTTCGTAGATATCTGAGATGTCCACCAGGCTCTTGTAGTAGAGCCGCGTGAGGATCGACGAGCCGTTATGGATGATGTCGTGGCCGGCCCCGGCGGCGAACTCCGCGGCCATCCGCGCGGGCAGCTCGAGATGGGGGATGTGATCGACGCGAACCTTGACCCCGTTCTTCTCGCCCCACTCCTTCACGAACACGTTGTCGAACCAGGCGTCGTAGGCGGGGATGAAGTGGCTCCACTGGAGGATCCGTAGCGTCGTCCCCTTGATCTGTGCCGGCGCCTGGCGGGCCTCGAGCATCGTCAGGAGGGAGCCTCCTGCAACGCCCGCACCGGCGACGGTGAGGAATTTCCGGCGGTTGAGGGTTGAGGTCTTGACTGGTTGCGGGTCACTCATCGTGAGCCTCCTTGACTATCCGGAAACCGATCTGGTCCACGGGGCAACAACCCCTGAAGAATTAACTTCTTTATGCTTCCGGGGCACCTCTTGTCAAGTGGCATCTGAGGTAAACGCGCGCCCCCGCCGTGGGTGCTATCCTCGGCGCCATGCGCCGGCCGCTCCTGGCGCTCGTCCTCGCGATCGCGGCTATCGGCGTCTTGGCGGCGGGCCTCGCAGCGCTGCTCGACACCCCGCGCCCGCCGCGCGGCGCCTCGCGGGGCGAGCGCCTCTTCTACGAGCTCTGCGCCACGTGTCACGGCACCGACGGTCGCGGCACCTGGCGCGCCACGCTCTTCCTGGTCCGTCCCGGCAACCTCGCCGACGGCGCCCGCCTCGGTCAGCGCTCCGACCAGTACCTCTTCGACATCATCAAGAACGGCGGCGCGCCCATCGGGCGGCCGGGCATGCCGGCCTTCGGCGCCGCCCTCTCGGAGGACGAGATCCGCGAGCTCGTCGCCTACGTGCGCGAGCTCAGTCGTGCGCGCTGATTCAGGGGAGGCGCTCGATGCGGAGCAGGACGACCTGATCGTCCTGCTGACGGACGGCCAGCTTGACGCGGTCGCCGGGCTTCGGGCTCACGGCATCCAGCAGCGCCGGCTCGGCCGCGATCGCCATCAGTTCCATGGCGCCCATCCCGAGCCCCTGGACGGCGTCGTGGCTGACGAGAACGAGATTCGGCGCGGGGCGCGTGACGATCGTGCCCCGTACCTCGTAAGCGGCGGGCCGGAGGATGGTGCCCCAGATGCCGGCGGCGAACGCCGCCAGCAGCGCGACGAACAGCAGCGCGACAGGAACGCGTCGATTAATCGGTGAGCGTCGCCAGCCCGAGGAGAGGGGACTACCCAGCTCTCGGTCGGTCGAGCGCGGCGCTGAGGCGATCGTTCGCGGCGGGCTAGCGCTTGAACGCGCCGATCTGCGCCAGCAGCGTCGCCATGTCGAAGTAGTGGGTCAAGCTCTTGACCTTCCCACCCTCGATCTTGAAGACCTGGCACGCGGGCACCTCGATGCGCTTGTTCGACGCCGGGATCGTGCCCGTCGGCGTCTGGAGCGGGCCCGTGTGGACGCCCTTCCACACGACCTCGAGAACGGCGGTGTCGCCGCTCGCGTGCTCGGCGACGAACGTCGCCTTCGAGTCCGGGATGGCCTTGCCCCAGCCCTGCCAGGCCTCGATGATCTGCTTGACGCCCTGGAGGCGCCGCCCCGTCCCCTTTTCGTCGTAGACGCTGTTCTCGGCGAACGCGGCTTTCACCTTGTCCCAGTTCTTGTCGTTGTAGGCGACCGTGGCGGCCTTGGCGGTTTCGATGATGTTCGGCATGTTCCCTCCTTGTAGCGTTCCGGGCTTAATCCCGTTCGGAGCGTTCCGCGGTGCCGAGGAGAAAGTCAGTCCCTCTGAGGTCGCCGGGCGTCAGGACCCACTTGCCTCCGCACCCTTCCTTGCCGAACGCCGCCGCACCCTTGTAAGCGGCGCCCAGGGTGAGGATCAGCAGCCCCCCGCCGACGACGACACCGAGGCCGCACAGCACCGCCTTTCCGGGGATGTGGACGACGTTCGCGACGCCGGCGCCCGCGGTGTACAACGCCGCCTCGCTCAAGCCGCCTATCATCTTCACCACCCCTCGCGAGGGCTCCGGCGGCTGCGCCGGTTCGGCGGGTTGCTGCGCGCGGGCAAACGTCGCGAGCGGTCCTCCGACGATCAGCGACACCACGACCGCGAGCGTGAGCGATCGAGCCGCGAGCTTCATCGCGTAACCTCCTGGTCCCTGGTAAGGCGCCCCATCGGGAGGAATCCAGCATATCTCAAACGGCCCCCGGCGGGAAAATTCGCACAAGGCTATAATTGGCCACTACTTCTGTCGGGAGGCCATGACCCATGAAGCTCGTCCGCTTTTCCGTCAACGGCCAATTCCCCCGCCTCGGCGCGCTCCAGGGCGATCGCATCGCCGATCTCCACGCGAGCCTCGCCCACACCCTCGCCCGGCGCGGCGTCGTGCGGGCCCAAGAGATCGCCGCGACTCTGGTGCCGCAGAGCACGCGCGGCTTTCTCGAGGGCGGCGCCGCTTCGCACGAGGCCGTCGCCTCCATCACCGAGTGGGTCACCGTGCCGGCCTCGAGCGCCCGGCTCCACGCGCCCATCGCCGATCCGGGGAAGTTCATCTGCATCGGCCTCAACTACCGGGACCACGCCGAGGAGACAGGCAATCCGATCCCCAAGGAGCCGCCGATCTTCGCCAAGTGGTCGAACGCGATCCTGGACCCCGGCGAGCCCATCCTCCGGCCGCGCGGCTCGCAGCAGCTGGACTGGGAGGTCGAGCTGGGCGTCGTGATCGGCCGCACGGCGCGTTTCGTCGCCAAGGAGCAGGCGCTCGACTACGTCTGGGGCTACACGATCATCAACGACGCGAGCGCGCGCGACTTCCAGTTCATCACGAGCCAGTGGATGGCCGGGAAGATCTTCGAGACCGCGGCGCCCGTCGGGCCGTACCTCGCCGACCGCAAGGAGATCACCGACCCGCATACCCTCGATCTCCGGACCTGGGTGAACGGCAAGCAGATGCAGAGCGGCAGCACCAGGACGTTCATCTTCGACGTCCGCTACCTCGTGAGCTATCTCTCCGGGCTCATGACGCTGGCGCCCGGCGATTTCATCGCCACCGGCACGCCGCCCGGCGTCGGGTTCGCCAAGAAGCCGCCCGTGTTCCTCCAGCCTGGCGACGTCGTCACGATGGAGATCACCGGGCTCGGGCGGCTCGAGAACCCCGTGAAGGAGGCGTGAGCGCCGGCGCATGCTGGAGCTGATCGCGCCGCTCGTCGTCCAGAACACCACGAAGATTGTCGCGCTCTCGCTCGACGGCCTGGGCGGCCTGCCGCGCCCCGAGACCGGCCGCTCCGAGCTCGAGACCGCGCGCCTGCCCAACCTGTCGGCGCTCGCCGCCGAGTCGGCGTGCGGCCTCATCCGCCACGTGGCGCCGGGGATCACGCCCGGCAGCGGTCCCGGCCACCTCGGGCTCTTCGGCTACGACCCGCTCCGCTACCAGGTCGGGCGCGGCGTCCTCGAGGCGCTCGGGATCGAGTTCGATCTCCGCCCGGGCGACGTGGCCGCGCGCGGCAACTTCTGCACCGTGGATGCCAGCGGCCGCATCACCGACCGGCGCGCCGGGCGCATTCCCACCGAGGTCTCTGTGCGCCTGACGGAGAGGCTGCGCGGGATCCGGCTGCCGGGCGTCGAGCTGTTCGTCGAGCCCGTGAAAGAGCACCGCTTCGTCCTGGTCCTGCGCGCCAGGGGCCGGCGGGGCGTCCTCTCGGGCCGGCTCTCCGAGACCGACCCGCAGGCGCTCGGCAAAGCTCCGCTCCCCGTCAAGGCACTCGAGCCGAAGGCGACGGCGACGGCGCGGTGGGTGAATGCCTTCGTCGCCCACGCCCGCCGCCGGCTCGCCAACACGGTGCCCGCCAACATGGTCCTGCTGCGCGGCTTCGACCGGCTCCCGAAGCTCCCGCGCTTCCCCGAGGTCTTCGGTCTCCGAGCCGCGGCGATCGCCGCCTACCCGATGTACCGCGGTCTCGCCAAGCTCGTGGGCATGGAGGTGCTCAAGACGGGCGGCACCTTCGGCGAGGAGCTCGCGACGCTCCGCGAGCACTGGGACGCGTACGACTTCTTCTTCCTGCACTACAAGGACACGGACAAGGCGGGCGAGGACGGCAACTTCGACGCGAAGGTCGCGGCCCTCGAGCGTCTCGACGCTTCCGTCCCCGACATTCGCGCACTCAAGCCGGACGTCCTCGTGATCACGGGCGACCATGCAACGCCGTCGGTGCTCGCCGCGCACGGCTGGCAGCCGGTGCCCGTGCTCCTCTGGAGCCGCTACTGCGGCGCTGATCCGGTGACCGCCTTCACCGAGCGGGCGTGCGCGGCCGGCAGCCTCGGCATCCTCCCGTCCCACCACCTGATGCCGCTCGTGATGGCCAACGCGCTCCGGCTGACCAAATTCGGCGCGTAGCTCGAACCCGTCGGGAGCGCGACAGCCTCGGCGCCAAGGACGTTCCGGCGCGGGCGCTCTACGGCCTCTTCACCCAGCGCGCCCGCGAGACCTTCCAGCTCTCCGGGCGCGCGCCCCATCCCGCCTTGATCCGCGCCTACGCGCGCGTCAAGCAGGCGGCGGCGCTGGCGAACGCGCGGCTCGGCCTCTTGCCGCGTGCGTGGGCGCGCGCCATCGTCTGGGCGGCCAACCGCGTTGCCGAGGGCACGGTCCCGGACGCAGCGGTGCTCGACGCCTTCCAGGCGGGCGCGGGCACGCCCATTCACATGAACGTGAACGAGGTCATCGCGAACCTCGCCAACGAGCGCCTCGGCGGCCGCCGCGGCCGCTGGGTACCGATCCACCCCAACAACCACGTCAACCTCGCACAGTCGTCGAACGACGTCACGCCCACCGCGATCCGCCTCATGGCCCTCGAGCTGCTCCCGGCGCTGCACGGCGAGCTCAGAGAGCTCGAGCGCGCGCTCGCCCGGCTCGCCCGCCGTGAGCGGGCGGTCGTGAAGGTGGGGCGCACGCACCTGCAAGACGCGGTTCCGATCACCTACGGTCAGGTCTTCGCGGGCTGGGCCGAGGCGATCCGCGCCGCAGACGGAGCCCTGCGGACGACCGAGGCAGAGCTCCGCGTCGTCGGCCTGGGCGGCACGGCGGTGGGCACCGGGCTCACGGCGCACCCGCGCTTCCGAGTCCTCGTCATCCGCGAGCTCTCCCGGATCACGGGCCTGCGCCTGCGGCCGGCGCCAAGCACGGTGACGGCGACGTGGAGCTTGCGGCCGCTCGTGGCGTGCTCGGGCGCGCTGCGCGGGCTCGCCGTGGACCTCGGCAAGATCTGCTTCGACCTGAGGCTCCTCGCTTCCGGGCCCGCGGCGGGCCTCGGCGAGCTGATTCTCCCGGAGGTCGAGCCGGGCTCGTCGATCATGCCCGGCAAGGTCAACCCCTCCGTGGCCGAGGCGGTCCAGATGGTGTGCTTCCAGGTGTCGGGCAACGACCACGCGATCGCGCTGGCCGCCGGGGCGGGCGAGCTGGAGCTGAACGTGATGACGCCGCTCGTCGCGACGAATCTCGCCGAGAGCCTCGAGCTCCTGACCCGGGCGACGCGGTTGCTGCGGACGCGGTGCATCGCCGGGCTCCGGGTGGACCGCGCCCGGGTGCGCGACCTGCTCGCGCGGAGCCACGCCGAGGCCACCGCGCTCTCGCCCTACCTCGGCTACGACATGACCGCGGAGGTCGTCAAGCAGGCGCAGGCGCGGTCCACGACGATCCCCGACGTCGTCCTCGCGCACGGATTGATGGCGCCCGCGGCGCTCGCCCGGCTCCTCACCCCGCGGGCGCTCACCGGGCCGCGCGCGACCGACCGGGCCCTTCGCCGGCGGGTCCAGGCGAGCCCTGCCTACCAGGCATTCCGGGCGACGTTCCTCCGATAAATCCGCTTGTGCCGCGACGCGGGCGGCGCATACTTCTGAGACAGCCATGCGTCAACGGACGTTGCGGCGTGCCTCGGCACGGGCCCGGGTGGACCGGCTTCGCAGCCACTTCGCGTCCGCCGACCGGGTGCTCATCATGATGCAGGACGACCCGGACCCCGACGCGATCGCCTCGGCGCTCGCGCTCAGGACGCTCCTCGGGCGGACCAAGGCGGCCGCGCCCATCGCCACGTTCGGCACGATCACGCGTCCCGAGAACCGGGCGATGACCCGCATCCTCGACATCGACGTCGAGGAGATCAAAGGACACGCGATCGACGAGTACGATATGGTCGCGATGGTGGACGCCCAGCCGAGCTTCTTCGAGGAGCCGTTCGGCGAGGTCGACCTCGTCATCGACCACCATCCCGAGGAGACGCCCGCGCGGGCGCGGCTCCGGGACATCCGACCCTCGTGGGGCGCGACCTCGACGATCATGACCGAGTACCTGCGCGCCGCGGACGTGAAGATCACGCAGCGCCTGGCGACGGCGCTCCTCTACGGCATCATGACCGACACGCTCCACCTCGAGCGCGGCGCCATCAAGGCCGACCTCGAGGCGTTCGCGTACCTGCACCAGCTGGCGAACCACGCGGCGCTTCGGCGCATCGAGCGGCCCGAGCTCCCCAACGAGGCCCTCGACGTGCTCGCCCTCGGCATCGCGCACCGCCAGCTCACGCACGGGGTCGTCTTCTCGCACCTCGGCCCCGTCGCGTACCCCGAGCTCGTCGCCCAGTTCGCCGACTTCTTCCTCCAGATCGAGGGCGCCGAGTGGTCCGTCGTGTCCGGCACCGTGAACGGCGAGCTCCACATCAGCGTGCGCAACGTGGGCTACGTGCGCGCCGCGGGTGACGTGGTGCGCCGCGCGTTCGGCGACGTCGGCCGCGCCGGGGGCCACCGCGCGATGGCGAAGGCCGTGATCCGCCTGCGCGACTGGCAGGCCCGGGTCGGCGAGCCCGCGGGGGACGCGCTCCGGCAGGCGATCGTGACGCGCTTCCTCCAGGCGCTCCGGAGCTGAGATGGAAGAGACGGCGCGAGTCATCGAGGCGATCTGGGAATTGCTCGACGCGGGCCGGGACGAGCGCCTCGCCGACCTCCTGGCCGAGGCGCATCCAGCCGACGTCGCGCGCGCCATCCGCGAGCTCCCGGTCAAGGATCAGGTGCGCGTGTTCCGGCTGCTCACGCCGCAGCACGCCGGCGCCGTCCTCGGCGAGCTGGACGATCCGACCCTGCGCGAGCTGGTCCGCTCGCTCGACGAGGCCGAGGTCTCGCGCGCCCTCGACCGCATGCCGAGCGACGAGGTCGTGAACGTCGTCGAGGAGCTTCCGAAGGAGCAGGCCGAGGAAATCCTCGACCTCATGGAGGAGCAGAAGGCCGAGGAGGTCCAGGAGCTCCTCGAGTATCCCGAGGGCACCGCCGGGCGCCTCATGTCGCCCGACTTCGTCGCCGTGCTCGAGACGGTGACGGTGGCCAGGGCGATCGAGCACATCCGCAAGGCGAAGACGGGCGACGGCGCGTTCTACGTCTACGTCGTGGACGACCACGACCACCTGGTCGGCTTCGTCCCGCTCCACCGCCTCATCACCGCCGACCCCGCCACGACGATCAGCGCGATCCGCACCGAGGACGTGGAGAGCGTGACGGTCGACACCGACCAGGAAGAGGTGGCGCGCCTCGTCCAGCGCTACAACCTGATCCAGGTTCCCGTGGTGGACGCGAACCGCCGGCTCCTCGGCGTGATCGGCGTCGAAGACGTGCTGGACGTCATCCGCGAAGAGGCAACCGAGGACATCCAGCGCCTCGGCGGGGTCGGCGGCGACGAGAACGTGCTCGATCCGCCGCAGTCCGTGTTCACCAAGCGCCTCGTCTGGCGGCTCATCAACCTGGGCACGGCCGTCCTGGCCGCGTCGGTCATCGGGCTCTTCGAGCAGTCGATCCAATCGCTGGCGACGCTCGCGGTGTTCATGCCGATCGTCGCGTCGATGGGCGGGATCGGCACCACTCAGACCGCGACGATCGTCGTGCGGGGCATCGCGCTCGGCGACATGACCGGTAGCGTCCTCCGCCGCGTCCTGTGGAAGGAGCTCTGGCTCGGCCTCACGACCGGCGCCGCCAACGGCCTCGTCATCGCGGCGATCGCCTACGTCTGGAAGGGGCAGATCCTCCTCGCGCTGATCCTGGCCATGGCGCTCGTCTTCAACATGCTGGTCGCCGCCGTCGTCGGTACGCTCATCCCGGTGGCGCTCAAGGCGTTCAGGATCGACCCGGCGATCGCGTCCAGCGTGATCATCACGACCTTCACGGATGTGTGCGGATTCTTTTCGTTCCTGGGCCTGGCCACCGTCCTGATCCGGTTCCTGCTCTGACTTGACAAGGTTCTTGGCAACCCCTCCGGCCAGCGGTTAGAATTGGACCAGCAGTTCGATCCGCCGTTGGCCGGCCTCGAATCCGAAGGTCTTGGAGGGTTCTGAGTGGACGCGGCGTTGGAGAAGAGGCAGGTCGAGCGCGCATACGAGCTGTACGCCCCCGTCTACGACTTCATCTTCGACTGGATCTTCGCCCCGGGCCGCGCCGCCGCCGTCAGGCAGCTCGACCTCCAGCGCGGCGACTCGGTGCTCGAGGTGGGGATCGGCACCGGCCTGAACCTGCCGTTCTATCCGCCCACCTGCCGTCTGACCGGCGTCGACCTCTCCGCGGAGATGCTCGACAAGGCCGTCGAGCGCGTGCAGACGCTGGCGATGCCCAACGTGACGCTCAAGGTCATGGACGCGACGTCCATGGACTTCGCGGACGATGAGTTCGACAAGGCCGTGGCGACGTACACGATCTCCGCGGTCCCCGATCCCGTCGCGGTGCTCCGGGAGATGCGCCGCGTGGTCAAGCCGGACGGCGTCATCGTCATCCTCAGTCACTTTCGCAGCGTGCGCCGGGTCATGGGGCGGCTCGAGGACCTGGTCGCGCCCCTCTGCACGCGGCTCGGCTGGAAGTCGAACCTCGCGCTGACGCCGCTCCTGGCCGAGGTCAGCCTCGAGCCCGAGCTCGTCGCCAAGGTCAACATGTTCAACGGGTGGCGCCTCGTGAAGTGCGTCAACCGGACCTAGCCCGGCTCGCCGGCCTCCTCCTCGCACTCGTCCTTCTCGTTCCCGTCGCGCGCGCCGGTCGCTCCATGCTCTGGGCCGGGGCGTTCCTCGTCGAGTTCCTGAGCCAGGGCCGCTACGCACCGCTCTCGGCGCTGACGTCCACGCCGACGCGCGAGCCGCTCGCGGTTCCCGGCGCCAGCGTGGACCGCTACGCCTCCGCCGGGTACTCCGGCGGAGCGCCGCTCGTCCTCGTCCACGGCCTGGCGCCCGAGGGCAAGGACGATCCCCGCGTGCGCGAGGCGGCGGCGCTCCTGGCGCGCTCCGGCTTCGACGTCGCCGTACCCGCGATCCCCGGGCTGACGCGCGGGCGCTTGCGGTCCGACGACGTGGCCCCCGTGGTGGCGACCCTCGCCGCGCGCCCGGCGCCGACCGTCGTCCTCGGCGTGAGCGTCGGCGCCGGGCCCGCGCTGCTCGCGGCGGCCGATCCCCGTGTCCGCGATCGCGTGCGCGCCGTCGTGAGTCTCGGCGGCTACGCGTCGGCGCGTGAGGTGCTGCGCTTCTGGCTGACGGGTGTCTATGAGTATGGCGACGTGAAAGGCCGCGTTGCCCACGATCCGGAGCTCGTGAACGCGTTCGTCAGAGCCAACGCCGACCTGCTCGAGCCCGCGGCCCGCGCGGAGCTCATGGCCGCGGACCCCGAGCGCGCGGCGCGGTTCCTGGCCCGGCTCTCGCCCGACCTCGAGCGCTACCTCGACGAGCTTTCGCCGGTGCGCGTGGCGCGCGACCTCACGGCGCGACTGATCCTGATCCACGGCCGGGACGACCGGGCGGTGCCTTACACGGAGAGCCTCAGGCTCGCGGCGGCGCGGCGGCAGCGCACCACGCTCGTCCTCGTCGGCGTCGTGGAGCACGTGGAGGGTGCCCCGCGGTGGCAGGACGCGCGCGACTTCCTCGCGCTCTGGCGCGTCATGTACACCCTGATCAACGCGTAAGGACCAGCCCGCCCGCCGGGCGCTGCAACGAGCCTTCGCTCGTGCCACTTCCGTGAGTAACCCTAGAGGCTCAGGCTCTTCCCACCGCCGCTCGCGGGGCGCTGGATGCCCCAGGCGCTGAGCTTGGCGAACACGGTGTTGCGGTGCACGCCCAGCAGGCGCGCGGCGCGGCTCATGTTCCACCCGACGCGCTCGAGCACGCGCAGGATGTACTGGCGCTCGAACTGCTCCATCGCCTCCCGGAGCGGCGGGCCGGTGTCCTCGGCGAGGCGCGGGCCCGTCTCGGGCAGCGCCACGTCGAGCGGGACGTCCTGGAGCTGGATGACGGGGCTCTGCGCGAGGACGACCGCGCGGTGCATGACGTTCTCCAGCTCGCGCACGTTGCCGGGCCAGTCGTAGCGCGTCAGCACCTGGAGCGCGCCCGCCGACACGCCGCGGACGTCGCGATGGCATTCGCGGGCCGTCTTCCGCACGAAGTGCTCGACGAGGAGCGGGATGTCCTCGCGCCGCTCGCGCAGCGGCGGCACGTGGATCGGCACGACGTTCAGGCGGTAGTAGAGGTCCTCGCGGAACTCGCGCGCCCGCACCGCGCTCTTGAGGTTGACGTTGGTCGCTGCAACCACGCGCACGTCGATCGGGACGGGCCGGAGCCCGCCGAGGCGCTCGATCTCGCGCTCCTGGAGCGCCCGGAGAAGCTTCGTCTGGAGGTCCAGGCGCAGCGAGCCGATCTCGTCGAGGAAGACCGTGCCGCTGTGGGCCAGCTCGAACTTGCCGAGCTTCCGGGCGTGGGCGCCCGTGAACGCGCCCTTCTCGTGGCCGAAGAGCTCGGACTCGATCAGCGTGTCGGGGATCGCGGCGACGTTCACCGCGACGAAGGGCTGGCCGCGGCGCTCGCTCCGGTTGTGGATCGCGCGCGCGACCAGTTCCTTGCCTGTACCGCTCTCGCCCATGATCAGCACGGTCGTCGGCGTGTCGGCGATCTGCGTGATGAGCTGGTAGATCTTCACCATCTCCGGGTGGCGCCCCACCAGGCCATCGAAGCCCGGACCCGACCCGGGCTCCGGCGTGTTGCCCGCCAGCGCCGAGCGCAGACACAGCACCTCGCGCTCGAGCGCGCGCTTCTCGAGGGCGCGCTGGGCGAGGAGCAGGATGTCGTCGACGTCGAAGGGTTTGGTGACGTAGTCGTAGGCGCCGCGCTTGAGCGCCTCCACCGCGGTGCGTACCTCGCGCACGGCCGTCACCAGCACGACGACGGTGGTCGGATCCAGGGCCTTCACGCGGGGCAGAATGTCGATCCCCGGCTCCCCGGGCATCCGCTGGTCGAGCATGACGAGGTCGATCTCGTGCGTGCGGAGCACGTCGAGCGCCTCCGCGCCGTTCTCGGCCTCGAGGACGTCACAGGTCTCCTCGAGGATCACCCGCACCGACGCGCGGACGCCCTCCTCGTCGTCCACGACGAGGACCGTGCCTCGGCGCGCGAGCGGGGGCTTCTCGGCGATCACGGCTCCCGCGACCGTTCCATCACGAGGTACTCGGCGCGCCCGCCGCTCGCGGGCCGGTGGATGAGGACGAGGACGCGGTCGCCGGGCTTGAGCTGGGCGAGCGTGCGGTACAGCGCGGGGGGATCGGCGACGGGCTTCTTGCCGAGCTCGACGATGACGTCGCCCCGCCGGAGACCGGCACGGTCGCCTGGGCTGCCGGCCACGACGTCGGTGACGAGGAGACCGCCCGAGATCCCGAGGTTCAGCTGGAGCGCGGCCTCGCCGGTGAGCGGCTCGACACTGAGCCCCCAGCTCTCGTCGTCCGGCGCGCCCGCCAGCACAGGCTCGTCGCCGGGCATCTCGCTGACCGTCACGGCGAGCGTCACGGGCTTCCGATCGCGGATCACTTTGAGCTTCACCGGTTGCCCTGGCGCCACGGCGGCGACGCGGCGCTGGAGCTCGGGGACCTCCTTGATGGGCGCGCCGTTGAGCTCGACGATGACGTCCCCCTGGCGCACGCCGGCGGCCTCGGCCGGGCCGCCTTTGATCACCTCGGCGACGAGGACGCCCTCGCGCTCGCGCACGCCGAAAGTCCCCGCGAGCTCATCGGTCACGTCCTGGATCGCGATGCCGAGCCACCCGCGGACCACCCGGCCGGAGGCGATCAGCTGGCGCATGACCTCTCGGGCCTGGTTGATCGGGATCGAGAACCCGATCCCCTGGCCCGCCGCGACGATCGCGGTGTTGATGCCAATCACCTTGCCGTCCAGGTTCAGGAGCGGCCCGCCGGAGTTTCCTGGATTGATCGACGCGTCGGTCTGGATGAAGTTCTCGTACGTCGCCACGCCGACGCGGTTGCGCGCCGTCGCCGAGACGATCCCGACGGTCACCGTGCGATCGAGGCCGAAGGGGTTGCCGATCGCGATCGCCCACTGGCCGACGCGGAGCTGGTCGGAGTCGCCGAGCTCCGCGACCGGCAGCAGCGCCGGCGCATCCACCTTGAGCACGGCGAGGTCGGTCTTCGGATCGCGACCCACGAGCTTCGCGGTGAACTTCCGCCCGTCCGAGAGGCGCACGGTGATGTCCTGAGCGTTCTCGATGACGTGGTTGTTCGTCAAGACGTATCCTTTGGCATCCACGATCACGCCCGAGCCGCTCGCGCGCGTGTCCTCGCGCGGACGCCGGCGGAAGAAGCGCTCGTAGAACTCCTCGCCGAAGAATTCCCGGAACCGCTCCGGCGCCTCCTCGGCCGGCTGCTTGCGGGGCACGGTGCTCACGTTCACGACCGCCGGCGTGACGCGGTCGGCCACGGTGGTGAACGCCTCCTCCATGGCGTGCAGCAGGGCGCGCGGGTCGATCGTCGGGGGCGTCCGCGGCTGGGCGTGGGCCGGCAGCACGGACAGGAGGACCAGGAGGAGGACCAGTCGGGTCTTCATCAACGGCCGAGGCTCATGATTCTACCGGGCGGCGCGCGGCTCCGCCAGCGGAGACGAGCGCCAGCTCGAGGACGCGCCGCGTGCGCGCGGTGACCGGCGCCGCCGCGCCTCGCCGGAGCCCGCCGACCCACACGATCTCGCCCGCCGCCTCGATCATCGGCACTCGGCCGCGCTCCCAGCGGGGCACCTTGGCGTCGATCAGGAAGGTCTTCAGCTTCCGCTCGGCGCTGCCGAAGGGTGTGAAGCGGTCGCCCTGCCGCCGCGGACGCACGACCAGCTCACCGGGCAGCAGGTCGGCGTCGAACACGACGCGGCCGGGATCGTCGGGGATCGCGTACGCCTCGGCGTCGTGGAGCGCCGTCTCGAGCACGAGGCCGATCTCCGGCAGCGGGAGCCGGCCGGGCACCGGTACACCGCGCTGGGTGAGCGGTGGCAGCGTACCGAGCGCCAGGCGCAGTCGTGGACCGCTCACCTCCAGCGTGACCGCGCCAATTCTGAATCGCTTCCGCGGCGGCGGCGTGGCGAGGATGCGGCGCAGTCCGCGATGCGCCCACGCCCGGAGCGGGGTACCACTCCCGAGCCGCGCCGCGGCCTGGCGCAGCACCTCGGCGGCCACGTCGCGCGGTAGCGCGCGCAGCGCTTTGAGCGGGAGAATCACCGCGCGGTCGCCGATCTCGGCGAGCCGCTCGAGCTCGGACGCCGCGATGCGATCGAGCGCCCCGACCGTGGCGCGCGCCGCCGCCGCGACTCTGACGAGCCCGTCGGCGATTTCCGGGCTGACCGACTCGGTCAGCCACGGCAGCAGCTCGTGGCGGATCCGGTTTCTCAGGAACTTCGGGTCCTGGTTGGACGGATCTTCGACCCACTCGAGTCCGGCCTGGCGCAGCTCGGCAATCAGGTCGACGCGCCGGCACTCGATCAGCGGGCGAATGATCCGGTCGCGAACCGGCGGGATCCCGGCGAGGCCCCGAAGACCGGCGCCCTGGAGAACGCGCATGAGGGCTGTTTCCGCCTGGTCGTCCGCAGTGTGGCCAAGGGCGATGCGCGCCGCCCCGACGCGGTCGGCGCACGCGGCGAGCGCCGCGTAGCGCGCGGCGCGCGCCGCGGCCTCGAGCGAGCCGCGCCGCTCGACGGTCACCGTCGCGACGTCCACGGGGATGCCGAGCCGCTCACCGAGCCTCCGCACGAACTCGGCGTCCCGCGCGGAGTCGGCGCGCAGCCCGTGGTCGACGTGGAGTGTGTGGAGGCGGAGACCCCACGCGGGGGCGAGCGTGGCGAGCACGTGGAGGAGGGCGACGGAGTCGGCGCCGCCCGACACGGCGACCAAAACACTTTCGCCGCCCGCGAGCATCGCGTGGCGGCGAATCGTGCGCTCCACCCGCTCGAGCAGGGTCACGACGCTACCCGCCCTGGAGTCCCACCCAGACCTCGCCGTCCTCGAAGTGCTCCTTCTTCCAGACGGGCACCGTGCGCTTGAGCGTGTCGATCGCGTGCTTGCACGCCTCGAACGCCTCGTGACGATGCGCCGCCGACACGGCGATGAGGACGCTCGACTCGCCGATCTCGAGCCGGCCGACGCGGTGGAGCATGGCCACTCGCTTCACCCCGGGCCAGCGCCCGCGGATGCCCTCGCCGATCTCGCGCATCTTCGCCTCGGCCATCGGGGCGTGCGCCTCGTACTCGAGGAACTTCACGGGCCGCCCCCCCGTCTCGTGCCGCACGACGCCGGAGAAGATGACGATGCCACCGGCGCCGGGCTCCTCGACCGTGGCCGCGATCGCGTCGGGCGAGAGCGGCGCCGTGACGACCCGGTACGTGTCGCCGCCGGCGCCGCCGCTCACCGGCGGGAAGAGGCAGAGCTCGTCGTCGGGGCGGAGCCGGTGCTCGGCGGCGACGTACTCGTTGCCGACCGCGAACAACGTGAACGGACGGTATCGCGCGAGCTCGGGATGGCGTTCGGCCACGGCCGACCACGCCGACTCGACCGTCCCGCCCTCGGGTAGATCGAGCTCGATCCGGTCCCGCCCTGTGGCTTCACGGTACCGGGCGAACAGGCGGACCCGGACGCGCACGGTGGGCGCTGCGTCTAGAACCGGTGAGACTGGCCGCAGCCGCAGCTCGACTTCACGTTCGGATTCTTGATCGCGAAGCCGGCGCCGAGCATGCTGTTGTCGACGTAGTCGATCTCGCTGCCGGTGAGATACGGCGCGCTGTGCCTGTCGATGTAGACCTTGATGCCGTGCGCCTCGACGACGTCGTCGTCGGGCTGCTGGTGGTCCTCCCAGCCGAGCTCGTAGGACATGCCGGAGCACCCACCGCCGACGATGCGGACCCGGAGCCCCCACTCGGGCTTGCCCTCCTCGAGGCGCAGCTCCGAGATCTTCTTCGCGGCGGTTTCAGTCATCGTGACCATTCGATCCTCCAGAACTGGCGAGCGTTCCGGTAATTCCTAGGAACTTATCGTATCACAGGATGCCACCGGCGGGCAGCAGGGTGAGCTCCTCGAGCGCGGCGCTGGGCGGAAGCGTCACCATGAAAACAGCGGCGCGCGCCACGTCCTCGGGTCGCAGCATCCGGCTCCGATCCGGTCCCTGTTGGATCGCGTCCCAGAGGGGCGTGTCCACGGCGCCGGGCACGAGCACGCCGACGCGCACGCCCTCGGCGCGGACCTCCTCGCGGAGCACCCGGCTCCAGGCGACCACACCCGCCTTGGTCGCCGCGTAGGCGGCGGCGCCAGGGATGAAGCGCTGAGCGGCCACGGAGGCGATGTTCAGGATCGTGCCGCGGCGCTGCTGGATCATCATCGGCAGCACGGCGCAGCAGCACACCATGACGGCGCGGAGGTTGACGGCGAGCATCGCGTCCCAGTCGGCGGGCTTCGTCCCGGCCACCGGGCCGAACGACGCCGTGCCTGCGGCCGTCACCAGCACGTCCAGGCGTCCGAACTCGGCGATCGTCTGCTCGACGAGTGCCTCCACCGCGGCGTCCTGCGTGACGTCGGTCGGGACCGCGAGCGCCCGGCCGCCGCGCGCACGGATCTCCGCCGCGACCTCGGCGAGCTGCTGCCGCGTCCGCGCTGCGAGCACGACACCCGCGCCTTCCGTGGCGAGCGCGAAGGCGATCGCCCGGCCGATCCCCCGCCCCGCGCCCGTGACGAGCGCGACCTGCCCCTCGAGCGCGCGCCCCGCGTCCGTCAAATCTGGAGCCCCCGGCCCGACTTGATCAGCTCCATGAACTCGGCGCGCGTCTCGGGGCGGTCGCGGAAGGCGCCGAGCATCGCCGACGTCACCGCCTTGGAGTTCTGCTTCTCCACGCCGCGCATGAGCATGCAGAGGTGGATCGCTTCCATGACCACGGCGACGCCCCGCGGTTGGAGCGCTTCGTTCAGCGTATTCGCGATCTGGGTCGTGAGTCGCTCCTGCACCTGCAGCCGCCGGCTGTACATCTCGACGAGCCGCGGGATCTTCGAGAGGCCGACGATCTTCTTGCGAGGCATGTACGCGATGTGGGCCTTGCCAAAAAATGGGATCATATGATGCTCACAATTGTGCCCGAGATGTCCGCCGATGAGGAACGTCGGGCACGGCTCGCACGTGAAGCTGTAGACCGTGTGCGGCTTCTTGGCGGGTGGGAGCCGGCGAACACCTACGACGCTCGCATAGATGCTGTCCAGTGGCACGTAGAATTCACTCTCCCGCCGGAAGCCGTGCTTCCCGTACCACCCGGCCTGATCCCATCTGCTCGAAACGTAGATTCTGGCACCGTCGTCGGTCCCGGTCCTTGCGAGCGGAGTCTGCAGGTATTCCGCCAGAGCCGCGAGGAACCTCCGATTGTGGCTGACGATGAACCGGCCGCCGGATCCGGCGGCGTAGCCGTCACCGTCACAGTAGCCGTCGAGGAACCCTTGCATCATTTCTCGGGACGACGTGACGACCTTCGGGAATTCGAACGTCTTCGTCTTGCTCCTCGAACCGTCCTCCGAAACACCGAGCCAGCGGCAAAGCTTCTCGCCGATCGCGCGAGATACCGTTCGTACTCGCAACATCGGAACATCCCTCTTCAGAAAACTCGAGGGAACTGTCACTCGTTCGATCGCGGGCTCCGATCCCGGGAAGGCGTCGGCAAACATCGCGCGGTACTTCTCTGCAAACTCCGCACGCTTCACGGTCAAGTTGATTCTCCGACCTTGCTGGATGCTTCCATCTGCCGCCACCGCGCCGAGGACATATCCGAGCGGATAACCCGACGTCATCTGATACGGCTGACGGCAGAGCGATCGGGGATTGATCCACTCGACTTTGGTCCCCGGACCAAGGTCCTGCGCTTCCTGCCAGCCTGACTCGGTCATGAGCGGATGGTCAGGCGTCAGGCGGATGCTCCCACCCGTCGTTCTCACCTCGACGATCTCGCGAGTCTTGCGTGACGTGACCTGCGTGACCCCCGTCTCCTTGAGATACCCCTGGTCGAGGGTCCAGAGCCGATCGCCGACCTTGACCTCGCGCGCGGGCTTCGCGCCACCGACCGCATTGACGATCTGCTTGCTCGGGACGCAGAGGCTGAAGAAGTCGATGTCCTTCACGATGACCATCTCGTCGTACTCCTCGACGAACATGGCGTCGTTCAGGACCTCCTTGACCTCCTTGTCGTAGCCGGACGTGAGGTAGCGCAGCGCCTTTGCGACGCGCTCGGGGGTCTTCTCGAGACCCTCCCGGTGCACATTCTGACCGAGCTCCTTCAGGAGCTGCTCGATCAGCTTTTCGAGCATCGCTCTCCGCCTTCGTAGTCGAACCGGTTCTTCGCCGTCTCGACGACGGTGACACGCCGCAGTGACCCTGCCGGCAGCGCCGGCACCAGGATCCGCCAGAACGCGCGCGCGAGGCTCTCGCCGGCCGTGATGACCCCGCGCAGCGCTGGGACCTCCTCGAGCGCGTGGTGATCCACCTCGGCGAGCACGGCGCCGCTCACCGCACGGTCCAGCCGCGTGAGGTCCACCGCCATGCCCGTCACGGGATCGGGGCGCCCGGCCACCGTGACCTCGAGGTAGTAATTGTGGCCGTGGGGGCGGTGGCAGTCGCCGTACAGCGCGGCGTTCTGCTCGGGCGACAGCGAGAGGTTTCGCAACTGGTGGGCCGCGCTGAAGTGATAGACACGCGTCAGCTCGACCATCAGGGACCCCGGTAATCGACGTAGAGCGTGGGGTCCTCCCACACGCGGACCTGCCAGAGCCGGTCGGCGCCGAGCTTCGGCGCGAGCAGCTCCCACAGCACGACCGCGAGGTTCTCGGTCGTCGGCACCCGCCCGCGGAAGAGCGGGTCGGCGCAGAGGTCCGCGTGGTCGAAGCGCTCGACCACGGCCTCGCCGACGATCCGCTTGAGCTCGCCGAGGTCGATCACCATCCCCGTCTGCGGATCGATCGGCCCCCGGATCGTGACGTCGAGCGTGTAGTTGTGGCCGTGGACCACCGTCAGCCGCCCGAAGACGCGCGCGTTCTGCGCCGGCGACCAGTCCTCGACCCAGTAGCGGTGGGCCGCGGAGAACGTGAAGCGCCGCGTGCTGTACGCCAGGTCGGCGCTCACGGCAGGATCTCGAGGAAGCGCCGCGCGACGCGCTCGAGGTCGAACGCCTCCACCCGCTGCGCCCCGGCAGCGCCGAAGTCCTTCCGAAGCCCTTCGTTCACCAGCAATTTCTCCATGGCCATCGCGAGCTCGTCCGGGCTCCCCGGGCTCACGAGGAGGCCCGTCTGGCTATCCTCGACGATCTCGGGCACGGCCGCTGCCCGGCACGCGACCACGGGCAGCCCGGCCGCCATCGCCTCCGCAAACACGATGCCGAACCCTTCCTGCACGGTCGGCAGGCAGAAGCAGTGCGCGCTCACATATTCTACCGCCAGCGCCATCCGTTCGACCTCGCCCAGGAACACGACGGTGTCGCCGAGGCCGAGCCGGTGGTGGAGCGCGCGCAGGCGAATGGCCTCCGGCCCGCCTCCTACGATGCGCGCCTGGACCCCCGGGATTCGCCCGCGGAGGATCGAGGCGGCGAGCAGGAGGTCCTCGAGCCGCTTCCGTGGATACATCCGGGCCACCGCCAGGACGGTGGGCCGCCCGGTCGCGCGCCGCTCGGCCCGCGCGAAGCGCCGGCGCCATCCGGCGAGATCGATCGGCTCGGGCACGACCGCGAGCTTCTCCGGCGGGATCCCGTACACCTCGCCGGCCACGGACGCCGAGTAGCGGCTCGGCACGACCACGCGGTCGGCGCGCTCGGTGTTGCGCCGCTCCCAGCGGGCCTGGACCGTCAACAGCGCCCGGACCCGCCCGCGCTCGTGCCTGAGCTCATCGGCGATGATGCCCTTGAGCATGACGACGAAGGCGCCGCGCCGCCGCCGCGCCAGGAGGAACCCGTCGAGGTCCACACCGACGACGACGTCGCCCTCGGGCGGCGAGAGGAGCACGCCGACGTTGTAGAGCCAGCGGTCCAGAGTATGAAAGTTGGTCCGGGTGCGCAGGGGGCGAACGCGCGCGAGGTGACCGAGGCGCTCGAGGCCGCGGACCAGACCGTCGAGGGCGACGAACGTGCCGCTGCCCTCGGTCGGGGAGAGCGGCGTGGAGGTGAGGAAAACGAAGCGCACGCGCCGGCGCTAGCGCCCCTGAAACTTGGGCGCCCGCTTCTCGAGGAACGCCCGCGTCCCCTCCTTGTAGTCCTCGCTCTCGAACGCCTCGAGCGCCAGGTCCTTCAGCTTCCGGCGGCGCTCCTCCGTCAGCCCGAGGAGGTACGACTCGATCGTCACCTTGGCGCCCCGCACGGAGAGGGGCGCGTTGTCGGCGACCTTCCGCAGATAGTCATAGGTGGAGGGCTCGAGCTCGTCCGGCGGCACGAGCCGCTGGATGAAGCCCATGGCGAGCGCCTCGCGGTCGCTGACCGTTCGCGCGGAGTAGAGGATGTCCTTGGCGTGGGCGGGACCCACGAGGTCCACGAGCTGGCCGACCGCGTCGCCGCCGTAGATGATGCCGAGCCGCGCCGCGGGGATGCCGAACTTCGACCCCTCGGCGGCGAAGCGCAGGTCGCAGGCCATGGCAACGGCCATCGCGCCGCCCATGCAGAAGCCGAAGATCATCGCGACGGTCGGCTTGGCGCACTCGCGGATGGCCGTGTAGGCCGCCGACGTCTGGGCGTTGTAGCGAAGCGCGGTCGCCGTGTCCTTCCGGTGCTCCTTGAACTCCGAGATATCGGCGCCGGAGGCGAACGCGTCCCGGCCGGCGCCGCGGTAGACGACGGCGCGGACCGAGTCGTCCTTCGCCAGGCCCTCGGTGACGCGCGCGATCTCGGTCCACATGGCCAGGCTGATCGCGTTGCGCATCTGCGGTCGGTTGAAGACGACCGTCGCGATCGGGCCCTCGTGCTCCACCAGGATGTCCGTCATTTCGTCACCGGAAGTGTAACACGCGGGCTACACGCCTTCCCGTGAGCCGAACTCGAACGCGTGCACCGTGACTCCGTAGGTCTGACCGTCGACCGACATAGGGATCTCGAAGTACGCTCGCCCCCCGGGAGGAACGTCGCCGAGCACCCAACCGAACGCCTCACCCTTCTGCTGACCCGAGCCATCGAAGACCTCGACGTGAAGCTGCACTCGCCGGACCGCATAGAGATAGTGATTGTAGATGTACCCTGCGATGGTGACCCGGCGCTCCGCACGCTGGACGGCTTCCCACTCGAGTCGAAAAAACGGTTCGTGTGGAGCCGCGAAGCCCTGCGCGGCGGCCCCTCGGGTACTCGAGAGGCCGAGGGCCGCTGGGAGGAGCGCGGCCACTGCGACGACCAGCATGCGACGCTTGACGTGGGCGAAGCGCTTCACGACAAAGGGTCCTTCTATCATGAATGATCCCGGCTAGAGGTCGTTCCCCGAGTAGGACTGATTGAACGACTTGTTGCAGAGCGGGAAGTCGGGAACGATGTTCTTGAGCAGAGCGTATGACAGCGCTCGCCAGTTCAGGAACGACGGGTCGAGCACCTTGACCCGCTCGAGCCGCCCCGCAGCGTCCGTCATGATCCAGTGGATGATCGTCCCGCGCCAGCCTTCGACGAGCGAGAACGCCGGCTCGAACGCGGGGAGCGGTCGGAGCGCGACCGCGAGTGGCCCGCCCGGCATGCGCTCGAGCGCCTGGCGAATGAGCCCGACCGCCTCGCGGGCCTCCTCGACACGCGCGAGGGTGCGGGCTTTGACGTCGCCGGACTCGAAGACGGGAACGCGAAATGCCAACTCCGCATAGGCCGCGAACGGATGGTCGCGCCGCGCGTCGATGTCGAGCCCGGACGCGCGCGCGACGAAGCCGAGGACCCCGTGATCCCGGGCCGTTTGCGTGGTGAGGCACCCGGTACCCTCGAGGCGGTCGGCCACCAGCGTGTTGCTCAGAGTGATCTCGACGATCTGGTTGAAGTCGGCCAGGACCGTCTCCAATTCGCTGACGAGATCCAGGTCTGCCGGAAAGTCGCGCATGTTCCCGCCAGGGACGAGGGCGCCCCGAAGCAGCCGGTTGCCGGTGAGTCGCTTGTTCAGTCGCAGCAGCCGCTCGCGGATGCGGAAGCAGTGCGAGTGGGCGGCCGCAAACCCCGTATCGTTGGCGATCATGCCGAAGTCCGCCACGTGGTTGTAGAGTCGCTCCATCTCGAGCAGCACGACGCGCAGATACCGGGCACGGGCCGGCACCTCGACGTCGGCCAGAGCCTCAACGGCCTGGCAGTGGGCGAGCGCGTGCCCGACCGTCGTGTCGCCAGAGATTCGCTCGGCGAGCTCGACCCCCTCCGCTGGCGTCCGCCCCTCGAACAGCTTCTCCGTGCCTTTGTGGGTGAAGTAGAGGCGTGATTTCATGTCGATGATCGTCTCGCCCACCACACTGAAGCGGAAGTGGCCCGGCTCGATCACCCCGGCGTGCACCGGTCCCACCGGGATCTCATAGACTCCTTCACCGCCGACCTGCTGGAACGGGAACGGTTGCCCGTCGTCTCGAAACGTGCGCGCCCCGGCGTCCTTCCGCAGCGGAAAGTAATCCGTCGGCCAGAAGCCGTGGCGCACCAGCGGTCGCGGATCGGGATGGCCGGAGGCCGGGATGCCGAAGAGATCCGCGATTTCGCGCTCGAACCGCGACGCGGGATAGTGGAAGGTGGCCACCGACACCAGGGCAGGATCGCTGGCAGGCAGTGCCACGGTGGTGTGGACGAACCAGTTCTCGCGGGAGTGCGCGAACAGATAGTGGACCTCGAAGCCTTGGGCGCTCGACCGACGGTCGGCGGCCACCATCAGCACTAACTCGGCGCCGCATCGTGCGCGCAAACATTCCGCCAGCGCCGGCAGGTCCGCCACCCCGGCCGTGCAGTGGAGCTCGTTACGACGCACGATCCGGACTGCGCGGAGACGATCTCCAAACACAGTCATCAGCGCGGTCTGAACCTCGGCGAGGCGACTCATGGTCCGACGCTCTCGACGATCTCCGCGATCAGGCGCTCGAGCGGGGGCGGGATCGCGAGCCCGAGCACGACGAGGGCGGCGAGGCAGAGCGTGAGCGGCACCAGCGGCCAGCGGCTCGGCTCCCCGCGCGGCACCTCGCTCGAAGGGACGCCGTAGAGCATGCGGTTGAGATGTGCGATCACCCCGACGAACGCCACGGTCAGGAGCACGAGGACCAATCCCATCGTCCAGAAGCGGCCGGCGGCGAAGCCCGCCCGCAAGAGCGCGAACTCCGAGATGAAGATCCCGAAGGGCGGTAGCCCGGCAAGAGCCAGGAGGCCGGCCGCGAACAGGCCGCCTGTGGCCGGCATCGTCTGGAGCAGCCCCGCGACCTTCCCGATCTGCGTGGTCCGGTACCGTTGCAGCACCCGCCCGGAGAGGAAGAACAGCATCGATTTGGCCAGCGTATGGTTCAGGAGGTGCAGCATCGCAGCGAACGTGCCGAGCGGGCCGAGCCCGAGCCCGACGCACACCAGCCCGGTATGCTCGATGCTCGAGTACGCGAGCAGCCGCTTGTAGTTGTGCTGGCGAACGAGGCTGAAGGCGGCCATCCCCAGGGACAAGAGCCCGAGGCCGAGGAGGAACCGGTCGGTAAAGGCGGCCCCGAGGGCCGCGTTGGCCACGGCCTCCCAACGGATGACCGCGTAGAGCGCCACCGCCAGCAGGACTCCCGACATCATCGCAGAGAGCGGCGCCGGCGCTTCCGCGTGGGCGTCGGGCAACCACGTGTGCATCGGTGCCAGCCCCGCCTTGGTCCCGTAACCGACCAGGACGAAGACGAACGCCAGCCGCATCACCTCTGGGTCCAGCAAGGGCGCCGCCGCCACGAGCACCGGCCAGTTGAGGGCTTCGTCCTGCCGGCCGACGATCGTGACGAAGTCCACGTAGGCGAGGACGGTCCCGGCGAAGGCCAGGGCGATGCCCACCGAGCTCAGCAGGATGTACTTCCAGGACGCTTCCACCGAGGCCTTGCTCAGGTGGAGCGGGATCAGCACGGCCGACGTAATCGTGGTCGCCTCGATGGCGATCCACATGAAGCCCACGTTGTTCGTGCTGACCGCAAACAGCATGGTGAAGGTAAACAGGTTCACGAAGATCCGGAAGCGCCGGATCTCGGCGGCGTCATAGTCCTCTTCGCCGCCGAGTCCGGGACCGAGCCAGGCCGCCAGGGCGCCGACCACGCTCACGCCGAACGCCAGCAGCGCGGACAGCGCGTCCACGCGAAGAAGCTCGCCTGGGCCCGATGTCACCACGCGCCCGACCAGCACCTCTCTCCAGAGGGCGAGGGCACTACCCACGGAGACAAGGGCCAGAATCGCATTCGCCCAGCCGACAACCCGCCGGTAGGGACGGACAAGAGCCGCGAGCGCGGCGCTCACCATCGGCGGGGTCAGGAGCAGGAGCAAGGTCGCCACGATGCGCCCTTCAGTGCCGGAGCCGACTGAGCTGCCCGATGTCCATCGTCTGGAACGTTTCCTGGATGCGATAGACGAAGACCTGCATCACGAGGAACCCCAGCAGCGCATCCAGGAACACCCCAAGCTCGACAATGAGGGGGATCCCGTAGGTACCGAGGATGGCCAGCAGGGCGATACCGTTCTCTAGCATGAGGAAGCCCACGATCTGGGTGAGCGCTTTCTTGCGCGTCACGATGACGAAGAGGCTCACCAGGATGAGTCCCATCGCCAGGGGTATGCTGGCCCGCGTCGGCAACTGGCTCGTGGCCACGAGAGGCCGCATGACCGCGTAGCCGAAGAGCACCAGCAGCCCGGCCATGAGGAGCGAGGTCGCCGTGTTTACGTAGGGGTCCAGCTCGCGCTCGGTCCCAAAGCGCCGCCCCATCCGGCGCAGGAGCGCCGGGATCACCGCGCCTTTGAGAACCAGCAGGAAGGCGGCCACCCAGTAGAGTTCGGGCTCGTTGCCGAAATACCCTGTCGCCCCCGCCACGCCGGCCAGCGCGATCGATTGGCCCGTGAAGGCGTTGATGTAGGCCGGCACACGACGACGCCAGAGCAGGATGAGACCGAAGATCAGCACGAGACTGGAGCCGAGCATGGCGAGCTGGGAGAAGGTCGCGTCCACGGCCCCCTACCGCAGCAAGAAGGATGAGGTCACGGCGAGCAGAGCGAGCACGAAGGAGGCGCTCAGCAGTTCGGGCACGCGGAAGAGTCGGAGCTTGGCCACCCGAGTCTCGAGGACGGCCACGGCGACCGCCAGCACCCCCAGCTTCAGCGCGAGCGCGCCAGCTGCCGTCGCCACCGCTCCGGGCGTCAGCGCCGTCGCCAATCCCCAGGGTACGAAGAGATTGCCGAGGAGGACGAAGAACACCAGCAGTTTGAGGGCAGACGCCCATTCGATGAGGGCGAGGTAGCGGCCCGAGTACTCGAGGATCATGGCCTCGTGGATCATGGTCAGCTCGAGATGGGTGGCGGGGTTGTCGACCGGCAGACGGCCGGTCTCGGCCAGCATCACGATGAAGAGCGCCGCGAACGCCAGGAGGTGCCCGGGGCTCACCGCGGACAGCGGATCGGCCATGGTGCGGGCGGCGATCTCGCCCAGGTTGGTAGAGCCGGCGCCGCGCGCGAGCGCAAAGATCGCCAGCGCGAGCGTGGGCTCGGCGAGCGCGGCTACCGTGACCTCGCGGCTCGCCCCCATCCCGCCGAATGCCGAGCCGGGATCGAGGCCAGCCAGCGCCAGGAAGAACGTGCCGAGCAGCAGGAGGTACACGACCACAAGGAGGTCGCCGATACGGTCGACGGGCAACGGCGCCGCAAGCACCGGAACGAGGACGGCGACCATCAGCGTGCTGGCGAACACGACAAACGGGGCAAGATGGAAGAGCCACGACGCGTTGCGGGATACCACGATCTCCTTCTGGAAGAGCTTGCGCAGCTCCCGGTACGGCTGCCACGCGGGAGCGCCACGCCGGTTCTGCAGTCGGGCCTTCAGCCAGCGAATCAGCCCGACCACGCCCGGCGCCAGAAAAAGCGCGAGGAGTCCCTGGGCCGCCGCCATCACGAAGGCTGCCGTCATCGAGACCACCTCGCGACGACCAGCAACGCCAGGAGCGCGATCGTCATGTACGCCAGATAGAGGTGGAGCGACCCCGCCTGAACCTGGCGCACCCGGACTGCCGCACCGCGCAGGGCGGAGAGCAACGGCGTGTAGAGGAGGCGTTCGAACCAGGGCTCCACCTCGCTGCGGTACGCGATGGACCGCACGAAGTACTTCGACTTCGGATGGAAGTCGATCGACAGATCCTCCGTTGGGCGGTACAGCTCGGCGAAGACCCGTCGCAGCGGCTCCGCGAAGGCGGTCGCCGTGTACTCCATACGCGGCGTCTGCCCGACGCGGCCACAGCCCCAGGTGTCACCGATGCGCAGGCGACGGTCGGCGACTCCGCGGAGCACGACGGCTGTGAGCGTCCCCAGGAGGAGCACGCCAACGCCAACCAGGAGCGGCGACATCTCCCCGGTCACCCCGGACACCGAAAACGGCAGGCGCAGGCTGAAGCCGATCGGCGTCACCGGGAGGCCGCCGAGCCCGGCCAGAGCCCGGCTCAGGACGGGGACGACCAGGAACGGAGTCAACCCGAGGGCGACACACATCCCCACGAGCACGAGCATGCCCACCTGCATCGAGGTCGGAACCTCCCGGGCACGCTCCGCCTCAGCCGAGCGCGGCAGCGCGAGGAAGGTGATGCCGAATGCTTTCACGAAGCAGGCCACGGCAAGGCCGCTGGTGAGCGCCAGCATCGCGACCGCGATGGCCATCCCGATCGCCGCCTCCGGGTGGGGAACGAGGGCGCCGCCCATGAGCGTCTGGAAGACCAGCCATTCGGATGCGAAGCCGTTGAGCGGTGGCAGCGCGGAGATCGCGGCCGCGCCGACCAAAAAGCAGGCCGCCGTGCGCGGCATTCGCGAGATGAGGCCGCCCAATTGCTCCATGTTCCGCGTGTGCGTCGCGTATAGCACGGAGCCCGCGCCGAGGAACAGCAGGCCCTTGAAGCACGCGTGGTTGAGTGTGTGGTAGAGGCCAGCGATGAACCCCAGGGTCGCCAGGCCCGGGAGACCGTAGCTCTGAAACATGAGTCCCGCGCCCACGCCGAGGAGAATGATCCCCACGTTCTCGACCGAGTGATAGGCGAGCAGCCGCTTCAGGTCGTGCTCCATCAGCGCGTAGAGCACACCGAGCAGCGCCGAAACGGCCCCCAGGCCCAGCACGACCCCGCCCCACCACGGCGGGCCACCACCGAGCAGATCGAGGGCAACACGCATGAGCCCGTAGACCCCCATCTTGATGACCACGCCGGACAGCAACGCGGAGACATGGCTCGGCGCGACCGGATGCGCCATTGGCAACCACACATGGAGCGGGATCACGCCGGCCTTGGTCCCGAAGCCGACCAGCGCGAGGAGAAAGACCACGTTGCGGGTGGCGGGTGGGAGCGTCGCCGACCGCATCGCGGCAAACGAGCCCGTCATGTCCCCGCCAGCGAGGACCAGGAACGCGGCCACCAAGGCCGCGAACCCGGCGTGCGTCACCGCGAGGTACCAGTTGGCAGCGCGAACGGTGCCGTGCTGGTCATGCTCGACGAGGACCAGGAGGTAGGCCGAGAGCGACATCGCCTCCCAGGTCACGAGGAATGTGAGCGCGTTGTCCGCCAGTACCTGGATGGCAAGTGAGAGCAACAGGACGTTGAACATCGCGCCGAGCAGGCGCAACGAGTACCGCCCGTCGTAATGGGCCGAATAGCCGAATCCGTAGACGCTCGCGGCGGCCCCCCCGAGCCCCACGACGACGAGGAAGAAGGCGCTCAATCCATCGGCCCGCAGTGCGAGCCCCGTGAGAGGCAGCCACGGTGCGGCGAAGGCCAGGGTCGCTCCCGTCGCGAGGCACCACGCTCCCAACGCCAGGGTCCCGAGCGAGCCGACCAGCGCCCCCACCGCGACGAGCGCGCGCCCCACCATACCCCGGAAGATGAGCGCGGCCAGCGCGCCGACCGCGTAGTTCGCGACACTCAGCGCGAGCAGGAGCAGTTCAGGCGCCATCGCCTCGCCCCTTGCGCTGCGGGAGCCGATCGAGAGCGGTCAGGATTCCACGCAGGATGTCCGCCGGCTCGGGAGGACAACCGTTCACAAACACGTCCACGGGGATCACCGCGTCCACGCTCCCAACGACCGCATAACTGCCACGGAACACCCCACACGTGCGCGCACAGTCGCCCACGGCCACGACGACCTTCGGATCGGGTGTGGCTTCGTACGTCTTGAGGAGCGGGACTTCCATGTTGCGGGTCACCGGGCCGGTGACCAGGAGCAGGTCGGCGTGCCGGGGTGACGCCACGAAGTGGATGCCGAAGCGTTCGCTATCGTAGACCGGGCCGGTCAGGCCCGTGATCTCGATCTCGCAACCGTTGCAGGAGCCGGCGTCGACCTCCCGGATCGCGACCGCCCGCCCCAAGAGTCGTCGCGCCTTGGTCTCCACTTCTCGCGCGACCTCGATGACGTCGGGCTCGCCGGGCGCGAGCGGCTCCGTGACCACCCCGACCTTGAGGATCTTGTAGAAGAGGAGCACGTCAGCGAGCGTCCTGGTGCTGGGCCAGCGCTTCGAAGAACTCGGCCTTGAAGACCTGCAGCGGACCCCGGAGGGAGGCCGTCATCCACCGACTAGCATATATAGAAATATCTATTCTATGTATGCAATGTCGGTTGAGTTGGTGGCGGTGGGAGGAATTGAACCTCCGACACGGGGCTTATGAGACCCCTGCTCTGCCGCTGAGCTACACCGCCGGGTCGGCGTGTCCGGAGACGTACCGCATGGATTTTACCTCAGGGCGGGCGTGCCCGTCCGATTCGGTCTTGACACCGGGGATGTTTGTTATAATCCCGGCCGAGCAAACCACGCGGAGGAGCCTTCACATGCAGTTCCGGACGCACCCGTGGCGCGGCGAGCTCCGTCGCCCCACCGACGACGACGCGGACAAGGACGAGGAAGACGCGGAGTTCGACGACGACGACTTCGACGACGAGCCCGACGACGAGGATGTCGCCGACGATGACATCGAGGACCTCGACGAGCTCGACGACGACGAGGACTTCGACGACGACGAGGAGGGGAACCTTCCAGACGAAGCGACAGACGGGGACGACGACACGGGTAGTGCCCACAACTAGGAGGCGGTGAAATGGCGCTCTTCAGCGGTGAGGGTTGGCTGTTTCTGTTGCGCTGGTTTCATTTCCTCGCCGGCATCACCTGGATCGGTATGCTGTACTACTTCAACTTCGTCCAGACTCCGTTCTTTGCGACGGCGGACTCCCCGGTTCGCACGGGCATGATCGCCGGCAGCCTCGTCGGCCGCGCCCTCTGGTGGTTCCGGTGGGGCGCGATGCTCACCTTCATCACGGGTTGGCTCTACATCCTCCACAGGATCGGCCAGCTCGGCCTCCTCGGATTCTTCCAGACCTCGTACGGCTGGGCGATCTTCATCGGCGGCATCATCGGCAGCCTCATGTGGTTCAACGTCTGGTTCGTCATCTGGCCCGCCCAAAAGGTCGTCATCGCCTCGGCCACGCAGGTCGCGAAGGGCGGCCAGGCGAATCCCGCCGCCGCGCCCCGGGGTCAGCGGTCGGGCTTCGCCTCGCGGACGAACACGTTGCTCTCGATCCCGATGCTCTTCTTCATGGGCGCGGCGAGCCACTTCGCCTTCTTCACGCCGGGCGAGCGCGGCGCGAAGATCACGATGCTCATCGTCTTCGCGATCGTCCTGGCCCTCGTCGAGGCAAACGCGCTCGTCGGGACGACGGGACCCGGAAAGAAGATGCTGGGAACCGTCTCAGGAACGCTGTGGGGCGGGTTCGTCCTCGCCGCGATCCTGGTGATCCTGCTCAAGCTCATCTTCCCGTAGGCGCGCGGCCCGCGCACGCCCGCACACGGCCCGGCGAGACCCGCCGGGCCGTTCTACTTCAGGTAGTCCGCGAGGGCCGGGATGTCGCCGGCGAGCGCGGGCAAGGGGGGCATCACCTGCGTCGGCCGCTTGGGCGTGTAGCCGGGCGGGTAGGTTTGTCGCAGGACCTTCGCCTCCAGCAGCGTTCTGGAGGACCCTTTGATCGGCGGCCCCAGGGGCCCGGGCTGCGCCGGGTCGGGCCCGTGGCAGGTCGCGCAATGGGCCAGATACACCTGGCGCCCCTGCGCCGCGCTCGGCGACAGGCCTCCCTGCTCACACCCCGTCACACTACCGAGCGCGACCGCCAGCAGACCGGAGCCGCCGAGCACCGTTCGCAGACCGCTCACCGATATTCCGTCCCCGCGGACCCCGCGACAACGGCCCCGCTACAATGGATCTTGCAGCGGGAGATCTTGCAGCAGGGCGCGCTTCGTCTCGTCGGAGAGCACCGCACGCGCGCGCTCGTTGGGGTGCTCGACGACGAGCGCGACTTCCGCCTCGCGGAAGAGCCGGCGGGCGCCGGGCGGGAGCGCGAAGCGCACGAAGTGGACGGCGGAGAGCTTGCCGCGCTCCTCGTCGGAGTGGCCGCCCTCGAAGTCACCCACGACGACGTGCGGACCGACCGTCAGTTTCACATAGTCGCGCGTGTCGATGCCGAGGAGCTTGTCCAGCACGGGCTTGATCTCCGCCGATGCGGTGATCTCGATGAGCATCGTCGCCGCGAGCTCGCCCGGCTCTGGCAGCAGCGCGTTGTAGACCTCGACCTCTTCCGCGATCTTCGCGTCGTCCACGATGCGCTCGGCGCGGACCATCTCCTGGACCTGGAACCAGACGGTCTCCCGGTTCTCGAAGACGAAGGTGAGGTAGCGGCCCACGGAGACGCGGCGGGGCTTCTTCAGCTCGATGATCTCGCGTCGCCGCGTTTCTCGCACCCTCTCGTACTCGACGAGGTTCAGGATCTCTGACGTCTCGAGGCGCTTCACGGATCACTCCTCGAGGCCGTACGCCGCGGCGAGGATCCGGATCGGG
>Ga0209803_1000125_pt1 | contig 45942 bp, 48 predicted proteins | sample GraSoiAngelo_138_FD_185895 | JGI IMG/M metagenome (GOLD analysis project Ga0209803, IMG submission 185895) | Grasslands soil microbial communities from the Angelo Coastal Reserve, California, USA - 14_0929_09_40cm (SPAdes) (version 2) | ecosystem: Environmental > Terrestrial > Soil > Grasslands ...
GCTGGTAATGAATGACAATAGACCGATGAAGGACAGGGCCGGGCGGAATGCACCTATGCGAAACCTTCGCAGCATTACTAGAGACCGCGAGAACTAGTTTGCGATAATAGAGTTTACGAGATGGACCATTTTCCGCCGGGTTAGTTCAGTGCTGGCGAGGGTCTCTACTTCCAGTTGTGCAGGAGCCTCTCTGCTTCCGACATGAGCTCGTCTATGATCAACGCTGCCGGCTGGACCTTCTCGACACTAGCGACCGATTCTCCGGCCCAGTGAGGCATAGCCTCAAGCGTCCCGGTCGTGTCCCGGGTCATGGTGATCGACTCGAAACGCTTCGCTGGTGCCATCTCACCACTTGACGCGAGCCTTCGCTGTCCAACGATTTCTCCCTTGAACGCCTGAGCGGCCTCGACGCTCGACCGCAGGACACGGTGCGGCGCGTTGGGCCAGTTTTCTGAAAAGACCTCCGTAACAACGGTATCCTCCGGCTCCGCCCCGATCAACGCTTTCTGGTACTGAGGGTGAGCCTCCGCCTCTTCAGCAACTATGAAACGCGTCCCAACCCGGACCCCAGACGCACCCGCGGCTAACGCGGCGGCCATCGCCCTGCCACTGCCAATACCACCCGCCGCCAACACCGGCACAGTAACAGAATCCAATACTTGCTCGAGCAAAGAGAGTAACCCGATCTTCCCCCGGATATGACCGCCAGCCTCGATACCCTGAGCGACAATCAGATCACAACCAGCCTTAGTTGCGGCCACTGCCTCATCGTTCGAGCCTACTTGCCACGAGGCTAACGCTCCGTTCTTGTGCACTAGCTCGACAAGCGACGAATCTGGCTGGCGATAGAAAAACTCGACAACCTTGGCATGTTTCGAAGCGGTCTCTACAACTTCCCGAAGCTCTTCCAGATCAGGATACCACGCTTCTGTGACGATGAAGTTAGCTCCAAACACGTTTCGGGTGCGTTTTCGAACTTCGTCCAGCGACCTTGTCGCTTGCTCCGGCGTGAAACCTGACAGTTGTAGCATGCCCAGACCGCCAGCATTAGAAACGGCGGCAGCCAGCGGCGGTCTTGCAAGTGATCCGATGGCTGCCATTTGTATCGGCACTCTGCAACCCGTTAACTCGGTGAACTTTGTTTTGAGCATGAGACGACAGGGCGTTAGATCTGGAATTGACGACTTAGGTCTTTCTGAGGATTATCAGAATTGGCAAAACCAGTCGGTGGCAAAGATGGGCATGCTCCTAGTTTGACACTGCTGCCTCTGGGCCTTCGTCCAGCTCCGTAGCCAGAGACAATTTCGTCACGTTCTTCGACAGGGGCACGCCGAGATCCTGTTGTTCGCCTAGTTGGAAGTTGTCTAGCTCGTCGAAGTTGAACGGGACCTGACCATGGATGTACATGTTCATTTGTTCGACACACTTCTGCACCTCAGTGTCCGGCGCTCTCGCCATTTCCTTCTTTAGCAAGACCACCATCGCATTCCAGTACACCCTCTCCTTCGCCGTCAACGAAGCATTCGTAAACGGGTTAACCTCACTCGAAATATAGTTCTCTATCGGCTGGATTTTGAACCGTTTCACCAACACCTTCCCCAGCACCCAACCTCCCCCGACGAGAAAGATTCCCGAACTCCCGAGAAATAATGGAAACGAGACCAGATCGCGTAAACCGGGTATCAGGTAGTAGATCGTCACAATCATCGTGAAGGTGCTGAGGAAGTATCCTATGACCCAGCCCCACGCATAATTGTAGTACCATCTTGCCAGTGTTAGACGGTAGATCCATTTGCTGAAGCCCTTGGACAAAACGCAGTTAGACCCCGATAGAGTATGGACCCTTGTTTCTCCGGTGCGCGCTACTTAAGCGAGGCAGAACCGTGATTCCGAAAACGCAGACTCAGCCTCACCCTGACGTGGCTAATTCTGCGAATGCCCTCCGAGAGCAGCCTCACTTTTTTTGTTTCCACTCAAATGCCTGGAGGAGATTGCCGTTGGGGTCGTAGAAATCAACCAGACGGACATGATCGCCCTCCGCTACTCTTCTGCCAACTCTCACCCTTTTCTCCTTCATAGACCGGATAAATTTGTCAAGATCAGGTACTTCGAATGTTGGAACGAAACCCTTCGACCGTGTCATTCCTGTCTTTTTAGTGTCCAGCAGAGCAAGGTAGGTTTTTGACGGGCCCACTTTGAACTGGATGAAATCTTTGCGCTCCTCCTCGAAGTTCAATGACAGATCCAGAATGCCTCTATAGAATTTCTTCATCTCTTCATAGTTCGAGACCCTGGCCTCGACCCACTCCAGGCCCTTAGCCGACGAAGCTCGTCCCGCCATAAGTCAAACGTAACTCTGTGGTCCTTAAGAACTAAGATCATCCCTTCAACTCTTATATCGGATTTCTCCAATATTCACTCTATGAAGACCTCTAACCGAATTATCATTGAACATATCAACCACATTCCACATGGAAGAGACGCTTCTGACAGACTAAACGAAGAATTTGTTGTTCTAGAAAACGAAGGAAACGAAAAAATCTCCCTAGCGGGATGGACCCTGACAGATGAGACTGCTACGGGGGCGAGACGCCACGTCTACACGTTTCCGGATATAGTCTCCCTTTCCTCACGTGAGAAAGCCTACATTCACACTGGGCCAGGGACAGATTCGTTCGAAGAAGGAAAGCCATCAAAGTGGGTCCTACACTGGGGAAGACTTGCTTTCGTCTGGAACAACGAAGGGGATACCGCCACGCTTTTCGACCCTGTAGGGAATAAGATAGACTCGCTCCAAGTGGTCACTCTCAAAACGATCTAGTCCACGTCTAGCGAGTGAGGGCCAGTGTTCTCGTCCTGACGCTCCGGCGTATGAGAGAGAGGGAGACGAGAGCCGTTACAACCCCGTAGACTAGGTGGAAGATGAAGCTGCCTCCGTCGAACATCAGGTTCGAAAGGTCCGCTGGGGCGAGAAGATCGGTAATCGGCACATACACAAGAACCCAGATGGCTATCCCTCCCAGTAGGCCAACCCAGAAGCTCTTCCGGGTTGTATCAAGTGCGAACCGTTTGAACAGAGCGGTTGTTGCGATGAATATTCCCCCGGCGACTATACCCACAGCAAAATGTATTGCCCATCCGGACAGGAAGGGAGAAGGCAATCCTAGTTTCCCGGCAATGGTCACGTAGAACACTTCCTGGTCAAGAACGAACGCGCTGAGACCTGCCAGAACACCCAGAACCAGAGCGCCTACAACACCGCCTACCGCTCCCGCCTTCAAGCCTCGAAACGCGGAATAACTCGGGAACTGCATAGAACCTTAGAAGAGGGCTCTGCCTGATTTCAGGAACTTGCCACTCGTGCTACGATGATCGAGTACTTAGTGCTTGCTCATGCTGAAGATTATCTTACACTTTTGAGACGGCCCCTAGCTGTTAGGCAGTCACTGTGAGGTTTCCCTTCATCCACGAATGGAGCGTGCAATAGTACTTGTAAACGCCCCCTTGAGTGAATGCAGGAAAAAGCGCTTTAGCTGAAGATCGGTTGTTCAGTCCTCATTCTGGGGTTCTTGACGCGTAGAGCGATCAATAGTCCTATTGCGCTGATAATCGTGGAGGCTAAGAATGCGTACTGGAATCCAGTGACGACACCTGTCAAAGATCCTAACTGGCTTGTAGCTCCAACCGGCGGCGGATCCGTAACAGTTGCAATTGTCAGCAGTATCGCGAGTCCCAGTGGGAAGCCAACTCGCTGAGAAGTACCAATTATTCCTGAGGCAAGGCCTTCTTCTCCCGGCTTGGTTCCGGCCAGTGCGGCGATATTCAGTGCGGGAAATCCGATGCTTGCTCCAAGCGACCAGATAAGCATGCCCGGCAGCACGCCGACGTACCCACTATTGACGGTGATCTGAGTAAGTAGAGCAGAACCCAGAGTGATGAGGGTCATTGAGGTTACGAGGACGAGTTTCAACCCGAAACGGTTTACGAGGCGTGATGAGCCAAAGCCTCCCACAAAGAAGAAGATCATTGCAGCAGGGACAAATTCAAGGCCTGCAACCAGAGCAGAGTAGCCCGATACTTGCTGAAGGAAGGTGGTCAGTATGAAGACTACTCCTCCAGCGGATGCAGTTAGTAACAACGCCAGGACGTTCGCCGTAAAGACCGTGCCGCGTCGCAGGAAAGCCAGCGGCATAAGCGGCGACTGGGAACGATATTCTATTGCCACGAATCCGGCCAGGACGACAGCAGAAAGTCCAAGGGGCAGAATCGTTTGAACCGATACGAAGCCGTCGGTTGCAGCATTTGTCAATGCGTATACAAGCAGCACTAGTCCACTCGTTACGGCCAGAGCACCCGGTAGATCCAGGTGCTTGTCCAGTGCTCGCCCGGGGTGGTTTACCAGAAACTTCTGGGAGAGAACGGCAGCGACAATGCCGATCGGGACGTTGACAAAGAGGACGGACCTCCAGCCGAACGCAGCCGTCAGGACCCCTCCGGAGATGGACCCTGCAGCGAAGCCCGCTGATAGTACTGCGACGAATATGCCTAGAGCGCGGTTTCTTTCTCTTCCCTCAGGAAATGTTGTTACGAGAATCGCGAAGGCTGTGGCGGTGGAGATGGCGGCTCCTACGCCTTGAATCGCTCTGGATACAATCAGGGAGAGAAGGGATGGGGCCAATCCTCCTGTAAAAGAGGCGACTGTAAACAGGACGATTCCGAAGACGAACAGTTTCTTTTGCCCATAGATGTCTCCTGCTCTGCCGCTGAGCATCAGGAATCCCGCCAATGTGAGTCCGTATGCTCCTATGATCCACTGGCTCTCCGCGAGCGAGACAACTAGTTCTGTCCGTATTGTTGGAAGTGCAACTTGGACAATGGAGAAGTCGATGACGTCTAGGAACCCGGCGGCGATGATCAATATCAGAATTAGTCGAGTGCGAGGCTTATTGAGAGCGGAGACTCTAGGTTTAGCGCCATCGCTCTTCTGAATTGCTACCTGTTCCAAGCCGTCTCACTCGATAAAGTGTTGAATCCTAGTTGAATCCTGCAGTGTCCGCAGAATGTGGATGCTGTTTGAAGGGTTCTAACTGTTCAGCGAAAAGTTTTCGCAGTGCGGATATGATCGAGCGTTTCTCAGTTAGGTTTTTCTTCTTGTTGAGGAATGATTGGTAATTCTTGGCTGACTCCTGCACGACTGTCAGGTGTAATGATTCGTGAGGCTCTGAATGATCAGACATATCCGCCTATGTGTGTCGTGAACATATAAACGTATTGATGAGCGTCTATGTACGATGCTACTTCATTCTTGGAGCAACTGCTATGGCTTCCAAGCCTAAGCGTCGCTGCAGCTCTGCTACGTAGGCAGACAAGACCTCCGCCTTCACTTGGTAGAAGCAGAATTGGCCCTGTTTTTCCTTGTCCAAAATCCCGGCGATGGCAAGTTCCTTCAGATGGTGGGACACGGTAGGCTGGGAGACATTGAACATGGCATGAACATCGGAGCAGTTCATCCGCCTTGCGACAAGTTTCTGGAGTATCTCGCGTCGCTGGGGATCCGCCAGGGCCTTGCTGATCCGGTCGAACTCTTCAGTTGCGAGCTTCATTACCCGATCTCTAGTGCCAGCGTGCGTATTAACATGTCGATATGTATCTATGGACTTGAGTTACATGTCTCGTTCGATGATCCTGTCTACAAAATCATATAGATGATTATCGATATGTTTATATCAAGAACAGCCAGATTACAAAGGTATGAACAAGCAAGCAATTAGCAACAAGAAAGTCATTCTGGTAAGTGAATCCGACTTCGATTCAACTGTTCTCCAATCAGAGGTTCCGGTGTTTGTCGATTTCTATGCTGACTGGTGCGGACCCTGCAACATGATCGCGCCCACTATCGAAGCCCTGTCGGAAGAGTACAACGGCAAAGTAAAGTTCGTCAAGATTAACGTCGACAACAACCAGCAGCTGGCAATGAAATACGATATCTTGAGCATACCGACGAGCATGTTGTTTGAGAACGGAATCGTCAAGGACAGCCTCATAGGCGCCTATCCTGCTTCGGCCTACAGAGAACGCATCGATCATGCACTTGGTCCTAGAAGCTTCGAAACAAGTACACCAACAGCGAGGCAGTAGAGTATGAGCCATACTTGCCCCATATGCGGAAGCGTAAGCCCCTGCATCTACCCCGGTCCTGAGTCTAACGCTACTTTCAGATACCACGACTGCCGCTATTGCGGGTCCACCTGGAAAGAAGCAATCAACTCGAACTAAACACACAGCTCTAGTCTTAGCGAGCTCCTTGCAGAAAAATCGCCCTTTTTCCCACAGTTCTGTGGCATTAATCGGTAAGGGAACACAGGGGGTAAGTGATGGACTCCCTAAGGGGGTGAGTGTGAGTGACTGATGAACCCCCAGGACAAGCCGGCAACTGACACCGATCAGTTTTGGCGATGGGAACTTGCTTTAGGCATTTCGTCGATCTGAGGATTTGCTGATCAGCAATAGCTCCCGGTTGGTGCTGAAGCTGTGTCAGTGTCGGTCTGGGCGTTACAAGAGTTCCCTAAACGGCGTAGGTCCCGTTTGTCGCGCTGTCGAAGCCCTGTTGAGCGAGAGTTGTCTGAGAAGGCCTATGAGACTATGACTTCGGCTGTCATCTTCGGGTGTAACGTGCAGTAGTATTGAAATGTCCCTGCCTGTGTGAAATTGAACTCGTACCTCGCGCCGATGTTCATTATTCCAGAGTCAAACAGATTATCCTTGCTCGTGACAGTGTGGGCTGTCGTATCTCTATTCACCCATGTCACTGTCTGTCCTACATGGGCCTGGAATGTGGCTGGGCTGTATGGCTGAGCAGTGCTGGGCAAGGCGGCATCTTTTACAATTGTGATGTCTGCTGGGGAAGAATTGGCCAGCAGCCGGGATTGCGTGGCTCCTGCCATCAGGCCAACCGCGATGCCTCCCATAACAAATCCGAGTATGAGCAGGCTTGCAACGGTGTATCGGGGAATAGTCTGGGCGGGCTTGCCGGTGTCTGGAGGATGTCTTTGAGCTCGCAGCCCGAGAAGGGAGTAGACAAGAACGGTAATCAATGCAGGGGGAAAGCTGATGGCGAACAGGAACGCCGTCGTGTCAGCAGGACCCGCCAGTGTAGGAAGCGGGTTCCCTATCCCTACGAAGATGAAGAGAGATACTGCGGAGACCACGGTGGACATGATGTATCCTGCCCGGGGCCTCCACCAGAGGGTCAACAGGCTCAGGGTATACAGTGTCAGCAATGGAGTCCCAAGCAACAGCGCAAAGACATCTCCTGCGGTAATCGACAGCAGGACATTAGATGCCAGGACCAAGTCCGCGCATAGAAGACCGAGGATAGGTATCAGGATTAGCGGATCTCGGAGACGCGACCCTCTAGACCGGGACTGCATTTCCGAAACTAAAGTCGGTGGAGTTTGGTTATATAAATACCCGAAAAGACCTTCAATCCTGGCGTTCATCGTGGGGACGGAAAAGAAGGGAAATCTTGTCGTGCCAGGTTCACTGAGTTCATACGCCGAGCTCGGGGCGATCCATGGGCCACGAGGATGGCTCTTTTCCTGAGGCTCTCTGGGGATGCGTTCGTTGGTTACTTGCCTGGGAAGAACTTTCTGAAAGGCAACATAAGTCCGAATATGGCCAATCCGAGAAAGAGGATAGGTATTGCCATGTCAGACAGGATGGGAAAGTGGAGCGATGCGTCATAGACAAGGAGGATTGGCACGTAGCAAAGCGCATACCAAGCCCACTTCTCACCCTTCCTATACCCGAACCATGTTACAGCTTCCAGCATTATGAACCAGCCCACGAGAACTGAACCCAGATGTGCTCCGGCATGGTTTACCGACCAAGGCGTTAGAAGGCTCGTAACTTTCAAACCTGGGGCCGTAGGCTCAAGAAACGTGTCGAAGAACACCGCAGGCGCGAAAATTAAGACCAGGCCGAAACCCAGGTGGAACACTGGTAAGATTGCAAAGATTATCCAAGCATACTTCTCGTACGCCTTCGCAGTCCTTAAGACTGGGACACCCATAGTGCCCTTACAGTTCCACTTTCGCACAAAACATTTTGGTGACAGACTCCCACTATCCCCTTTCTCGCAGTTACCCGACCCGCCACCCTTTTTACCCAAGTCCCTGGCCGAAAACCCACGCAGTTTATTTGCGGGGCCGGCCAAACTCTACTCATAGAACCATGATATCTGGGAAATCGGCTCCAGAATGCGGGTGGGACGACTGCCCAACCTGCCCAGACGTCGAACGGGTTGTTTCAAGCCCCGTTAGCCGATTAATCCCACAGTTCTGTGGCAGTATTCGCCCATAATCACCCCCAATCCCGAATCTAAACCCGCGATTTCCAGAACACGAAATCACACGCCTATCCCTAGGGAAATCTACAAGGATCAGAAACAGCCGGACAAGCCGATAACAAGCCCGTCTCCAAGAAACAAGCCCATAATCCAGCCCAGACAGAAACAGCCTCGCAGAAAAAATCGGATCCCTAGGGCATCCCGCGCGGCATGAGCGGCCCACGCGGACCCTTGCGAAAGTGATCAGTCGGAAAGGGCCATCAATTCTGCGATTAACGTAATGAAAACAAGCAATTAGAAAAACCACCTTTTTCGAAATCAATTTCTGGAAACGGTTATTGGGATCCGGTCTTTGAAACCGAGAGAGAATCGGTTATTGAAACCTGGTTCTCGAATCGGTTTTTGAAACAACTTTTGAAATCGGTAACTGTGAATTTTAGGGGCCCCCCGGGACCTACTCAAGTCGCGCGCCGCGCGCCCTTCCCTAAACCAGCCCCAGCCTGCGCTCCGAACAGCCAACCCCGGTATCAGAATCCCTTTCTTAGCCCGTTCCAAGAACCGTCTTTCCGAGATGAGGGACGCGTGGCCCAGCCTCTGCCCTACATGGCCTTGAAAGACGCGCCAGTCCAGATCCGTCGAGCCACCACGGTAGCCCAGATCTCCAGCTCGTTCACACGCGGCCTCGGAATCCTATTCACAACCCTGATCATAGCCACCCTCCCCACATGGGTCCCAGGACTCCTCGCACACCAGACCATACCAGTCGCACTACTCGTCCTCGCAATAGGAACAATAATCGTCTCAAACAAAGGCAGCCGGATAAGAGAAGAGATCGCAGAACGACAGTTCCAAAAAGCCCGCAGCTCCACATTCACCACCGCCATCCTAGGATTCATAGTCGGCGGCATGCTCCCCGGCATCCTCTACCTCTACCTCTACACCCGAATAGGCAACGTAATGGTCAAACAAACCCCTGACGATCCCAAAACAGTCTACCTCCTCCCCCACCCAAGCGAGGGAATATTCCTCGGCCGCTACCTCGGATGGATCGCAGCATACCTCCTCGTCCTCTACATAGGCTACACCCAGCTATCACCAGGCCTCAGAGAAGTAAGCGACTGGCTCTCACCAGTCCTAGGAGTCCACTTCAACACGATGATCGTGGCGCTATTCCTCGTCTTCACCAACCCACTAACCTACCCACCACTACTCTACCTCTGGACATTCGCAGGATTCCTCGGCGGCCTAATCGCTGGCGGCAAGATCAGACGAGGATTCCTAGTCGGCATGACAGTATACCTCTCAACCCTAGGAGCACTAGGACTCGCAGCCCTCGCAATCTACCAGAACGTCAGTCTCTCAGCACTCTCCAATCTTCCGCCTCCACCACCAGGCTTTTCGATCATAAGCGCCACCACCGGACCCGTCGCAGGTGACATCATCCCGATCCTCATACAAGGCGGATCTCCAACAAGCCAGATGGTCATTCAAGACATTGTTCTGACCATGATCAGAAACGCTGGCCTCGTCTTCGCCGTCGCCACGATATCCGGTCGAGCAGCCTCCCTCTTCTGGCAAGGAGACGTGTTCGTCCTCAAGACTTTCTGGGGAATGATCAAGACAAAGAAACCCACATTTCCACAGAGCACAAGCACCGGCAGCATACCAAAGAAAGGAATCCTCCTACTCGCACTCGCAATCCTCCTACTCATCCCGAGCTATCACACCGGTCACCCGTCACCGATAACTCAGGCTCTACCAAGCGGACCCTACCAGCAAAACCTCGCCATCGGATTAGACATGCTCGGAGCCCCCAACGCCAGCCTACGAATGACAAACCTCGACCTCTCAAGCAGAGGACTCGTTCTCGACGACAACTACGCCGGAAACAACCTCTCAATCTTCGTCATCGACAACAACTACTCACAACCCCTCGGCGCCAGCTCGAGTCTCGGCATTCCAAGCTTCATCCTCGGACTATTCTCACAACCAGCCCTCATCACATTCTACACAGGAGACCCAGCCACGACTCGCGGAGAGTCAGACAATGTCGCGTCACAATTCTCCCAAGCCCTCGGCGTCATCTTCACCAAAGCCTTCGCCCTTCCCTATGGGCCCGGGACAATCACAATCTACGCGCCAAACCCCGAACTCACAAACAACGACGCACTCACAAGAGTCCTCGGCCTGCTACCCAGCTCAAGCTTCTCCACCCTCATCAAACCAGCCACCCTCCAAAACATACACTACTTCGCTGCAATAGGCCTCGCAACAATAAGCCTCCCACCCCCACTAAACAAAACACCAACACAAGCCTTCAGCTTCCTCCTCAACGCCCAGTTTCCACGAGAATTCTACAAGGCCGGACAACACTATCTCAGCCTGAAAACACTCTTTGGATTCCAAACTGGAATCGTGGGAGATACTAACTCAAACGCATCCATCGTCTCCATCTCCTTTCAACGCGGAACAGTGCTCTACAGCTCGCTCGGCCAGATACCGCCCTCCAATCCAATCTACAACAACTTCACTTTAACATACATTTACAATGCCACCGTTACACCGAGAGCAGACTTCTCGGCGAACTTCACCTATCCCTTCGCCCCAAACATAACCTTACAGAAAACCGTGACCCCCTCGAGCGGATCCCTCGGAACCAGCCACAATATCATTGTCATGATTCAGAACTTCGACAACGTCACCGTCACCAACCTCAACGTCACAGACAACCAGGCACCATCCGCTTATCAGAAGACCCTCCAGATATCGCCTAGCGGCGTACAAACCGGCCAGTTCGCTAGTTTCCCTCCAGGCCAAACCCAATTTCTCAGCTACACGGCAACAACGCAAAGCAGCGGCATCTATGTTCTGTCATCAGCGACTGCAGATTTTGTCTGGCAAGCGCCAAATGGGACAAAGATACGATACACAGTCACCACAGACAAGCCGCTGATATCGTCATCAAGCGGACCCTGGACGCAGTTTACGCGGACCTTTACCGACCTCCAACCTTATTCCTATCTCCTCTTACTCCCCCTTCTACTCACACCCGTCATTGAAACCCTGAAGCTTGTCGGCAGACATCGAAAAAAGAATCCTGAACCCTGGGTCAATACCCCCGCGGGACCTCAAATCGCGCCACCTTCCCAACCTGTGCCCGCGGGACCTGACAAACCTGCTGATACCCCGAGCCCGGCAAATCCTTGAGCCCATGTTCACAACCTGTAGAATTACCGTTCTCGCCTCAAACGCGGCGTCATCCTTTGAGTTGTTTCCCAATTTTGGCTCTGGAATGGCTTCACTACCTGTGAAATCGTTCAGAGACCCCTTCGTTTCCACTGGAACCTATGGAACCTGTCAGGAGTAGTCGTGTTGTACACTCACGCCTTGCGCGAGCAATGACGCGTGAGCCTTTTCTACCTGTGAACTGCGAACTGTGAAGCCCAGTGTTTTTTCCGAGGAATGAAGATGAGACCACGACGATTGAAGGTAGAATTCTACGATTCGGAAGGGGTCCGACATTCCATCGCCATCGACGGTCCCGTGACAAAAGAAAAGGTGGCCAAGATACTGGACCTCGTTGAGTTGATGGCAGGAACGCCTCAAACGTCGCCTACCGCTCTTGGGCTCTCCCCCAAAAAATTCGACAAGTTGGCAAGCACAATCATATCCCAGCTGAAAGGTAGAAGCTTTACCTCAGGTGAAGCGAGGAAGGCATTTGAGACCACCTTTCGAGAAAAGATACCTTTGAGCACAGTATCCACGTATCTAACGAGACTAGCGGATCGAGGAGTCCTCGAGAGAGAGCAGGAAAAGCTCGGCTTAGTATATCGGGTCAAGATTGAGGAGCAGAAACTGTCTCTGGCTCGCGGTCCTTCTCTTCAGGCTTTGTGAGACTCTGCTTCACACGCTCAACCGTTGAATACCGAAACGGGATCCGAGTCTGGTCCCGTCGAACGTACCCCTCATCGAAGAGCTTCTTCATCAAACGAGCGGTATGCTCTCTGGAACGTCCTACAAACTTTCCTATTTCTGGCGCAGACTTTGGCCCCCGGTCTGCCAGAAGGGTAAGAACCTGAAGCTCAGTGGGAGTCGTTATCGAATTTAATGAGCCCGGCTGCACGACCGAAGGGTCATTCCTTACAAGAAATTGTCCCACAGTCGATTGCAAGTTGGCTGTTACAGGTTCAGACACCTCCTCGACCACTCTTTTCGTCGCTGAGGTCGCTGCCGGAACGCGGAGAATTGCATCAGCGACCTGCCTAATCCAGCTCAACGACTCACCCAGAAGCTTCTCTGTTTTTTGTAGACGCTCAAGCAATACCAAGTCGGACAGCTTGGATTGATCGCCGGAAATCTTGAGGCTCTCAACTTCAACAGATAAGTCCCTCAAACTCACTTCAAAAGAGCCGAGCCTACTTGAGAATGCGTCGAAGAACAGCCTCGCAATATCTTTATTCTCGAAGGAAAACATGGCCCCGTTTTCGCCTAGCCGTTTTCCCCTCCCAAACATTTCTGTGACATCACGCCCATCGAAGTTGTGACGTCACGGTAAGAGCTACGAATGCATTTAACACTAACTATTTGTGACTCGAATTCAGCGGTAACCCGTCACAAGTGATGGAGGTGTGACTTACCTGTTGCATCATGACGTCAAGCAGATGACAAGACTAATGACATTCACGCTCGAACCAACAAGTGACCTCCAGCTGCGTACGTGTCCGTTATGAGCGTGATGCGTGTGATGCAACAATCACTTGCGTGACGTCACGTATCACGATTTCTTCCAAACATTGCTCTGAAAGCCTGATCAAGATCGTCGATTATCGAATCCACTGTTCTTAGATAGGCTTCGGGCTCGTTTTGCGCAGCATCCCGAATCTGGGAGGTTTGACCTTTGAGGCGCTCGGAGGCCTCTAAGAATGGGGCGATGCTCGGAGACTCCGTCAGCCCACAATAACCGAGAAGCAGAACTGTGTGAATCGCCTCTACAACGTTTTCCCGCGCTTGTCTTAGGGTTCTATTGAAGGACCCACGACTTATTCCCTTCTGACCTCGCCTCAACTGAGCCATATCACTCCTCGTTAAGCGTTTATTCGCTATATCGTGACCGAACTGGTCTACAAGGAGCGTTTCGAACTGTATCTTCGTGAGATTGCTGCGTTGCAAGAGTGCAGAGAGTATTCGATCGCGAAGAGTTTCGTCAATGACCGAGCGGGTCCCTTCGTGCCAACCCTTCAGGGTGTCCAAATTCTCCATGGATACGGTTTTGTATCCATAGCTATTGAGTCTTGCTCACCCACGCTCAACGACAGTGCTAGGTAACACCACACTTATTCCACAATTTTGACCCCTTCGAATCGAATATGGCGGGTCCCACATGACCACAGATGCAAGAACAGACTCAGGCAACTTCGTAGTGGACATGGTCTGCGACGTTTGCCGGGTTGAAGGTTTCGAGGTGGAAAAGAACGCGCAAACTGGAGATTCGCCAACCTATTTTGTAGACATTCTCGCTTCCAGAAAAAAAGGCAAGAAAGTGCAGAAAGTCGCGTTCGAGTGCTGGGAAGGAACTAGCCAAGTTGAAGGTCGAGAAGTCGAGAAGTTCGCTGCCCGTTTGAAGAGTCTAGGTATTCAAAGCGGAATCTACGTCTCTCCCAAGGGGTTTGGAGGCAATGCTGAATTCATGGCTCGCAAACTCGGCGTCGAACTCTGGGACCTAGCCAAGCTAAAGGAGAGGGTTGAAAATATCAAGGCACCAGAGAGACATAGGGTTCCTGGCACACTGCCAGTCGCTCGGGCCGCGTCATCTCGTATCTTGGCTCATGGCCTGGTCAATGGTGCTTTCCTCAAATTGTCCTCTATGCCCAAGCTTGAGTTTCGACCGTATTTCTTTGCCAATTTCCAGATCGACGATGGCCGGAAAAAACTTGCTCAGGGAGTTCTCGTGTTTGACGGAGTGGACGGACGAGTATGCGACGCCGCTCTCTTCGAAGGCCACTTGGAAGACCTCCCGTCGACAGGGTTCTTTGTCGATTGCCTTGAGATCGAACCATCAACGGGGTCCATGCCGAAGCTGCCTCCGGAACTTGAGATGAAGAACACAGTCACCGTCGCACCGGCAGGGGTCACCGAGGATATGATCCGAGCTAAGACCAAAGAGGTTCTAGGCGGTAGAAATGAGTCAACGGTGATGGGAGTTCAACTGCTCCACGTTCCCATAGTGACTGTGGAGATGCTTGCCGCCGGCAAGTCCTATCGGAAGATCCTCCAAGCGGCTACCGGAAAAATGATCTGGGACGATACTCAGAAATGCTCGCTTTGCGATCACAAGTCCAGAGCGATTTGTGAGGCCTGTGGAGGGACCGTTTGTACTGAACACGAGAGAACATGCAGTTCCTGCCACAAGCACCTTTGCACAGACTGCGTCGTGACAAAAGGAATCGTCAACAAGATTCCACTCTGCCCTACGTGCAAGAATGCATAGAAGCAGCTAAACTTCTCTTACCGCTGCCCAAGACCGCTCAAGCTTGCGTCGCAACGACTAGACCGGCATAGCCTTCACCCGCTATGAGGGATAGGAAGCATGTAGCTATCTTGGAATATGGCTAGCAGCCAGTGCCGCTTTGGCGAGCCGTTGTATAGTCTCCTCGTGCCTACTGATATGAGCCATCATATCCAACCGCAGTCTTTGCATTGCCATTCGCGCGGCGTCCCGTGCGGCCTGCTCCATCAGAGGGGTGAGCCTCTCTTCCATCTTCTTCAGAAGTGCCTCTTCAAGGCGAAGAACCTCTTCCTCTCTCAAAGTCTCCATTTAACTCACCTCCTTCGAGTAGTCACAGTAGTCGATTCAACGTCATCCATTATCGGCTCAATCTTCACTGATTGGCGTGCACACATCGCGCACTCCCAGACCCGGTCACAGGCGAAGTTCTCGTAATTGCAGCACCGTCTGCGGAAGTAATCGTTCAGCTGGTTTTCTCTGTTGGCCTTTTTTCCAGTCATGCCAAACTCACCAATACAAAATCCATGAACTCTTCCGTCGACTGTCCACAGCAACCTCAACGGGACGACTAAAGCCTCCTGTAACTAGAATCCTAGCTAGGAGGTTCCGAAGAGAACAGGCCTCTAGCAAGGATTCCCGCAACACGCAATGGTTCAGGCATCCGCGAGACGAACGCCGAAGTCTTCAGGATCACCCCCGCCTGTCGAGTGGAACATCCGAACCGTTCAAAGAACACCGGGCCTTCACCAGCCATCGTCCGGACTTTGTGTAAGGGGCCGAGTGACCTGATCAGATCCCATCTCTTCTTCCAATCGGAAAAGTGTCTGGACAGGGCACGCTTCACAGCCCTGTTATCCGGTCGGGACCCAACAACCACTATTACTGGTGCTTTGCACAATTTCTGGATCTTCCAAGGGTCGATGAGATTGAACCCTCCAAAAGTCACGCCTGATAACAAGACTGGAACGTGCACGGATCCTTTGATGAGGAGCTCGGTCTTTCTGGTTGCGTCCAATCCGTCAACGGTGATCCGTTCAGTTCTGAGCTGATGTAGATGAGGCCCTTTCAGCCAGACAGCTAGGAGAGGAGCATGCCTGACCGTATCATCCGTTTTCGGCGGAAACGGCCCATCATCTATCCCGATACATCTAGAGACTGGTTTGATGTCTGAGGACGCTCCGTGGAGCATAGCTAAGCAGCCCTCGAACCATCTCGTCCCCGCTGAACGAAGCGGTCACTGATCGAGCTTCTACGCCGAGCCGGATCTTCTTTGTACGACCGTACCTGCCGAAGCTTACTACGCGCGCGTTTAGAACGCCCATGATGTCCAGCTCGTTGAGCAACCCGCTGACTCTCCTCTGAGTGAGAGGTTCAACCGAGCCTGCAGCGCACAGCTCTCTATACACCTCGTACACGTCGCCTGTTACGGAGCTCTCTCTCCGGGTATTCTCAAGCTGCATGACGGAGATGAGGAGGATTCGGGAGTGGAGGGGGAGCGATGACAGGGCCTCTGTGACCCGGTCATGTTCGACCTTCTGTTGTGCCTCTCGGACGTGATTTTCTTCGACCTTTAGCTCGCGTGATCTTTCGGCAATCTCAGCGGCCACTCTAAGGAGGTCAAGAGCGCGTCGCGCATCACCGTGTTCTCCCGCGGCTAATGCAGCACAGAGGCGGAGAGCGCCTTCATCAAGAACTCCGGAGCGAAAGGCGAACTCTGCTCGCTCCTTTAGAATGTCATATAGTTCGTCTGAGGTGTAGGGTTTGAACACGACCTCTTCCTCTCCGAGCGAGCTGAGGACTCTCGGGTCCAGGAAGTCTTTGAAGTGAAGGTCGTTGGAAATTCCTATGAGCCCAATCCAGCCGTCTGTCAATTTCTCGTTTATCCTGGTTAGCTCGTAGAGTAGGCTGTCGTCTTCGCTCCTCTTCACCAGCGCGTCTATCTCGTCTAGGACGACGAGGAACGCCGAGCCGCGGGATTGGAGGGCGCTTCGGAACCGGTCCAGGAGCTCGCCTACCGCGAGTCCCGTAAATGGGACTTCTCGACCGAGGGATCGGCAGAGGTCGGCAATGACTCTATAGTTTGTTCCTGCGAGACGGCAGTTGACGTAGCTCGTATCGAGAGCTCGTCCGTGTTCCCGAGCCTTTCGCTGTAGACGATCGAGGACAAATTTGGTCACGATTGTCTTGCCTGTTCCAGTCTTGCCATAAGCGAAGAGATTCGATACTCGGTCTTTTGTTAGGGCGGGAGCGAGCACGGATCCAAGGCGCCGGATCTGCTCCCCCCGGTGCGGAAGGGTCGCAGGCATGTAGTCATGCCTAAGGAGGTTTCTGTCGCGAAAGACTTCTCCGCCTGACAGTACTCTTTCGAAGATTAGATCCAATCCCTGTTGCGACAAGTCTGAAACGGTCCGGTTTTCTGCGAGCCGGCTTCCAGTGGAATTAAGGGTTCTCGTACAATGATTTCAACTGGACAAACCAAAAACTCGATCATCAACGATTACAGCCGATTCTGCGGGAGCCGCTCATGCGACGCGAGACGCTTGAATCGTACCCCACTTTTTGATAGGGGGATTTTCTGTCTTGCCCTGATTCTAGGCGAGTCCGGCGATTTGGGGCGTAATCCTGGCTTGGATAGCAAGGCGAAAAGTCGGGTTTTCTTCGCCTGTTCCCGAACGATTCTCTGGCGAGAGTCTGGAGGCGTCCCAGATTCGAGATCAGGGCTGATTATCGGCGATTTGGTGGTCGCTATTGGACCCTGATCTCCACGCCCACAGTCCTCTTGATCAGATCAGCTAGTAAGTCAACCTGGGACTTGCCGCCGCGCCTTGTGGGTATTGATACAACCAGTGGGAGTTCGATCTCCTTCTTCCCCTGTCCAACCTTATCCTTGATCCAGTCGAAGACTGTGTCAGTAACTATGACGAGGGAGACTGTCTGTTTGTTCTTGATGTCCTCAAACGTCTTGACCGCCTCATCTTCCGATTTCACAACCCAGCTATTCTTGACCCCGCCGAGCTTGAAGTAGATCGCTGTCTCCTTGTCCGCCATAACACCAATCTTTCCCGTAGCTCATCTACCTACTTGAATATCCAACCTGTTTCTCGCGACCAGAACAAGAGATCAAGATCAGCCAACGGTATTCTTATTTCCCGTGAGAATCGACGGAGCTTCTCCTCGATCTCTAGATAACGCTTCTTCGTGATCGAAACCGGCACCTCAGAGATCACCTCCAGCCTCTTGAGGTTTCGCAAAATATGCCGGTCAAGAATCGCAAACTCCTCCCCCAGTCCGACGTTCCGGAGAAAATGGCTGGCCTCCTTGTACCCCAACCCTTTCACGTTCTCCACCATCCACTCCCGCAACTCGAACAGGTTAGCGAAGCTGGAAAGATGGGATTTGATGTAGAGCTTGCCATCCTTGGTGAACGTTCCTCTCGCCTCGACAATATACTTCGCCTTACTGTCGCCGAACCGGACATCATTCAGTTGCAGTTGAATCTCGTTAGCCTCGCCTTTCAAGAGAAGACTCCGCTCCTTGAGCCGGGAAACTGCAGCCCAGCAAGTTTTCGCAGACGACTGCGGCGTTAGCAGGCAGAAGCAGAGTTCAGCAAAGATGTCGTCATCATTACGATCAAGAATTTCTTTGAATTCTTGCAGACGCTCATGGATAGCATTGCGTTTTTCATTATAGAGTATCTGTAGCTCTTGAATCGCCTTTTCATGCTCGATCGGTGAGAGTTCTATGCTAGAATTGCTTGAGAACATCGGCCTTCTCCATTATCCGAACACAGTAGTAGCAGCGAAGCCGAAGAGGGTCCTGCCTTTCCACGGTAAACTTTGGCTCAACAGGCTCAGCGTTAGACACGCACGCGGGATTTGAACAGCGAACAATCCCCCTGATAGAATCAGGCAGCTTTACCCTCGTCTTCTCAGCTACCTCGTAGTCTCGAATGATGCTGATGGTAGCACTGGGAGCGATCAAGGCTATCTTGTCCACTTCACCGGGCTTGAGCTCTCGATTCTCGACCTTGACGATGTCCTTCTTGTTCTGCTTCTTCGATATCACGTTCATCGCCACACTCACAATGTGTCCTTCGCCACCGTGTATTCCTAGAATCTTCAGCACATCCAGCGCATGGCCGGCCAAAATATGGTCGATCACTGTTCCGTTACGGATTTTCTTCACGTAGAGCTCTTTGGGGCCGGTTCCCTTGGACAAGACCTTGGACCTGTCAGGCAAGGGATAGGTTTCATTCTTAATTCCTTGCCTGAAACAGACGGGGAGATCATGACCGTCGAGGCTCAGGAGTTGAGGTTCCGGACCCACCGCGAAGGAGAAATTCTTGACATTACCGACAAGACCCAGAGAATAGTTAATTCTTCCAAGCTGAAAAACGGGGTTGCCGCTCTGTTCGTACCCGGATCAACCGGAGCCCTAACCACAATCGAATACGAGCCAGGACTTTTGACCGATTTCCCTATAGCCCTATAGCCCTTGAAAGATTCGCCCCCAAGGAGGCGACTTACGAGCATGAGAATCGTTGGCATGATGGCAACGGACATTCACACATTAGAGCGTCCATGATAGGACCGGACTTGTCAGTGCCATTTCTAGACAAGTAATTGGCGAGTAGTAGATCCGGGGACCCGTACCCCTCTCCTTCCTCTGGAGACATGAAGGAGCCTCGTCAAGAAAATTCAATCCTTTACCAAGTACAGAATCTGAGATGAATTAGTGCCGGAAAATGTACAGGTCCACATAAATTGTTAGGATGCAAGTTAACCTTGCCAGTAAGTTTTCAAAAGCTACAATGACACCCCCAGCAAGTTGGGTACTTGCAGTGGAAACCGTGGGGTGGGGGTGGATGTTCTTCTCCCAGTATGCAGGGGTTAGAATCTGTTCTCAAACGGTCGAGGGTCAGTAGGATTACTGGAAGTTGATCATCTTGACATCAAGGGTCTTCAGGTTAACAACGGGAAGGATTCCAGGTTTAGGAACTAAACCCATCCGTTTCTGATAGTCAGTCTGCCCTTGCCACGCGCCGCTGTTCACTATCGTTGTCCCTCTGTAAACGCCTGCACCCGAAACGTGGATGTGTCCGGAGGTGAAAACGTCGGGGACCCGTTCCACTACCAGGAAATCTTCCTGCTCAGGACCAATAGGTGTCATCTTCCCATACTCCGGAGAGAGATGCCGGGCTTTCAGCTGGTACTCCATGACCTCTACCGGACGCTGGTAGTCGAGGCCCGGGACTCCGCTTAGGATATCCATTAGACTGGTTCCGTGGTAGAGTAGAAAGTTGACCCCGTGCAGGCGAACCTCCGCGGGGTCCCCTAAGGAGACAATTTTCCGGGAGTCGTATACGGGTCCGGCGAATTCTTTCGGAATAGCAGGCTGCGGTAGGGCCTGACGTACAGCGTCATGGTTTCCGGGTATCAGAACTACATCCATGTACTCTGGAATCTCGCTGACGAACTTGGCCGCCAAACGATACTGCTCGTAGATATCTGGGACAGCTAGGTCCACTTCTTGACGAGGATAGACTCCGATCCCGTCAACTAGGTCGCCCCCGATCAGAACGTACTTCACTCTTTCTGCGATCTCACGCTGGTTCGGTGTTCCGATCTCTCCTTTCAACCAGCTTAGAACCCTGTGGAACTCGTCCTCGAGAAACACCTTGCTCCCAACATGAACGTCGGATATTAGGGCGGCGTAGACCTCTTCGCTGGCGTGGGCCGGCTTTCTATCCGGAATCTCCGGGAGAACGATACTTTCGGCAATCAGCAGGGGGCCCGCACTCTTTCGGGCCTGGATGAAGATAACCTGGTCCCTGACTATCTTCCTCGCCATTTCGTATACTGTAGGGTTCTGCCGTCCAACGAGAACAGTGGCTTCATCTTCATAGTCGTCAACTGTCAGAAAGATCCGATCGCCCTTCTCTCTCTTGTCGAGAACCATACAGATGAAACGACCTCGCCCATTTGATCCGCCTGAAAGCGCATCAGAAATGGTCCCAGCGTTTCGCGTGTCCATTCTCTGCCTGAAGAGCAGGCTCATCTTATCAAAACGGTTTCTGAAATAGTGGAGAAAATCATCGAACGCACCAGTCGTTCCGAGCTTGCCTGTGGGGTCGGAGACAACTTCTAGCTGAGATTCAAGGTCCTCCGCAAAACGGCGCCTATGCCCTAATCCAGCATGTTCAGTCTCCAAGTTCCTTCCGGGAATGTCCAGGTGTTCGGCGGCCCTGAGAACGAGGTCTCTGTTAATTGACGCCGGCCGCGGTTCTACGGTTCCGGCGACCCGAAGAACCTCCTTCACGAGTGGGTCGAGCTGACTGGTAGCGCTGATCTCCATAAGGGCCTTGAAGGCGTCGCTTTCCATCTGGAAACCTGCTTCCAGTATCGTGCCGATTGCCCTCTTCCTCTCTTCAGACATCTAGCGACCCTTCTAGACCGTCTAACGGGTGATGGCAGCTTATCCAGTTATCGCGAACTCGAGGCCTATCTTGTGATGGTGAGGTCTGATATGTCAACCGACACCTCGCACATTCTATTCAGCGCTATGAGTGCTGCGACGAGATGGTTAACCATGGGACGCGGGGCTTTGGCGATGCTTGTCTCAGCATCCGCAAGAATCTTCTTGGTCTCTTTGAATCTCGGGCTTACAGACGAGGCCAGCTTGAGGTCTCGTGAGAGGACGGACCCGACAGCATCCTTGTACATTGTATTCACAGAGGCTCCGATCTTCTGGAACAGGACCTGTTGCTCTTTCGGAACGGGAACCTTGTCTTGAGTGTTCTCTGCAACGGTTACTGAGTAGTCAGCGAACGTTTCGATATAGCTTGCCAAGAGGCGAAAGTCTAGGCAGTCCACGGAGGAGACTTTGATCTTCTCAAGTAGGTACGTATCGGCGATCGCGGCTCTGACCAGTCGGACCAAGAGGAAGTACCATCTGTCCACTTCCTCATCTCTCTCAACCACTCCGTTAGCAAGTTCGGTGTTGGATTCGACGAAGGCTTGGACCGCGTCTATCTGCATCGGCATGGACAGCATTTCGAGCCGTCGGAGGATTCGCTCGGGGTTGAGAAGCGAAGGTTCCATCAGGCATTGCAGGACGATCTTCTTCGCGTCCTCTTCCAAGACCTCCAGGCCCACGAGGCGCTTGGTGGTTTTGCGGACTTCGTCTCTTATCTCGGGGGACAAGCTATCTTTGGATTGGATGCGGATTATATCGTATCCGAGAAGATATCGCTCGATAATCTCTCGTCTGACAAAAGGACTTGCTTCCAGTATGACTTCGAGAGGAGGCCTCTCCTCGTCAATTCTCGGGGACAGGAGAAGTCTCCCGTCCTGTCGTTCCTCATAGGAAACGACCGACCCCTGGTCAAGTCCGACGCGTTTGGCCCATGCCTTGGGTATGGTGACGAGAAAGGTTCCATCTGGTGTTCGTTGAAGTTTCCTTAATTCCACTTAGAACATCCCATCTCCAACTAATGGCATTGAAGAATTTTAGGATTTCTCGGGATCTACTATGAAGAGGAGTGCAACTCTAGAGAGCCACTCGGTACAAGGGAGGCTGAACCATTGAGGTGAGTATAGGCCTGCTTCACAACCTCCTCGGTATTGTTTCCCTTCAACGCGCTAAGCTCGACCAGTGGAACGCCTTCGAATGTTCGGGAGATCAGTTTCTTCCCCTCCTCAAGTCGTTCGTCGTTGCAAAGGTCTGTTTTGTTCGCGCAGATGACTAGCGGAACTTTGGAAGCTATTTTCGTGAGAACCTCTTTCGAGGCCGTGAGTTTTCTAAAGACTGACTCTAGGTCCTCACTGATATCAACGAACAGGAGGATTAGGTCCGCGTTCGATATCTCGCCGAGGGTCGTGTTGAACGCTTTGAGGATTGTAGGGTGCATGTCTTCAATGAAGCCGATGGAGTCGATGAGTATGAAGCTGAAATTATCGCCACCGTTGTTCTGGTCGATTCTTCTCGCGAACGTGGACAGAGTAGTGAACGGTCCCAGCCCTGTGTCTTTGTGTTCGGCGGACATGCGGTTGAAGAACGTGGTCTTCCCGCTCTGTGTGTAGCCGGCGAGGGCGACTATGGGGAAGCCTCGTTCTCGACGGTGGTCTCTGAGCAGGTTCTTTTTCGAGTAGAGATCTCTCAGTTCCTTTTCCATGTTCGCGATCCGCTTCTTGGCCGTTCTCTCGTAATCATGGTACGGATAGTCTCCGGGTCCGCTCCAGCCAACCTGTTCACCTAGAATGCCTTCGAGCCTGAGGAACTCTCTGCCCCAAGAGAATGTGTAGCGGAGTTTAGCAAGGGCGATCTGTAGTTTTGCCTCCTTGGTCATGGCACGTTTGTCGAAGACCTCTAGGATCAGGAGGTTGCGGTCGATGACTTTGACGTCTGTTCCACCGAGGACCCGCTGGATCTTGAAGACCTGAGCGCTAGGGAGGGTATTGGCGAAGACGACAGCCTCGATGTCATTCTCGGCAACGACCATTTTGATCTCTTCCAGCTTTCCCGGTCCAATGCAGTAGGTGTGGTGGAGGTTCTTGCGGTGCTGGACGATCGTGTCGATTACCTCGTAGCCTATGCTCTCAGCCATGGTCTCAACCTCCTCGTACCGGGAGGGAGCCGAGGGAATCTTACATTCTGCTACGAGAGTCCGCATACAGGAAGACTTACCCTAGAATCATGGCTGGCACTTATTTGAAGGCCCCGTGCCCAGCAGGTCAGGGACAAGCTCGTCCTTGCCGGGGACGGGATTCTTGGGCGTTTTTGATGACGGGCGGGGCGCGAGACTCGAGTAGGCCCCCGAGGCGCCCGAGAAATCACCGGTAACCGATTTCAATACCCGTTTCAATAACCGTTTCAGTAACCGTTTTCAGGACCGGATTCAGTACCCGTTTCAAGGACCCGATTCAGTAATAGGTTTCCGGATATGATTTCTAAGAGTGGTTTTCGATTGGTTGTTTCTGTTCTGTGAATCAGTGGCTCGGACGAGCAGGTGCCTGGGCCCTGATTCCGTGGACGGAGGGGCGCGGGGAAATCGACCACCCCGAGGTCGACAAAAGCATGCTTATTTTTGAAAAAGAATGTTTTAGAAAAATAGCTGCGAGAAAGAGAAGGATATGCGGCGACGGTCCTACTGGCCGGAAAAGAGGCTTAAGGAGGGCGGTTCAGCTTCTGCTACTAGTTCATGTTGACGACCGTCAAGGCTGTTCCTGGTCCGGCAGGAAGGGTCAAGAAGCCTGGCCTTAGCCAGACAATGCTCGTTGTCATCATCCTTGCAGTAGTGGTGGGCGCGGTCGTTGTGGTGGTCGCGGCATCGCTGTTCCTCGGTCCATCCCTCTCGGTAGCGACGAAGAACTTCACACCCTACCAGTCCTCGGTTTCCCAGAGCAGCAACCCTTCCTCGATGACAGTCTCAAACACGAACGGCGGGGTCACTGTCTCATCATGGTCCCAGGCCTACCTCAAAGTCAACGGGACTGTGACGGCCAGAGGTTTCGGATCATCTCCCGACGCAATAACGTTTGTAGAGTCAAATTCTAGCGGAAACATCGTTTTCCAGGCCATATTTCCCGCGAGCAACTTCTTCTTCGGTGCAAGCTACAGCGTAGACATTCACGTGTATGCGCCAGCTTCCGCCCAATTCAACACGGTGCAAATCGTAACCGTGAATGGCAATCTGCAGGTCTCAAACATCAGCACGTCCAGCCTAACTCTTACGGACACTAACGGAGCCATTACCTCCTCGAATATCAGCGCCACAACCATGACCGCGACTGATACTAACGGCTCAGTCAACCTGACCTGCACATTATGCGGGAGCGCTACGTTGACAACGACGAACGGCAGTGTAACCGTAGAACTATCGACGTTACCTCTAGGCGGATCCTACATAGTGACCTCGACGAACGGGAACGTCAGCCTCACACTGCCAGCCCTCGCCTCCTGCAAGATCACGCCGAACACAACAAACGGCACAGTCTCTAGCTCCGGGCTAGGGGTCCAACTCACAAACCACGCCACAGGCACCATCGGGACCGGAAGCGCCATTGTCAACCTGACAACGACAAACGGGTCCGTAACTGTCACCGGCAAGTAGCTCGCCAAACTAGAAAAATCCCTCTAACTGGCCCCCTCGACCATTGCGTCACATTGCCTTAGCCCCGTCTTCGGTCCGACGTGAATTGCTGAGCAAATGATCATTCTATTGTTATTGAGCTCGGGCTCAGCTTCGTCTTTGGATAATGCAGATTCATCTTTTCCATCGCCTTCACGATAGTCCGGGAGACGACGAGGTCGCGGTACCATTTGTGACTCGAGGGTATGAGGTACCAAGGTGCCCATTCCGTGCTGGTCTTGTTCAGAGCGTCCTCGTACGCCTTCATGTACTCTTTCCAGAATTTTCGTTCAGGAAGATCGTCACCACTGAACTTCCACCGCTTGGAAGGATCGTCCAAGCGCTGTTGCAACCGCTTCTTCTGCTCGTCCTTGTCAATGTGAAGGTAGAATTTCAGTATCGTCGTGTTCTCTTCGGAGAGTATCCGCTCGAAATCGTTAATCTGCCGGTATCGATGGCTCCAGACTTCTTCAGGAACGATCTTGTGAACTCTCTCGATAAGAACGCCTTCGTAATGGCTTCGATTAAAAATCGTAAGTTCTCCTTTTCCAGGCACTTGTTTGTGTTCTCGCCACAAGAAACCATGATCAAGTTCCTCCGGTGTAGGTTCTTTGAAATGTGCGACTCGGACCCCTTGGGGGTTAACTCCCTGAAAGACCCGGTTTATGACTCCGTCTTTGCCACCAGTATCCATTGCTTGAAGAATAACTAGGACTTTCTGTTCGTGCTCTGCGTAGAGCATTTCCTGAAGCTGTCTAAGTTTCTCGTTGAGCTTCTTCGACTCTTTCTGTTCATCCTCATCTTTTCCTCCGAAACCAGAGGTATCGTTCGGGTCGAAATCGCTCAGGCGAACTTCGTGTCCCGGCTCGATTCTATAGCGGCCCGTGTGAAGGTCCTTTGGCAAACTGAGATGATGCCTTTCCAGACGAGTTCTTAGACGTTTCACAGTTCAAAAGTTGAGGAGCATCTCTCTGACGGGAATGTTTGATTACCCCGAACAAATGTGATGGCATTTCAATGTCAGGCGAGCGCAAACCCTCCGACCAGAAGTGGGAAGGAGCAGGTCCAGCGGGTACGGCGCCGGTTGGAGGGTCGACCAAGATCGAGCGAAAACAGCTTCTCATCCTGCTCGTCCTGAGCCTCTCCCTCGCAATCATCGTGATTGACGCTACGATAGTGATTGTCGCTCAGTATCAAATCCAGAAAGACTTCGGGATCTCCCTGAAGGACCTAGAGTGGATCACCTCACTCTATGCTCTGATATTCGGATCGTTTCTTCTCACCTGGGGAAAACTAAGCGATGAGTTTGGCCGAAAGCGGATCTTCATCAGTGGAATCTCCCTGTTTATTGCCGGATCTATCATCGATGGATTCTCACAGAATCTAACCCAGATCCTTGCAGGCCGGGTTATCCAGGGATTCGGGGCAGCAATGGCCTCTCCCTCAACCCTGTCAATCCTGACAACCACTTTCACCGGCAAGGCCCGCAGCGTCGCCTTCGGGATATGGGGCGCGACAGCCGGGGCGGCTGCGGTTCTGGGACCAGTCTTGGGAGGGTACTTTACGAGTGACCCGACTCTCACTTGGCGTTGGGCGTTCTTCATCAATATCCCCATAGGAATCACAGCCCTCATCGGAGCCCTCTTCGCGATTAAGGAGACCAGGTTCAAAGATCCAAAATACACAACGGACTATTTCGGACTAATCCTCATCACACTGGGTCTATCGAGCCTATTGTTTGGTTTTATCGAAGCTCAAACCTATGGATGGATAGTTCCAGCAAGCGAATTCGGTGTGGCAGGCTTGTCATGGTCGACCTCAAACCCCGTATCCCTTCCCTTGGTCTCGATCATGAGCGGGCTCGTTCTACTGACGGCGTTTGCTTTCTACGAGGTCCGCCGGCTTAGGAGCGGGAGGGTTCCTCTCTTTGATTTCAGCCTCCTCAAATTCAAGGGCTTCAGGTACGGCCTCTTCACCGTCACAATCGTTGCCATGGGCGAGTTCGGAGCAGTATTCATCATCTCAATATTCTTGCAGACAGTCAAGGGACTATCAGCGTTCAATGCCGGACTCACATTCCTACCTATGGCCATCTCAGTCTTCATCTTTGCACCAGTAGCCGGTATTCTAGCGACCAGGTTCGGACCCAAGTGGATTGTCACAACCGGCATGACTCTTGAAGCCATCGCTCTCTTCAGCATGTCCCAGACTATCAGCGTCGCCAACCCCGTCTACTACCTGTATCCCATCCTCGTCATCTACGGGGCGGGAGTCGGCCTAGCTATCAGCCAGCTAACGAGCACCGTATTGCTGAGCATACCTTGGCAGAAGGCAGGAGTAGGATCCGGAGCCAACAACACTGTAAGACAGATTGGCTCAGCTTTCGGAATCGCCGTAATCGGCGCAGTATTGGTGGCCCAAATATCAGCAGTCGGACAGGCCGACCTCGCGGCGAGCGCCATCAATTTCGGCCCGTTAAGATCGGCATTGGCAACGGCCCTCAACTCAGGACTCTCCGGAGGGATCGACCCATCCTTCATCGCCAGCTTCGGCCGAAACGCACCCGCCGTTATATCGATCCTCTACGACGCGATTACGCAGGGAACGCGCTGGGCAGCTTTTACAGCCGGCATCTTCGTCTCCCTCGGAGCAATCAGCTCTCTTCTAATTCCGAACCCGAAATCCGCCCAGACCGCGAAACCTGTTGTCCCGAGAGCTAGTCATAGAGAAACATCACGAGCGGTGAGCACTATCATTATCGCTCAGTTCCTGATTACTGTGGGCCTACTCGTTGCGATCTCCAACGAATACCAGTCCAATTATTTCATGCAACAATGGATAAGCCAGAACGCGTCGCCGATAGGCTACTTACTTGCAGGATACATCGGACCAGTGCTTGTTGCGATATTCGGAGTCCTGCTCATTGCCTGGAAACTTGCACGTCACCCGAGGCATCTAGATGATGAGAAAAGTACACAAGGATCGAAGAATCAAGTTTGACCTTCTATCCACTTCCACCGTCTCTGAATCACATCTACGCGTCTCTACATTTGTATTCATAATACCTAGTTTCAGAAAAGCCGTGTTGGGACCCAAATGCTCGTCCACTGAGGCTGAGCCTAGTAGACGGGACCCGAGGCGGCGAGGAATTGACATCTAAGAGTGAAGTGAGAAAGTAGCTGTCTCCCAAGAAAACTGGGATCTCATCACACGCGTTCCGCGTTCGCTACCTACGGCGTAGCAGGGAAATCTACCGTCGCTACTTGGAAACCAAGCCATGGATCACATTGATGCATTCTACTTTTCTTGGAATGAAGCCAGGAATGAAAATCGTGGACGTTGGATGCGGAACAGGAGACTTTACCCGATATCTAGCCAACCTCATACCTGGCAAATGCGAAATCATCGGAGTGGACATTCGAGCCACCAACATCAGTACCGCCCAAAAACAAACCAAGAAAGAAGGACTGTCCGGCAAGATTACTTTCCGCAAGGGAGATGCGTATGACATTCCTGTTGAAGATCGGTGGGCCGATCTTGTGTGTTGTAGGACTCTCTTGATGCATCTCACTGAACCGTTGAAAGCTGTCAAAGATATGAGCAGAGTCGCCCGTAAAGGAGGGACGGTCGCCGCATTCGAGCGGGGCCGGTTCGAATCTTTCTATTTCTATGTTCCGAATGATAAGAGAATCACAAAGCTGGGCATTAAGCTCGGAGGATTATACGTTGATGGGGTGAGAAAACTGGAAGGGAAATATTTCGACATCGGCAATAGATTACCGACTATCTTCCACGAAGCAGGACTGCGGGAAATAATGGCCGAAGTCCAAGCAGACACATATCTGACCTCGGACCCAAGAAGGAAGCTAGAAGATGTGAAGGACGAGCTCGGGTTTAACCTTGAGACCTTCAAGGAGACAAAGAAGCTCGACGCGAAGGCTATGGCTTCCGGGGGCGCCTCCAGAAAGCAGATCGAGGAGTATAACCGGTGGTATGAGAGGTGGACGAAGAGTCTTCTTGATGATCACCAGAAGCTTCGAAACGACACAGTCTTCAGCACGGGGGGAATGGTTCTCGTGGCTGGCCGCAAGCAAGAGTAAGGTCCGAAGAATAAATCGTCCCATAGTTAACGGAAGAGGGATTGCAGACTCCAGTCGGGGATCGGTTTCTCGGGGGTCTCGTCCGTGCGCGGCTGTCCTTGTTTCGGGGGGGAGGGTGTGTGGGTTAGAGAACACTTATGCCCGCCGCGGACCCCGCTTCTCGCGAATAAGGGTCCTAGAGCGGATATTCTGTGGGAGATGGCGACAGGGGAGAGATGTTTGCGGAGCTGGAGAGGGCTTGTGACGAGCTCGATAGGGCGCTCGAACAGCTCAAGAAGGCAGGATACACCCTGCGAGAGTTCTCCAAGGGCCTTGAGACGGACCCGACGGGGATACTGCTGACGCACTATCCTAACGGGTACATGATCTATCCTGACGAGATTAACAAGACTCCTTGGGAGTATCCAGCTCTGCGCCCGATAGTTGACCTGGACTATCTGATCGAGCTGCTTAAGCGTGCTAGACAGCTGAAGCGGGCCAAGATGGACATTGAGAGAAGACTGGGCAAGAAGCTTATGCCTGTCTCCTAAGCACGGGACGCGGGTTTCAACCCGTATCCGTTTACGAATATCCAGTCGAGGAACTTCAGGACCTCGGGGGTTATCGTGCACCATAGATGGACCCCGCTTGGCAGACAGTCTATGCGTCCGGTGGGTAGGTCTGCCCTGAATCCTTCGTGGCCAAAACGGGCAGGGTCAAAAGATTGAGGGCTTAACGGTTGAATCGCTCGCTTGACATCGTCCTCTTCTACTGTTTCGAATTTCCTCCGGTTCTTGTCTACTAGAATGCTCACGTTCTTTCGTCCAATACTGGCTGCTTCTGGTCTTTCCTGGCCGGGTGGAAAGTTGATCTGTATGAGAACGCCCCAGCGTTCGCCGACTTCGCTGGCAATCCAGTTGATCGTCTCAAAGGCCCGCAGAGTACGATCTTGCCAGAGACTCTCGAAATCATCGCGACGCTTGTCTAGCGTGTCCCAGAGGTCTTTGACGATCCAGCTCACTTGCCCCGGACCTCTTTCTCCAGGACCCGCTTTAGGGTCTTGAGGAAACCTGAATTGGGAACAATGTAGTCGATCATTACTTTTTCGGCTTTGAGCTTTAGGTCTGTTCGGACATGGGGGAATATGGCCAGTATCTTGGGTGGATAGGTCATAGTTTTCAGCTTCTGGGCGCACGAGAAAGGGTCATACTCTGACGAAGCTAGGTCGAGGACCACTAAGTTTGGAGTACTCAAGTTTGCTTGTATAAGCAGGTCTTCCTCGGTTGTTACAATCTTGGCATTTGCACCAATTGACTTCGCGAGCTCTGTAATTCTCGATTGGAGGAATAAGTCTGACATTATTGCAAGAACTTGAACGGTCATTGTTCCATCACTTCTGAAGATAGTTATAGGACTCCTCGACTCAGCTAGGAATCGGAATGCCTCCCACATCTAACTTCGCCGGCAGAGACATAGTTAGCGTTCGCGACCTCTCCCGATCGGAGATCGACCAGATTCTCGACATGGCACAGGTCATGGAGCCTCTGGCGAAGACTGGGTCCGATATGCTTCATGGAAGGATAATGGCGACTCTATTCTACGAGCCGAGCACCCGTACAAAATTGAGCTTCGAGTCCGCGATGACGAGGCTTGGCGGGACGGCTCTCGGATTTGCAGAGACAAAGGGGACGTCTGTTGAGAAAGGTGAGAACCTCGCAGATACCGTGCGGGTTGTCGAAAACTATGCTGACGTGTTGGTGGTTAGGCATCCTCTAGAGGGGGCGGCAAGAATGGCCGCGGAGTTCTCAAGGGTCCCAGTGGTTAACGCTGGATCGGGCGCGGAGGAGCATCCAACGCAGGCGTTGCTCGATCTCTACACGATCAAGAAAGAGCTTGGAGCCATTGACGGCATTACAATAGGACTCATCGGGGATCTCCGGTACGGCCGGACAGTACACTCGCTCGCCTATGCGCTCGCGAAATACAAGGTGAGATTAGTCCTCATCTCTCCAGAGATACTAAAGATGAGGAAAGAGGTCCTGGAAGAGGTCTCGAAGAAGATAGACGTCGAAGAAACAACATCGCTTCAACAGCATCTGAAAGAATTGGACGTGATCTACATGACGCGGGTCCAGAAGGAGCGATTTGGAGATCTAGCCGAGTACGAGAAGGTCAAAGGGTCTTACAGGTTGACCTCTGACGAGCTGGCACGCGCAAAGAAAAGCTCGATTGTCATGCATCCGTTGCCTAGGGTTGACGAGATAGACTCTAGTGTCGACTCGACGAGCCACGCGAAATATTTTCCCCAGGTCGGGAACGGCGTGGTGCTGAGGATGGGACTACTAGGCTTGGTCTTTGGGGCCGTCTAGCCCTTCGGCGATTTTGGCCAGAATGCCCGTCAGGAGACCTATTCTGAAAGGCTTCTTCGAATCAACTCGGATTTCTGTCAAAGCCAGCGCATTCCCAGCCCCCTTGCTCAAACATTCAGAGAGATAAACTCAATTGAGTTCTCGTCCAGCCACATGCACCCTCCATCACTCAATGGTGAGTTGCCGGGGGGCTCGGTTCGTCTACGCTAGATCATAGGCTGCGATTCTATCCAAATCTCTCCTCCTCGACTCGGTCCATAGGTCGAGGGGGGTCAGTCTACCAGCATACTTTGCAATAGTTGTGAGCTTGTCTGAATTGCATTTCGAGCATTTTGCACGGACGCCTGTATCGACGTGATAACAGGATTGGCATCGGGACAATATCTTGGAAAACGTGAAGTGTTTGATTCCCGATTCTGCGAGCAGTTGGGATGCTTTCGTCAAACCTCCGGTCTCTGTTTTGTCTCCTATCAGGAGCGGGAGGATTGATCCTCCGTCGAGGAATCTTTGAACCTCTCCCTCGAGAGATGCGCGCGAAGTGAACGGAATTTTCTGTGTGAGCGGGATCACGGGAACGTCAGTGTAGTAGGGATATCGTTTGGACCCTTGATATACGATAGTGGAGAAACCGTATTTTTCAGCGTCGATACTCGCGAGCCGCGATGATGCCTCAGGAGACGGATGAAGCCCAACCCGAATTCTAAGCTTACGCGAGTCACTTTCAGATATGGCACGTCTCGCCGCCTCGATGATCTTCTTGACAAAAACAAGAGAATCTTTGGCGTCCACATCTTTCTTCATATGATGCTTTACTGCCTCGTTTAGTCCCAGGAGGCTTATCTCTCCCATCGACTGGGACCCATAATACGCGCTCCCATCCGTCTGCCATGAAAGCAAAGGCAAAAGTCCCTCCTTCATTCGTTCCTGAATGGCTTGGCCGCGAATCTCCAAAGCCCTAACCGCCTCGTCTACCGCGTTCGTAACCCCTTGGAGAAAACGGTCGTCTTTCCCTGTTGATTCATAGGCTATTCTTGGCAGATTGATTTGGACCGTTCCCACCAGCGCTCCCCTTGCGACATTGCCCATGCTATCGGCAACGAATATGCACCCGTCCGAGGAAACGGTGTAGGTTTCCCCAGGATTTTGTATGAGATAATTCATGATAGAGTATCTCAGAGAGGTTTCGTGGGTCATTGAGAGAAGTCCGTCGGTCTCAGAGAGTTTGTCGCGATTGAGTCTCAGAGTAATCGAAGGATTGACAAGTGGATTGTCCCGAGCAATTTCTTGAGCTGCATCGATCACCGTACGGAGCAGCTCTTCAGCTTCATGGGCACAGTCCCCGTACCTGCCCTCTTTCTTCCCGTTGGGACCAATCGCATCAGACTGTTCGAGGACATCGGGGATGGTTCGGTCGAGGCCTATGGCCGATCGGAAAGGAAGAGTGTTTGAGAAACCCTCCCAGTTTAGTTGCGAGAGAAAGACTTGGACCGCGTCCTGGACTCTTTGACTTGGGACGCCTTTGATGAATGGCGCCAGAAGTATGTTGATGTGGTCGAATATTTGCTCCCCAGATACCTGTCCTTCAGTTACTCTGGCTAGTCGCAGCAGTGTTCCTAGTGCACTCTCGAAAGAGATTGGGGGTGGAGATCCGGGCAATCCTTTTCGGAGGAACGGGCGTGGGTCATGTGAGAAGACGCTAGGTTTGAGGATCCAGGACTCGGCATCCTCTAGGTGTATTTGTCCCGAGAAATGTGCATCGACCAGAGGTCTTGGAAGAATGTTGAGCAGGACGTACTCTTCGGTTACGGCTGCGCCCGCGGAGGATTGAACCCAAGCCGAGTCGAGGTGTTTCTGTCCTGCCTCCCGTAGGAGGACTGTCACGTCGTTGACGGGGAGTCCAAGGCGGGTTAGTTTGTGGCGGTACTCTTCGAGTTTTCTCTCGACGAGGATGGTATTGACAAGCTCGCGTACTAGGGGCGCGGTGAGGTAGGTAGTCCCAAACCGGAGGAGTCTCTCTTCGGCTTCAGACGCAATCTCATCAGCTAGGCTCTGAGGCATACCGGCCTCAGTGACAAGTGATGAAGCAATTCTGGTCCGGTCAAACTCCTCTATCGTCATTTTGGAGGTTCGAACGAAGAGGCGCCCTCTCTTGACCGCAATCCACTCCTCAAGGTCCCGTGAGAACTCGACCAGAATCTTTCCAAGGTCGGTTATGCTGTACTTTTTCGTACCTTTTTCGATCGCGACTAGACCGGCTTTGCGAAGGGTTTTGAGGTGATAGACGAACTTTCCGGCATCCCGTACAGGGTCCAGCTTTGCCTCGTACATTATCTCAGTATAGGGGAGAGGGCCCTTGGAAACTAGGAGCTTGAGAATCTGAAGCCTAACCGGGGCAGAAGCAGCATCCAGAACATCCGAACTGAAACGTTCGTAGGATCGCTGCAAAAAGAATCAGGGTCTTTCTTCCCTCACCCTGTTTAAAAAATTGTACTTGAATCGTGTTTGGACGCCACTGAGCTCGCGTTCAGTCATAACCTGAGGTTTACCTAGAATATTGATATGGTCAAGAACTGCTATCTTCAGATTGGGCTCTGGCTTCTATCTGGTGCGGTAACGCGGCAGACAGTGCAAGTCTTCCAGCCTAACGTGTCCACGCTGAAAAGCTGATCTCTCCCGCAATTCGTGCAGTACTGGTGGAATCCTCTGGGATGCCGCGGTTCTGATAGAGTCTCGATCGACGCTGCCGCCCGCATGTTCGGGTCTTTCTTCGGAATAGGTTTCGTCAAACGCTTAAGGTAGTCTTTGCTGTACTTGAGTTTCGGCACACTTACCCAGCCAGTACAGGTAACTTCTAGGCTTTGAAGACTAGGTTCTGACCGACTTCGGTCGTCGCTACAAGCCAATATCACGCAACTGTTCAAGGGCCCGTAGACGATAGATGTGAGGTGGTCCAAGGGCTAAGGTCGCAAGGTGGTCGATACTGGGGTTGGTTTTCGAGTTCCGATGAAGATGACGAAGACTCCATCCAGGATCATGAGGCCAGCTGCGCTGGCAATACCTAGAGCCGCAGTGTAGCTGATATGCACGAACCGGGATAGAATCACTATCCCCCCGTTCTGTGCGTCGGGTTTGGCCATGTAAGCTCGGACTAAGCTCGTGATTGTTGCGAGTGCATAGAACCCTGAGAGGACGAGCACGACTCCAAAGACAGTGAAGCTCTTCTTCAATATCAGGTTCGATTCCTTCTCTCTCTAGTCTTCCACTTTTCCTATCGAGTCCGACGTTTACCAGAGCGTTCCAAGCCTTCGTCTGGAAAAGACGCCGGATTCTTGTGCTTCTAATTGTCTATGTGTGGAGAGTCAACGTGACATAACAATATCGCATCGGTTCCCGCCAGAACACGGCAAAGGAGACAAATTCTTGAAATCTTTCACGCTGCCTCTCAATATATGATGAAATAATTTGATAGCCTCAGGGACGAAACCCGATAATGAAGCTCTCGAATCTTCTGTAGTCCGTGCGACATCGTCCCCTATGATGAACATGTTCTTGGAGTTTCTCGAAGTTCCAGGAAACGTCCTGCTCATCCAAGGAGCACCCGGGACTGGAAAGACCACTCTCGCGTTTGAGATACTGAACGCTATTGGGGACTCGCATCGGGTCTACGCGTCCAGCAGAGTCTCACCAGTCAAATTGCGGATCCAATTTCCCTGGATCGATGAGGTCATCGATTCAATGTCCGGAAGGTCCTCGAAGGCAGACTGGAACGACGAATTCCACGACCTCCGAGGCTCCGACACCGACAGCGTCTTCTCGAAGATCGTACGGTTGAAACAGGCAAAACAGAAATCCATCCTCGTCGTAGACAGCTGGGAGGGAGCGTTGAGAAACGCTACGCCCGAAGGACGAAAAATGCTCGAGTCGGCCGTCATGTCAGAACTAGATCAGACAAAAGTGAGCGTGATTCTTGTCAGTGAGGCCGAACGAGCCGACAACCTCGGCTACCTAGTCGACGGAGTCGTAACCCTCGAACAGAACGAGCTAGATGGAAGGAGAATCAGGTCTCTCGGAATCGACAAGTTTAGAGGATTCAGAGTCCAGAGCCAACACTTTCCATTCTCTCTGGAAGCGGGAAGGTTCACTTTCTTGGATGAGGAATACGAAAACGGCCCACCTTCAATAGTGAGAAGTCCAGAGAAAGTTCCGCACACGGAAACCCACTTCTCCACGGGGAGTAGGGAACTCGACCAGATATTGGGAGGCGGAGTCCGGAGAGGCTCCTTCTTCATGATCGACACTGAGAGCAATGTTTCTCCGCAATCGTTGAGGTTGTTGATCAACATGATCCGGTCTAATTTCGTTAGCCAGGGCGGGGCGTGCTTCAGCATTTCAACTGGGACCTTCAGCTCGGAATCGTCCGCTGAGGCGCTGAGACCATACATAGGCGACAAAGCCCTGGGAGAGAGAGTTCGGATAATCGAATTCAACTCGCAGCTACCTTCGAAACCTTGGCGACTGAAGTTGAGGGGCCAGCTAATGAGCGATCTCGCAGAGTTCTACAGAACATGGAACGCCTTGAAAGAGACGTCAACTGAGATGATGTTAACTATGAACTTTGACAAGCTCGTGCAGGTCTACGGGGAAGAGCTGACGCTTCCAGGCTTTACAGAGATAGGAGAAGGCCTGCGGGACGAAGGAGCCTTCAGCATTGGCATATCATCGCGTCCCACAAAGGTTCGTGATGAGTTTCTAAGACAAGCTGACTACCACGTAAAGGTGCAAAGCTGGAACGGTCATCTTCTGATCTACGGCGTGAAACCTTTCACGCATATTCATGGGGCAACGTTCAACTTCGACAAGGGATATCCCGCTCTAGACCTCATAGAAATCGTGTAAGCCGGCCTTCACGGTTACAAGATCTGCCGGCTAGAATTTCGATTTGGTGTAATCCCAAGTCGAGAAGTAGTGCGGAGTTATCTCAACCAGAACTTCCGAGCCCTTCCTTACCTCGTCTACCATGTTCTTCGCCATGCTACTGTTGAGATCGCCCAGATATTTCGCTACAATCTTCTCCGATAGCGACAATGCTTTCCCTGTGTCCTTGACTATGATAGCGGTGCCTCTTCCTTTTACTCCCCTGTTGGGCATCGCGTCGGTATCGACCGAAAAGTAGACCGTTTTGTTATGTTTCAGGTTCCGGACTTTCACCGCGTCTTTGTAGCTCATGAGGTAGAGCTTGTTTGTCATGTAGTGGTACCATACTGGGTGTATGTTGGGTTCGCCCTTCGAGTTAGTGGTTCCGAGTCGGAGTGGTGTCTTGCTGCTGGCCAGAAACATGTCAATCTCAGACTGGTCCATTCCCGGAGCATTCGGCATCGCTTTGTGGATTCTGATGGCTGCCAAGATGCCAGAGAACAGTTATGGTTCGTACTTGTCACTTTGCCAATCTTTCCTTCCACAGTCGTTCTGGGGTCCGGTCCCACCCTGGGCGAGATTGACATTTTTATTACTGGACTGGGACGCAGTAGAAAAAGTCGGGTCGCCTTTTCTATCCCCCTATAGCGGCCATACTACATGAGCGATCTGTCGTACAAGCTGGCTGAACTACGACCAACCCTCCGGCCGGTCGCGGAGTCAGCGGCCTGCATAGCCAGCTTCGTCATCGCTAACGCCATTAGCCAAGAACCCGTATACTTCCTGATCCTCCTACTCGTTCTCGGCTCCGACGTTCTCGACACCTCTGACAAGAGCAAGGGACTCTTCCGAGACTTCATGGCCGGAAGCATCACGGCAATCCTGTCTCTGGCTCTCAATGATCAGTTAGGTCTCGCCGTTGGAGCCGTAGTCGCGGTCACGGCAGTGGCTAGACTCCTTCAGAAACTCGCCTAGAGGACCACATCAGTAGAGAAGTAATGGCAAAGAGTCTACGCTGAAGCTTTGGTTCCCACGAAGCGAAACAATACCGGTTGAATCTCTCCGGAATCTATCAAGAGTCGTTCCATTCTTTTGAACAAACTCGCAAGTGCCTTCTCCCTCTTCCGATCAGGGACCCTCATATCTCTGAGTATATCCCAGCAATGGTAGCAGTGCCAGGAGAGGTGTTCTTTACGGAAGAGTTGTTCGAGGGGATGCTTCATCTCCTCAAACTTGTTGATATGCTCCTTCCTTCCATACAGGTTCTCTTTCATAATGCAGTCAACACCTTCTCTCGGATTCTCGGGAAGATGCGACGAATACCAGCCTGTTAGTTCTAGTGCTCGTCGGATTTGATAGAGCCACGTCGCACCTCTCCTGTCTATTCTATCATACGCATACTCTAGACAGACTACTCTTCCTCCATTTTTCAACAAGCGGCAAGCTCTAAACAAGATATTCTTGGGGTGAGGAAGGTCATGGAGGACGCGGCTAAAGAGAACAACATCAAATGTTCCTGGAATGTCGGACCATTTGTTGAAGTCCGCTACTTCGTATCGTAGACAGCCACGAGTTTTACTGTAAGGGTCGGTTTCCATGGTCCGCCTGGCTATGCGGATGATCTTCTGATTTGAGTCTATCCCGACAACGTCATGGCCCATCCGAGCCAGCTCTAGACTCATGAAACCGGTCCCGCAACCAACTTCCAGAATCTTGAGATTTCGGCCACGAATGGAATCTTCTACCAGGTGGAAGTTATCGGCATATGTGAGTTCGATAAGATAGGGTTGCCTCCAAAGACTGTCCTTCATCGTTGGCCAGGGCGTCAACCGACGTAGGTCTGGCGTGAAGTCCAAGGGGTATCGTGGCAAGGTTCTGAGAAAATCTGGGGCCAATCTAAGAGCTTTGTCTTAGGCTTGCTATTGCTCCGGCCCTTCTTCGCAAGCCGTGTTTAGCTGCGTCAAATCGGTGTTTTCTGGCTCTTATTCTTTGCCGATAAGATGCGGCCGCAGGGGATAAGCATAAAACGGCCCAGAGCTATCTCCAGTAGTCTAGAGATACCATGGGCAAAGTAATGATCTCTCTATCGTCCGAAGCGGAACAGCTGGTTAGACAGGAAGTTGACAAGGTCTACTATGGCAGAACCGGCGGATTCAGCATCTTCTTCGAAAAGTTGGTTCGAACATACTTTAACGGACACAAGAAAACCCCATCCGACCATAAGCAAGCCAAATAACGCGATATCCTGCCAAGAAAGTTCATCAAATCAAATACGCCCAGTTACTCCAAGTCCACGAATGCGGATAACTCAGGCGTTCCTCACATCCGTTCGTAAAGGTCGTAGTGTAACATGCTCGAGCGCGCTTGGTTCCGTTTGCAGCCGAACCAAAGCATTTTGAATCATTGAATCGAGGCACGCGGCAGGGGCGGTGGTCCAGACCACCCACCAGTGGGGACAGCTTGGTCTAAGAGGGCCGGTAGGCAGCTACCGGTTCGAGAACATACTGGTCTCGGGCACCAGTGATCGTGGGTTCAAATCCCACCCGCCCCATTATTGAAAGCCACACCTATTTCGGGAGAATCCCGGCGACCGACTAGTAAAACCACTAAATAGCCCGAGTCGTCGGCGTGACCGGCACCAAGTGTGATGAGCGTTGCCTGAAGATCGCGCCATCGAGACTCACGACCTCTCGAAGAAGTATGGTGATAGGCTTGCGGTCGACCGGCTGAACCTCACCGTCGCCTCTAAGCAGGTTCACGGTTTTCTCGGCCCGAACGGGGCAGGCAAGTCAACCACGATCAAGATGATGGTTGGCCTCCTTAGGCCCACGACTGGGAGTCTCAGTATTCTTGGCCAGGGGGTCAGCGGGGACAACCCGAGGGTTCGTCGCAAAATTGGCTACATGCCGGAACTACCCCGGTTTCCAAAGCACCTCTCGGGAGAGGAGTTGCTCGATGTCTACGGGCGCATGTATGGAATGTCGAAGACGGAGAGGCAGGGGAGGATAACGGAGCTAATCAAGATGGTAGGGCTCGAAGGCCGTGGCAAAGACAGGATTGGAAAGTACAGCAAGGGTATGCAGCAACGCATCGGGATCGCCCAGGCGCTGATCAGCGACCCTGAACTAGTTATCCTGGACGAGCCGAGCATAGGTCTCGACCCTGTAGGAATGGTCGAGGTCAGGAACATGGTCAAGGACATCGTCAAGTCCGGGACAACAGTCTTCTTCTCGTCACACCTCCTTGCAGAGGTCCAGCAGGTTTGCGACCACGTGACCGTGATCCATCTCGGCGTCATGCGCTACTCGGGAACGTTAGAAGACATCTCCAGCAAGGTGATGGCGCGCCGCAGAATCGTCATAGAACTAGAGAAACCAGTTGACGGGGTCCTTGCCGCCTTGAAGACGATGAAGTTCGCGACCGTTGAAGCTAACATGAACACCTACACGCTCCACTTGGACACCCGTGAGGACGTACGAGCAGAGGTCTCGCGTGCGGTAACATCAGCGGGAGGAGTCATTGTAAAGATGCAAGAGGAAGGAGGAGGACTAGAAGACGCGTTCCTCAGCCTGGTCGGAAAGGAGGGAATGGCCTAGGTGGCACAGAAAAAACGAGCCGGGACCCTAGCCGCCTTCATTGCCCTTCTCTACTACGAATTCCTATGGAATATTCGAAAGAAGAAGATCATCACCATATTCATCATCATATTCGCCATCGCGACCGTTCAGCTCGCTTTCACCCCGATAGCCGACGCCATTGCAAACCCGCCCCAAGCCCTTCAGGCGAACTCTACATTCGTCTTCGCCGGAATCGAGGCCTTGACGGGAATCTTCCTCTTCCTCGTTGGTGTCGCAACGACCATGAACACCGTCTCGGGCGAGTTTGAGTCAGGGACGATAGTTCCTCTGCTGACGAAACCCGTATCGAAGACCCTTGTCTTTGCAGCTAAAATCGTCGCGTCCGTGATAACGCTCCTTGCGGCCTACTCGTTTCTCGTTGGCTACATAGCGATCGGAGGCACTTTGATCTATGGCCCCCAAGACAACCTGAACCTCGTTCCCCTGGGAATTCTGGGGCTCACCATCGGAAGCATGGTCTGGGCTTCCGTCGCCCTAACGCTGGGCACGCTATCGAAGAACTCTGTTCTAGCAGCCCTCGGCTCCTTCGGCTTCTACATCGGACTCTTGATAGGCGGGACCCTCATCGCGGCGCAACTGGGAGCGTCAACTGTACTGTTCTATGCACCAGGAATGGGTGCGACAGGGACGACTGCGGCGTGCGCAGGCTTGGAACGAGGCGGAGGCCAAACCTTCAGCACGGGGACAGATGGTCTCGCCTCGATGCTTATGCGCTGGGTCCTGAACCCGGGACAGGTCTTGAACTTCTGTGGCTTCCAGTTCCGCGCATCTGGAAACCCAACCACGACCCTGCTCGCATCCGACACCTTCGCAAATGTTGCGTTCAGAGATCTCTGGGTCTCTCTAGTCTACGTCGCAGGGCTGTTGCTTCTCAGCTGGTTCGCATTTCGGCGATCCCAGATCGTGGAATCGTAAACCTATCTGATTCAAAGTTTAAAGGAACGATAGGCTGCTAAACGCTCTGAGCATCTGTTCGCATTGACGAGTACAATTCTTCCACGTTCGGCCGACTACGAGGTCAAGTTGACACCGGAACACGAGACCCTCCGGCATACCATTCGCGATTTTGCCGAGAAACAGATCCGGCCGATAGCTGCAGAGATTGATCACAAGAACCACATTCCACGCGACCTGTTGAACCAGATTGCGAAGCTCGGCGTGACAGCGATTACTTACAAAGAGGAGTACGGCGGACTCGGTGCCGATCTCCTTTCGATGGTTATCGCGCTCGAGGAATTGGCCCGTGTCTCAGCTGCGTGCTCGACTGTGTTCGTGGCGAGCCATCTCGTTTCTGAGCCGTTGAACGAGTGGGGGACGGAGGAGCAGAAGAAACGCTACCTCATCCCGATGGTCGCGGGCGAGAAGATCGGGGCACATGCTATGACCGAGCCTGGCGCTGGATCCGACGTTGCGGGGATCAAGTCTACAGCGAAACTCCACGGGACACACTGGGAGATATCTGGCCGAAAGACGTTCATCACAAACGGAGAGATAGCCGATCTGTATCTCGTCTTTGCTAGGACGAGCCCGTCCCCGAGCAAACAGGAGAGACACAAGGGTCTCAGCGCGTTTCTAGTCGAACGAGGAACCGAAGGATTTCAGGTAGCCAGCAAGATCGAGACCACAGGATTACGTGGCTCACAACCATCTGAGCTAGTCCTTGACCATGTGAAAGTTCCCAAGGACAATTTGCTAGGGAAGGAGGGTGATGGCTTCTATGTTGGAGTAAAGACTTACGACCGCGGCCGGATTGACGTAGCAGCACAGGGGGTCGGGATCTGCCAGGCTGCATACGAGGCCGCTGTAAGCTACGCGCAGACTCGGACCAGTTTTGAGAAGCCATTGATCGAGTTTCAACAGGTGCAGTACAAGCTTGCGGATATGGCTATGGGGTTGCATACAGCGCGACTGTTGACCTACTGGGCCGCGTCCCTGAAAGATCAGGGAAAGGATTTCGTGAAGGCATCCTCGATCGCGAAGGTCACATCAACGGAAGCGGCAGAAAAACTGTCGTTGCTCGCAATGATGATTCACGGTGGTTACGGTGTCGCGACGGAATATCCGGTGGAGCGATTCCTGCGAGACTCGCAGATCATCAAGACCTACGAAGGCACCAACGATATTCAGAGACTGACGATTGCAAAACAGTTGTTGCGGGAACTGAAAACCTAGCCTGAAGCCCGAATCAGTACGGTCAGGGGGATTGGCTCCTCAGCGTCTAAGGAATTCCTTAGACTCGGGAAGACTGTACTGGCGTGCTATCAATTTTGCAACATTTCTTGGAGACCGTTTCGTGGTGTCGATGCTCAAGCTCTTACGAAACGGGATTTCTGAGTTGAGGTCATACTTCCGAAACAGGTCGCTCAGCATCTTCACTGTACTGACTTTTCCCATCCTCTTCCTCTGACTCCTCTTCACACGCTTGACCAATTCTTCCCGCTCGCAATAGAGCCTCACGAAGAGCACTTGCCCTCCGCGCGAGCGGACATGCTGGACCACTTGCTTCACAAACTGGTCGTCTTCATCGTCCTTGCTGTAGACAAAGGTGAAAATTGTGTCGATTCCTTCTTTTGCAGCCGCCTCTAACATTTCCATTCGATACTTGTCGGTGAGGCGCCAGAAGGTCTTTGTTCCAAACTCGAAAATAGACTGGACAAACTGGATCGAGACATGATTGTGAAAAAGCTTGAAACCTGTCAGTTTCGCCAACTCAGTCCCAACGGTCAGCTTACCTGAGGCTGGGGGTCCATAGATGAATACGAGTTTCATCACAGTGAAGGAGAACCTTCCAAGCTGAAATAAATAGCGATAGCCATAAGATGTGAGGGTTGAATTTTGAGATTCATTCTTTCAGGTCTCGGAAACTGGTACAATGGCTGGAGCCTGACCGATCAGGCTGTTCAGCTCGCAGACAAGTTAGGATTCTGGGGCGCGGTCATCCCAGACCACTACATGTGGGCCGAAGCATTCGGACAACCCCAGAAAGACTCGACCGTGGAGAGCTGGATCGCCCTCACCTATCTCGCGGCCAAGACCCAGAAGATCAAGCTTGGAACCATCGTAACCCCAATTCCCTTCCGGCCTCCAGCAATGTTGGCCAAGATGGTAGCAACCATGGATGTGCTATCATCCGGACGGGCAGTCCTCGGCGTAGGGGCTGGATGGTCCCAAACAGAATTCGAAGGCTACAGCACATGGGACAATCCGAAGACACGAGTCGAAAAAACACAGGAAGGCGTGGAGCTGGTCCTCCAGCTCTGGGAGAAACCCCAGGTCGACTTCAAAGGAAAATACTACCATGCGAAAGCCGCGATTCTAGATCCTAAACCCGTTCAGAAACCCCACCCGCCCCTCATGTTCGGAGGCGTCGGCCCCAAAATGCTAAGGCTCGCAGGCCAGTACGCTGACATCTGCCACATCCCGCCCTGGGTTCAGATTCCCACAGAGAAAGCACGGGTGATTGTCAAGCAGGAGGCGCGGCGGTTCCATCGCGAGGACAAGATAGCGTTCGCAGCCGGGTCCGTCGCCAACCGGAACCAAAAGTTCGACCTGAAAGCCGTCGAGCAGGATGTGGAAAAGGCGGCAAAAGACGGGTCCCTATACTACATAGCGCCTCTACAACGCGCCGGCTACCTTGACAACCTCAAGGAATTCGCGAAGAACGTCATACCTTCATACTCTGGGCTTGACTAGAATAATCATGTTAGTCCATTCGAGATTTGGGCTCTACGCGAACCCTGTTTGAGACACTCGTATTTTCTCCAACTTCTCGATTCGTTCCTGCACGAGTGAGTGAATGAACTCATTCGCGAACACAAGCTCCCTGTTCAGCGTAACAGCGGCGGACTCGATGCCTTGCAATCGGTTCAGTGCACGGGTCTTGGAATTGACGTCCCCGAGGTCTATGCTTCGGCAGAGCAAGTATTTCATCGGGGGATTCCGGGTCTCGTGAACCAGTAACGCATCCTCTAGAACCTTGCGGATCTCGCTCATCGATGCTTTGCCAGCCACGGCAAGGTTGTACACTAGTTCGCCCGGACTGGAGCCTGCGCCCAGTCTCGGCATGATCACTATCGTTTCTGATCTGCTCAGCGAGTCGAGGTGTTTGCGGACAGTCTTCGGACTAAGCCCCGTCGACTCGACGAGTTCTTTGAACGGAATCTTCGGATTGTCAATAAGGGCATCAACCACCATAAAGTCGAGGATGGAGAGCGGTTGGAGGTCGCCGGTTCCGGTGACAGCGTGTCCCGATGGCTTCTCTCCTAGGGCTAGGCTGAGTTCTCTTGTGGAGCGGCCAATATTATCGGACCAGACTCCAACAGTCAAGCCTCCGTCCAGTTTCCAGCCTATGTAACTCACGTCCGGCGCCTTCAAAGCCCTGATCACTTGTTCGCGAGTCCGGTCACGTTCGAAGAACACCAAGACTTCTTGACGACCGAAGACAATTGGGTCTACCCAGAGACCGTATCCCAAAAGGACACCAGTATTATGCAGGCGTCTCAGCCGTTCCCGAACAGCCGGAGCCGATAGTGACACGCGCCGTCCGAGTGAGAGAAGACTCTGTCGAGCGTTCTGGTGCAGCGCGACCAGGAGTTGGAAGTCCTTCGAGTCCACACTTAGTCCAGAGCTTGTTCGCGAGCTATAAGTTTCCCTAAATCGAAAGTCGCACCTAACGTACGACTAAATCCGATCCAAGCAGAAACAACGCCATGAACAACAATACGTTCGTCCTAGAGCTACTCACAGCAAAAACTCTGAAACTCTTGCTCCCGCTGCTCTCTCTGATCCTTCTCGTTCCCATGGCAAACGCATCCACTTCCGCATCTGCGACCGGAAGTTTCACAGCAACCGTTACCATTACCGGCATCAGCCAGGCTGACGGCAACACCATCATCACTGCCATTGAGACGCAGACACTCTCAGGCTTCCTCACCGGAACGCGTATCGCAGAAGGTGTGGAAATAATCCACCCTGACGGTACATTCAATGCCCACGATTCAGGAACCTTCACCGGAAGCGTCAACGGCATGTCAGGAACCGCGGTCATCACCGGCAGCAGCACCGGAACCGGCGCAACTGGCTCAGGTCAATTCGTCGTCGAACTAGGCACCGCGGGCCTCTCAGGACTACACGCCCAAGGAACTTTCCAACCCACAGTAACAGGACCAACAACCGTCACTGGAACTTACTCGCTCCAATACCACTTCGACCCATAACAGCACAGCCTAACTAACAAAGTTAGGCCCTCCTTTTTTTCCTACCACTCGAATTCGGATACGCTTCCTCATAGCCGCTCTTTGCCTTCTCTCGAATAGTCCAAGGTCAAAAGCAAGGGAAAGCCTCCCTTAATCGAAAGTCCAACCTAATGCACCACTAAATCTGACGACGACTCCACTAGTTCATGCGAGCTGTAAAGTCGAGTCTGCCGAAAAATAAGGAGTCGGTCGATTCCGCCCCGATCTCGAAGAGTCACAGCGTCCGATCTTCTTTCCTCCGAATGGGATACAGTCTTACGAAAGACTCCACGATCGACGACTATGCTCGCGAGGCCAGGTGCCATCCAGGGTTCGAGTTGCAGGACAAGGAATGACACAAGGTGCAAGAAAACATTGGTCGTCCTGACTGGGTTGATTCCAACCTCTACCCGTTTCACGATAACTGGGTTGAAATCGACGGAAACTCCATCCACTACGTAGACGAGGGACCACGGGACGCACCCCTCCTGCTCTTCATACACCCAGGCCCAGGTTGGAGCTTCACCTACCGCTACCACATCCAACATCTCAGCGACAAGTTCCGATGCATCGCGCCCGACCTCCCAGGCTATGGGCTATCAGAAGCGGCAGAGGACTACGACTATTCTCTCCGGACCCAGAGCCATGCCCTAGAACGGTTCGTACAGACTCTCAACTTACGAAACATGATTGTCTGGGGCAACGATGGGGGCGGGCCGACTGCAAC
>Ga0209803_1000129_pt1 | contig 45363 bp, 60 predicted proteins | sample GraSoiAngelo_138_FD_185895 | JGI IMG/M metagenome (GOLD analysis project Ga0209803, IMG submission 185895) | Grasslands soil microbial communities from the Angelo Coastal Reserve, California, USA - 14_0929_09_40cm (SPAdes) (version 2) | ecosystem: Environmental > Terrestrial > Soil > Grasslands ...
GCGCCACCTGTTGCGGCGTCCCGTGCGCGGATTCCCACTGTTCCAGTTGTGTGCGCTCAGACGGTTGTAAATCGATCGCCAGACCTTTGTTCGGCATGAATAGGATCATACCAAGCGCTGGAATTCTGTCAAGCTATTTATGGGACACTACACTAGCTCACACGACATCCCAGGGATTGAAAACCTCAACGCCAAGCCCGGCGAAGTCCCTGACGTTGCGAGTGACGATTGTAAGATCATGTTCAATGGCGGTTGCGGCGATCATGCCGTCCGCTGTGTTGAGCGGCGTTCCTTTTAACTGACACTGGCCGTCCAACACGCCCCAGCGGTCGGCAATAGAGTGAGTGACCACCAAAATGCGTCCGTGAAACCGCGGCAGCAGGTCATTTTCAAACCAGCGCTCCAGCTCGGTACGCCGCTTGCTTGCCGAAAGAATGACCAATCCCCGCCGCAGTTCGCCAATCGATACAACGCTCAAATGGAGCGATTGTTCATCTTTGGCGTAGACCCAATTTTCTACGCGTGGGTCGGGACGAGTGCGGATCAGTTCCGAAGGGATGTTGGTATCGAGCAGAAAACCGCTCACGATAGATCGGCCGGGCGGCCCGTCGACGGATTGCGACTGAAATCAAGGTCATCCGCCAAGCCCTTTACGGCTTCAAATACCTCTCGCAAGCTTTTCTCGGGATGGGCAGTGTCCGGTTGAGGTGTCGTGGACGGCTTCGACGGAGAAGACTGAAGTGCCTGCAAGATGACATCTTCGGCATCCTTAAACCCACCGCTCTGAAGACGCTGATTAATGAGGGCCTCAACTTCGGGTTTGGTGATCTGAATAGTCATCGGCGTGGCCTTCCTCTTATTAGCCTGTGTATGGCACTTGACCTTAGGCCCGTCATTTAAGGTCGCGCGGGCCGTTCCCCCTGCCCGGCTCTGATTAACTGCAATTATGATAATCTCACTGAATTCCGTCAAGGATGGCGAATGCGTTTGAGAGTTGCGCGAATCCTCCGAAGGCGGGCCGAGCGGCAAAGAAATTTGTCCGCGTTGGGACAAAAACGGCTGGGTGTGTTAGATAAATGGGGTCATGAGCGCACTGATTCTTACAGAAGATTTACAGGAGGTTTTGCCACGAAGGACTGTAATCACGGTCAATCCAGCCGAACGGTGCGCGGCATCCAACACTTGCAATACCCTGTCTTTGCAATGTTTTACGTTAAGTTGATTCCGCGGTTGGGGACGTAGTTCAGCTGGTTAGAACGCTGCCCTGTCGTTGGTTAGAATCCCACACTGTCACGGCCGAATCGCAGGATCAGCTCCCTCACCCCATTGCATCACTTCGCCGAACGCACGCCAAACGTCTCGCATCATAGGAAGCGGCGCAGACGACGGACCGGCTGCCGCGTCACGCGACTACGACGGGTTTGCCGCGCAGTTGCGAATCATCCCGCTGCTCCACTGACGCATAAAACACGTCCATGTCGATGTACACGATTTTGCGCACCTGCATGACGAGAACATTCCATTCCTCAGTTTCGAGTTAAGGGCGAGTGCTGACGAAATCACAGAAGGGCACGATGTCATAAAAGTTTTCCGAGCGGCCTTGCTATTGATTGATGGGAAGAATGAGCCGTGCCCCGGAGGTCGAGACTATCGGCGAAGAACCTCGCGAAAGGAACGAAAACTCATGATGAAGCGGTGTTGCTCAAGCACTGCTTTTGCGCGGTCAGCGTCTTCCACGGTGAGAATGCCGCTTGAGATTGCAAGTGTGAGAATGCCCGGAGTGTTCAGCAGGCGGCCTGCGCCCAACCTTGCCAGTGTTTCGCGGCGGAATTTCTTCTTTTCGTCGGAGGCGATGAGCCACTGCCGGCACTGCGCCAGGCTCAAGCATGCCGCTTCTCCGGAGCCCAGGATCTGGATGAGGTCTGCATACACTGTCAATTCCGCTGGGTCCATGAGCTGCACCTCCTGAAGCAGCCCCGAGGAGATGGCTGTCTGAAGGGCTTCCGCTTGGCTCGGATCTTTCACTTCCTTTACTACTTCTTCGGGAACCACGAAAGAATAAGGAGGCAGTTTTCCGAGCAGATCGAGTCGGCCAACGTGAATGAGATTAATAAGGATGTTCGCGTCGGTCACGACGACACGAACAGGAGAGGAACCTGGTGGGGGCATCCTTACTCCGGCAGGAGGACAGATTGTGCCTCAGCGTCGTCGATCCCCGCATTCACGAGAAGGTCTTGTGCAATCCACTGACTCACGCCGACGCGTTCCGCCAATTGCAGAAATTTCGCCTGACTGATTTTCTCGCGCCGTAAAGCTTCAAGGCCGAGAGCCAGAAAGCGCCGTTGAAACTCGCCGCGCTGCTCCAGGGATCCGTCCGTCTCCAGACCCAGAGCGGAGGCGATTCTCTTGCTGCGCCCTTCACTGTCCATGGTCCGGAGGCGTTCAAATTCCGGTTCGGAGACAAGCTTGAGATTGCGCAATCTGTAGAGAGTCGAGGGAACACTCACGCCGTAAGAGTGAGCGAGTTGAACAACGTCGTACAACTGGATTTCCTGGGTCGCCGGATCCGTTCGGGAATCAATCGCGACGACTCCCGCTTCGTCAAAAATGTCCGCGTGAATCCGGCTGGCTGCACCCTTGCCGAGCGATGCGACGAATTGGCGGACGCCTTCTTCAGGAAGAAGAAAATTCGCGGCAAACGAGTTTGCTCGCACTTCTCTCAGCTCATTTCGTTCGCTCTCGCGGCTCACCATGCCAATCGTGTCCTTGTCCAGCAAGACGTGAGCATACTCGTGGCACCAGGAAAAGCGGCGTCGTTCGCGAGAATGTCTGTCATTAATGACAATAAACGGTCCGACCTTCGGGTGACTGATCGTGAGGCCTGAAACCGAGTCCGGCATGGAAACCGTTCCGGTTCGGATTCCTTGCGCCTCAATCAATGAAGAAACGTCTCCGAGCGCAGCGGAGCCAAGACCCAATCGGCGACGTTCTTCGAGCGCGACATGTTCACCGATCTGAATCGCTTCCCAACGGCTGCGGGGAAAAGCATGTGAGTAAGTAGCGACGGTGATGGTCGCGCGGCTGATGCCAAGGAGGTCCTCCAGGTTCGTCAGCTCGTGACCAAGAGCGATGCAATCCCGAAGCGCCTGCTTTACGCCATCTTCTCCGACATCTTCGTGTGAGCGGAAAAGTGCATGCACCACGTCGTCTTCGGCGAACTCATCGGCGAGGAGATCGCGAATGTCTCTCGCGAAGAGATAGGCAAGCGTCTGGAGTTCGATACCAGAAACAGGCCGTTTTCCCTGCTCGATCTGTACGACAATCGGTCGGGAGACGCCGAGCTTTTCTGCGACCTCGTCCTGCGTCATCCCACACGATTCGCGTGCCTGCCGGATTCGGCGGCCCAATTCGATTTGGTCGATCGCCATATTTCCTCCTAACAGAGGATTGGAAGCGAGCTCGGAGTGAGTGAGTCTAGTGCCAAGTGCGAGGCATAGCCAGCGAGAAGTCCCGCGAGCAGCCCGGACAGAAAACGCAGAATGAACTCCAACACGGCGTACCCAATCGTCGGCAAAAGCGCGGGCGATGCCGCCCGGAGCTGTGCGTAGCGTTGCGCCTCCGTACGGAGATTCGCCTGCCACTGTGGAAGCTGCTGGTTCATGAAATAGCCGACTGTGCCGGTGATGCTCATGCTGTGCGCTTCGACGCGATGGCGCGGAGAACAGGGCGTATCAATCCAGTCGGGAAACAGTCCTCCGCCAATGCCTCCAACTAGTCCTCCCGCAGCCTCAGCCAATACATAAGGTCCCGGCTGGCCCCACGCATGGTAGGTAGCATAGGCGGCCCCAGACACGGATCCGACACGAAGATGGACATCACGATTCGGCATGACGGTTCTCCTAGATGAAGGTTACCAGAATTGGCAGAAATTGGAAAACAATGTTATCTTATAGCAAAGGAGCTGGCATATGGCAACCGCTGAGAAGCCGATTTGGTTCCAGAGCAGCCGGGAGCAGCTGGACGCTTTGCTGCTGGAGGTTTGTGACGGACTCCAGCTCAGGCCATCGCGACACGAGTTGGCCGTCGAGCGGTATGGCACCGTAAACGAGATACTCGAAAAAGCAGGAAGCCCTTTCCGGTTCCTTCGCCCTCGGATTTTCCCGCAAGGCTCGATGGCGCTGGGCACCACGTGCAAACCAGTCGAGGGTCCTCACGATCTTGACTTTGTCCTTCAAATCGATGCCCCTCACTGGCGGTGGCATCCTCTCGCGGGGCTTAGTGCCTTGTACGAATGCCTGAGCAGCAACGAGACCTACCGGAAGATGATTTCGCTGAAAAATCGCGTGGTGCGATTGACGTACGCGGATGAGTTCTACATGGATATTTTGCCCGCGTACACGGATCTGTCTTCCGGCGGGACGTGCATCCTCGTGCCGGATCGCGCGAGAGTCTCGCTATGTCCCAGCAATCCGGAGGGTTTCATCCTGTGGTTTCGCAACAGATGCCTGACGCGCACGCGGAGGGTGATGGAAAAGGCGAAGCCTGTTCCGGCGCAGGAGGCTGTTCACGAAAAGGAACCGCTGCAGCTTGCGGTGCAACTGCTGAAGCGCTGGCGGGATCTCGCATTTGCTGAGGAGTGCCTCGCGCCAATTTCCGTTGTTCTCACGACGTTGGCAGGCATGTATTACGCCGGAGAAGAATCGGTCAGCGAGGCGATGACCACGATTCTGTCCGGCATCGTCAATGCAATCGCGCTCGAGGATTTGCAGGGTAAGCGAATCGTCGTCCGAAATCCCAGCAATCTTCTCGAAGACTTCGGAGAGAGGTGGGACGCGAATCCGCAGGCGTATAACGCATTCAAAGCTGGAATTCGAAGACTGCAGAAGGAGTGGACCGTCATCGTGGCCGGTGGGCGTGAAACGGACAAAGAATTGGAGCGCCTATTCGGCGAATACGTTCGAACGGCGCTCGTCAAGCGAGCGCAACGCCTGCAGGAAGCGAGAAAAGCAGGTGCACTCGCCGTCGGATCGACAGGCGCCATCACCGGACTTGCCAGCGGCGTCGCGCGAATCCGTCCAAACGTGTTTCACGGCGATGCGTAGATTCATACGAGAAAAGTTTCTGACCGCGATGCAGCAGGATCAGTTCGTGCGGTCCCGCTTCCCGCATTTTCGCCGTACCACGAACCGCGGCGATCGGATCAAATGGCGTGGCACGCTTCAGCCATCGCCGCGGAGCGATCTGTATGAAGTAGAGATTGTCTACGAAATTCCTTGCAGGCCGCACATTCAGGTTGTGACTCCCAGGCTCACAACGTGGGGAGACTTAAAAAGGCAGCCGCATACCTTTCGGGACGGCAGTTTGTGTGTGCACCAGGCGCACGAGTGGCACGGAAACAAACTTATCGCGGAGACGATCATTCCGTGGACGTGCCTGTGGCTAGCGTTTTACGAGACGTGGCTGGAAACCGGCTGCTGGCTCGGCGAAGGAACTCACCCGGATTTGCCGGAACACAGTCCGTTTGGCGAGATCGTCGGGGCAGCAGCATGAAATCGTCGCGCGCACAGCGGAACCAAAAACGCAAAACCGGTGCATCGTTGAGCCCGGTGGTCCATGTCCGGCGTATTCCGGATCTGACGCGCCTGCTGCTCTTCGTTCGCGCCGGTGGTCGATGCGAATTCGATGGCTGCCCACGGTATCTGATGGAACATCCGGTGACTTTGACCGCGGGCAATTTCGCGCAAGTGGCCCACGTTGTTGCGTTCCGGAGAGATGGACCGAGGGGGCGCGTTCGGTCGCGTCCGAAGGAGATTCACGCTCCCCAGAATCTCATGCTTCTTTGTCCTCAATGTCACAAGCTGATCGACGATAAACCGAAAGACTATACGAGACGCGCGCTTTCGGAATACAAGCGCCGTCACGAAAAGTGGATCAAGCAAGCAACCGGTCTTTCGCCGGAGCGTAAGACGGCTTTGATTGTTTTCACCGCTCCGATCGGCAAGCAAACGGTTTCCATTTCGTACGACCACATGCTTGAAGCGGTGGCTCCGCGGTATCCGATTTCTCGAGAAGGGTTGGAGATCGACCTTACGAATCTGCTGGAGGAAAACTCGGCCGTGACTGCGGTTGCCAAGCAAAACATCGCGGACCGCCTTTCTCGCTATTTTGAACCGAGGGGAGAATGGCAGCGGACCGGTCATGTCTCATTGTTCGCACTGGGCCCGATGCCGCTTTTGATTTTCCTGGGCTCGCAGCTGAGCAATAAGGTTTCAACGGACTTGTATCAGAGGCATAGGGACACCGAGAGCTGGACCTGGAAGAAATCCGGGCGCCCGGTGAAGTACAAATTCGAAACCGTTCGGACCGGCAGCGACGAAAGCCGGGTGGCCCTGCTGCTGTGCTTGAGCGGTTCCGGCCCCCGGGAAATGCTCCCGGCGCAGATCGATCCCGCGTACTTTGTTTACGAACTGACGCTAGATGGAACGACGCCTTCGCCCACCTTTCTTTCTTTGCGGGAAGACTTGGACAATTTCCGGATGGCATACCAAGACGCCCTCGCAGGGATTGCGAAGGTACATGGAGGCCTCAAAGAACTCGATCTCTTCCCCGCCGTTCCTGCGCCAGTTGCTGTCTTGTGTGGCCGTGAGACTCTTCCAAAGGTTCATCCGGCGCTTCGAGTGTACGACTACGATAAGACAAAGGGCGGATTTACGTTCCAACTGACGGTAAATTCGTAACAAATCGATCGCATGACTGAGGTTTCCCAAATGCCAAACCTGCCAATCCCGCACGGAACGCACGCGGAGACGGCGTCGTTGGAATTTCCCTTCATCGGTTTCTGGTCCGTTTCCGTCTCCGTTGGGTCACTTCCAGAACCTCCGTCGGGACATCCACCGGTTCTGATGGTTCGGGAGCGCTCGTTTGTCGTCTCGAGTGGCGCTCAATCCACACGCAGAATCCCAAACAGACTGCCGTTATGGCGAGTACCGCAACCGTAGCTGGTTCCATTGTTTTTTCCTCCTGCTTTGATTCACCAAGAGCTGCCCTGCTATTTACAACCTCTTCTGTCCGCCGGCGCGAGGGGACCTTCCTCGACCATTCGTCCTTTCACCTTGCTCCCTTCGTTCGTTATAGGGCTATCGCTCCATTCGGACAATTAGAAACTTCGTTTCTTTCAATTAGAGAATTTCGCAGTATGATGCCTTCATGGAATGGTTGAATTATCACCACCTGTTTTATTTTTGGACCGTTGTCCGCCTGGGCAGCATAACGAAGGCGTGCGAGGAACTGCGGTTGGCGCCTCCGACCGTGAGCGCGCAATTGCGGAGTCTTGAGGACCAACTGGGCGAGAAGCTGCTGAAGCGTTCCGGACGAAACCTGGTACCGACGGAAATCGGCCTTGCGGTGTACCGCCAAGCGGAAGAGATTTTTTCCATCGGCCGGGAAATCATGGACACGGTGAAACAACGCCCGACGCATCGGCCGTTGCGCTTGGTGGTTGGTTTGGATGACGTTGTACCGAAGGAGATTGCATACCGGCTCATTGAGCCGGCACTACGATTGGAGATGCCGGTGCGCCTAGTGTGTCACGAAGCGAACTTGGAACGCTTGGTTGCGGAACTGGCGTTGCACGAGATCGACGTCGTGTTATCCGATTCTCCGGTAACTCCGAGCCTCAATATGCGCGTCTACAGTCACTACCTGGGAGACTGCGGCGTCGTATGGATGGCACCGCCACGCTTGGCGAAGCTTTACCGCAAAGGGTTTCCGAAGTCGCTGAACGGCGCACCCGTTTTGCTTCCTACCGATGACACTGCCATACGCCGGAAATTGGACCAGTGGTTCGCTGGGTTGGAGATCGAACCGAAAGTGATTGGAGAATTTGAAGACTTCGCGCTTCTCCGCGTTTTTGGGCAGGCAGGTGCCGGGATCGTTCCCGTTCCCACAACCCTTGAAAAGCAATTTCACAATCAGGACAAGGTCATCCGGCTGGGGATTGCACGGAACGTATTTGGCCGTTTCTACGCAATCTCTGCGGAACGGAAGCTCCGCCACCCCGGAGTTGTCGCAATTTGTGAAACCGCCCGGCGTGAAGTCTTTGCATGAGATAGATTGACCTCGCCGTACTCCCGTGCCGTCTCAAGAGGGCTTTCCTCGGAAGCCGAAGCACCAGGAAACTCAGCCTTCTGGAGCGAAGCATTCTCATCTACTTGAGCGGGCCGCCCTCTTAGCCGCGATCCTGTGAACGCGTGTCTTCGACTCCAATTGCACTGGCCTTGGGAGCGAGGAATTTGTTGGCATGCCCCGCCCTTGCGACAAGTGGTTCCAGCAGTTCGGGCATTGCGCTCCGGTTTGTGTGAGCGCCAGAACCTCCGTTAGAAAATTCAGGGTGTGACCACAATACGGACAGATCATGTTCGTGTACTCCTTTCTTGCAGCAAAAGTGCGGATGCGCACCTAGGTCGCAGAACCAGCCGGGGCCAGCACTTCGATCCCGATCTCTCTTTGGATGGCGTCCTGCGCTTTCAACCATTCCTTCAACTGGTCGTGCTTCCCGAGAACGGATTGCAGCATCGAGACCATCTTTTCGTGTTCCTGCATGGCCCTGGTGAGAAGTTCGGTTGTCCCAATATCGCCGCGCAGGCTGGCATTACCTGCCAGAGAGCCCCGCAAGGAGCGAAGCAAGATCTCATGGTCGTCGTACAGATCTTCGACCATCGCCAGCTCGCTCGGATGCACTTCCGGACGCTCTTGGAGGCGAGTGCATCTCAGGAACTCCGTCATCGTGCCGAAAGCGTTGCCCCCCAGCGCGCGGACGCGTTCCCCAACCTCGTCGATAAACACATCCAGCTTGGCGTATTGGTCACCAAATAGCGTGTGCAGATCGTGGAAATGGGGCCCGGTCACATTCCAGTGATAATTCTTCGTCTTCGTCGAGAGAAGGTACTCATCCGACAGCAAGTTGTTGAGAGCCCGGGTGACCTCCCTCCGATTGCTATCTTCTAATCCGATGTTGATCATGTGTCTGTTCCTCCTTCATGGTGACACGACTGAAAATGAATCTTCTTCCGCTGGGCATACCGCCTAAAGCTGAAATTGTTCGACGTTCTCGCGCTTCATTTGCGAATCGCGCCGCATCGCCACGGAATGATCCGACTCGTCGCCAGCGGCCTCGGGTTGGTACAGCACCTGAATCACGTTGAGCCGCCGCCGTCCACCCGGAGTCGGCCATTCGATCTCGTCGCCCTCGCGGTAGCCAAGCAGGGCAGTAGCTATCGGCGCGAGAATCGAAATCTTGCCTTTCGCAATGTCAGCGTCGGAGGGAAAGACGAGGGTGTAGCTGGACTCTCCGCCGGTGTCGAGGTCCCTGACCAGCACCTGGGAATGCATGGTGACTGTGTCGGCAGGGATATCACTTGACCGGACGATTTCCGCACGATCGAGTTCCTGCGCCAGCATCTCCAGGTGTTCCTGGTCCCGCGTCCGCAATTTCAAGCGAGAGCCAAGCAGAGCCATCAGCTTCTCCATGTCACCTTCTGTTACCTGAATCACTTTCTTGTTCATCTCTGTTCCTCGAATTTCCACTGGGCATAACCCGGGGGTCCAGAGAGTGAGAATCCTCTGGACCCGTCCGGCCCGGCACGCCTCCGAATTTAGGATTGGCGCTGCCGAGAAAACCGTACCGTCTCGCGTTGCCGTTTGCGTTCGCGGTTCCGTCCAAGGGCCCGAGCGAACGAGCGGCCGATTCCTTCCGTAGCTCGACCGATGGCGGCGTAGAGATTCGCGTCGGTTGCCTGTTGAAGGAGCGTCATGCCGGATGGCAGGAGTTCCGCCGAAATATGACACGACTTGTCCGGTCCGCCACGAGGACCATTGACGTCCGTTATGCGGACTCTCACGCGACCGACTCGCCCGCCGAAACGGCTTAAGGAAGAACGCAGCCGTCGTTCGATGTACAACTGCAAAGCCCCGGTCAGGTCTATGCCCAAGATGCGAATCTCCGTGTCCATTTGGGTCCTCCGTTGTCCCGCATCACCTTTGTACGATCGTTTAAGACTTAGAGCCAGTAGAAAATATGGTATCTATAGTTAGGTACAACCGAACGATTGTACGAACCATGGAAGAGGCCACTGCTCGTCGCCGGTTCCGCGTTAGAAAGGTGTTGGCCGAGCGAGCTCACGTGCGCCCGCTTAGGAAGCCTGATTGCCGACCGGTGCCTGTCCTCAGTTCTTTGCGTTCGCGGGGCAAATCCTGACGATTTCCACCGAACAGCAGGCGTGCCGGGCTACCGCCTCGGATACCCCGCCCATCAGAAAACGGTTGAGGCCCTTCCGTCCGTGGGAGCCAAGTACGATCAAGTTGGCATGCCATTCTTCGGCGGCGTCGAGGATTTTTGATTTCGGATCGCCCACCTCGAGAGCCGCAGTGGCCTTTAGACCTCGGACACGGAGCAATTCCGCGGTCTTCGCAACGAGCGCCTCGGCATGCTGTTTCTGAAACTCCAGAGCGTCTTGGAGGGCCGGCTCATATCCTCCCAGTTCACGGCCGACCAAGAGTGGTGGCGGTTCCACAACGTGCAAAATCCGCACCTCGATACCGTGCGGTCGAGCTTGTTCGATCACCGCCTCGACGGCGGCCTCCGAGAATTTGGAATCATCAATCGCCAGCAGAATTCTCATGATTCACCTCGTTCGGCAAGGCGGCATGCTTCCGACTCCCAACGTTCAGGACGAAACCTCACAAGTTCGACGGAGCACGGAGCAGCATGTATCACCGCGGTCGCCACGCTACCAAACAAGAAACGCTTCACTGTTGTCCGTCCGTGCCAGCCAAGCACGATCAGGTCGGCATCCCATTCTTCGGCTACGCCTACAATGGATTCGATAACTATGTCTTTCAGAACCGTACTTTCCGCTCTAAAACCAGCAGTCCGCAGGGCTTGCACGGTCAGGTCGAGAGACCCTTGTGCCTGACGAACTTCTTCCTCCGTGACATCCAGCGGAATCACCTTCAGGACTTTCACTTCCGTTCTCTCGGGCCGGCGCTGAGTGATGACGGTGCGCAATGCCGCTTCCGAAAGTCTGGAGCCGTTGAATGCAAGGAGAATTTTCATGATTGGCTGAGCCTATCGCCGGGAAGACGCTGCTTTCGCCTTTTCGCGGGGCTTACTGACGGCAGCGACTTTGGGCATCACGATTTCGAGCACGTCGTACTTTACTTTCGCCGTGGTGCGGGCTGGATCGATATCCACAGGTAACTCTTCCATGCGGAAGATGCGTTGTGTTCTCTTCTCCACGTGGGTGGGCAGACCTCCCACGCATGTCACTTCCAACTCTCTTTCACCGCTGACTATCAAGCGACGGGGCTCGACACTGACGTTGAGTTGGTCTGGTGTGAAGGAGCACGGTAACTCGGCGTGGAAAAGGACAGCCCCGGCCGATTCTTTCAAATCGTGTCGATAGGGACGCAAGAGTTCTAGTTCGGCTGTGATCCAATCATCGACGTCGTGACCATGGCCCCCGCCGCGGCCCTCGAACAGTTCGAAGGCGCGACGAGCAATCATCACGTCTAATTCGGTTTTTCGGTTAAGCAAAGTGTCAGCCGTAACCCATTGCACCGGTGTGGCGGCCTCACGCTGCTGTGCTACTGTTTGTTCTCGCATGATCGATCTCCTTTGACCTCCCTCCAGGAGGTTCAGAGCACTTCGGAAGGAGTTGATTCAACTGCCTAGAGTGGCGATTCGCATGTTCGGAAATCTCCTGGCGGGTTCGTGATAGGCTTGACGTTACCGCCGATACAGGCAGGCCCAGGAAATTTGCGGTTTCGCCAGCTGACCAATTCTCTACATCACATAGAAAGAAAATAATCCGACATATAGGCTTGAGAACGTTGGTGGCTCCGGTTTCTAGCCGCCCGAGTTCGGCTTGAGTGTACTGCTCGTAAGGATTGTCCGCACAGTACGGCAATTCGGCGCGCATCAGCTTGCTTTCGGTCTCCGCGCATTGATCGAGTGCGGTTTCGAGGGGGTATCTGGCGCGTAGCCTGAGCAACGCTTCGATGGCACCGATGCGACAGAGCCAGGCCGAGAAATGAGAGTCGATTCGAAACGCCTGCAGGTGCTCGCGCGCTTTGATAAAAGTGGCTCGCACCGCATCTTCGGCATCGCTTGGATTTCGGGTGATGTTTGCGGCAAGGCGATAAATTCTGTCCTGGTTGCGTGCAACCAGCTCGTCAAAAGCCAGGGTGTAGCCCGCCTGCGCCGCTAATACCCATTGGGCCTCGAGATTCAGCCCGTCCGCAGGCAACCGGCGCAGACTTCTTCGTTCTGAACTCGGCGCGGGATACCCCGGCAAGATGCCGCCCATTTCTTCCTCCTTGATCTAGTTGAACGATGCGTTGCGTTTACTGGCCCGGCCACTCTGTCGACTCTCTGGCACTCCCGGCACTCGGGCAGGTGATGCGGCATGGTGTTGCAGTAGGGGGCGGAATGAGCGTCCGATCGACGCGGCCCAAAGAAAGCCGTTGTAGACGGCATCGAAAATCAGAATGTAGAGCACAACTAACGTCGCCAAGATTACGTAGAGAATGGTGAAGAAGAGGAGTGCGGCAAGCTGCGAACGTACAAAATAGCTCTCGTACGATGCGAGCACGAGCAGAAGCCCCCAAATCCATCTCTGTCTACGGTGGTCCTTCAATTGGACGGCGCATATTCCGCACACACGCCGAGCAACGAGACAAATCGCTGGGCAGAAGACCGACCGTTCCTCACTCATGTTCGCTCCCTCAATTCGTGAGGCGGTTCTTGGAGTAGGTTGAGGGATTGATTGCATGGCACCTCTATCCTCGAACGGTTTTCAATTCACAACAATGAGCCGTTCATACCCTCTGGAGAAACAACTGTAATGTGCGGTAAGTAGGGCAGGCACTAGGCTGCGCTGGAGTCGGGTTGGACTTGAAATACGACGTCCAAGCCAGCCGCAGCGCTAGGTAGTTAAGAGCCGCGAGCGTCGAAGTGTCAATAGTGTCAGATCGTCGACGAAGATGTCGCAACCATGAAAGCGACGGATCGCACCGACGAGAGCTTCCGCAAAGGCGTGGAGAGAAACATTCGGAGAGAGCAAGGTCATGGTCTGGTTGGCAGTTCCATGAAGCCTTCGGCGCCCAGGAATCGTCCATCGAGGGAGAATACGTCTGTGGCCCCGTCGGAGAAAATCAGCAGTATATCTCCCGGTTCGATCCGAATACTCTGTTGCGTGTAGAATTCGCCAGCGATAAAGCCGATGGGTGGCCCATCAAGTCCTTTTCCAAGCGGATACCAATGTCGTTCGCGTGCGCGCCATAGGATCATGCGCGGGTGGACGGCGTAGGCATAGTTGAGTTCGCCAGTGTCTCGATCAAATGTGGCAGTGATGACCGTCGTCAAGCGCAATGGCGAGCCTGAGGGTTGTCCGGCCAGGGTGACCTCATCATTGAGCGCAGCTAGCAACTGGGAACTATCGCGCAGGCCGCGAAACCGGTGAATCAAGCTGTGGATTTGAGCGGCGATAAGGCTGGCAGCGACTCCGTGGCCAACAGAGTCAGCAAGCACGATGCGTGCCGCACGGTCGGCCCCGCAGGAGAAGAGAGCGTAGAAATCTCCTCCCACTTTGCTATCCGACGGAACTGCGATCAGGTCTCCCTCGAGACCCACTAACTCCACGTGGCGGTGTGCAAGTTCATTTCCCGCCCACAACTCCACACAGCCGAAGGGGTTCTCCTTTGTTACCTGGCAATCGAGTTCGGTTTCATTTTGCATGGTTTGTGACGCTTTCCCTAACGGGTTGGATGAAGATCCTTGCGCATGCGGATTTCAGTGCCACCGTTCCGGAATTGAACCTCGTCCATGAGCAAATTGATCAGGTAGATCCCTCGCCCGTGTTCGGAGAGAATACTTTGGCCAGCGAGTGGGCTCGGAATCTTCGATGGGTCGAATCCCTCCCCCTGGTCCTTCACGACAATGAGCATTCCGCGTTTTGCATCGCACGCGCAACAGACACGAACCTTCTTGTGTAGATCCTCGTGATTTCCATGAACGATGGCATTTGCCAGTGCTTCGCGGAGAGCCATCTCGACGTCAATTTCTTGTTCTGGGGGAGAGCAACTAGTCTTGAGCGACTGCATCAGCTGATCCACCGCCGGGGAAATGGCTTCAATTGTGCTGGCGACAACTACATCCACGCTCCAAGTGAGGTTTGAGCCCATGAATTCACACGGCCGTAGTTCGAACTCGTTCTGCTGTTTCATTTCTCTCCGTGTGGTTCTCCGACCGTCGGCAGGATACGCGAAGCAACAACGGCTTCCGTCTGACAGGCGATCTTCCCGAACCTCACCGTCCAGCGGTGCCCACGCCCGTCATCGTGATGATGTCGCCGAGTACCTTCCGCGCCTTTTGCCAATCCTTCAAGAACGATGCCAGACCGACATCCGTCAGCGGGTGCTTGAAAAGCTGCTCGAAAACCTTGAACGGCATGGTGCCAATGTGCACGCCCATTCGTGCCGCCGCGACAACATGCAGCGGGCCGCGCAGGCTGGCAGCCAATACTTGCGTGGGGAACTGATAGGCGCGGTAGATATCCATGATTTCACTGAGCACATGAAGTCCTTCCTGCGCCGTATCGTCCAATCGTCCGAGGAAAGGGCTGACGAAATAGGCTCCTGCTTTCGCCACGAGAAGCGCTTGCGCCGCGGAAAAAACCAACGTTACATTGATCCTGATACCCTCGCCGTGCAGCACGTGGAGAGCGCCCACCCCGGCGGGCGTCATCGGTACCTTCACCACAATGTTCGAGTGCCAGCTCGCCAGTTCACGCCCCTCGCGCAGCATCCCGTCCGTGTCCGTGGATACCACTTCGGCGTTTACGACACCATCCTTCACGATTTCGCAAGCCTTGAGAATCAGCTCACGAAACGGCCGGCCTTCCCTGGCGGCCAGCGTAGGATTCGTCGTGATGCCGTCGAGCAGGCCAAAGTCTGATGCCTGTTGGATTTCGTCCAGGTTGGCGGTGTCGAGAAATATCTTCATGGTTATCTCCTTTAGTACTGACTACTCGGTGGTCATGCTTAGCGGCGTGGTGACGACAATCGGCGGGCGCAGGAAGGTGACTGCGAGATTGACGGCGAACAGAAACACCGCGGTGAGTTCCATCAACGCGGAAACCGGCAAGCCGCTCCAAGCCCAACCCGCATAACCCTGGTAGGCTAGGATTTCCGACCCGACTCGAAGCGTGCAGCCGGTCATCAACAGTATCAGCATCCACAGCATGAGCATCGGGCTCCACAACACGCGCATCCCGCAAAACGACGGGAGCACTCTCTGCCCCACACAGAAGACCATCGCTGCGATGAATCCAACCGTCAGAGCGTGCCGGGATGCTCCCCAGATTCCGGCGGCCTCTCCTGCCAGTGACGCCCACACGCTGAGTACCGCGGCGACCAAGAGCCAACCGTAGGCAATCCGGATGAACATCGGGAAACTTTCGTGGACGTTTGTGGTCTTCGCTGGCTTCGTCGCGGGCTCAAAGAAGCGGATCGCCGCAATCGCCGTCGCCGCTCCCCCGAGTAGAAGAATTCCGGCCGCGGTGAAACGGTCGAAGAACCCGGCTACGACACCCAACGTATTCAAGCCGAGCCCTGCCAGGAGTAGGTGCTTCCGCAGAGGTCTCAGCCCCATGAATACTGGAAGCCAACGCGAACTGAAGCCCCAGACCATGGGAACCAGAAAGCCCCAGGTCGAAACAATCAAATAGCGCTGATCGAATTCGTGTGAAAAGGCCGGTGACGCTCCGTTGCGTGCCAGTTGAATCGATGCACCCAGATTGAGCATCAACGATGTCAGCAAGCCCATCGTGGCGGCGATTACTACGAAAATCCAGGGCTCCCACGGCTTCGGCGCTCCGCTCGCCGGCCGGTGACTTGCGACGGCCCTAAAGAAAATGAGGAAGGCAAGGAATTCGAATGCCGCCGAGATAGGCAACAGGACGCGCCAGTGCCAGGGGTAAATATTGGCAAACCAGCGGGAGGTCACACCAACGACCCACAGGGCCAAACACAGCCAGCCCTCCCGGAGTGCAAACGGCTTCAGCTTCCGCAGCTTCGGAATGGAGTAGAAGCCGATTCCCAGGATGAACGTACCGACCCACCCGAACAATTGCGCGTGGCCATGGGCCTGAATCCAGGCCGGAGAAACGGAGTTGACCGCTTGGCGGCTGCTAATCTTGATGAGATTCCACACGCCAAGAAAGGTTCCCGGCAGCAGCACAAAGATCAAGCCGGTGACGATGAAGGTCATCAATAAACGCGAGAGCGACTGCTCCCTCGCTATGGCTCGGTCCATGATCGATTTCGTTTTGTCGTCCAGCCGCACCGGCCGTAAGCCGGGAACCGGGGCAAGATCGGACATCACACTCTCCTTATGCAGCCTGCATCGACCACGAAGCAACCGAGCCACGTTCACCACATGTTCAGCGCCCGGCCGCTCGTCTGGAAACGATGCGGAAAACGTCAAGGGAGAAACTAGGTCCGGCATCCGCCACAAAGACGTAAACACCGGTTCGCCACGCCTTTAGAGTAGTTCGCGGAGATGACCTGCCAATTCATTGTCGCCCAAGCTCCACAGGCGTTTTTCTTTCGGGCAATGAAAGCTTTACTCCGCCACTGTAGGTTGGGGCTTCTCTACGGCAACTACCACCACGTGCTTCAGGGGCGAACCGGAGAACTCATGACTCACTTCAACTACCTTGAACTTACCTCCTTTTAGTTCAATCTTCTCGCCCGTGCGTGGCGTTGTCGCTACCGAGACGCCCTGCAGCCTTACGATCGTACCGCTCGAAGCCGTGACCTCCACGATTCTCAACTCGGCTTCGGGTACCTGATTTGTCGCGACCTTCTCTATCTGTCCAGCCATGTGACTTGGTTCTCCTTTGGATCGCATGGATCTATCCTTTCCAGGTTGCGAAAGCCTTTGAGCCAGCCCACTGGTTCGTGACTCGGGCTGCGACCGGTCGCGTCAGCAACTTGCACTTAACCCGTTCCTGCGATGCTCCACCCTTTCCATCCGAACCTGTTATTGCTGCTGTCCCAGCTGGAAGGTGATTGTCACGATCATTTGGACGGCGATCGGCTGATCGTTCAAATACGTCGGTTCATACTTCCATTTCTTCAACGCATCGAGTGCGGCTTGATACAGGAGGGGCGGTCCGGAGACGACCTTCATCTCTATGACGTTCCCTTGTTCATCCAAAACTGCGTCGATCTGCACCTGACCCTGAATGTGCACTTGCCGCGCGAGTGGCGGATATTCGGGTTGTACTTTTACGATTATTTTCGGCGGTCGTACGTGCCCACCAACGCGTATGGGACCTTTCGGTTTAACGGAGGGAGGCGGGGGAACAGGCCTCGCTGCGGTATTCAGCACTCCACCAATCACTCCGCCGAGCACTCCACCCATTTGCCCACCGGGCACACCGCCTGGCACTCCGCCGGCTACTCCACCAAAACTATCCGGTTCCAGAGGCGCTTCCTTGATCTCCGCAATGTGCTTCGGGATTACGGTCGGTGCCAAGAGTTTCCCCGCATTCATGAGCGTGTGGTGGACAACCTTCGACTTGATCACTGCGCCGGTCGCAGGCGGGGGAGGGGGAGGTGGTGGTGGTGGTGCAACCAGCATTGTCGACGCAAATTGTTTGATGTTGAGAGGGTCTGCAAAATAGAGTCCTGCGAGGATTACTCCGGCGATGACTCCCACGTGCAGCAACACCGCGATTGCGCCACTCAGCGTTCGCGAACCAGTCTTCATGTGGTTTTCTTCGAGAAGAATGGCCTTTGAAAACTCAAATGCCGGTTTGATTTTGCGCTGAACGTCGGGCTTTGGAGCAGGCCTTCCAAGAGGGGCGGTTTCCACTACATGCCCAGGAACACGATTCATTGGCGCGCTGGGTTCATGCCGCTCTGCTACGGATTGTTCTCTCATGGTCCACTCCTTTTGCTCTTCTTGCCCCGAGCAGCTTCTTCGTCGCGAACTGCATGACCGAAAAGACGGCTTCCATGGCGACCGGGCCGGCAGCGGATTGGCACGCTCTGATGGTTTCTCCATGACGGTTGTTATTTTGAACCGCGGGCAACTGATGACAATGGGTCGTTTATACCCTCAAGGGAGACCGCTGTAATGTCCTGAGGTGATGAAGGATTTCGCTAGGTAAGTTCCGCCAACAATCATCCGTTGATTCTTTGTCGGCGGAACTACTGCGCCGGGTGATTGCGGCAAACATCGGAGGCTGATTCAGGTGGTGGTTTGAAAAGAGGCTCGACCGCAGGAATTCAAAACGATTAGAGAAGTCTCCGCTGCATGGCGTGCGTGACTGCCTCTAGGCGGTTGTGGGTGTGGAGTTTCTGATTGATGTGGTGCAAATGGTTGCGCAGGGTTTGCAATGTTATTTTCAGCCTGCGCGCAATCTCCGCCGCGTTTTTGCCTGTCGAAAACATGCGCAAAATCTCTATCTCGTGTTCGGAAAGAGGAGTGATTGGCACTGGATTCAACGCCACTTCTTGTATGTTGGACAGTTGACGCGAAACATCAATCATTTTGTGCAGGAGGACTTCGTTCTTCTTGCCTTCGGTGATGTCGTGTGCGAGATGCACGATGAGACGCCGATGATTCCGAGGGTTTTCAAAAACTAGAATAGAGACACTCACCCAGAGGCGCCGCCCGGAACGGATTTTCACTTGCAAATCAAAATTTGGGATTTCCAGGTGCTTTTCAGCGCGATGACAGATGCTGCAATTCTCACCACACATCTCGTTGCCCAAAGGCCCCAGCCCTTGCAAGACACTTCCGCAAGTCTTGTTGATAGCTTCTTTGGCCGTATAGCCGAACAATTTTTCTGCGGCCTTATTCCACGAACAGATCTCACCCTGATCGGTGACCGCGAAAGCGGCGTCAGACGTTCCCTCCAGCAGATTGAATAGCTCAATTTCCAACATCGTCGAGCTCCTATGACGGTTGTCTTCATTGGCGGTACAAACGGATTATTGAGCCAAGAGACCGTTCGAATCATTCTAGCACTGGTGTTATCAGACCAAGACGATATCGGATGCGGCGCTCAGTCCGCGAAGGCTACGGACAAGAATTGCAGCGGCGGGTCCGGTTGGAAGGGTTTTTTCTATGACGACCTACCAGAGTCGACTCAGGGGCCGTGAAGAAGTTGCCGAAGGCACAATGGCCTTCCATCTGGAAAAGCCCGCGGGCTTCCAGTTCAAGGCGGGGCAATATGTCGACATATCGCTGATCAATCCACCCGAGACGGATTCGCAGGGCATCGTCAGGAGTTTCTCCATTGCGAGCGCACCCTACGAGAATGAACTCCTCGTTGTAACTCGAATGCGCAACAGTGCCTTCAAGCGGGTCCTGTCAGTCCTTCCGCTCGGAACCGAGGTGAAGCTCGAGGGCCCGATGGGCTCTTTCACCCTCCACAAGAACCGCGTGAAGGCCGCGGTCTTCCTGGCCGGCGGAATTGGCATTACACCTTTTCTATCGATGATCCGCCAGGCTGCCGAGGAAAAATTCCCTCAGCTGCTTTATCTCTTCTATTCCAACCGGCGCCCCAAGGACGCCGCATTTCTCAAGGATTTGGAGGTTCTCTCCCAACTGAATGGGAATTGCGCTTTCATTCCTTCAATGAGCGAAATGGATAAATCTAAGCTGGACTGGCAGGGAGAGCGCGGCTTTATCAACCGCGAAATGCTGTTGCGGCACATGGACGGCCTAAAGGGACCGATCTATTACGTCGCGGGACCTCCCGCCATGGTTGCGGCAATGCGAGAAATGCTCACAAATGCAGGGGTCGAGGAAGACGATATCCGTACGGAGGAATTCGGTGGGTATTGATTGCGGCTTGTGGCGGAGAAGTTCGGTTTTACTGCCGCCACCGTCGTGGAACCAGGCTTTGGTCTTACCGACAAGGTGATTCCAGCCTCATAAAGATCGGAGAGCAAAAATGTCAGTCAAGATCGGGATCAACGGGTTCGGTCGAATCGGTCGGAACATTTTTCGAGCCTCGCTCGGAGATTCTTCCATTGAAATAGTGGCGGTGAACGACGTCACCGATCCTAAAACCCTGGCGCATCTTCTGAAATACGACTCGATTCTAGGAAACCTGCCGAACACTGTAGCGGCGGGTGTGGACTCGATTTATGTCGATAATAAGTCGACCAAGGTTTTCAAAATGAGCGATCCAGCCGAGATTGACTGGTCATCGGTCGGCGCGCAGATCGTGATTGAAGCCACGGGGCATTTCACCAAAGGCGCGGGTGCGCGCACGCACCTCCGAGGCACCGTGAAAAAGGTCATCATTTCGGCGCCATCGAGTGAACCTGACCTAACGGTTGTGCTGGGAGTCAATGACAAGGCATACGATCCGGTGAAGCACAATGTGATTTCGAACGCCTCGTGTACCACAAACTGTTTGGCTCCCGTCGCCAAGGTTCTACAGCACAACTTCGGAATCGTCAGCGGCATGATGACGACTGTCCACTCTTATACGAACGACCAGCGGCTGCTTGATCTTCCGCACAAGGACTTGCGGCGGGGCCGTGCCGCGGCGCTTTCCATCATTCCGACGTCTACAGGGGCAGCCAAGGCCCTGCATCTGGTGATTCCCGAGTTGGAGGGCAGGCTTTACGGCTACTCGCTGCGGGTGCCAACGCCCGACGTCAGCATCGTGGACCTGACGGTGATGACGGAGAGGCCGACGACGGCGGAAAGTGTCAACGCTGCTTTCCGCAAGGCAGCCGAAGGTCCTATGAAAGGCATACTGGCCCTAAGTGAAGAGGAACTCGTCTCGATCGACTTCCGCGGGAATCCGAATTCCGCGATCGTAGATGTTGCATATTCGCATGTAGTCAGAACGAACTGCGTTAAGGTCGTGGCATGGTACGACAATGAGTGGGGTTTTTCGTGTCGTTGCCGCGACTTGGTACACCTTCTGGCTAAGAACCTTTGACGCGCAGCGCCTTCCAAGGACGTAACTCCCCTCGCGCAGATGGAGGAGTTCCGTTGGTCGGGAGAATTTCTATGACTTTCGCATCAGCAGATATTTTGGGCCGTCATCTTAGGCCGCTTTGCTCACGGGACAACCATGCAATGAAGTACGAATCCAGCGGCTCCTCGTCAAACAATGCCGGGAACCAAGCGGCGTACCATTGCGGCTTCATGGGTTGCAGTGTTCGATACAATTTGGTCGACGGATACTACATGCTCATCGGAATGCCCGACCACGCGAACCCTGTCGACGAGCCTGGTGTAAATACTAGGACGTGTCCCAGACACGGTTGCTGGTTGTACCGGCGCGAGAATGTTACTGCCAAACCGGGTGCTCTTTGGTGTTGTGGCGTCGAAGGCTGCGACTACCGTTACCAGGCCAACACAAAGGGCGATTGGGTAAGAACCTGATAACGATGGGCAAAAGCGGACGCGACCGCGTTCGAGAGGGCAGCCGGAAGTAGCGTGGCAGAACCGTTGGCTGGGCCCGCAGAGCTGGCGACCTCCGCATTTTCAATCCTCTAGATATCAATTCGTTCAAACCGTTGATTCCGTACTCTATTTTCTAATTGTCGTGATTCAACCGCGCCGCCTAAAAGAGATGTTGTGGCTAGTGGATGCGCGGCAGAGTTGAAGAAAAGAAGTGCGGAGAAAAACTATGAAAGAAACGACGCTGTTTTATCCTGGGGGTGAGGCGACGCATTCTTCAAACACGGCGCTTCGACATGGCAGGAATGAAGGTCGAAAAGCCCTGATGCTCGCCACCGACATTGGTGCTTCCCAATGTATCGGTGAAGCACTCGACCGATGCGGGTTTGAGCCAGTGTTGCTCTCCACGGTTGCCGAATTGCGATCCTGGATTCGAAAATCGGACATCTCGGTACTGGTTTGCGAAGAAGTTCTTCGTGACGGCAATTACAAGGAAGTTCTACGAGTTTCTTGTGGTGTGGGAGGCCACATTCCGGTGGTGGTCTTCTCGCGGCTCGGAGAGTGGGATCACTATCTGGAAGCAATACGACTGGGTGCATTTGATTGTCTGCGCTATCCGTTCCGCACCGGCGAACTGCGATGGGTCGTCAACCGAGCGTTGCAGGAGCGAGGTATGAGCTGTCCTGGTGAAAACCGAACGACGCGTGGTTGAACGGGAAAGGAGAAATAGTATGAGTGTCGTAGGAGTAGAAGTTCTGCTTGTGGGCCCGAGGGCGAGGGGCTCCTCGCAACTGCTGCAGTGGCTGGGCAGCCGCGAATGTGAGTGTCACTTCGCGACCACCTGCAAAGAAGCTTGCGCTCTACTATCCCGCTCCGGCTACGATCTTGTACTCAGTGAGTACGACCTACCCGATCGGGCGGCGTATCCTCTCCTGGAGAAGCTCATCGGATCGACTACGACTTTATTCCTTTCCGCGATCGTGGAAAACGGCTTCCTGTGGGTTCCCGCGCTCCTACGTGGTAGGAGGTGGCTCGAGTCACACATGCTGCGACCGGGTGAGTTGCGCGAAGCGCTGAGTGATGTCCTGAAAGAAGTGAGACGCGACAAAGTGGAGAGCGAAGAGACGGCCTACGCGGTCACTCTTGGTGACGAGGTGGCGCTGGTGACAGTTGCACCAGCACCAGGCGACGCTCGCAAATCGGACGAGTTTTGACGCGACATCTTCTCAAGCTCGATCGCGACTCGCAAACGTGCTCGTTGAGCCATGACAAATGTTCTTTTGGAAGTACAAACGGACCATTGTCACCAGGACAGCTTGGTCTCAGGATGCGAATCGAAATGGAGAACGAGATAGCTCTAGCAGTTCGAGGCCTGTTAGCCACAGGCGACTGCAGATTACGAAAGCACCGTGCAACGTTCATTGATCGAGACTGTAGGTGATTTAACGGATGATCCACTCCGGCCTTCATCACCTCAATCGGTCCTGTTCATTCGAACGGATGTTTGAGGGAGTTTAGCGATATGAGGCGGATTCTTTGTTTTCTTTCAAGGGCACTGGTCTTGTTCGTTTGCGCGCTTCCGACACAGCTCAAGGCGGAAGTCCCTATGCGTGTGGCTACTCAAAGCAGTCTCCCACCTCTGCTCCACGAAGTCGGAATCGATCAGAAACTGAACAACCAAATTCCGTTGGATCTAATGTTTCGGGATGAGGCCGGAAACGATGTGAGGCTCGGACAATATTTCGGACAGAGGCCGGTCCTTCTGGTGCTCGCTTATTACGATTGTCCGATGCTTTGCACGATTGTGCTGAACGGCGTGCTGCACAGCGTAAAAGAACTGAAATACAACATCGGCCGAGAGTTTGAAATCGTCACCGTCAGCTTCGATCCCACCGAGAAACCTTCCCTTGCTGCCGCAAAAAAGGCAATTTATGTCGGTCTCTACAATCGACCGAACGCTAGCGCAGGCTGGCATTTTCTGACCGGTGATGAGCCTTCGATTCGTGAACTGACACAGGCCGTAGGCTTCCGATACAACTACGATCCGCAAACCAAACAATACTTTCACGCCACGGGAATTATGGCGCTGACCCCGGGAGGCCGTCTCGCAAGATATTTCTACGGAATTCAATACCCAAGCGGGAATCTGCGTCTTGGATTGGTCGAGGCGTCAGAGGGAAAGATCGGATCGCCGGTGGATCAGGTTCTCTTGTACTGCTCGCAGTACGACCCCGCAACCGGGAAGTATAGCGTGATCGTTTCCCACGTGCTCAAAATCGCTGCCGCAGCAACCGTTCTCTCGCTGGCTGGCCTGATCTTTGCAATGTCTCGCGTTCGCAAGCGCGCGGCGGCCTGAACCGCAAGTCCTGGGCAGCTTTTCCGGAAGAGTGAGGAGTAGTGCAGAAAAATCATGCCGCTTGAGCCCTCCAGCAACTTCACGCAGGCCTCCAGTTGGGCAAACGACTGGGAAACGCTTTTTTATTTCGAAGTGGGGATTTTCATTTTTTTCAGCGTCTTGATTTTCAGCCTAATCCTGTATTTTGCGATCAAATACCGTCGTCGCCCAGGGAATGAAGCGGCCCCACCAACCAAGGATCATCTTCCCCTTGAGGTCACCTGGACCGTAGTTCCTGCGGCCATCTGCGTTGTGATGTTCGTGTGGGGCGCCTCGCTTTTCATTCGCAACGGGCTTCCGCCGGCTGGAGCGACTGAAATCTTCGTGGTGGGAAAGCAATGGATGTGGAAGATCCAGTATCCGGATGGAAGGCGTGACATTAACGAACTCCACGTACCCGTGGGCGTTCCGATAAAACTTACGATGGCTTCCGAGGATGTGATCCACGATTTCGCGATTCCCGCCTTCCGGATCAAGAAGGATGTTGTGCCCGGCCACTACACGACACTTTGGTTTACGGCGACGAAGACGGGAACGTATCACCTGTATTGCGATCAGTACTGCGGAACCTCGCACTCGGCCATGGTCGGCTGGGTCATCGTCATGGAACCGGCACAGTATGCGCAATGGCTGAGCGGAGGTGGTGGCGGAGGCGGCGGCGGAAAATCGTTGGCCGCGGCAGGAGCGGATCTGTACAAGCAGTACGCGTGCAGCACCTGCCACGACACAGGGCGGGGGCCGTCATTCGTCGGTGTGTACGGTTCGACCGTCAAACTGACCAGCGGCCAGACCGTGAAGGCCGACGATGCTTACATTCGCGAATCCATACTGAACCCCTCGGCGAAGATTGTGGCTGGCTATACGCCGATCATGCCGACGTTCCAGGGACAGTTGAGCGAAGAACAAATTCTGCAGCTCACCGCCCACATCAAGTCACTTGCAAAATCCGACGCCGACGGACGAAAGGTGGCGAAACCATGAGTCAAGCAGTGCAAGAAGTCGGCGTTTTGCCGCGGGTCCATTATCTCAACGCCAGTTACGGATGGAAAACCTGGCTTTTCACCACGGATCACAAAAGGATCGCCTGGCTGTACCTCGCTGCGATTACCTTCTTTTTCTTCGTCGGCGGCGCGGCAGCAACTCTTATGCGCTTGAACCTGATCGAACCGCAGGGCTCTCTCATCGAACCGTCCACGTACAACAGGATGTTCACTCTGCATGGCCTGGTGATGATCTTCTTTTTTCTGGCGCCTTCGATACCCGCAGTACTCGGCAACTTTCTTATTCCTTTGATGATTGGCGCGAAAGACGTCGCCTTTCCGAAACTGAATCTGCTCAGCTGGTACATCTTCATGGCCGGGGGGACGGTCTTCCTGTATTCCGTCATCGCCGGCGGCGGCGTGGACACCGGCTGGACGTTTTACACTCCGCTCAGTTCGACCTACGCCAACTCGAACGTAATGTCCGCGGCGATGGGAGTCTTCATCTCCGGATTTTCCTCGATTCTGACGGGCCTTAATTTCATCGTAACAATCCACACGATGCGGGCTCCCGGGCTGACGTGGTTTCGTCTGCCGCTTTTCCTGTGGTCCATGTATGCGACTAGCATCATCTTCATTCTTGCCATGCCGGTCATTGCCATCACGATGGTCCTGCTGATGCTTGAGCGGTTCCTTCATTTTGGTTTCTTTGACCCCGCCTTGGGCGGGGATCCCATTCTCTTCCAGCACTTATTCTGGTTCTTCGGACATCCGGAGGTATACGTACTTGTGCTGCCCGCGATGGGGGTCATCAGCGAACTCATCGCGACGTTTTCGAGAAAGCGAATCTTCGGCTACAGCTTTGTCGCCTTCTCGAGCGTGGCGATCGCGGCGCTTTCCTTCCTCGTCTGGGGACACCACATGTTCGTCAGTGGCGAGTCTCTTTACTCTGGTCTGGTTTTCTCATTCTTCAGTTTCGCCGTGGCGATTCCCTCCGCGATCAAGGTATTCAACTGGACGGCCACTCTATATAAAGGATCGATTTCGTTTGAGGCCCCCATGCTCTATGCGCTGGGCTTCATCGGTCTTTTTACGATGGGAGGATTGACCGGCCTCTTTCTCGCCACCCTGGCCATCGACGTACACGTCCACGACACTTACTTCATCGTCGCTCATTTTCATTTCATCATGGTAGGCGGCGCGGTAATGGGATACCTCGGCGGCATCCATTATTGGTGGCCTAAGATGACGGGCCGGATGTACTCGGACCGATGGGCCAGGATCGCAGCGGTGCTGGTATTTGTCGGGTTCATCCTTACCTTTGGCCCACAATTCATTCTGGGTTATCTCGGGATGCCCAGACGGTACGCGGTCTACCCACCCGAGTTCCAAACATTGAATGTGCTGTCGTCGGCCGGAGCATCGATTCTGGCCGTCGGTTATGTCATTCCCCTCATCTATTTGATCTGGTCAGCCCGATACGGTCCGGTGGTTGGCCCCAATCCGTGGGGAGCCAAGGGACTCGAGTGGACGACTGCTTCGCCGCCCCCCACTGAGAATTTCGAAGTGACGCCAGTGGTCACGGAAGAAGCGTACGCATTTGGCACAGGGACGGAGTGAACCTGCGTAGAGCACCGCTTCAGGCGAAAGGCTTGATGTGGGAGGTCGCGAAAGTAGGCTAGCGATGTCCTCAATGATGGAAACCGTGAAAGCCTTCGCCATCGTCACGATTTCCGCGGGGATTCCCTCCTTCGAGCAACTGTTACAGGCGGTTCTCTCGCAGGTATAAACGGACCATTGCGACAAATCTCGAACGATTCCAACATGAGAACCGCTATGGAAAATGAAGATCCTCGTTGTCTGTCCTGTGGAGAACAGGAGGTAAACATGACATGTGCCGAACAACTCGCTGGATTTGTGAGCCGGGCATCCTTCGATGACATCTCAAACGCCGCTCGTCTACAGCTCAAGATTCGCATCCTGGATGCCCTCGGCTGTGCCATCGGTGCTATGGGAGGTGATCCTGTCGCGCTGTTACGAGATCAGGTTGAAGAGTTCGACGGTGAGGGGAACTGCACACTCATTGGGGGTGGGCGAGCGGCACCGGATCGAGTTGCATTCTACAACGGAGCTCTAGTCCGCTACCTGGACTTCAATGACAGCTATCTCAGTAAGGGAGAGACCTGTCATCCGAGCGACAATCTGGCTCCGGTGCTTGCCGCGGTCGAATACTCGAACGGTTCCGGTCGTGACCTCCTGACCGCTCTCGCGGTCTGCTACCAAGTGCAGTGCCGCCTCAGCGATGTGGCTCCGGTGCGGGCCGCAGGTTTCGACCACACGACGCAAGGGTCCTACGCCGTGGCAGCGGGAGTTTCGAAAGCGCTCGCGCTCAATGACGTGAAGACCGCCAACGCCATCGGCATCTGCGGCACGGCTTTCAATGCCTTGCGGGTCACTCGCACGGGCAAACTCTCTCACTGGAAGGGGTTGGCGTACGCGAACACCGCCGCCGCTTGCACGTTTGCGACGTTTCTGGCAATGCGAGGTGTTACGGGACCACTGGAAGTCTTTGAAGGCGACAAAGGCTTCATGGACGCCATCGCGGGATGCTTCCTGATCGATTGGTCTGAGGAGAATCTTGAACGCGTAACGGCCACCGTTCTCAAGAAATACAACGCGGAGGTTCACTCCCAATCGGCAATTGAGTGCGCTTTGCAATTGAGAAGGCAAGAGAAATTCACTGTCGCGGAGATAGAGCAGATCGACCTAGAAACCTTCGACGTCGCTTACAACATTATCGGAGGAGGGGATGAGGGAGACAAGACTCTGGTGGCCACGAAGGAGCAAGCAGACCACAGCCTCCCGTACTTGATTAGCGTTGCGTTGCTGGACGGGCAGGTGATGCCCGAGCAGTATACGACGGAAAGAATCAACCGCCGCGATGTCCAGGAATTGCTGAATAACGTGTCGATCCATCCGACGGATGACTTTTCCGGTCGTTTTCCAGCGGAGATGCCTTGCCGACTGGCGATTACCCTCCGGAACGGCCGTGTGCTGAGCAAGGAAATTTATGATTATCCGGGTTTTGTCAGCAACCCCATGTCCTGGGAAATGGCGTTCGAGAAATTCGAGCGGCTCACCGGGCCGTTTACGACTGGCTCTTCGCAACGGTCGATTGCGGATGCTGTGAAGAACCTGGAATTAATTCCAGTGAGAGACCTCGCGCAGCTTCTCCATAACGTCGAAGGACGGCACGGAAAGAGCGAGCCGAAGGCCGTGCACCGCGTGAAGGAGCGGTGATGGCCGAGCGAACTCAACAGGTGATCGACGAAAGAGCGTTTGGTTTCCTCAGAACCAATGACCGAGGTTCCAAACCGCGGAAACACGGGATAACCGAAATACGAGGTCCCTACTACTCAGCCCTAGGCAAACGGTACCTGGAAGACCTTTTCGAGACGATGGGGACCTATGTGGACGCTCTGAAGTTCGCAGGCGGATCGTTTAGCTTGATGCCCCGAGATGTATTGAAAGAACTGATTTCTCAGTGCCACGAACACCATGTGTTGGTATCCACGGGTGGGTTTATCGAACATGTCCTCACGCAAGGGCCGGACGCCGTAAACCGCTATATCACGGAGTGTAAAGAAGTCGGCTTCGACATCGTCGAAGTATCGAGCGGATTTATCACGCTGCCGGCTGATGACTGGCTGCGAGTGGTGGAGAAAGTTCAGAAGGCCGGACTGAAAGCCAAACCGGAAGTAGGCATTCAATTTGGTGCCGGCGGGGCAACAAGACCGGAACAACTTGAGGCCGAAGGGACGCGTGATCCTGAATGGCCGATCCTGCTTGCCAAACGGTTTCTCGAGGCCGGGGCGTATATGGTCATGATCGAGTCGGAAGGAATCACGGAAAGCATCAAAACCTGGCGAACAGATGTGCCCGCGAAGATTATCAACGCTTTGGGCCTGGATAAAGTGATGTTCGAGGCGGCCGATCCGGAAGTGTTTGCCTGGTATATCAAGAACTACGGCCCGGAAGTAAATCTATTCGTGGACCACAGTCAGATCGTGCAGCTGGAATGCCTGCGCTCCGGAATATGGGGAACGGCAAGTCTCTGGGGGCGGGTCGTAACCTACAAGGGATAAAGCAGAAACGGAAGGAAGTCAGCGTGAGAAACGGAAATGGACACCAGGATTTGAGCGCCGTCGCGACATTGGAGGGTCGGCTCGAGGTGTTCCCAGAAGAAATCCTTCCCGTTGTCCACCGTGAGACGGCGGCTCCGCACAGCGATCGATTGGCGGAGATCGTGAAACTGTTGCTGGTGGAATTGGGAGTGGACGTTGCGAATCAACACTTTCGCGAGACGCCGGAAAGAGTGGCGCGATTCTATCGAGAGTTTGCGGGCGGGTTCTGTGTGAGACCCGAAACCATCCTGAAGACATTTCGGTCTGAGGCCCGCGAGCTCGTGGTCGTTTCGGGCATCGATTTCTTTTCTCTCTGTCCCCATCATCTCCTGGTTTACGGAGGAAGGATTCATTTCGGCTACATACCCAACGGTCAAATCGTGGGTGTATCCAAAATTCCGCGGCTGGTTCATGCCTTGGCTGCGCGACCGATAATTCAGGAGGAGTTGGTGTCGAGCATCGCCGATGCGTTCATGTCCGTAGTGAAGCCCTCCGGCTGCATCGTGAAGGCAATCGGCAAGCATGATTGCGTCGCCGTACGCGGAGTGCACTGCCCTGCCGTGTCGATGACGACCGTGACAAAGAGAGGAATTTTCGAGCAGGAGCGGCTCCATGTCGAGGAATTCGATCGGGCCATCACGGAGGGACAACGTTGTGTCCGTTAGAAGCGTGTAGGAAGTAAAGGCGGAACGATGAAGCCGAGAATTGACTATCGGAAAACCGCGCCGGATGGGATCTCCGCGCTGTCCGGCCTAGAGAACTACGTGCGGCAGAGCGGCCTGGAACCTGCGCTTCTGGAGTTGGTGAAGCTGCGAGCCTCGCAAATCAACGGATGTTCCTACTGTATCGATATGCACACGAAGGACGCGCGAACGGAAGGTGAGTCAGAGCAGCGCCTCTACGCCGTCGTTGCCTGGCGCGAAACACCATTCTTTACGGAACGGGAACGCGCGGCGCTGGCTTGGACGGAAGCGGTAACTCAGGTGAGCCAGGAGCACGTCCCCGAAGAAGTCTACGGGTGTGCTCATCAACATTTCAGTGAGAAAGAACTAGTGGACCTGACGCTGGCTATCATCGCGATTAACGGTTGGAATCGGCTGGCGATCAGTTTCCGTTCAGTACCGGGCAGCTACCAGCAACCGGCACATCGAAGAGCCCTTACGCCCGCGAATTCCGAATCGGGATCAAAGCACGGAAGGGACGTCAGCAGGAGTCAGTAATGATGGACCGGAATGTCACTCATGGAGCAGCGTTTCCCACGCGCCGCGGCAGAGGGAGGCCGCCGATTTTGACGGTGGGCCATTCTACGCGTGCGCGGCAGGAATTCATCGATTTACTCCAAGCAAATGGCGTGAAACAGTTGATCGACGTCCGAACGATTCCACGCTCTCGCCACAATCCGCAGTTCAACCGCCCGGTATTGTCGCGCGCCTTAAGACGTAGGGGCATCGGTTATCGCCATATGGCCGGGCTCGGGGGTCTGCGACATTCCCGGCGGGACTCGATCAACGCAGGCTGGCGGAACAAGAGCTTCCGAGGGTATGCAGACTACATGCAGACGTCGAAGTTTCAAATTGCTCTGCACAAGCTGATCGCGCATGCCAGGCAGAAGCGAGTTGCATTGATGTGCGCTGAGGCGGTGCCTTGGCGCTGTCATCGTTCGCTGATTGCTGACGCGCTCCTGATTCGGGGTTTTCCTGTCGAGGAAATTCAAGGCGCGACGCGACGACGCCCACATTCATTGACTCCGTGGATCCGTGTCAAAGGAACACGGATTACCTATCCGCTGGCCCCTGCCACGACCAAACGGCACGGACTTGCCGGAGAATCAGAGAGGAGAACGAAAATGATTCAGCTCAAGCGTGTTTACGACAAGGCAGCCCCGGAAGATGGCAAGCGTTTCCTCGTCGAGCGGCTTTGGCCCCGTGGAATTACGAAATCCGCGCTGGGCATTGACGCCTGGCTGAAAGAGCTTGGACCAAGCACTTCTTTGCGGAAATGGTTCGGGCATGAACCGAAGAGATGGGAGGAATTCCGCCGTCGGTATTTCCACGAGCTGGAGAAAAAGGCCGAGGCTTGCAAACCAATTCAGAGAGCCGCCGAACGCGGAAGGGTAACGCTCGTCTACAGTTCACATGATACGGAACACAACAACGCGGTGGCCTTAAGAGAATTTCTGGAAGCGCAATTGAAGAAAAGCCGGACAGCAGAACGAATGCGGCACCTCAAGACTGCCGCTTGATGAGCTGCATCGCCAGGTCGTTTGTACTTGGCGAACGGGTGGGAGTTATTCAGAAGAGTTGTGCAGGCGTACGAAGTTAGTTATTGAAATTGGAGCTTCTCACCCTAGGAGAGAGACATGACCAACACAACGCAGCAACCACCTCATTCCGGGGCGATACGATCACCGGGCTCTCTCGGTAGTCCGACGCTCACCTTTGATCTGACGGCTGAGATAAAAGGATTGCGGGAAGAGAATGCTTGGCAGGGCGGACGAAACTCCAAGACGCTTGTCAAGAACGAGGATTTCCGGATCGTGTTGACCGTGCTGCAATCCAATGCTCTTGTTCATGAACACAAGGCGACAGGCAGAATTTCCGTGCAGGCTCTTTCCGGCCACATTCAAATGCACGTCGAGGACAAGGTCTTCGATTTGCCCGCGGGGCATCTTCTAGCACTGGATCGCGCGCTTCCTCATGACGTGAAGGCGCTGGAGGACAGCGCCTTTCTGTTGACCATCGCTTGGCCGGAGGCGGGGCAAAGGCATTTGACCGAATATTAGACTGCAACTCTGGCATTTCATGAGGAGTGAGGTCGAAATCTTTGCCGTTGAGGATGTACTTCATTTTAATCGCGTTTCTGGCAGTGAGTAGGGTGATGGTGTCTTATGGCGTGGGCAGACACGAAGGACGAAGGAATGCCGCCGAATGCGGTTGGTAACCGTTCGCACGATTCAAACACACGCGGACCTTTCGTGGAACGTCGGCTGACGTTTGACCTATCACCGATCGCTCCGTTCTGTTTGGAATTCACCGTTTGGGGATTGCGGCGCCGTCCGCAGAATCAAGTGGATCGCTGGGATGGCACGACCTATCAACGCGTGATTTCCATCCGTGGGCGACCTGCGGAAGTCCGTGTCAGCGAGCTAGGATCCCGCGAAGCTCCGCGTTTGGAAGTGAACGTGATCGGGGAGCGGGTTCATGCGGGAGCCGAGGCCGAAGTCAGGGCCTTGTTAACTCCCTTGCTTGGTCTGGAAGTGCACTTGAAGCCTTTTTATCGAATGGCGTCGCGCGAACCGAAACTTCGAGAACTGGCCGAGAGATATCGAGGCCTGAAACCAGGTAGATTTCCGACTGTCTTCGAGACTTTGGCAAACGCGTTCGCGTGCCAGCAATTCACAATTGCCGCCGGGCTTCAGTTGTTAAACCAGCTCGTACGAAGAGGAAGTGTTGGCATCAAGACGCAAGCAGGGATGGTGTTCGGGTTTCCGGAACCGTCAGACCTATTGCGTGTTTCACCGCGCGCGTTCCGGAGTCTTGGGTTCAGCGGCCAGAAAACGAAGGCTTTCCGCGAGTTGAGCAGGAAACTTGTGGCCGAGCCTCTGGCCTTGGATACCTTGACCAATCGCAAGAATGAAGATGTGATCAATTTGCTGCTTGAATTGCGAGGTGTCGGGCGGTGGACGGCGGAGTACGTATTGTTGCGAGGGCTGGGGCGGCTGGATGTCTTTCCAGGGGATGACGTCGGTGCACGGAATCGTCTGGCCAAGTGGCTACATCGTTCCGAGCCGATGGACTACGCAAGCGTGCGACGAACCGTGGACCGTTGGCAGCCCTATGCTGGATTCATCTATTTTCACATGTTGATGGAATCGTTGACGGCGACCGGCAAACTCCGTGTTGGACGAACGTCTGCTTGAGCGTGTCGAGGGTCGGTGTCGGCCGGAGACGACGAGTTCCCTCCTCCAGTGACATGCGTAATGCCGGCCGGGACATGCGACCCATTGAGTACTCATGGCAAGCGGCGGAGTATGGTCTCGAACTCTAGAAAACTTCACGGAATCTCGACCGGAGCAGAGAGGAGAGGGCCATGTCAATGACTCTGATTTTCACTGGTAAGTGGAACAGGTGGTACCGCGTCCTGCGGCACGGCCATGGATTCGGACTGTTTGATTCTGTGCGCTATGGGCTGTGGCTGGCGCGTGGCTGAGCGTGAGGCGCTTGCCATGACTCGAATACAAACCGCGAACGGACCGTCGGATTTGCGACCGCATTCGAATCCGATCTTTCCGAGTTGGCGAGACGAGAGGCAATCCGATGGTAAATACGAGACTCCTTGTCGTCCATGATGATTCGGTCGCGTCGAGACGGGCGGTCAAGTACGTAGGCAAATTTGTGGGAAAGCGAAGGGCGTTTCGCATTTGTCTGGTTCATGTTCTACCGCCATTACCGCCGGAACTCCTGGAACACGGCGGCTCTGAGGACCCTGCGAAGGAGGCACAGCTGGAGGCTGAGCTAAAGGTTGGACAGCATCGCTGGATTTCGGCCGCCAAGAAAGCCTCCCAGAAAGGCTTGCATGAAGATCGCGTAGTCCTGCGGAAAGCGGGAATTTCAGCGAGAACGGTGAAAGCCTCATTCTGTGAACCGGGAGAAGGCAGAGGTGCGGCTGATGCGATTCTGCACATGGCCCGGGGACGACGTTGTCGTACGGTCGTTGTCGGCCGACAGTCGGTTTCCTGGTTTCACGAGTTATTCAGCCACGATTTGTCGGAAGAACTCCTTCGCCGTGGCAAAGGGTTCTGTGTTTGGGCCGTTGAATGACCCACGGCCTGCTCCGAACAGCGAACGTTGGGAAACGTGGTCTTCGTTGGAAATTTAGAAGAGCCGAAGGAGAAAACAGCATGTCAGAGTCAATGTATCCGCCAGCATCGCTGGATCTCGCTCGCAAGCGTCGGGACCTCGCACCCCTCATCCGGGACGCCTTCCACGCGTTCAGCCAGCTCGTCTTCGCCGATGGTGCTCTGCCAGCCAAGACAAAGCAACTGATCGCAGTCGCGGCTGCCCACATCACGCAGTGTCCCTATTGCATCCAGAGTCATACCAAAGCGGCGCTAAAGCACGGAGCAAACCCAAAGGAAATCATGGAGGCGATCTGGGTCGCCGCCGAGATGCGAGCCGGTGGTTCCTACGCGCATTCGGCAATATCGCTTACCATACCACGATCAACGAGGAGCAGCAACGCCACGAATCCTGAGGCAGTTGCGTGGGCCGCGTGGATTTATGTCTTGAATCAAACGCAGACTCAGGAGCGATCAATGTTGGATTCCAACTCTGCGAAGGCCAAGTGAATCGGAATTGATTCGGAGGTTATGGTATGGGCTTATTGCAAACAACGATTTCTGAAGCTCAACGATGGCCCGCTTCGGGCGCGCAGGTGCGGGGAAGCGTGGTGAGTCAGCGCGCACGAGGTAGGACGGACTTGCCGCCCAAGGTATCGGCACGCTCGGGCAAGGCGATTGATTCGAGCCCGGCAGCCGAAGAATGGCGGCTCATTCAACGCGCACTCGCAGGAGATCCCGATGCGCTTTCGCCAGTCTTCATTCGCCACAGCTCCAAACTCTTTCGCGCCGCATTCTCGTTGTTGCGCAACAAGGAAGATGCAGAGGACGCGCTGCAGGAGGGTCTGATCAACGCATACATCCATCTGAATTCGTTCCAAAGGCGATCGCTGTTTTCCACGTGGCTGACTCGCATTGTCATAAACGCCGCGTTAATGGCTCTCCGTCGCAAGCGTGCTCGTCCGGAAACATCTCTGGATGAGGGTCAGGACAGTGAATCGGACGACTGGCCAGCCTGGGTCGTCGACTTCCGCCCGAACCCCGAGCAAGCGTGCGCCGCGAGGGAAGCCAAGCAGATCGTCGAAAGCCATGTCGAGCAACTTTCATCGTGCCTCCGTTCGGCATTCCGGCTCCGCGAAATGGAGGGCCTCTCGACGAAAGGAGTGCGAAAAGTACTTGGTCTTACGGAAAACGTCGTTAAGTCACGAGTGTTCCGGGCACGGGGAGAATTGACGAAGTCGCTGCGACAATCGTTCCGGATAATTTCTCAAGATGTCGAAGATATTTCGTCAAGGAAGACAATGTTGGCCGTTGCTGTGCCATCTCTCAACTCAAACTCTCCCCGGCCATGAAATCTGTCCGGCATACCAGTTCTGCGACTCTTCGCGACACATACGGACAAACTAAGTCTTAGCACACATCATCAGAGCAAAAATCAGTGGAAGATAAACGATAGAGGCGAAAAGCAGGCGGCGCGCCGTCGTGTTCGTTCTGCAAAAGGCCAAACGGGCAGCGTAGTAGAAAAAGCCCGAGCTCAGCACAAAAACTCCGACAAAGTAAACTAACCCGGCCCTATGCAGCAGCGCCGGACCGAGGCTGACGGGGATGAGGGCGAGCGAAAACACGATGGTTTGCCACGCCATGAAGCGCCCCTGCCTCTCACCTAGGGGTAATGTCCGATACCCCGCACGCGCGTAGTCCTCGCGATACATCCAGGCAATGGCCATGAAATGTGGAAACTGCCAAAGAAAGAGAATGGCGTAGAGAACCCACGCCTCTGCGCTTAGGCTTCCGCTCGCCCCGGCCCACCCGATCAACGGGGGCGCGGCGCCCGGCAATGCTCCGACCAGCGTGCACAACGGAGTCTTCCTCTTCAGCGGCGTGTACAGGAGCAAATAGGTGCTCAATGTCAGCAAGGCCAGCAAGCTGGCAAGGAAATTTACAAGAACAGCCAAGTAAAGACCGCCAGCCACCGAAAGCACCACGCCGAACCACAGCGCGCGCGAGGGATTGATCCTCCCGGCGGGCAGCGGACGCCGTGCCGTTCGCCGCATCTGAGAATCGAAACACCTTTCAAAATACTGATTCAGTGTTCCCGTGCCACTTGCGACGAGCATCGTGCCCACAATGGTGTTGAAGAGCAGCAGAATCCGCCAGTGGGAAGCAGGTGAGGCCAGGTAGAAGCCGGCGAAGGTTGTGATAAGAATCAGGAAATTCACCTCGGGCTTGGTCAGCGTCCAATAATCGGCCAGCACAACCGTCCAGCGTGAGAAGCCACCTGCTGCCAAGCGAGGAGCCATCATATTTGCCTCAGCCAATCGAGTTCCGCGCGTCATGTTATGGCCTCGCTAAGAGTCGAGATTTTCTCCGCAGGAGCTCTGCTCGGTGCGGCGACATGCCGGTAAATGGCCGCCACTATGAACTACCTCAGTGCGAAGAACGTCTTCCTATGCCTTCAGGGCCTGCAAGATGCCGAGATAATGAATGAGATCGTCTCGCGACAACGTCCCCAATAGCTTCTTATCCGTCATCACGGGGAGTTGGTCGATGCCACTTCTGCCCATCTTGTCGAACGCCGTCCATAACTCGGCATCAGGCCTGATCCATTGCATTTGTTCCGCCGGTATCACGGCTTGTAGAGCAGTCGTGGTCGGCCATTGGGAGCGCGGCACGTTTTTGATAGCAGGTAGAGTGAGCAGGCCGACGACCTCAGAATCACTTATGATCACAAAGCTCGTGCGCCCGCTGGTCAAGATGTGGTCGTGCACTACGCTTTCCAGCGTCGTGTCGGCAGGGATGGGGGTGTAATCGCGGCCCATTGCCTCTGATACCTTGTGGCCGGCCAACAATCCCTGCATTACCTGCTGCTGAACTTGCGCTGCTGCGGCGCTTTCGAGGAACCAGCCGATGAAGGCTATCCACAGACCGTTAAAAAAGTTTCCCCGCAAAGCGAGCCATACACCGAAAGCTATGAAAAGGAAACCGACGAAACGTCCGGTGTCGGCCGCAATCAGAGTTGCTCTCCGGAAATTGCGAGAAACACCCCACACAATCGCGCGAAAAACCCGTCCGCCGTCCAACGGGAATCCGGGAATGAGATTAAAGAGGGCAAGCATGGCATTGATGAGAGCCAGGTATTTGGCGGCAGCCAGTAGCGGACTGATAGGCGTTAGCAAAGGCTGCATGATGAGAAACAGTGCCGCCAGGGCAAAGCTGACAATGGGCCCCGCAACCGCGATCCAGAACTCAGCGCTAGCGCTTGGAGGTTCTCCCGCTATTTGCGAGACCCCTCCGAAAATAAACAAAGTGATGCGGGGCACTTGAACCTTGTAGCGCATGGCCACAAGCGAATGCCCAAGCTCGTGGGTTAACACGCTCGCAAAGAACAGGACCGCGGTGAGTGAACCCACGAACCAATACTCAGCGGTGTTCCAGTTCTTGAACTCACTCGGGAAGTAGCTGACCGCCAACATCCACGTGAGCAAGCCAAACACCAAGAACCAGGAATAGTCGAGGTCGACAGTGATACCGAAGATTCGCCCCAACGGGATTGTATGGCGGAACATTCTTCACCTGCCTTCAGTTTCCGGGCGCAATGCGCGGCCTCGTTCCGTTAGATAATAAAATCGCTCGCATGACGGTTTCATTCTCGAACTCGGCTGAGTTTGTGACAATGGGTCGTTTATACTCTCTGAAGGAACAGCTGTAAGCGCCAAGGAACAGAAGAAATTCACGCGAAGGCTAATTGGGAAAGGAGCTGCCAATTCTGTGTCCGTGGAACGGGTAGTCCAGATGGTGGCAGTGTTATTGCGGTTCGTTGGGGAACGAGGTAGGAGGGATGATTCGCAACGAACGCTCCGAGAACGAGGAAGGCGAGAAGCGAGACAATTACAATGTTCCACCTCCGAAAGCGTCTCTTGGTAGTCGCACCATCTCCAGCATAGCGTAAGAAACACATGTACTTCGATTTCCTAGTCGGAGGATTCCGAGACACCGTAAGGATTTTCGCTATCGCTTCATTTTTCTTCTCTTGGATTTCTTCTTTACCTGAGCCTGGATGTGTCTCAGTGCTTTCCCTTTGTGGATCGCCACATGATCGGTCTTGTCACTTTGGATGAGGTATTGAGGTTCGTCTCTAGAAGCGTGGTGCACATAGCCTTTGATCCGGATATCAGAAACAACTTTCTTCATAATGACCCCGCGAACCCTCCCAGCTTCCGAATTCCATTCAACGTGGTCGCCGCGCATAAATATTTTGGGCATCGCTTTTGTCTCCACAGCAAGAAATCACACGCAACGATTTCTTGTTTGAGGAAGTTACCGTTACCAGTCTTGTACCAGATTCATGCACATCAGATTGAGGAGCACTGTTTCTTGCCAGGGTCCGGTTTTCTATGGGTTGATGAGGAACTCACCGCACGATTAACTCAGCTTTCATATTCGGGTGCAAAGTACAGTCATAGAGGTAGGTTCCCCTTTTCGTGACCACATATTTCCAGGAGCTGCCAACAGGAAGAATGCCGGAATCGAATTTCTTCGGTCTTGTCGACGTTGCGGTGTGAGGGACGATGTCGTCGTTCTTCCATTCAACCGTATCGCCAACCTTTACAGTGAGCACGGCGGGTTGAAACTTAAGTTCACGGATGACGATCGTGTGCGTTTGCGGACCTTTAGGAACAGCGGCCAGCACGAATCCGCCCGGAGGTCCCTGCGTGCCCAGCGAGCACGAAACCAGTAACAACAAGGCTGTCGCTACTAATGTTGAGGCTACCGATCGCATGCTCGAGTGGGGCGCGTTCATTGCTATATCTCCTTGGTTGTAACGCCGGCTCTTACTTGGGGTTCTTTGCATCATGTGCAGCGGTGGGGTCAACGGTGGCTTGCACGTTTCGTGCATGCTCAAGATGGCCGAGAAAAAGAGTCTGAGCGCCCTGGAGAGCGGCCTTAAGTTCCCCGTTCTGTGCGTTCGGAATCAAGACACCCGCGATGGCATCCGTAACTTGCTTGTGATAGGCCACCTCGTTGTCGATGTAGAACTTGTCAAAGGCCTTGCCGCGCAGGCTCTTCAGCTTTGCCGTAACCTCCACGGACTTCGCTTTGAGACTGTTGCTCGTGTCATTTTCGACTGGGGTTAGGTGAAGCTTGCCCGCCAGTTCAATGACGGACTTCTGGACCGCCCCGTGATCGGTTACCATCTGTTGCGCAAAACCCCGAACTTCCTTGTTCTTCGACTTGGTCAATGCGAGTTTGCCGTAGTCGATGTCAATCTGATTTGCAGCCAGAACGATCGCGCCGATATTCGCGTCGCTCGGAGGCTGTTGTGCGACACACTCGGAAGCGAAACCAAGCGAACCGAGTAAAGCAACCGCGGACAGAACCAAAACGCTTGAACTCTTCATTTGTGTAACTCCTTTTATAATTTTCTGTGGTACCCCTGCATGGCCTGGGAACAACGGTGATCCTTATTCATGGCGATCCTCATCCTGGAGGTGTTTCGCACTTGTCACAATGGTTCGTTCATACCGGGGAAAGAGACGCTTGTAACAGATGCCAAAAGGTATTCGAACAAGGGCTCGATGCCGACTACGCGCATTCAACCGCCAGTCAGACGACTTTGGAGATCCTCTCCACTAGAAAAGTCTCCAGCGGACAATTGGATACGTCTGCTCGATCTTTCTTGTCTCGGGGGAACCGGCCCTGCCGCCGGCTAATGCACAGCGCGAAGCAGTTATTCATCATATATCTGGTCCTAGACGGATAAGACAGTCTTGAACTGGATTGGCTCAATTCAATTGAGTGCTGCTTCTGCCTCTCGAATCGATGGAAAACAGCTTCATCGCTTATTTTCGCGGCGGGATACCGAACACTACATAGCACGGTGAATGTTCGGCCACGTGTTTAGCCGTCGTGCCAAATACTATCTCGCCTAGCGTACGTCCGTGGTGATAGCCGAGGACGGCTAGATCGCTTTTCTTTTCCTTTAATTCATCAAGCAGCGCGTAGCTGGCGGAGTGTGCCCGTAAAACTAGCGTCCTTGCCTTCAAATGGCTGCGGCGGGCCACGCTCTCGCCGGCGCGCAAGATTTTCTGCGCTGCTGCTTCCAGATCCGGTACTTCCGCGTCGAGAGCCGTGTTGTCGGGAAGTTCTATTACATGAACCAGAATGAGTGATGCTCCCCGCGAGCCCAGGCGGCTAGCCAACGTGGTTAGTTCCACAGCGTTTTCTAGGGTTTTCAAACCTACTAAGATCCGCTTAGGTTTCCTCATCTGTTGAGCCATACCTTCCTCCTCGTTTTGAGGTTGGATCATCCTGTCATGTAAAACTGGATCACGTCGATGTAACAGGCGTTTCTGTCGAAGGTATAAAGAGACCATTGTTAGGAACGCAAGGAGGTTTCAGCATGAGAGTCGCAATGAAAGCGATGATGTCGCTGTCATCTGTGCTGGCGGGCCGTAGGGAGAGAACATGCGTGCTGGGAAGAAGGTCCCGACTTGAAAGTGGAAGAGTCGTTACAAGTGACCGTTCCGGGAGCGCTCGAGGGGCATTCGAGCCTCAGAAGTCAATCTAGGCAGAAAGTCAGAGCTTTCGGGCGACCGGGCATCGAGCCCCGATGGACTCACGGCGACAAAGACGGCGTGGGGACAGCGTATGCAGCTGCGAGCCGAATTTGGTTCACCTTGTGGAATGGCATCATCACTGAAGTCTATTATCCGACAGTGGATCACCCGCAGATCCGAGACCTGCAGTGTCTCATTACGGATGGAAAGACCTTTTTCCATGAAGAAAAGCGCGACCTGAAATCCATCTGCGAGCGTCTTTCAGATAATTCACTTGGCTACCGCTACACCAACACCGATTCCGAGAGCCGGTACTCCATCATTAAGGAAATCATCACGAATCCGCATCTTGCCTGCATTCTCCAGCACGTTAAACTCGTCGGTGATGAAGCGTTTATCTCGAAGTTGCACCTCTACATGCTTTGTGCGCCTCATCTTCAAGTCGGCGGATGGAGTAACAACGGCTATGTGATCCAGGTAGCGGACCGGAAGATCCTGATGGCAGAGAAGGCAGGGGTATGGTTGGCACTCGGGGGCACACTCCAATTTTCTCGAGCTTCCTGTGGCTACGTTGGTCGGAGTGACGGCTGGACCGATCTCGCCGGTAACTTTCAAATGGACTGGGAGTTCGATCAGGCCTCTGACGGAAACATTGCCCTGATGGGAGAAGTTGACCTCGGTGGCAAGCGCGAGTTCACCATGGGACTGGCGTTCGGTGACACGGAGCACTGTGCGATAACAACCCTTTTTCAGGCGCTTGGCATTCCGTTCAAAGAACACCTGAAGCGATACACGGAACAATGGGACCGCACCTCCGCGCACCGGCTTCCTTTGGAAAAGTTTTCGAGTGACAACGGCAACCTATACCACAGCAGCTTCAGTTTGCTTCTGAGTCATGAAGACAAGTCTTATCCGGGTGCCTTGATTGCTTCTCTCTCGATTCCTTGGGGAGAAGCAAAGGGTGATGCGGACAACGGCGGATATCACCTTGTGTGGACCCGTGATCTGGTGGGCAGCGCCTCTGCCATGCTCGCTGCCGGCGATCGCATCACACCTTTGCGCTCGCTGATTTATTTGGTGGTATCACAGCAGGAAGACGGAGGCTTTGCACAGAATTTCTGGATTGATGGCGGGCCATACTGGCGAGGAATCCAACTTGACGAAGTGGCTCTTCCGATTCTTTTGGCCTGGCAGCTCCAAAGGGAGAATGCTCTTCAAGATTTTGACCCGTACCCGATGATCCTGAAGGCGGCTGCTTATTTAATTCGTCATGGACCTGTCACTGAGCAGGAACGCTGGGAAGAAGCGAGTGGCTACTCTCCTTCGACGCTCGCTTCCAACATTGCTGCTCTGATTGGGGCGGCATGGTTTGCGCGTGAGCGAGGGGATGAGGCCGTTGCAACAATGTTAGAGGAGTACGCTGATTTTCTGGAATGTCATATCGAAGCTTGGACCGTCACAACAGAGGGCGCGCTCGTCCCTGGGGTTCAGCGGCACTACATACGAATTCTGCCCGAGGATGTCGGCAACGCCAATCCCTTGGAAGACCCAAACTCGAAAGTTCTGCAGATCAAGAATCATCCGGACGGGTCGCAAGATTCATTCCCAGCAAGAGATATCGTTGATGCCGGCTTTCTTCATCTCGTGCGTTATGGGATAAGACGGCCCGATGATCCAGTGATCGTGGACTCTTTGAAGATCATCGATGCGGTATTGAAGGTGAACACTCCGGTCGGGCCGGTTTGGCGTCGTTACAATCACGATGGTTACGGCCAGCGAGAAGACGGCGGCCCGTACGTGGGGTGGGGCAAAGGTCGCGCGTGGCCTCTTCTGACGGGAGAACGGGGGCATTTCGAACTCGCTGCAGGACGAGACGTGAAACCGTTCATACGAGCGATTGAAGGTTTCGCCTCGAGAACAGGTTTATTACCCGAGCAAGTATGGGACGAACCGGACCGAGCGGGCGTTTATATGTTCCTTGGTCGACCGACGGGCTCGGCCATGCCTCTGATGTGGGCTCACGCGGAGTACATCAAGCTACTCAGGTCCGTGTCTGATACTCGCGTTTTCGACATGATCCCTGAAGTTGCAGAGCGCTACCTGGGAGATCGCAAGACTCGTCAATTGTTCGAGATCTGGAAGCCCAATCGACAGGCTCGCACCGTCAAGCGAGGCTACGCTCTTCGCATTCAGGTTCCAGTTCCCTTCCGCCTTCACTGGTCGGCCAACGAATGGCAGTCTGTGGAAGATAACCCCTCATCGACCCCAGTTCTCGGATTTCATTTTGTGGATATTCCAATCTCTGCTGCGCAACAAGCGCCGATTCGCTTTACTTTTTATTGGGCGGTCGAGAATCGCTGGGAAGGTCGAGATTACATGGTAGCAATTGAGTGAAACTCGAATTGGGGTTACGGAAAAAGACAGTAATGGGAGTCCATCAAAGAGCTTGGCATCAGCATGAAACAGGTGGATTCCGAACCATGACCCAGCCTAGGATTGTCACATGGAACGAGAAAAGTTCGTCAAACTCGTCGAAGAGGCCTTGGATACGTTGCCTATCAGATTTCACAAACGAATGCAGAACGTCTCCGTTCTAGTCGAGAACATACCTCCAGAGCAGCGCTCACAAAGAGGCTCGCGGAACTCGGGGATCGCAGATGTCGGCGACTTGGACAATTTAGTGCTTGGCGTTTTCGAGGGAGTACCCGCAACTCAGAAAAGCGTGTTTGAGGTGCCTACCGGCCCTGACCGCATCGTGCTCTATCAGAAGAACATCGAGGCCGTGTGCTCCAATGAAGACGAAATCAGGCGGGAAATTCGTCTGACAGTAATCCACGAACTAGGTCATTATTTCGGGATGACCGAAGCTCAACTCGAAGGGATCTAATTCCTAAAAACGGATCCTAACCATCTGTAACGAAATCTATTCGATCGCATCTTGCGTCTGTTGATGCCGTGAATTTGGATCCGTGCACGAGAAGTTTGATGGTTTTCTTGCGCTGGGCAGAATCTCGATCACGAATTGCCTGCCTCGATTTGCCGAGGTTTGTTGAGTTTGGCTGGACTCTACTTCGCCTCTTGCCCGCACTTGTGTTAGTATAAAACTCGCATGAGCGCACCAATTCTTATTAGCGGTTTATTGGCGGTTTTGGCAGGGACAGCTGCTACCGTGTGCACCGCAAACTAACAGTGCGCTGTATGCGAAACTTGCAAACGCCTTATTTGCAACGTTTTACGCTAAGTTGTTGATTCCACGGCTGGGGACGTAGTTCAGTTGGTTAGAACGCTGCCCTGTCGTTGGTTAGAATCCCACACTGTCACGGCCGAGCCGCACAATCAGTTCCCTCACACCGCACTTCAAACACTTTGCCACCGTCATCGAGGGCGTCGTCAAAAACCCTTCCAATACTCGCACCTACGGCTCTTTTGTTCGCTAAAGACACCGCAAAGCCATAATTTAGATTTAGCTCGCGTAACAATGGATTTTCCCAACCTCTCCTTTCGCCAATGGGCAGGCTGGTCCCTGGCGGGCTGCGACTCCCTTGAAATACTACCACCTGTGGTGGTATATTTATTGCGGAGATCATTATGGCTGAGCTGTTCTCTGTAAATGAGGCCGCGGCGATTGCGGAAGTGTCCCCCGAAACGATTCGGACAGCATTAGAAAAGAAATCGGTGACACCATCGCACAAGCGGAAAACTGGCAAGGCAGTACGTCACCAGTTCTCCGCTGGCGATGTGCTGTTTGTGAAGGTACTTATTGAATTTCCTTTTCCCTTGAGCAAAGAGGACAAACTGTCTCTCGCGCAAATCTTGGCGCGAGGAAGCCGGAAAGCAGCCCACTGGTCGCGGGAAGGTGCAGATCTGGTGTATCGGTCAGGGGAAATGCAAGTATTGGTTGAGTGCAAGCCCTTCCGGAAGACAGTGGCCAAGAATTTGGCAGCGTTCCGCTGGGGTAGGCGGCGTGTCGTTTCTTCACCCGAGGTCTTGGGAGGAGAACCCGTTTTCCGTGGAACGCGCATTCCGTTGCAACACGTCGCATCACTGTTTCGAAAGGGCATTCCCGAACAAGAAATCACTGATGACTTTCCCGGCCTCAGCCCACGAGATCTCGAATACGCTCGACTGTTCTCTCGCTTCGGCGAAAGGCCCGGACGTCCGCGACGGCGGCTAGCCCTTCAGAGGAAGCCGGCGGCCGTATAGCGATGCGCTTGCTGCTGGATGAGAATATCTCGCCAGCGTTGGTCGGCCGATTGGCAGACGTCGGCGTATACGCACAGTCCGTACCGCACGTTGGCCTGGCTGGTCGAGCAGATCATGCGGTGTGGAAATATGCGCTCGATCACGATTTTGCGGTTCTTACTATAAATGCGCGAGATTTCATTGAACTCCTCGACGTTGCCGTGCATCCGGGATTGATCGTGCTGCGTGAGAGTGGCCTGAGCCGCGACGAACAGTGGGACCGCATCAAGCCTGTTGTCGAGCACGTGAAGGATTCAGGCGATCAAGACTTCTTGGTCAACAAGCTCATTGAGATTGCTGGAACCGGACAATTTGAGGTGCGCGAGATTCCGCAACCCTGACATGGCTTCGCCTCATCAGTAGTAGAGTCACGACCACTGCAACCACAGAGGGGATAGACCTATCGGTTTGGCTGAGCCCCATGCGAAGCAGTTTTGTTAGAATCCTACACTGTCACGGCACGGTTTATTCTTAAGAGTCGATTTCCAAAGTCACGCACTGCTCTAGGCCAGCTGCCCGCTGCATCTGGTAGGAACCTGTGGCTGGCGAATTATTATTTCGCCCATGATTCTTCAGGGTTGCGGCAGGCATTCGGCGGTTCTCAAGGCACTGTAACATTCAGTTATTGCGTTATATTGACTTGGAACTTCCCCCCGTATCAATTCG
>Ga0209803_1000130_pt1 | contig 45272 bp, 51 predicted proteins | sample GraSoiAngelo_138_FD_185895 | JGI IMG/M metagenome (GOLD analysis project Ga0209803, IMG submission 185895) | Grasslands soil microbial communities from the Angelo Coastal Reserve, California, USA - 14_0929_09_40cm (SPAdes) (version 2) | ecosystem: Environmental > Terrestrial > Soil > Grasslands ...
GTATAAATATGCGGGAAAGAATCCTTCTGGTTGAAGATCGCCTACAAGGATATCGCTTACTTCTTGCGTACAGAAGGCTATGAAGTAAACGAGGCTTCCAGTGGGAAAGAGGCCATTGAAATTTTGGAGAGGGATGAATTTGACCTTGTTTTACCAGACGTAGTTATGCCGAATTTGAAAGGGTCGGGAGTCTTTTCACAATGCCGCGATAAAACCAGCCTCGACATTTTCTGGCTCAGGGACGAGAGCCTCGAAGAATCCGACAACCTCCCTGATCCGGAGGTTTTCGCCCAGGAAATCGTCGAGGACCTCAAAGCCGCCCTCGAACAATTCCGTGAAATCGCCCGGATCTCGATGCCGCCGAGCGAAAAAGGGCAAAAAACCTCGTAGAAAGAAAGAACGATGGTCCGCGAGATACAACTGAAGTTAGGTGTAAGCCCGCCAGCAGCTCATGCATCACCAGTGTGTTACGGAGACTTGAATCTTCTCTACCGGAAGGAAGAGGCTGCCAACTAATAGAAGGGGAGCGAAGGCATTCGCGGTCCGTGCTAAATGTGTGCTTAGGCGGGGTGAAGGCCCGATAGGACGACAACTGTAATGGTGAAAGATAACGCTGAGGCTGCAGCATCGCGCCAATTCGAGAAATTGGTCGCCTTAATTGAGAGCCATTTGGTGCCGCATGGCGCAAGAGTGGAGTCACCCGATCACATACCTGACCGTATAACGGGCGAACTTCGGGAGGTTGATGCCTCGGTTCAATATCAAGTTGGTTCAGTCCCAATCCTTATCACTATCGAATGCCGAGATCGCACACGGGTTGCAGACGTCACATGGATTGAGCAAATTGCGACCAAGGGCGAAAACATCGGAGCATCGGCAACAGTGGCAGTGTCGAGCAAGGGCTTCAGCAAAGCAGCCCTGGAAAAAGCGCGGTTTCTTGGCATAGAAACGAGATTGCTCCGGGAGGTATCAAACCAGGCAATTCAGGATTGGGCGCAGAAGATGCAGATTGTCAGGTTTCGGGGGCAGTTCTATTTGGGCAATCTGTATTTGCAATTCAGACCTACACAGACCAATCCGGCCCCAGAGCTTCACCCCCGCGTCAAAACTGAATATGGCAAAGGTGATGCTGAATTCAAATTCATCAGGCGGAACGCCGACGGTGTCATGACCAGCATTGCAGACTTGTTACGAGATGAGGATCGAAAGGCGGGCCATATTGCTTTCGCATGGGTGCAGCAGAGCATCACTGTGCATATGGCACCGCAGTCTGAGGCTGAAATTGTTCTCAGTTCAAGATTTACGATTTTATTTGAAGGTGTACCCTTCGGCGGAGAAGTGGTAACCAAAACGCTAACCAGGGAATTTGCCCCAAATGAGGTCTCTGTGGAAACCATAGGGGGTATGGCCGAGGTTGCGCGACTTGGCGCCGAACTTCGAGTGTTTTATCGAGCGTATCCCTCCAACATCGGACGATTGCTCTCCTACGAGAGTGAATTAGGCCGAGTTCTGTACGTAGAAGAGCGGGATCTAAGTTTAGGGGAGACCGATTCTGTGAAGGTTATTATCTCAGGCGGATCCAATCAGGGTTAAACGCCTAACACGCCCCACACCAGACCAGCTCCACATTCTAGCGGGCGCCCGGTTAACGCCAGCACGATCAATTATTTTCAATTCCTCACTACACTGTCGCTGATGCCAAAAGTGCAACTGGCCGGGTTGAGGGTCGTGCGTGTCGTCCGTGATTCATTCCCAACTAACGCGGCTCGCCTCAATTCAGGCATTAACCTACGATTGGATTGATTTCTCCGTCGACTCAATCTCGCGAGATTTGTCTGACGAGTCGTTCAGTTCAATCTCAGGCTGAATCTGGTCTCCCCACTCGACGAATACCTGTTCCGTTGTAAATCTCGGTTTCCTCTACTACCGTCCGCGTGATACATAACGAATGGTGTGTGCAATGAGGAAAGCTGGTGTCTTATCAATCATGTTTGTAGTGGTACCGCTTGCTGTTGCAGTCATAGCCGAGGCGCAGCAGCCAACGAAAGTCCCCCGGATGGGGTTCCTAAGTTCTCTCTCTCCTGCAGTTGTGTTGGACCGCGTGGAGGCGTTCCGGCAGGGTCTGCGCGAGCTTGGCTACGTGGAAGGGAAAAACATTATTATTGACTGGCGATATGCGCAGGGCAAAACAGAGCGGCTTCCCGACCTTGCGGCCGAACTGGTGCGTCTCAACGTGGATGTCATCGTCACGGGTGGTCCGGCAGTAAACCGCTTCGCCAAAGAAGCAACTCATACGATCCCCATTATCTTGGCGTTTGATAATGATCCTGTTGGAAACGGGTTCGCGGCCAGCCTTGCGCGACCGGGCGGCAATATTACGGGATTGTCAACCCATTACCCAGAGATAAGCGGAAAACAACTGGAGCTTCTGAAGGACATCATTCCGAGACTCTCGCGCGTGGCAGTCCTGGGAAATTCAACTGTTCCAGGCAATGCGCAAGCGTTAAGAGAGACGGAACGGGCCGCGGGAGTTTTCGGCGTCAAGCTTCAATATGTAGAAATAGAGAATCCCGAGGAGATCGAGAGTGCGTTCCGAGCGGCAAGGAAGGGGCACGCTGACGCAGTCCTCGTGCTAGGGAGCCAGGTCGTTACTTCTCATGCAAAACAGTTCGCGGAACTGGCGGCAAAAAGCCAGCTCCCGGCGATATACTGGAGCCCCGAATTTGTCGAGGCCGGGGGTCTTATGACCTACAGCGTGAGCATTACCGATTTGTTCCGCCGCGCCGCCACATACGTTGACAAGATCTTGAAGGGAGCAAAACCCGCCGAGCTTCCTGTGGAACAGCCGACAAAATTCGAGTTAATCATCAACTTGAAAGCGGCCAAACAGATCGGCCTTACGATTCCGCCGAATGTGCTGCTACGGGCGGACAAGGTGATCAAATAGTCTGTTGCGCTCTGGTGGTTGCGACACTCGATCGTAGAATTGAATTGAATTCTCCTTCCACTTAATCGCGGCGAGCGAAATCATTTGTTTTTGCCCCACGCCTCAACTGAGGAGCGGATACGAAATGTCTGACCGTCGTTCGGAACTCGTCGCGAATCGAAAGAGAACTCAGTGATGGTCTCGAAGGCTCACGTGTAGCTGATCCAAAGTATGATAGGAAGGATTTTTCAGAAATAGAGCGAAGGTAAAATTCGAAGAGATTAATTGTCTTCTTTCCATCATGCTGGATGGCTCCAAGTATGCCTCGAAAATGCGAATGGGCCGCAAGAGAAGCTCTCGGTTAACCTGCGGCCCATTCTTATCTCGCTACAAGGCTTAAAGAGCTTGTGCGCCCTTCGATTACAAACTGATGCCGGTGTTAAAGCTAAAGTTCTTAACCTGCTCCACCGTGAGGGTTCCAGGCCCAACACAGGTGGCCTCGCCGCTTGCTCCGCCTATAATGTCCCACGATACGCTGATGGTATGCGTACCGGGCGTCAAGCCGGACACGTAGAAATTAAAGCTATGTGCAGAAAGCGTGCTTTCAACAATTTGAAAGCAGTTGTCGGTGCACGTCGAAAGGCCACTCAGGAAGCTAGCGGTAACTTGCATGAAACGCTGGTCATAGATCACCCCATCGCTACCAAGCTCAGGAACCACATTAGCAGTCGAACCGTCAACCTCCACTTTCACCCGGAGTCCGACGTTTTGCGTTGATGTGGTTGTCAAAGAGCTTAATTTGTTGTTTGTGTAAAGGCCTGTAACCAACGAAGGCGTAATGACAAGAGCGACTCCACTTCCAGATGAAACTTTCACCGTTACATCGGGCAGACTAGTGACGCTGATGCCGCCCGATAGAGTGCCGTCTTTGGCCGTTATCGAGCACTGAGTGGCGTTGAAACTTGCCGAGAAGCTGCCGCTGCTCTGAGCGAAAACTGTAGCGGAGTTGTACAAAGCTGTTATGAAAAGCGCGGTCAAGATTAATCGAAACTTTCTCATGATTTTCCTCCTTCTTTCTTTGTTTACATTTTGATGACTTGGAAATTGGATTGGCAGACTTAGATGAGGCAATAATAGTGCCACTTACTGCTCTTCCGCATTTCAACATTTTGGGGAAATTTTGTCGGTAGGGGGGTGCGCGATTCTGGGCTATTTGCGCGTTATGTTCCATTTGCATTGCATCATAGAGCAAACCTAACGGCCGCGAGCTGATGCACGATTTCGGCAAAACAAATATTGACTAGCGCAGCGTTGTCAAAAAGATTTGTTTTTGGCACTGTGTTTTCTTGCCTGAAGGACCCCGTTGAAATCTACCTAATTCCTCGCTAAATTTTCTTACCTTTTTGAACCATGGGGCTTCCCCTGAGATTTCACTGAGGCGTCGTTCAATTGCATCCTGACATGAATTATCCCGCTAGAGCCTTTCTCTTCGGCTAGTTCTTTTTCACACCAAAACAGTTCATTAACTTCCCTTCAGTTTCAACGGCGGAATTCTTTTCCAAAATAGTATTTGTGTTGTATTGACAAGCATTGTGGCAAACTCCTATGGAGTTTGATTTCTACTATTGAGGCTCATATTTTTATTACACCGTTTTTGGATCTCCAGGATCATTCGGCGGCGCGACCGTTGGAGTCGCCCCGTCGGACGTGCGACTGGCCAACGGAAAGGAGCATCCCCATGCCGGAAGAGCCGGAGGTTGAAATCGAGAAGGTGGACGAGGCTGTTCACGAGGCGATCGAGCGCGAAGGCGGCCGGTTAGTCAAAGCGATTGCCATGACGACGGCGCTGCTCGCCACGCTAGCAGCTTTTGCTGCCCTCCTAGCCGGCGCAACCGTGAACGAGGCCCTGGCACTGAAGACCGAGGCCGCCCGCCTACAGTCGGAGGCGGCGGATCAGTGGGCGTACTACCAAGCGAAGGGGATAAAGGCCGCAGTGCAAGAGGCCTCGCGCGCAGCATGGTTCGCGATAGGGAAGGAGCCGCCCGCTAACTTTGAGGCCGCCGTGAAGCGGTACGCTGTGGAACAGGAAGAGATCCAGAAGGCGGCGCGTGAGAGAGAACACGAGCGCGACGCAAAGTCGGCTGAGGCGGATCACTTGTTCCATCGGCATCACGGCTTCGCGATCAGCGTGGCGATCTTCCAGGTGGCGATCACGCTGGGGGCCGTGGCGGCGCTCACTCGGATCCGGTGGATTTGGATCGGGTCGCTGGTTCTCGGGCTCGCTGGCGCGGGACTTCTGCTCAGCGCCTGGCTTCGGTGATGCAACTAATTCAAAAGCCTACGCCTACGCAGTTTTATACCTGCGCTATGAGTCTGTTCAAAAATAAACGAATTTGGATTCCACTGTAGCGTCGATCAGTTCAATCCTACAAAGGAATATTGAATCTTCTTTCCTCTCCGCACACAAAAGCGACATCTTGTCGTCCTTTTAGATGGAAAGCGACAGGTCGAAGAAGAAAAGCCGCCTTGGAGCAGGCGGGGACCTAGAGATACGTAAACATCGTGCACGTCCTGCAGTAATCCATTTCCAAAGCGATAGTTTTTTTGAAGTTTGTCCAATATTAGACAGCAATCGTGACCTGGAAGTATATCGTGATGTCTCATACTCGGAGGTCGTCATGCGAACCATTTTACCCTTCATATTCGCTGCTTGGATTGTGATGCCGACGGTCTCATGCGCCCAGGTAGGAAAAGACTTTACGTCGCCGGGGCAACTTGCACCGGGTGTCAGTCAAAAGGCGGTGCTAGAGGCGAGCCTAGGGAATCCCCCGCCCGTGGGCTGGAAGTGGCAGGTCCAGGAAAGGACGCGTCCCCGAGGCGGTGACGTTGTACACCACACCAACTCGGCTCTCTACTACACCCTTGAGGAGACTCACGAGTTAGTGCGTGGGAATACAGTCGAGACTTTCGCCAGAGGTCAAGCGGTTTTTGTTCCTGCTGGGCTGGAGCATATACATCGGATGCTGCCTCTCGGTTCTGCCCTACGTACATTCGAGATCTACTTCGCCCCTGGAGATGGCTCCCGGCCTAGCCCGGGAGCAGGTGTCCGGCCTCTCTACTTTTCCGAGAAGGCGATGGACGTAATGCCGGGAGTGACTTATACGATTCGAGTGGTCGAGGTTACCTTACTCCCAGGGGCGCGGCAGGACCTGACCCCGCGTGAACGGCAAATCAACTACGTGCTGGAGGGAGTAATGACCCGACGGGTGGGCGATCAGGTGCTGAGGTACGAACCGAGCTCCGTCCTGGAACTCCCGATCGGCGGCATCCCCTTTACGGCATCCAACGAGAGCGCGATGCCAATACGCTTCCTCGTGGTGGATCTTGTACCCGTACCGGCGTCGGCTTCTGCTCCACCTCGCTGATAGAGACTCCGGCGGGGTCGAGTTTTTTACGCAGAGAAAAAAGGGATATGTCCAATGGTTCACACGGGTGCCTTAACCAACCGGTTGGAGCTGGCGCCCGCAAAAGGTCGCGCGGCTGAACTAGAGCGTGCACGGTCTCACTTTCCAACACCCAAAAATATACGCATGTTGCGATGGTGGACATCATCGACGCCTATAACCTGGTGCATCCGCGGGCGTGAGGGAAGCACGGGAGAAGTTGATCGAGGCAGGTAGAATGGATGACCTATGATTGACGCGAACGGGGCTCATCTTTCTTCTTGAGGTCGGTTTCGGTGTCATAGAAACGCAGGAGTAAAACGCGGTGGCCGACGTCACATACGCCCAGATCAAAGTAATTTTTGGTGAGTGGGTCGTGATTGGGAACTTGTCTGAGAGGGTGGCCGCACAGGAGTTCTTGTACTATGACGTGGCAGGTGTAGTTGATCATTGTTGTTGTTACCTCCAGGAAGAAAACTACAACCGAGCAGGTAGTACGCACGGTTTGGCGAAGAGAGCCAGGGCTTTCAGCTAACGCTGTTTCGCCGCCGCTTGTCGCAGGTAGTCTGCAACACCTCGATTCAAACGTCGGGTTCGGAGATATCGTTTCAGCCTGGGTATCAGGACCACGGCAAGCCAACACCCGCCGAACAACGGTAGCAAGTAGGCGATGATCGTCATAATTGTGTCCTCTACACCGCAGGAGAGCAATGCTTGGGCCACCACGACTTTAATGGAAAACGCCAATGAAAGCCGAGAACGACTTGGTTGGATTTGTCAATTTGACGCATTCGCATGACACATTGACACGCCGTCTGCGCCAATCCTTTAAGGCGGCGCGCCACCTCGCCAACCTCCAGAGTTCGGGCTCCCCACGTGGTGTTGTTAGTCGAACAGCATGCCCGCTAAGCGCAAAACGTGGAGGCCGAGCGAAAGGTCGGGGCATTGTTGGCTGAGTTAAATCCTGGTCCTGGGCGTCCTAAAAAATTATCGCAGGCTGAAAGAATTTATTCTCAGACCAAGAGCAGGCGAAGACGACTTTCATCATGTGCTTTGTCATCGTCTGGTAGCCAAGCGCCCTGCAGAGGGTGAGACCGTCCAGAGTCGCCCGGGCCACTTGGCTGATAAAACAGCGAAAATGGTACCGTCAAAGCTTGGACTAGGGCCAAACCCGCAACGGCGATGGGGGCTGTGGAGCGCTCTCCGCCGCCACTCCGCTGCTTTACAATCCCCCATAGCCGAAACCTCTGCGCTGCTCCGCGGGTTTAGTCCAACCTCGTTTTATCCCCCCATCGATCCTTTGGCGAACTTTCCTCGACTTGATTGCTTTCAGGCTCTAGGGATAAGACGACGTTATGCCTCAAGGAGGAAGTGATGGAACACCCACTAGCTAAGTCTGATATCGATTTTGCTCGCCCTCACTACAGGCCTTTGGTGGCCGGGTTCGTGGTTGTGTGCATGCTTAGCGTACTGGCCTGTGCTCAGATCCAGAAAGACGAAGCCCCGGCACCTGTAACGTCGCAACAACCACCTCCGCCATGGGCGTACCCAATTCAGCCCCCCGTCAAACCGCCGCCAGATGATGGCGTCCCCAGGCGCGTCCCGGGAAGCACTGCGGCTTTGACGCTCACTGAGATTCGCGACCTCTATGTTGCGCCTGATTGGCATCCCGGCGATCACCCGCCGATGCCTGGAGTCGTCGGACGCGGCAGAAAACCGGACATGTTTGCGTGCGGTTACTGCCATTATCCGAACGGGCAGGGCCGTCCCGAGAACTCCAGCCTCGCCGGTCTCAGCGCCGGCTATATCGCGCAGCAAGTGGCCGATTATAAGAACGGTCTGCGAAAGAGCTCGGAACCCACCATGGGGCCGCCGGCATTAATGGTCGCCAACGCAAAGAGCGCCACCGAGGATGACGTAAAAATTTCCGCCGAGTACTTTGCCAGCCTCAAGTACAAGCCCTGGATCAGAGTCGTCGAAACGGAGACCGTGCCGAAGACCCACGTGGCGGGCTTCATGCTTGTTCCGCTAGAGGGAGCAGGGATGGAACCAATCGGTCAGCGCATTATCGAGGTGGCGGAAGACGTGGCACGGACCACCCTTCGCGATCCAAGGTCTGGATTTATCGCATACGTGCCGGTCGGCAGCACAAAGAGAGGCGAGGCGCTGGTCACCACCGGCGGTCGGGGCAAGACGACCATGTGTGCAACCTGCCATGGTCAGGACCTGAAAGGCCTCGGGGACATACCGCCGTTGGCGGGTCGCTCACCGAGCTATACCGTGCGCCAGTTGTACGACTTCCAGAGCGGCGCCCGCGCAGGGCTGTTAAGCGCGCAGATGAAGGAGAGCGTCGCTAAACTGACCATTGACGATATGGTATCGATTGCCGCGTATACGGCTTCGCGCACTCCGTGAGCCGACATCATTTCGAGCCTCTCTGCCACGTTCCGAACCATTTGCTCAAGCCAGACCTAAGCATGGAACGGGCGGGCCACAAGCGTCGTGCTTCATCAACCTTCGTCGCTGGCACCCCGGTTCACCAAGACGTTAACTGTTAACTCTAAGATTGAACTGATTTCTCCATCTATTCAATTCGACGTGATCGATGATTGGAGCGCGACGGTCGGATGCGATAGCGCCACTTTTGACCTGGTCTACCGCCTGATTTGGCGTAAACCGCTGCGATTACTTCGCCAACTTCGAATCACACAAGAACCTCCAGGACTCCGGCCAACCCAGTTTTCCCATTTAGGCGCTCTTACGCTTCACAAAGCTGAATGTATTTCTTTCCTACATCTTTCATCGCCGTCGTACGGTTTTTTCCGACGCGCTTGTGGCGTGCTTTTTAGAAAGGATAGGAAATTTCGCGATCGGCATATGCTTTGCTGCCTCGCCCTCCATGAGTCAGGTTGTCAGGGATTCTACACGGTCGCAAGCCGCTTCAAAGAAGAAGTGACGGATCGTTAGCCCCTGACAGAGACTACTTATTCAGAATCTAGCGAGTGCATCTGTGATTCTGCTTCTTCGATTGAGTCTTATTTACAATCTATTCCTTCAATGTTTTGACGGACTCCTCACTTATCAAGCCTTGTCCCTGGGAGTGCCTGAAGCTAATCCCCTTGTGAATGCCGCCATAGTGGAGTGGGGTGTAATTTGGGGTCTGCTTTACTGGAAGACATTAGCCTGCGTTCTACTTTTATTAATATTTGCACTTCGGCACAGACGAAAAGCGCTGACGATTAGGGCATTAACGTTGACGGCTTCGGTGTATTCCGTTTTCTCTGCCGCAGCGTTGTATGAAGCCCTTCTACGATTTGGCGGGTAGAAAAATCCGGAACGAGGCCGTTGCCTTCATGATTGCCTTTGTGCGATGAAGGTACATCCATCATCGGGAGAGGGGACACGACAATGCAGCACTACAAGAATCATCCCATTTACGGTTTCGCGGTCTCAGAGCGAGGAATGCTATGGCACTCTCGCGGCGTCATATTCGATCCAAAACACCCGACGCGGGAGATCAAACGTTTTGAGTGCAATGACGTGATCTGCACAAGCCGTAAAGAAGCCGAAGAGCACGCGCTTACTCTATGCCGAGCGTGGGTCGACGGGCTTAGATCGGAATCTAAAAATCGAATGAGTCATAGCTAGCCACCTTGAGGAAAGCGGCGCAACATGAATGATACGAATTTGACCGGTGAAGGGATAGAACAGCGAACGGACGAATTAGCCCGTCTATATGCCGAGACTCACGACCTGGAAGTAGCGCCCAGGCGGCGTTACTTCTCACGTCCTTGCCCTCGCTGTGGCTCCTTCTTCGCCCTAGTTTTACGCCAACCTTCAAGCCAACGAAGAGTACTGTTCGTGGATGGTTTGTGTGTAAGCTGCCGCTACGGGATTAATTGGGCGCTTGTCCGCGGCCGTGCTTTGACTATTAAGGTTCACAAAAAACGTTTGCCCATTCGCGCCGGTCCAAAGACACTCTAACGCGTCATTTCTTCGCAGGTTCATGCATCCAGTACAAGGAATTCGCAGGTAAGAGATTCGCTAAACTGACCGGGGGTTAGCCTCTCTTTACGAGACCTGGGCTCCAAACGACGAGCATCGGGCTTGGCTCAAAATCCAGCAAGCAAAAGCTAGCCGCTATGCCGCCTTAACGCGTGCATCAACCCATGCCTTGGCTGCTTCAATAGCGAAGGCTTCAGCCTGCTTCTTAGTCCCAAAGCAATGAACTGAATCCTGGATGGTGTGGGACTCATAGCCACTGGCGGATTGCCAGCTTATATCGGCAATGGGCATCCGCAGTTCTTTCCGTTTATCGAACTGGCCGGTGGCGATGATGAAAAAGTCCTTGTAGAGCAACGCAGCCATAAAAACCTCGCTGTTCGGGCTTGCTGATCCTGGCTAACCCAGCTCAAAGCTCGGACCTCTATGTGACGGCGGGACGCTAGTCCTATCCAGGGGTGATGTCAAGCAGAACAGAATGTCAGAAACCAGACATGAGCACGTGCCTTGACGGCGGGCGCTACCTGGCGTTATACATGCGCCATTCACCGCAACCGGGGCTCAACAAGACCTTTACTTGAGAATAACCAAGGAGGTCCGAAAAATGCTCCAGTCCAAATCTTTAAGAGCCATCGGTCAGTCTCTTGAAATACTCGGTGTTGAAGCCTTTGAGCTGGAGAAAGAAGATTATAGTTACGTGGTGCGGAGCAAGTCGTTATCACCAACTTCTCAGTGGATTTTCAGGAACAGCGTCGTGGAGAGAGTTTGGGATTCTCCCGGCGCCGCTCACAACAGCACGCAAGTAGGTAATGACTGGCTTCGTTATGATTCTACCGATATTTCATGGCTTGACGCCCAAGGAAGGAAAAGTCGGCGTAGTGCCTCTTTCGCACAGGTGCGGGGAGTAAGCAGGTTATCTCAACTTTTGCGCACACTGGGCGAGCACCTAGATAGAATACAAGCGAGTACTTTTAATATTTCGTGGTCTCCCGATTTTGTATCGGTTGACTACCAGGTATCCGACGGACAGCGTGAGCAGAAAACATTCACTGTTGAACAATTGCACAAGCTGGACTCGCATATGAGGTTCCGAAAGTTCCAACCATGACCAAGCAAAGCGAGCCATGGTTTGAGATTTAGGCGTAACGGGTTATGGACTAACCCCGACAACGTGGCGGGGCTGGTCTACGACGCTCGTAATCATGGCAGGAATGATAATGGGAATGAAGGCGCTGCTCCTGATCGTTCTCCTCTTTTACCTATCGAGCCTTTGGGCTAGGTTGCGACCGGCCCAAGCCCGTATGTCCGCCGAGTCTTCGCGCTAGGGTTGGTTTTTCGTAAATTCAAACCGCACTCGAGCTTCTCCAATTTCAGGCACGGTAATTTCCTGACTCCTGATACCCGCATCTTCATGCCAGGCTTTAAGCATATAGGCTCCGGCAGGGATATTTGCGATAGAGAATGCTCCTCGCTCGTCGGTCATGGCAAAAAAGGGATGATCGAACACATGAATGTAGCCGAGCATCCAGGCATGGTGTCGCACACGAGTTTCATGATTCCCGTGTCTCTGATTTTTTGTGTCGCCTCCAGGATTGTGTTACGGAACGGCAGGGATAGCATAAACACGGTTCTTTCTTGGAGATATGAATGGGGGATTTGTTTGCGCCTGAGGGCCGTGGCCGCTCGGTATCATGCGAATGGATTGTTTGTGTAGAAATCTGACGCACGGAAAAGAACTGCTTTCCTAAAGTGACCTTGTGATGGGCAGCCTAGAGTCGCAATCTGGGCACATCCTGTTGACAGGGGACTCCGTTGTCTTTCTTGTAGGTATCGGGACGACAATACTGAGATAACCTTTACACTTGGGCGCCAGCACCCGCTGCTCGAGCACCTAGAGAAAAGATGTAATTTGTCACCGCCACAACGAAGTTCATTGTACGCTCTCAGACTGCGGGCTGATCCGCTTTACCCAGTAATAACGGGAGATCCGGCGGAGATCGTCAGGGGAGACACGGTTCACGAGCACCGTGTTTCCCCGCACGCCGCTCACTATGCCGTAGCTTTGAAACAGGCGAATGTGGAAATTCTCAGGGGCGAAACCGAGCGTGATCGCGACAGCTAGAGGTGCCCGCTCGCGTAGCGCGGTCTGAAGCGCCGGGTCGATGCGCACGGTAGCAGTCGTAACGAGAAAGAGTTCCCATCCACCCCAAGCGACTGCCACGACAAGGAGGAACACCACTGACCGGTGCCTTAAGACTGCGACCACCGGCATGGCTGAAGCTTTCATCGGCTCGAGGAGACTAGCCCCCAGCGCTCCACCGTCCATCGCTCGATCGGTTGGAGCACCAGCCGGTCGGTGAGAAGCCACAAGATTCCGATCGTGACAATTCCCACCAGAATCGTGTCGGTCTGATGAAAGTTGCTCGCGTTGTAGATCAAGAATCCAAGGCCGGTGCTGGTAGCGATCATCTCCGCAGCGATCAAGGCGCGCCAGCCGAACCCGATGCTCATGCGAATCCCTGTAACGATATTCGGCATCGCGCCCGGAATCAATACTTGAAAAATAATGTGGCGTCGCGAGCCACCGAGCGTGCGCACGGCGTGCTCGAAAATCCGCGGGACGCTACGGACTCCCACGAGGGTGTTGTAGAAAACCAAGAAGAAGATCGTGTTGAACATGATGAAGATCACACTCACCCAGCCGAGCCCGAACCAGGTTACCGCAAGCGGGAGCCAGGCAATTCCCGAGAGAGAGTTAAAAAAGCCCGCGATCGGCTCGAAGACCGGCGAGAGCCTGCGCCGAAGCCCGACAAAAATCCCAAGCCCTACCGCTAGCGGCACGCTGATCACGAGCGACACGAGCACCCGGCCCACGCTCGCCCCGATGTTAGTCCAGAGCGACCCATCCTTAAGCATGTCCCAGCCCGTCCTGGCCACATCGGCGGGCGGAGGCAGAAACATCGCTGGCAGCACGTTGGCTCGGGTCACGAGCGCCCAAGCGATCAGGATAAGCGCGAAGGGCGCCGCTCCCCGACCGACGGCCAACAGGTCACCGCGCCACCCATGCATCATCGCTGCACCATCCCCCAGCGTGCGATGGTTGCCTCCTCAAGCGGGCGCAGCAGGAAATAGTCCAGGACCACCCACAGGGCGCCGATGATCCCCATTCCCAGCATGATGCGCGCTGTGAGATGAAACGTCTGGGCGTTGAAGATCATGAAGCCTAAGCCGTTGGCGCCCACTAACATTTCCGCGGCGATCAGGGCGCGCCAACCATACGCCAGCCCGAGCCGGACTCCCATGGCGATGTTGGGGAGCGCCCCCGGGAGCAGCACGTCGCGGACAATACGCCAGCGGGAGGCGCCGAGGGTGCGCAGCGCGTTCACATAAATCTGCGGCACGCTCCTGATGCCCAAGAGCGCGTTGAAGATCACCGGGAAGAGAACGGTGTAGTTGACCGCCACCAGGATCGTCCGCTCGCCGAACCCAAACCAGATCAGCATCAGCGGCAGCCAGGCGATGCCCGATACCGATTGGAAAAAGTTGAGCACGGGATAGGCGAAGTCCGCCGTCACTCGGCTGACGCCGAGAAGCAGACCGATCGGGACTCCCACGAAAAGCCCAAGGAGCGCGGCGAGGACAATGCGTCGCAGGCTCTCGGCGACAAAGATTGGCAGCATGCCCTTTGCGATCAGCTCGACGAATGCCGAGAGCACAGCAGAAGGCGGCGGCAAGAAGTAGTCCGGAACGGGGAGAGTTGCCGCTCCTAGGCTCCACGCGGCGATGGTGGCCGCCAATATGAGGACCCAGGTTGACACGATCTCCCAATGTCGTTCCACTGGATTCTTACCTTTTAAATCCTCAACGATACTTTCAACAAAGTTTATCGCTCAGACGCTAACAAAAGAAAATCCGAAATCCGAATATCGAAACCCGAAACCTCAAACCCGTTTGTTTGAATCTTTGTGATTTTCATTTTTTGATTTTTGCATTTGTTTCGGATTTCGAGTTTCGAATTTGCTTGGTTAGACCTCTTTGCCTACCTCCTCGCGCACCAAGCCGAACACCTTCTCCTTGGCCGCGTCGAATGTCCCGTCCGACATCAAGAGATTCCATCTGCGCCGCGCGCGAGGGATGCCAACAGGCACCAGCGCCTTGACCCGGCCAGGGCGTCCCGAGAGCACGCAGCAGCGGTCGCCGAGAAATACCGCTTCCTCGACGTTATGGGTGACGAATAGAATAGTCTTGCGCGTGGCCTGAGCGATGGCGTTGAGCTCTTCCTGAAGGGTAATACGAGTCTGGGAATCGACCGAGGCGAACGGCTCATCCATCAGCATCACCTCTGGATTGGCCGCCAGAGTCCGCGCCACCGCCACCCGCTGCTTCATGCCGCCCGAGAGCTCGTGGGGATACTTGCGCTCGAATCCCCGAAGCCCCACCAGCTCGACAAAGCGACGGACGATTGCGGATCGCTCTTCCTTGGGGACGCTTTGAATCTCCAAGCCGTGGGCGATGTTTTTCTCCACCGTGCGCCACGGCATGATGGCGAACTCCTGAAAGACCACGCCACGATCGGGTCCAGGCCCCCTCACCTCGCGGCCGTCGAGCAACACCGTGCCCCGCGTCTTTGGAAGGAGTCCCGCGAGGACATTCAGGAGGGTAGTCTTGCCGCATCCGCTTGGGCCGACGACCGTCAGAAACTCCCCCTCGGCCACTTCCAGATCAACCCCGTCCAGCGCCACGACGCGCTCCCTGGTAAAGGGATTGACGTACTCGTGCCCCAGCCCGCGAATCGTGATTTTCGCCGTCACATCCTCAGCGCGCCGGCTTCAAATCGGCAAAGAGTTGCGGGTGCGTCTTCATCACTTTCTCGATGAACCTGAGATCGAGGCCTTGCTGCCATGGGATCGCAGACTTCAGCTTTTTCTGCTCCAGGAGAATCTTGACGTTCTCGTCCCAGGCCGCAACCGTGTGCGGCGTGATGCGCGCGTCGAACACCATCTGGGCGAGCGCCTTCTTGGCGACGGCCGCCTCCAGTCCGGGAATCCAGCGGGTCGAGATCTCTGCGGCTTCGTCGGGGTACCTGCGCGTGTGCCAGGTCGCCTCCGCCATACCGATCACGTACTTCTCGGTCACGTCCGGATGCTTGTCGATGATGTCGTTCCGCACCGCCATGTTGATGAAGTAGCCGATGTGCCCGCCGCCCCGGCTAAGCAGCAACGCGTCGGGGATTTTGGCCTCGATCTGTGAGGCGAACGGCTCCCAGCAGGCCACGGCGTCCACGCTCCCGCCCTGAAGGGCGGAGACGATGTTGCCAGGCGGGACGTTGAGCACCTGCAGTTTCTCGCGCGGGATCGCCTTCTTCATCAAGACGACGCCGAGGTATTCATCTGCAGTGCCGCCGGCCGGAGTGCCGAGCTTTCGGCCCACGAGCTCCTCGATCTTCGTGATGCCGGTCCCTTTACGCGTCCAGATGGTGACCGATTGATCCCAGTACTTGCCGCTGCGGTCGCCCATGAGGCCGACCACACCCTTGGCCGCCATGCCGCGCTCCACAGCCAGCGGATAGTTCGAGTAGGCCGACCCGATGATCTGGACCTCGCCCGCCTGGAGCGCCTGGCTCATCTGCTGGCCGGTCGCTAAAACCTTGAGCTTGAGATCGATGCCCTGTTTGAGAAAGAGGCCCTTCTCGACACCTACGAAGCTCGGGACGTGGTTCATGTTATCCCCGACCGCCGCGTTCAATTGAGTGGGCTGTTGCGCCGCAGCCGGCAAGGCCAGCGTCATCGCCATCAGCGCAGCTAAGCTCAGTGTGAGTCGCCTCATAACGCCCTCCCGTTGAATTCTACTATTTGCTGACAACGTCCTTGCAGCTCAGGATTTCGACTTCACCGTCCACGGCCGAAGCCTGGTGTTCCGTATTTGGCGGAATGAGCGCCGCGTCGCCTGGTCCGAGGACGCGCTCCTCGCCGCCGATTCGAACGCGCACCTTGCCAGAGAGCACATTGATCACCTGCTCCTCGGGGTGTTTGTGCGGCTTGGCTCCAGTTCCAGCAGCGAAGCGGTAACGGCCGACTTCGACCTTGGCGCCTTTGATCGTCGGCCCTTCGGCTGCAGAATACTGAGGACTGATGACGCTCCTTTTCATCTCGCCCCAATTATAGAACGGCATAGTTGCTCCCTTTCCACCCGGGCTGTTCTGCTTACGATCGGCATGGCTGAGAGTACTCTCGCGCGATGGTTGTAGGGGATGACCCGGACGGGCGGTAACCTACTATGTGGGCGGGAAAAACGCAATGAGGTTTTCTGGCCCTGTGCGTGGAATTAGGGTGCTTGATGCGCGCAGGGATCTGGCGTAGATTGCCGCCCATCAGAGACTATAACATCGCCCCCAACGACGACAGGAGGAAGAGATGCCCAAGCGTACGGCCAAGCCGATTGGCCTCGCTATCGTGGGAGCAGGACGCATCGGACTGACCCGGGCCGAGATTGCCGCGAAGCATCCGAACGTGGAGTGGATCGGCCTCGCCGAGATCCAAACGGATCGTGGTAACGAAGTCGCGGAGCGGGTCCGGGCCGACTTCTGCACCACCGACTACCGTCAGTTGCTGGCGCGGCCCGAAGTAACGGCAGCCGTGATCGCGACCGACGAGCACCTGCACGTCGGGCCTATTCTTGCCGCGGTCGAGCGCAGGCTCAGCCTCATGATTGAGAAGCCATTGGCCACCAACCTCAGGGAATCGGCTCGCGTGCTCCAAGCCATTCAGCAATCAGGCGTCGATGCGGTCGTCGGCTACACGCAGCGCTTTAGGCGCAGATTTCTCGTGGCCAAGGAAAAGATCAGGACAGGCCAGCTCGGTGACGTCACCCTGGTAACGTCGCGGGCGTTCATGAATCGCCTGGTGGCGCTCGATAACTACCGGCGCACCGATCGCCCCGAGACGATTTCCCCGATGGTGATCTCAGGCACCCACGCGCTCGACCTCGTGATGTGGCTCCTCGAAGGCAAGAAGCCCGTGGAAGCGTATGCGCGCTCTATTGATAAAGTGCTTGGTCCGAAGTACCTCGGCATTGACGCTACCGCTGGCGTTATCACGATGAGCGACGGGACGATCTATGACCTGAACATCTCCTGGGCGCTGCCGATCATGTGGCCGGGTTCAGTGTACAGCCTGGAGATCGGGATTGTCGGTACGGAGGGTGTGCTCACGATCGACGACACGCACCGCGACGTCGTGCTTGCCACCAGTATTGCCCAGCCAGCCAGCTACACGCCGGAGACCACGCGCCACGTCGATTTTCTCACGAGCTACCCACCAGGAGATGTCGCCCTCGGCGAGCTGTGGGGTCCGATGCGCGAGGAGACGAACTCGTGGCTCGCGCGCCTGGCGCTCGGCCACGCGACACCGCACGCGACCGCGGCAGAAGCGCACAATCGCCTGATGCTGACGAAGGCGTTGGATCTCTCGGCCCGGCGCAAGTGTTCCATCTCGCTTCCGATCACCCCAGAGGACGAGGAACGCTAGGCCTGTATAGAGGAGCGCTTGTGGCCACGACTCTGTACACTCTCAACTCCACCGGACGTCGCCGGTTCGCCGACTTCTAACAGCGTTTGGCCCTTCGAGCCCGCGTCAGATGGTCTTGACCGTCCCGAACTCGAAGATATGCGTCACCGCTTTCAAATCGACGGCGCCTGTAACAAGCGCTCCCGCGGCTACGACGAGGGTGGAGGGCAAGAGCGCAAGCGGCGCTGATGTGTCGTGTACGCTTAAATCGCTCTGCGGCGCTATTTCGAAGGATGTGAGCGAGAAGTGAATTTATTTTTGGAGCGGTACTTCCGGTTCTACTTTTGAGTCACGTTACTTAAACAGCTAGGTGAACGCTGCTCGCGAGTGGCTACTTACGTCTAAATTATCACTGGCACCGAAGGTGCCAGTATTAAAGGAACTGACCCCCGGCGGTAAAGTTGCAGGTGTAGTTGCGGCTATTTCTTATCGCTGTCAGTTGTAACGTCTCTAGTTCCAGAAGGTTTTCTTCTTTGCACATACACGTGTACCCAGAAGTCATACAAATTCGACTCTGTAAATTCTTCCGTTTGCTCGCTTCCAATAAACTTTCTGTAGCCGATCGTGACTGTTTGGTTGTGCTTGGAAATCCTTAGTAAGCGGCCGGCCTTGTGATCAACGTAAACTCCCACTGTCCATAGGATTTGTGGCAAGCTGTGAAGATCTGGGGCATCCTCCCAAGGAGACCCTAATGTTTGCCCTTGATGCTCCAGTCGATCGAGATCCTTTGGCATGAATTGCATTCCCAGAAACACAAAAGGAGACTTTTTGGGTGGCATTGGGGTTGAGAATTGAGTTTTCAAGTCGCTCCAGAAATTCCGGAAAACATTTTTAGAATCGCTCGGCTTCGCAATTTTGTCCGTTTTCTTTGCCTCAGATTCTCCTTCAACAATGTACCTATTGTCATCGACCTCTAAATCGAAAGCCTGTACGCCTAGCGCCTCCAATCCTAGCCCGATGGCACGAAGAATGTGCTCGTAAGAGGTTGTACTCTCAGCGGCCTCAGGCAGCTGCGCGCTGTCTGACTTCACGGAAACGACCTTAACGCAAAACAAATGCCATGAACCTCCTTAACCGGCGTTGCGTGTAAGGTGTTGAATTTATAGGTTTCCGAAGACTGAGTGAAGCAGTATCAGTGGCAAGCAGCAGCAGAAATTTACATTTTTGTCCGTACTTTGCAATTAGAGTCAGTCATGATTCTTCTTTCCATGAGTGATTTGTAACAGATCGAAGCTCCGGTCAACGACGGAATTTCAGCAAAAGGTGGAGGCGGAGGGGTTGCCATAACAATAACGAAGGCTTGCCCCCCACACAAAGGCGACTGCGATTGACTTACCTCAGGTGGCGCCGATTGCGCAAAAGATTGTGGAAGAGGAAGGAGCAACAGAGCGTATCAAGGTCGTGGCGGCGGACGTTCTGAGCGGTCCGTTAGGGGGTTACTATGACGTTGCTGTCTTGAGGGCTTTTCTCCAAGTGTTGTCTCCACAAGATGCGCGCTAGCAATAAAGCACATAGGTGCCGCACTGAATCCAGGCGGCAAGATATACATCATTGGTCAGATTCTTGATGACTCGCGTACGTCTCCTTGTTGGATGCGGGCGAGTCTTACACGGAAAAGGAGCACCGAGATTGGTTAAACGAGGCAGGATTCGTAGATATCGAACGTGCTAACTTCTTGCTGCCTGACGGAAGCGGTCTCCTGACGGCTCGAAAGCGGGCGTTGCCAATTGAATTGAATTCTCCACCGCCCTATTTCGCGTGAAATCAAATTGACGTGTCGTGCAGTGGCGACAAACGGCCGGAAGGAGTAGAAAAGTAGCAAAGGAGACTAATTCGGCTATGAATTCAGGTATTCACAAAGTCGGTGTTATAGGCATTGGCCTCATGGGCAGCGGCATCGCGCAGGTTGCTGCCGCAAAGGGGTTCGATACGGTCGTCGTCGATGTCACCCCGGAGATTCTGACCAAAGGATTAGAGCGCATCCGGGAGAGTCTGCGGCGCCTGGTTGAGAGCCATCAAAAATCGAATGGCAAGATCGGGATTACCCAAGAGGAAGAGCAGAAGACGATCGCCCGTATCAAGACCTCAACGGACCGCCATGACCTCTTGGACTGTGACATCGTGGTAGAAGCAGTCGTGGAAGAAGAAGAGGCAAAAAAAAAGCTCATTTCGTCTCTGTCTGAGATCGGCTATCGGAAGCTTTTCGTGTCCAACACCTCCTCCATTTCGATCACACGGCTCGCCGGTTCTTACCCTTTGCCGGAGAAATTCATGGGCATGCACTTCATGAATCCAGTTCCAGTTCAGCCCGGCTGTGAGTTGATCCGGGGCTTTCTCACCTCTGAGGATACCTTCCAGAAGGTAGTCGAGTTCTGTCGCGAGCTCGGCAAAGAGCCGATCCTGGCCGAAGACAAGGCGGGATTCGGCATCAACCGAATGTTCGTGCCTTTCTTGAACGAAGCGGTGAAAATAGTCGAAGAAGGAATAATGAGCTGCGAGGATGCGGACAAGACTACCATCTGCCTCGGCCACAAGATGGGACCCATCAGCACGCTCGACTACGTCGGTCTCGATACCACGCTTGCGATTGCTCAGGTGCTCGAAAAAGAATTGGGCCCTGCTTACAAGCCCGCTGACCTATTATCCAAGCTCGTCGCCGCCGGATTCTATGGGATCAAAAATGGCCGGGGTTTCTACTTGTGGGAGCAAGGAAAAAAGGTCGGCGTGAACCCCGCCGTGGCTCGATACCGCAGGAAGTAGATAGCAAATGGCATATGGCAAGTCAGCCATAAGCTATAAGTCATAAGCACTGAACCATTAGCCGATCTTGTGCGCGCGGGTCTCCGCCCGATGCTTCTTTAGATAGGGAACAAATGGGGTTCCGCCGGTGCCGACGTCCGTCGGGTTACGCTTTCCGCCCTGACTCTGCTTGACGATATAGTTGCGCGCATACTTGAGATGGGTCGAGCGGAAAAGCTCGATGCCGTCGACGGCGGCGTTGTAAGCGTTGCGCAGGCGCGGGCGTTGATGGCAAAGGACATAGTCGCGCACGGACGGTCCGGCCTCCACCGCTTCGATGAACGCCCGATGCCGGGGCGGCATGTAATCGCGCATTTCTTTGAGGTAGCGCCGCAGCATATCTTCGGCGTGCACAATCCCAAGCGCCGCGTCGAGCGCCGGGATAATCGAGCTCTGCGCGCCGGTCTCGCCGCGAAAGTTTTGCGCTATACCCGCGTAATCTTCCACGCCCTCGTAAATCATCCCTGCGGGCAGACTCGGATGATTGGCCCATCCGTGTATGTAAGGCCTCACCCGGCGAAAGTAGACGTAAGGGTCGCAGCCTTCGGGCATGCGCAGGAGGATATCATGCATCGATCCGAGCGTCTGAGCGATGGTCGCCAACTCCTCCGTGACAATTTCCGGTTGATGATCAACGACCGCATGTTGCGCCGTGATGATAGCGGCGAGCGCCCGCCCAGCTTTGGCTTCGATGGCGACGTGAATCACAACAAACCACTCTTCGTCTTGACCGCCGAGAAAATTTTGCAGCAACACAATGTTGCCGAGCTCGATCGCGCTTTGGGCATCTAGCCTGCGCCAGTTATCCAGGGCGTAGGAGACGTAAGAAAGCACCGGCGGGCGCCCGAGCATGCGCGCGAGTTGATGCCACGGCAGCGCAAGGCAAGCCGGAATCGAGCTGACCGTCTCTTTTTCGCCCCAGACATAAGCGTGGCCCATGAACGACAGGATCACCATCGCTCTTCTTCGTTCACGATCGTCGCAGAGTCGCGTGGCATCGAGAAGTGGCATGTCTTTTATGAAATTCCGAACTTTGCCGGTCATCAGGAGTTTCGGTAGCTCTCTCCCGATCTCCTCCCAGGGGGAAAAATCATTCGGTAATCGATCCAGAGGGTCCGGGGTAGGTAAAAAGCCTCTGTCGCCGTCGACCTCACAATTGCTCAGTTGCCGCGAGACGGAGTTTGAAAGGTGATCCACTTCCGTAGCCATCTCGTCATCCTTGTGACTTCAAAGCAGATTCCAGATCGAAGATGAGATCGTCGATATCTTCGATGCCGACCGACAAACGGATGAGGCCGTCATCCAAACCGGATTTTTTCCGCTCTTCTTTGGGGATCGAAGCGTGCGTCATAACAGCGGGTAACTCGACGAGCGACTCCACCCCGCCAAGGCTCTCCGCAATCTTAAAAATTTTCAAACGCCCTAAAACGCGCCGCGCCCCAGTGAGCCCTCCTTTCACCTCGAATGAGACGATCCCGCTGAAGCCGTCCATCTGTTCGGCGGCGATCTCGTGGCCCGGATGGCTGGACAGACCAGGATAATAGACCCGGCGCACCCGCGGCTGGTCCTTCAGGAACCCTGCAACGCGGATCGCATTCTTCTCATGCTCCCGCATGCGCAAGGCGAGCGTCTTTAAGCCGCGCAGCGTGAGAAAACAATCGAAGGGAGAAGGCGTCGCGCCTGCGGCATTTTGCAGGAACTTGAGCCGCTCGTAGAGCGAGCGTTCGTTGAGGCAGATGGCACCGCCAACCACGTCCGCGTGTCCCGCGAGATACTTTGTTGTGGAGTGAAGGACAAGATCCGCGCCGAGCGCGAGCGGCCGCTGGAAGAAAGGCGACGCGAAGGTGTTATCGACGAGACAGAGCGCCCCGTGGCGATGAGCGATCTCTGCGGCTGCCCTGATGTCCGTGATCCGAAGGAGCGGATTCGTAGGCGACTCGATCCAGACAAGCCGGGTATGCCTGGTCATCACACGCTCAATCCCTTTGACGTTGGAGGTTTCAACGAAAGAAAACGTGAGGCCGAAGTCTTGCAACACGCGCCGAAACAGCCGGTAGGTGCCGCCGTAGACATCACGCGAAGAAACGATGTGGTCTCCGTGCTTGAACAGGAGCGTTGCCGTCGTCGCCGCCCCCATGCCGGAGGAGAACGCCAGGCAGTAGTTAGCCGACTCGAGGCTCGCAAGCGCTTTTTGCAGGGCCGTGCGGGTCGGGTTGTCCGTTCGCGAGTAGTCATAGCCCTGATGGACGCCGGGTGCGCTCTGCGCGAAGGTGCTCGTCTGATAGATCGGGACGGTGATCGCCCCGGTGGCGGCTTCGGGCTCTTGTCCGACATGAATGGCGCGCGAGGCAAACTGCAGCGAACGTCGTTGGAGCTTTCTTCGTGCCATCAAATCTATTCGCCTAAGTGCTCCACCACGTCGAAGCGCGTCACAATTCCGTGATATTTTCCGCCGTCGCGGACGAGAACCGCCGGGAAAGACTTGAGCAGCTTGACGACCTCATAAACATCCTCGTCCGGCCCGACGGTGGGGAACGGAGGCTCGAGAAGAGCTCCAACGGTCAGCTCCCTCACCTCAGGGGTCTCCATAGTTTTTTGAAACAGCGCGGTCTCGCTCAACGAGCCGACGAGGTTCCCCTTATCGAATACAGGGAGCTGGGAGACGCCCGACTGGTTCATGGTCTCGATGGCATCGCGCACGGTGGATGTCAATTCGACCGAGAGTAGCTCGGGGAGCGGCCGCGTTTTGGATTTGAGGATTTCCCCGACCGGCAGGCTCCTGCCAAGAAATTGGTTCTGCCTCATCCATTCGTCCGAGTACATCTTTGAAAGATAAATTTCCCCGGCATCGGGAAGCAGCACAACGACAAGATCATTCTCTCCCAACTGTCTCTCGCGCGCGTACCGCAGCGCGCCTTCGACCGCCGTGCCGGAAGACCCGCCGCAGAAAAGACCCTCTTCCCGCGTGAGCCGCCTGCCCATCAGAAACGACTCGCGATCCGAGACCGTGACGACGCTGTCGATGTATTCAAACAGCAGGTTTCTGGGAACAAAGTCCTCGCCAATCCCCTCGACCTTATACGGGTGTGAGTCGCCCCAAGACCATTTTTCGCGATTGAACACCTTGGCGAGAATCGATCCTTCCGGGTCCACTCCGACAACGGTGCACTGCGGATTTTTTTCCTTAAGGTATTTTGCGGTTCCCGAGATCGTCCCTCCGGTTCCCATTCCCGCAACGAAGTGGGTGATCTTTCCGTCTGTCTGCTCCCAGATCTCGGGACCGGTGGAGGCGTAATGCGCCTCCATGTTGCTGGGATTATCATATTGCATAGGCAGGAAGGCACCCGGAATCTCCTCGGCCAGCCGTCGCGCGACCGAATAGTAGGACTGTGGCGACTCGGGTGGAACCGCCGTGGGTGTCACAACCACTTCCGCACCGAACGCGCGCAGCCGGCGAATTTTTTCGATGCTCATCTTGTCGGGGATGGTAAATATGCACTTGTAGCCCTTGACCGCGGCCACGATGGCGAGCGCCACTCCCATGTTTCCGGAAGTGGGCTCGACAAGGGTGCCCCCAGGCTTGAGCAATCCTCTGCGCTCCGCATCTTCGACGACCGCAAGCGCGATTCGATCCTTAACGCTCCGTCCAGGGTTGCACGCTTCCACTTTCGCGCAGACGGTCGCAGGCAGTCCTGCCGTAATACGGTTGAGCCGGATGAGAGGAGTGTTGCCGACGGCTTCGAGGACGCTAGGCAAAATTTTGGACATAGGGTCCAGTGGTCCTTTCCGAGTTTGGACGGATGGGTTGTTACACCGCTCTTCGAATCTCCGCCACAGATTGTAGATTTTCCAACGCAGACAGATCGCCAGCCTCTTGGTTCAGGAGGCGGCCTGGATAACTCGCTGCATCACTTAGTCTTGGGCATATTTTTGCCCCTTCGCCTCTATATACCGATACGTTTTGCCATCTTGTCTACGGCACTGTAGGGATCTATCTGCCGTTCGGCGATCAGCTTGACCTGTGTTTCAAGCGAATCGTCGGCGATTTTTTTTGCAAGCTCAGCGAACACTTTCTCGCGCAACAGAGAAAGCAATTCCTGCCGGCACAAATTGAGCCGTTTGCTTTGATATTTGCCGTTGTCGACGCTCTCCTTCCGGTGCTGTTCGATACACTCCACCAGCAAGTCGATCTTCTGGTTCTTGATGGCAGAGGTGGCGACGATGTGAAAATCTTCGTCTACAAACAAGGCTTCGAGTTGCTGAACCGTCTCGTCTGCGCCTGCAAGATCGGCTTTGTTGACTACCAGGATATCGGCGATTTCGGCCAACCCGGCCTTCATGCCCTGAACTTCATCTCCCATCTGGGGCGTCAGCACGACCACAACCATGTGGGCCAGCGCGGCGATCTCCAGTTGGTCCTGCCCGACCCCTATGGTCTCGACGAAGATGACTTCTTTGCCCGCGGCATCGAGCAGATGGATGGCTTCTCGAACAGCCGCGGAGACGCCGCCATGGCTTCCTCGGGTTGCGAAGCTCCGGATAAAAACCCCGTCGTCGACAAAATGTTCGCGCATCCGAACGCGGTCGCCCAAGACGGCCCCCGTGGAGAAAAGGCTACTGGGGTCCACTGCGAGAATTCCGACAGTTTTTTTTCGCCGCCGATACTCAGCTGTCATGCGATCGATGAGACTGCTCTTTCCCGTCCCGGCAGCGCCGGTCACTCCGATCACATGCGCTTTGCCCGTATGAGGATAAATGCGCTTGAGAACGGCCTTGACCTTTGGGTCTCCGTCTTCGATCAGACTCATCAGCGACGCCACCGCGCGGCCATCACCTTTGAGAATCTGCTTTATGGCACTGCCTGTCATTAGCGAGACCCAGAGAAGGATTGGAGCAATGGAGTACTGGAGTGATGGAGTGTTGGATATTGATTAACCATTACTCCATCACTCCATTCCCCGCAGCAATTCCCTCGCGATCACCATCCGTTGAATCTCTGAAGTTCCCTCGCCAATCTCACAGATTTTGGCATCACGAAAGTATCGTTCCACAGGATAGTCTTTGATGTAGCCGTAGCCTCCGTGGATCTGAATTGCTTTCGTAGCCGCCCTCATGGCCGTTTCAGCAGCGTAGAGTTTGGCCTCTGAGCCAGCCATCAAGAATGACATTCCCCTATCCTTGAGTTGCGCGGCGCGATAAACCAAGAGGCGCGCGGCGTCGATTTCGGTGGCCATGTCGGCCAGCATCCACTGAATGGCCTCAAATTCCGCAATCGGCTTGCCAAATTGCTTCCTCATCCGGGCGTACTTGGTCGACTCCTCGAGAGCGCCTTGAGCAATCCCTACCGCCATCGCCCCAATCCCCACGCGACCGCCTTGCAGAACCTTCAACACGTCGGAGAAACCGCCGTTGAACTCGCCCAGCACGTTTTCTTTTGCAATGCGCACCGATTCAAGCTGCAGAGCGGCCGTATCAGAAGCCCGCACACCAAGCTTGTTCTCAAGCTTGCCGATTGTCAGCCCCGCTGTGCTTCGTTCCACAATAAATGCCGAGATGCCGCTCTTGCCTCGAGACGGGTCCGTTGACACCATGATCACGTAGACGCCCGCAGTGGAACCCTGGGTGGTGAACTGTTTCTCCCCATCGAGCACCCAATGTTCTCCTTCGAAGGTTGCGCGGGTCTTAAGAGCGGCGGCATCGGACCCAGACCCGGGCTCGGTCAGTGCCCAGGCGCCCAGCTTCTCGCCATGCGCCAAAGGAGGCAGGTATTTTTGCTTTTGCATTTCGCTGCCAAAGCTAAGAATGTGAGCCGCACAGAGCGAATTATGGGAGGCGACAATCAACGCTACGGCGGCATCGACGCGGGCAAGCTCCTCGATGATGATCGCGGCGCTGACGGCATCCAATCCAGCCCCGCCGTATTCCTGCGGAATCATGATGCCAAAGAGGCCCAGCTCAGCCATCTTTGGAACCAGCTCCGTCGGGAAACGCGCCGACTGGTCGCGCTCCGCAGCTCCCGGCGCAATCTGCGTCTCGGCAAAATCGCGGAGCGTCTGCTGGAGAAGTTTTTGTTCTTCCGTGAGATCAAAGTTCATAAAGCTCTTCGCTCATCTCGGTCGCGAGCCAACACGCATATATCGAGCTGATTCATTGCTCCAGCCGCACATTTCTTTTCCTTGACGGAAGCGAGCTTACGAAATTAACGATCTCTGCAAGCGGCGCACCCGGTGTAAAGATCTCCTTGACTCCCATCCTCTTGAGACTGTGGATGTCCTCCTGAGGAACGATTCCTCCGCCGAAGACCGCTATATCCCGCGCCTTATTTTTCTTGAGGAGATCGAGCAGCTCGCCGAACAGAGTCATATGGGCGGCGGAGTGGACGGAAAGACCAATAGCGTCCACATCTTCTTGAAGCGCAGAGCTGGCGATCTCTTTAGGAGTGTTGTGGATGCCGAGATAGATCACCTCCATGCCGGCATCCCGCAGCGCTCGAGCGACGATCTTAACCCCGCGGTCGTGACCGTCGAGACCGACCTTGGCGACCAAAACGCGGAGCTTCCGAACTGGCTGCTTTCGATTGTTCGCCGTGCTCGAACGTCGTCTGTTCATGCGTCAGTCGTTAGAGGAACATTGGAGTGATGGAGTAGTGGAGTGATGGGCGCAATACTCCAGTACTCCAATACTCCATTTCTCCATTCTACTGGCACTCCAACACTGCATCACTCCATTCCTCGCCTCACAGGCTCACCGCTTCGCGATATTGTCCGTACACTCTGCGAAACACCTCGCAGATCTCTCCGACTGTAGATTGCGCCCGTACGGCTTCTATGACCGCCGGCATAAGATCGCCGTTTGCTTCAGCCACCCCCGCTAGTTGACTGAGCACGGCAGCCACTTTCTTTGCGTTGCGACTTTTCTTGCTCTGCTTCAGTCTCTGCACCTGCTTTTTTTCTACCTCTCCTTTGATTTTGAGAATCCGGAGGCGCCGCTCTTCAGGCTCTGTGTAAGCGTTCACGCCAACGATGACTCGCTCCCGGTTATCCGTCTCTTTCTGATAGGCGACCGCGGCGCCGTGAATCTCGCTCTGGGGAAAGCCGCGCTGGATGGCTTGGACCATGCCTCCCATCTCATCCAGCTTGTCGAAGTAAGCCTTGGCTTCGGATTCCATCCGGTTGGTCAACCACTCCAGATAATAGGAGCCGGCCAATGGATCGACTGTATTCGCCACTCCCGACTCCTGGGCGATGATCTGTTGAGTCCGAAGGGCGATCTTCACCGCTTCCTCCGTGGGCAAGGCCAGCGTTTCATCGAGAGAATTCGTGTGCAGCGACTGGGTTCCTCCCAAAACTGCGGCGAGCGCTTGAAGCGTGACCCTGACGACGTTGTTGTAAGGCTGCTGCGCGGTTAAGGCGCATCCGGCGGTTTGGGTATGAAAGCGAAGCGCCAGGGACGCCGCGTTCTCCGGTCGGAACCGCGCTTTCATCTCGCGCGCCCACAGACGGCGCGCGGCGCGATACTTGGCGATCTCTTCGAAGAAGTCGTTGTGGGCGTTGAAAAAGAAAGAAAGTCTGGGAGCAAACTCGTCTACCTTCAATCCCGTCTCGATGGCCGAACTCACATAGGTCAACCCGTCGTACAAAGTAAAGGCCAACTCTTGAACCGCAGTGGAGCCGGCTTCCCGGATATGGTAGCCGCTGATGCTAATGGGGTGATAGCGGGGCGCGGATTCGACGCAGAAGCGAACGGTGTCGTTGATGATTTTGAGCGAGGGAGCCGGCGGGCAGATCCATTCCTTTTGCGCGATGTATTCTTTCAAGATGTCGTTCTGCAGCGTTCCCTGAAGATCTCTAAAGCCGACGCCCTGGCGTTCAGCGACCACAAGATACATGGCGAAGAGAACGATGGCGGGACCGTTGATGGTCATCGACACGCTCACCCGATCAAGAGGAATGTCGCGAAACAGGGTTTCCATATCCGCCACCGAGTCGATGGCCACGCCGCATCTTCCAACCTCGCCTCTGGATCTGGGATCGTCGGAGTCGTAACCCATGAGAGTCGGCATATCGAAGGCAACGGAAAGCCCTGTATTCCCCTGTTTGAGTAGATAACGGTAACGCCGGTTACTTTCCTCGGCCATGCCAAAGCCCGCAAACTGGCGCATGGTCCAGAGTCTTTCGCGATACATGGTAGGATAAATCCCGCGGGTGAAGGGAAATTCTCCGGGCGTGCCCAGGTCGCGCTGGTAGTCGAAGTCCTTTATGTCGTCCGGACTATAAGCCGGTAGAATCTCAATATCGGAGAGATTCTTAAAACGTTTCTCCATCGACTTCATGGGCGATCTCCTCGCCGTCAATCAGGCGGCGCGCTATGACCAGGCGTTGAATCTCAGAGGTCCCTTCATAGAGGGTTGTGATCCGGGCGTCCCGAAAAAAACGCTCAACAGCGAATTCCTTTATGTAGCCATAGCCGCCAAAGATCTGAATCGCCTTGTAAGCCACCCGGTTCACCGTCTCTGACGCGAACAGCTTTGCCATGGCGGCCTCTTTGGTGACTGTCTTTCCTTGCTCGACTAGCCATGCCGCGCGATACGTCAACAGTCGCGCCGCATCGATCTCCGTTGCCATGTCGGCCAGCATCCACTGAATGGCCTGAAATTCGGCTATGGCATGGCCGAACTGACGCCGCTGCTGCGCGTAAGCCACGGATTCTTCCAGACACCCTTGCGCGATGCCGAGCGCCTGGGCTGCGATTCCGATCCTGCCTCCGTCCAACGTCGCGAGCGCGATCCTGAAGCCTTCGCCTTCCTCGCCTAAGAGGTTCTCGCGCGGAACGCGGCAATCCTCGAATATGAGGCTGGCGGTCTCTGACGAGCGAAGCCCGAGCTTATCTTCCAATTTGCCTACGCTGAACCCCGGACTATTTGTCTCCACGAGGAAAGCCGAGATTCCCTTTTTGCCTTTTGCGGGGTCGGTAACGGCATACACGATGGCGAGATCCGCGCGGCTTCCGTTGGTGGTGAAAATCTTGTTCCCGTTGAGCCCGTAGTCCTTGCCAACTCGTCTGGCCCGGGTTTGAATGGAGCCCGCATCTGAACCCGAGCCTGGTTCGGTCAATGCATAGCAACCCAACCACTGGCCGCGCCCCAACAACGCAAGATATTTTTTCTTTTGCGCCGGACTGCCGAAGCGTAGAATAGGCGCGCAGACAAGCGAGTTCTGCACGCTCATGACCACCGCCAAGGAAGCCCATGCCTTGGAGATCTCCTCCATCGCGACGACATAGGACAGTAAATCCATTCCGGAACCGCCGAATTCTTGCGGCAAGAACATGCCCATGAAACCCATCTCACCGAGCCTCTGGACGAGTTCCGTCGGGTAAATACCTTGGCGATCCATTCGATCCGCAACCGGCTTGACCTCTTTTTGAGCGAAGGCCGACGCCATTTTTTTGACCATCGCCTGCTCTTCAGTGAGTTCAAAATCCATTTGCACTCTGAATCCAGAAATCAGCATTCAGAAACGCGGCATTTTAAATTACCAACGCTGCTTTTCGTTCTGATACTCTTGGTTTCTGTATTCTGGCTCCCGTATTCCTAATGCCTTTCAGACCCGCTCCACCATCATGGCGACGGCCTCGCCGCCACCGATGCAGAGGCTCGCGACTCCCGTGCGCAAATTCATGTCTTCCAGCGCATGAAGCAGAGTGGTTAGAATCCGCGCGCCACTGGCACCGATGGGATGGCCTAAGGCCACGGCTCCACCTCTCACGTTGACCTTCTCGGGATTTAGACCAAGCTCCCGATTGACCGCGAGGGAGCAAACTGCAAAAGCTTCGTTGATTTCAAAGAGGTCGACATCGGCTATCGCCCGGCCTGTCTTCTTGAGCAGAGCTGCGATGGCATGGGAGGGTGCCGTGGTGAACCATGCTGGGTCGGTAGCAAAGGAATTGTAACCGACGATCTGCGCCAGAGGTCGAAGGCTGAGAGCTTTCGCCTTCGCTTCCGCCATGACCACCAAAGCTGCGGCGCCGTCGCTGATGGCAGAGGCGTTTCCCGCAATGACCTTACCCTGCTCCTTAAAAGCAGGTCTCAGCGCAGGCAGCCTCTCCAAGCTCACCCGCTTCGGTTCCTCATCCTCCTCCACCATTCGCTCCGTCCCTTCCTTTTGTGTCAGCGGAACTGGCACGATTTCTCTTCTGAACTCGCCTCTTCGCTGCGCATCGAGTGCCCGGCGATAGCTCGTGGCGCTGAACTGATCTTGCTCGTCTCTGGAGATGCCGAGCGTGTCGCCGCACAGCTCGGCTGCCTCGCCCATGTGAAATTGGTTATAGACGTCCCAGAGCCCGTCTCGGATCATGCTATCGATTAACTCGCCATGACCCATGCGGTAGCCGCCTCTCGCTTTCATCAACAAGTAAGGCGCGTTGCTCATGCTCTCCATTCCACCAGCGACCACCATGTCGGCATCGCCTGATACGATGGCCTGATTCGCCAGCATCACCGCCTTTAAGCCCGAGCCACAAACCTTATTGACGGTTGTGCATCCGACAGACTCAGGCAGACGCGCGCCAAGACTCGCCTGACGGGCCGGGGCCTGTCCCAAACCTGCCGACAATACGTTTCCCATGATAACCTCGTCCACTTCCTCCCCTTTCATTTCCGCTCGTGTTAACGCTGCCGCTATGGCAATGCTGCCCAAGCGAGTGGCGGAGAGGGACCTCAGAGCACCGTTGAAGCTCCCTATGGGAGTACGGGCGGCGCTGACGATGACTGCTTTTTTCATGGAATTTTCCTAGCCTGGCGCGCACCCAGATGCAGAACCAGACAATGACCAAACCGAGTTCACGGCGGAAAACCTCTTCGCAAATACCGTAACAAAACTCTCATTTGCTTCTTCACCGAATTCTTTTTCAGTCGCGTCAAAGGATCGGGGGTGAGATTATTCAGGGTAAATTCATGGAAAAGGAATTGGACTTGAAAGAGAGTTGAACGCGAGTCATTGGATATGCTGCAGATGTTGCGTCTGAGCACGACTCGATCTAAAACAGCCGGGATCTTACGGCTGGGGGAGGGATCGGATAGAAAAGCAATTTTGGCCGGTCCCAAATCCTTTACCAACAGCCGCATCGGACTCCTCCAATCGGCGCTGTGACTTCCCGCGACCAATTGATTTTAACATATTTAAAATAAACCTGAAGCGATGTAATATGATCTTGAACTATGAGAGAGGTACTCGTCGGCTGCTGGTTCTGAGTGGGTCAACTACGTCGACAAGAGGAATCTCAATGCCGAAGAAGACCGTTCAGAGTTTTAGCGTCGAGTGGCTCCAAATCTTAGATGAAAATGGCAATTGCGACGAAGCGCTTCGCCCGCCTTTAAGCAATGACGAGATAAAGAAACTCTACGAGTGGATGCTCCTTGCCCGGATTTTTGACGAAAAGGCTTTCAAACTCCAACGGGAGGGGCGGCTCGGCACCTACGCTTCCATCCTCGGGCAAGAAGCGGCTCAGGTCGGTAGCGCGTTGGCTCTTCGACCTGACGATTGGATGTTTCCTGCTTTCAGAGAGCCCGGAGCCTCCATCGTCAGAGGCCTGCCGATGTGCATGGTTCTGCAATACTGGGCGGGCGATGAGCGCGGCAGCTTGATACCAGAAGAGCTGAACGACTTTCCGATCACCATTCCCGTAGGCACCCAGATTCCGATTGCCGTCGGCGCCGCGTGGGCCGCCAAACTCAAGGGAGACAAAATCGCCGTGATGGCCTACATGGGCGATGGCGCAACATCAAAAGGCGATTTTCACGAAGGTCTAAATTTCGCCGGCGTCTTCGCCGTGCCGGTGGTCTTTGTATGCCAGAACAACCAATGGGCGATCTCCGTTCCACTTAAACGACAGACCGCAGCTAAAACATTGGCCCAAAAGGCCATCGCCTACGGCTTCTCGGGAATTCAGGTCGATGGCAATGATCCCTTCGCTGTTTACAAAGCGACCCACGAAGCGCTCGACCAGGCAAGAGATGGACAGGGACCGACCTTGATCGAATGCGTAACTTACCGCCTGGGCGACCATACGACAGCGGACGATGCCAGCCGGTACCGGAGCCGCGATGAAGTGGAGCAGTGGAGAAAGAAGGATCCCATCGAAAGGCTCAAGAAGTATATGGAGAAGGAAGGCCTCTGGAATAAGTCTTACGATCAAGGGGTCTGTTCGGAGGCCAAGGAGAAAGTGGAACAAGCCGTCCATGAACAGGAAAATTTCCCTCCTCCAGATCCACGGGATATCTTCCGCTTTACCTTCCACGAGCTCACGGCGGAACTCAAGGAGCAGTCGGAAAACTTCTTTAACGCGAACGGGAAAAGGAATATTCGGGACTGAGGTCTGTCGTTATGGCAAAACTGACGATGGTCGAGGCGATTAGTTTGGCCCTGCGACAAGAGATGGAGAAAGATCCAAGGGTGCTTATCCTTGGAGAAGATGTAGGAAAAAATGGTGGGGTTTTCCGGGCCACACAAGGACTGTTCGACCTCTTTGGAGAGACGCGGGTCGTGGACACGCCATTGTCGGAGTCGGCAATCGTAGGAGTTGCAATCGGGATGGCGGTTTACGGCTTAAGACCCATAGCGGAAATACAGTTCGAAGGCTTTATTTATGCCTCCATGGAGCAGCTGGCCAATCATGCAGGACGGATCAGAACCCGTTCGCGAGGACGCTATTACTGTCCACTAGTCGTCAGGCTTCCTTACGGAGGGGGAATTCGCGCGCCGGAGCACCATTCGGATAGCAACGAAGCCTATTTTGTTCACACGCCTGGAATCAAGGTCGTCGTTCCCTCGACTCCTTACGAAGCTAAAGGTCTTTTGATCGCCGCTATCCGCGACCCTGATCCTGTGATCTTCATGGAGCCCAAAAAAGTCTACCGCTCTTTGAGGGAAGAAGTTCCAGAACAGGAGTATCTCATCCCGCTCGGGCAATCACGGATCGTTATGGAGGGAACCGACATTACCTTGATCACTTGGGGCGCTATGCTCCAACCTACCTTGCAAGCCGCCACTCTTTTGGAGAAAAAGGGAATTAAAGCCGAGATCATCGATCTCAGAACCTTATCGCCTTTGGATACACAAACGGTGATAGAATCCGTGGAAAAGACCCACAAGGCCGTGGTCGTGCACGAGGCGCCCGCGAGCTGCGGCGTTGGCGCTGAGGTTATCGCGCGGATCAATGAGAAAGCGCTGGTCCATCTAGAAGCACCCGTGGCAAGGGTCACGGGATTCGACACCGTCATGCCTCTGCCAAAATTGGAGAAGTACTATCTCCCCAATGCGGAAAGAGTCACCGAAGCTGTTGATCGAATTCTAAATTTCTAACACCTTAGGAGCCTTCGATGCTATGCGAGTTTAAATTCCCCGATGTCGGTGAAGGGATCGCTGAGGGGGAAATCGTCCGATGGCTGGTCAAGGAGGGCGATTCGGTCAAGGAGGATCAGGACCTGCTAGAAGTTGAAACGGATAAAGCGCTCCTTACGCTCAATTCGCCCTACACGGGAAAGGTCACACAACTCCATGGCAAAGAAGGAGAGATTATCAAAGTAGGCGACGTCCTAACGACCATCGAAGCGGGCGGCGAACAAGCGACGGCATTAGAAGCTGAAAAGAGGGACTCCGGCACCGTGGTGGGAACGCTCGGCGATAATGAAGTGGTCGAAGTCGTTCGCCCCGTGCAGGCCACGCCCGCCGTCCGCGCTTTAGCCAAACAGATGCAGATTGACCTGGCAAGCGTGAAGGGAACTGGCCCCGGGGGCCGCATTACGAAAGAAGACGTCGAGACGGCCGCGGCGAAAACCGCACCGCAAGCTGGCGCAGAAGCAGATGCGTATGGTTCGGTGGAAAAGATACCCCTCCGCGGCATTCGGCGCACGGTCGCAAAGCGTATGGCCGAGGCCTCCAAACGTGTCGCCGAAGTGACCATCTGGGAAGATGCCGACATCACCGAGCTAGAGCAAGTGCGCGCCAAAGAAAGGAAGGTGGCAGAGGAAAAGGGAGTGAAGCTCACCTATCTTCCTTTTCTGATTAAGGCCGTTCTCCCGGCCTTAAAAGTCCATCCCTATTTCAACGCCAGCCTGGACGAGGCCGCGGAAGCGATCATTCTCAAGAAGTATTTCAACGTCGGGATCGCCGTTGACACGCCCGATGGTCTTATCGTCTTCGTGATCAAAGACGCTGACAAAAAAAACATTTTGGATTTGGCAAAAGAGACAGCGACGCTCGCCGAGAAGGCGAGGCACAGAAAAATTGATCTCCATGAGCTAAAAGGCAGCACGTTCACCATCACCAATTACGGTGTCGTCGGAGCTTCTTACGGTACTCCCATCATCAACTACCCTGAAGTCGCGATTTTAGGATTGGGAAAGATCGAGGATCGGCCGGTCGTGAGAAGCGGACAAATTGCTATTCGGAAGATGATGCCCCTCTCCCTGGCATTCGATCACAGGGTCATTGACGGTGTGGAAGCGGGTCGTTTCCTCGGCGTCGTCATCCAGCATCTGGAAGATCCTAACCTCATGCTCATCGAGGGAAAGTAACTGGCTCAAATCACTCTTCGCGAAGCCAAATCTGGGTTCGTCCCAGTAGCGAAAAGCCAATGAAACCTCTTACGTGGAGTTGTCTCCCGCCATCTTCCAGCGTCATCTTGGCACGATAGACCTTGCCGTTTTCCGGATCTAAAATTTCTCCTCCGTGATACTCGTCACCTTGCTTTGTCAGCCCCCATAAGATGGTCATGCCGATCACCGGCTGGTCATGTTTCTCTCCTGCGCATTTCTCGCACTTGGGGTTCGGATCTTCGCCCGGCTTTGGAAAAATTTTTTCCACCTTTCCCCGATATTCCTCGCGCACCTGCATCACGCGCACCAGACCGCGCGGCTTGCCGGTGTGGTCGTCGATCGTTTTCCAGAGACCCACCGGAGAAAGATCGGTTGCGAAGGCGGCGGATCCTGCCAAAAACGCAACGATAATTATTTGAAGAGCGACAATAGAAAAGAAGCGCGATATCATATCTGGTATCCTGACAATTGAGATTCCAAAACAGAGCTGTTCATCCCCTTGACAATAACGTTCTGACGCGTCCAGTGTAACACAACAAGCGTGCTGAAAAGACCAACGAACTGAAAGGAGGCTTAAGATGGCTTGGATCAGAACCTTTGAAGAAAATGAGGCATGTGGGCTTGCAAGTTGGATCTACCGGGTACTTCGGTGGACGCGCGGAAGCGTCCCCAATATTGTCAAGGTTTCCAGCCTCAACCCACGGCTTCTGGTTACTCTCGGCCCCCTCTTTCGGACCTTGATGGACGGTCCGTCGCCGCTGACCAAGGCGCAGCGCAAGATGGTGGCCATAGTGGCATCCAAAGTAAATCGTTGTTTCTATTGAACTGAGTCCAACGGAGAGTTTCTCCGTAAAGAGCTCGATGACGCAAAATTGGCCGATGCGCTCATGGAAGATTATCGAACGGCTCCAATCGAACCCGAGGTAAAGCAGTTATTATCCTTTGCCGAACAAATGGCGCGTGATGCCAGTCAGGTGACTCATGGTGACATTGAGACGCTGCGAGCGGCCGGCTTCTCTGATCGCGCGATCTTGGATGCCGCCCATGTCACCGGCTTTTTCAGCTACATGAATCGGGTCGTGCAGGCCCTTGGAGCGGATGGCTCCTCTCGATCAGTTTAACTCTGGGTCCACGGCCAGCGGGTTCCTTCGCGCAGACCGCTTCCCGAAGTTCTAAAAAAGGCTTGTCTTCCTCACAAGTCAAATATACGCCCGCTCGGCCTTACGGATCGCGCGGTAGCGCTGGAAAGCCTTTTGTTCGTCTTCGAGGCCAAGGAAGGATTTGATGGTGGCGCCGCGAAAGATATGACCCATCATTTTTATCGCATTGCACAGCGTGAACCACGGGCTGTGAAACAGAACCGCGGGCAAGTGACGAAGCTTCATCCATCGCTCGGCTCGCCACCTTAGAAACTCAACCTCCTCCGCCGTCAGGTGATCGGTCCGGACCACTGCGGTGGTGCCATCGTACTCTTCAAAGCTCTCGTTGATGATCAACCCGCGGTCATGAAAATCTTGAGTCATGGGCGTACGGGGGTAAGGGGTCGGGTGCTGAATGTACGGCCAATCGACGTAGCGTCGGGCAAACTCGATATTGGCCTCGATTGACTCGCGCGTGTCTCCCGGGTTGCCGACGATGAGCCCGCCGACGACATACATTTTATTCCGGTGGACGGCATCGATAGCTTGGATCGCGGCGTTGCCGACTTTGCGCCCGTTTTCGCGTCGCACGTTTTTGGAACTGGCACGCAGGAAGTTTAGATCTTCGTCCAGGATGTTCTCGATTCCGAGGAAGACATACCGGAAGCCCGCCCGGCGCATCAGGGGCACCAACGTCTCACCATGGTTTGCAATGGCCGATGTCATCGCCTGCACGATATAGTCTAAATGATTTAGCCGGGCGTCTATGATCGCCTGGCAAAGCGCTTCGAAGCGCGACACGTTGAGGGTGATGTTGTCATCGACCAGAAAGATCGCCTCGGCGCCGTGGTCTCGGGCGTCGCGTATGTCCGCGAGCACTCGATCGAAGGAAAAAGTGTGAAATTGGCGACCGCGCATCGCGATAATCGAGCAAAAACTGCAATCAAACGTACAACCACGAGAGGTTTCAACGACGTCGACCTGGCGGCCAAGCATGGTGTAGTCGCTGAGCACACGCGCCTCACGGTTGGGCGGCCTTATCTCATGGCTGTCTAGGCCGCTGACCGGTCGACCCGCATTGTGGTGAAAGCGACCCGCCTCTCGGTACGACAGGCCCGAGATGCGCGCATAGTCACGATCACTTTCCATCGCCCGCAGCAGCTCGCGAAAAGTGATCTCACCTTCGCCGCGCACGATGAAGTCAACCTCACCGCAAGTATAGGCTTCCGGCGCCATGCTCGGATCATAACCGCCCACGACGATTTGGACGCCCGGCCTAAGCGAACGCAGCAGCTCGATAATCTTTTGCGCGGTCTTGCGTTGGAAAGTCATTACCGAGAGCCCCACCAGATCCGGCTGAATCTTGTCCATTAGCTCGTTTAATGCTGCTCGGACACGATGCTGGACCAGGACGAGATCAGCGACGGCGATTCGATGGTGCGCATCAACGTTTCCCGCGAGAGAAGTGAGCGCGCCGTTGGGCATACGGATGCTGATAGTCGGCGTATGCTCAAAAGAATCCGGCATCGAGAGAAGCAGAATGTTCATGACAGATCTCCTCTGCCGCCTTAGTATAGAACCATTGAGCCTCTAATCAACTCATTCTGGACAATCGGCGCGAAATTGAGGCAGCCGGGTTTTCGTGAAGGGCATCGCCGGCGCAGCTCGATGAATCTCGCTTAATAAGGTAAGCATGCACAGAACGGCTTGCCGCAGAGTCACGGGCAGAGCATGCGATCAGCCATGAAAAAGACCATCCGGATCAGGCGAGTTTCTTCGAAGAAGGAGCTAGAGAAAGCTTTCGCCATTCGCACGCGTGTCTTCGTAAAAGAACAGGGCGTGCCTGAAGCGATTGAATTAGATCGGGATGATCGGCGAGCCTGGCATTTCCTGGCCTTCGTCGGGCGGCGGCCGGTTGGAACGGCAAGGATCGTGATGCGGCGCCGCAGCGCGAAGATCGGGCGTATGGCGGTTTTAAAAAGCCATCGAAGACAAGGCATCGGAACGAAACTACTGAAGCGGGCTGTTGCAATGGCGAGGAAGCAGGGCACGGACAAGATTTATCTGCACGCGCAAGTCGCTGTGATCGGTTTTTACGAAGGCTCAGGCTTTCGCTGCGCCGGGCCGATTTTTAAGGAAGCCAAAATTCCGCATCGAAAGATGATCCTGCGATTTCGTCTTCTTGCCTAAAAGTTACCAATCACGCTCTAAGTTCACCTGCCTGTCGCCGGTCGATGGATTGTGCCCACCCAACACGTCTGAACATTTTCGCCCCGGTCAGGTAGTTTTTGACGGATCCGGTTCGCCGCTGCTACCGAGAGACCCGACAAAATCAAGGAGTTGCAATGCTGGGTCCGATGGCATAGCGGTTGCTCTCCTCGACTTCCTGCCAGGAGGCTTCACTAAGAAAAGGAGACTAATATGAAAAACGTCAAACTCACCATTGTAGGGGGACTTCTCGCTGGGGTTCTAATAGTCCCAGGTTTACCCGCCATAGCAGACGACCACGGTCACCGGCATATTCCGCCAGGTCATCTGCCGCCGGCGGGTATGTGTCGCATTTGGTATCCGGGTACGCCCCCGGGTCACCAACCACCGCCAGGCGATTGCCGAACGCTCAGCCGCCAAGTTCCCCGCGGAGCGCTACTGATCAGCCGCGACCGGTCATGGACATACGAGGAGCGGCAGCGGCCCGACTATTATTATCACAAGCATTACGCCGGTAGACCGGACTGGCATGAGGACCATCGGTACCCGCATGACTATGACGGGCGCAGGTATTCCAGAAACGGTGAGATTCGGCAAGACAGGCGGGATGTCCGCGATGCTCGCCAAGACCTCCAACAAGACCGGCAGCAATTGCAAAAGAATCGTGACGAGCTGAAAAAAGATCGGGCTGAATTGCGAAGAGACATCCGCGACGGAGCCAGCCGAAAGGAAATCCGTGGGGATCGGAAAGAGATCCGCGAAGACGCGCAAAAAATCGCCGAGAACAGGAAAGACGTGCGCCAGAGTCGGAACAAACTGGGCGACGCCCGCGACGAGCTGAGAGACGATTTGCGCCGAAGATAAAGCACACAGTTTGCGCGGCCTGGCCGATGGTGTCTCAGTTGGCCGGGCCGCTCCCGTCTTTATTCCGCCCTTTCAAAAATCATTACGGTCAAAAAAACTGACCTCTTTCACGAGCAGTACAGCCCGGATTGACGACAGGCAACCCTAAATCTTTCCCTTTTAATAAATTGCTTGACAGGGCGCGAGCTTTACGTTATATCCGCGGAAAATGATTGGTACCACCCAAATTCTCATCTAGCCATCATCAAGCCGAGGTATGTGATTATCTAAATATGCTGAAGCCTGGACAACCGGGTCAGCCTGTGACGGATCCCATCCCAAACACATGGTGATAACTGGGCGACGAATCACTGAAAACAAATTTTCACCACCTAGGTTGGAAAGCAATAGAAGGCGCATCGGAGTGAGAAACCGCGCCCGTCTTAGAGGCGCCCCGGATGCGTCGCGCCGCCGGAAAGCCCAACATTGGGCCCAGCAATTTCTGATCGTAGCCACGTTCACGGCGCTGATCTGCGGACCGACGCATACAGCCGTTGCGCAGTCGGACAGTGAGCGTATCGGCGAGCTAGAGCGCAAGCTGGAACAGAGTCAGCAGATCATCGAAGAGATGGCGGCGCGCATTCAGAAACTGGAGGCGCTCGGTGGCCCGCAGCAAGCGGGTGGTCCGAGCGCCCCGCCAACGCCACCCCCCGGGGCCACGAACTTACCGGCCAGGGAAACCGGCCACGCGCACGACGTGCAGCCCGCCCCGGCAGATCAGGGTATCATCACGCTCTTTGGCACGCCGCTCCACGGCTTCGGCGACGTCGGCGGAGTGGTGACCAACGACGATCACCTCCTCAAGACCCGGCGCAAAGGCTTCACAGTGAGCTCACTCGATTTTTATCTTACCCCCGAATTCGGCCCGAACGTGAGGGGCTTGGCCGAATTGAATTTCGAGGTGGACCGCGCGGGTAATGTCGGCGTAGACCTGGAGCGCTGGCAGCTTGGATACGCCTTCGGTGACTACGCGACCGCCTGGCTCGGACGGTTCCACACCCCGTTTGGTTATTTTAACACGGCCTTCCATCACGGCACCTGGCTCCTGAACGCCGTGCGGCGCCCGCAGTTCCTCGACTTCGAGGACAAGGGAGGGATCCTGCCCGTGCACACAGTGGGATTATGGGGGACCGGCGGGGTCGCGCTCGGCGACGGAAAGTTGACCTACGACCTCTATGTCGGGAACGCCCCGACGATCGAGGACGGGGAGCTGAACATGAACATGGCCGGATTGAATCGTTTCCAGCCAAGCTTCGGAACCACAGTCGGTTACACCTTTCGTGGCGCTCTTGAGGGACTGAAGGCCGGCCTTCACTGGTTGCATAGTACTGGTGTGCAAAGCGTGACCTTGAACAACAGGACAGCCCTCAACATCACCGGCGGCTATCTAGTCTACCCAGAGGAACCGTGGGAATTTATGACTGAGCTATACCGGTTCGACAACAAGGACCTGACAGGTGGAACTGGTACGCACGGGAGTTGGGCGGCATTCGGGCAACTCGCGCGGACCTTCGGACGCTGGACGCCTTACGGGCGGGCCGAATGGACAAACCTCAACCAACGCGACCCCTACTTCCACGACCTGGAAACTGGGAGATCGTACGTGCGCGGGGCTTTGGGCATCCGGTACGACCTCACGAGCAGGGCTGCGCTGAAGCTCGAGCTCCGGCGGACTAGGACCAAAGAAGCGAGCAGCGACTTCCAAAGTGACAACGCTGGTGAACTTCAGTTCTCCATCCGGTTCTGACAGGACACGCGAGTGGCGAACGGCGGCGAAACGCGCGCTGCTATTTCTTGTTGCACTTTGGGCAAGCGTCGTCGCAACCGGGCGTTTTGGACTTGCTCAGACGCCTACCTTGTACATCATCGGCGGCCAGGGTGTAACGTTAACCGGAACGGAAGTGAAAGAGGTCTACCTGGGCGACAAAGTGTTCAGTGGATCGGTCAAGCTGGTTCCGGTGGATAACGCCGCCGCGCGCGAAACATTCCTGAGCAAGGTGATGGGGATGACCCCGAGCAAGTACGAATCGACCTGGACCAAGAAGGCTTTCCGCGACGCGCTCAATCCACCGAATCTGTTGTCGACGGATGCCCAGGTCGTGGAGTTCGTCAAGCGGACGATCGGGGCGGTGGGCTATGTGTCCACACCGCCGAGCGGCGTGACGATCATCCAGAAGTTCTGATCGGTACGAGCTCGGACCCCAAGCTCGTGTGTCACGCCACCATTTCGCTCGATTTGCTCTCCCGCCCGCCCTGCATCCGCGCCCGACACAGCATCCCGAAGTAAGGGTATCTGAACGATTTTCATTTTTGGCTCCGGTGGGTCTCCGGGGAAGTTCGTCCTGGGTACGTTGAATCAGTACCTACCTTGCATTGGAATTCAAATGAAAATCCCGAAGGAGTGGTGGGCACGTAGTTTGCGTAAGGCTTTAGGTTGTAAGAGATTTTTTTAGCCCCAGCCCAACCAAAAACGATTTGAGGCTAAGAAGACGCCAATTTTGTACAATTTTGCACAAAACGTGAAGTGGATTCCACATGACGGATAACTCATCCACGAAACCGATCGAGCTGTTACTGATCGAGGATAACCCCGGAGACGCTCTACTCATTGAAGAGATGTTATCCGAAGTCAAAGGTTTCCCTTTCACCTTCGACCACGTTCCGCGTCTTTCCGAGGGCTTAGAGCGAATGGCGTCGGGCACAGTCGGCGTCGCCCTTTTGGATTTATCCCTGCCCGATAGCCATGGTCTCGAAACCGTCGCTAGAGCGCACGCCCAGTCGCCGGGAGTCCCGATAGTCGTGATGACCGGGCTCGATGATGAAGAAACTGGAATCGCAGCGGTCAAGATGGGCGCGCAGGATTTTCTTGTGAAGCGGCAACTCGATGGCAACTTGTTGGTCCGTTCGCTCCGTTACGCCGTTGAACGTAAGCGCGCGGAGGAGCAGGCGCGGCGTCATCAGGAACATATAACCGCTTTGCATGAAATCGAGCGAGCCATTACCTCGACATTGGATCTTCATTCGCTTCTCAGCATTCTTTTGGAAAAGATCGATCAGCTCCTTCCGTATCCTGCTACCACTGTCAGATTGTGGAACAAGGAGAGCGCGTGTCTAGAACCCGTGGCCTGCCGAAATCTGCATGAAGAGTCGTGGAAGCTTATCGCGCGAGAGAGCGGGCGCGGAGTGACCAGCCTCGTCTTGGAAAAAAAGGCTCCCGTAACGATTAAAAATGTTCAACGCGACCCCTGCGTTCGCAATCCCGACTTCTGCCGCCAGCACAACTTGGTCTCCTATGTAGAGGTTCCGCTCATCGTCAAGGAGGAATTGCTTGGCGTGCTCGGCTTCTACACGAGAGAAGAACACGACTTTAGTAAGGAAGAGATCGAGTTTCTCTCTACCGTGGCGGGGCAGGCCGCGGTCGCGATTCAGAACTCTCAACTCTATCAACAGACCCGCGATCAGGCCATTGAGCTCGAGCGCGCCGATCGAATCAAAAATGAATTTCTCAGCGTCGTATCCCACGAGTTGTGTACTCCGGTCAACGTCATCATGGGCTATACCAAGATGGTCAAGGACGGGATGATGGGAGAATTAAACCCCGAGCAAGATCGCGCTCTGGGGAAAGTCTCGGTCTGCGCGAAGGATTTACTGGCGATGATCAACGACATCTTGCGAGTGACGATGATTGAGAGCCATGGGCTTTCGGTCGTAAGAACGAAATTTAATATGAGCGTCCTGGTTGACGTTCTGCGCGCAAGCTGTGAGATCCCTCCGGGTAAAAAAGAGGTTACGCTTCATTGGGATTGTCCCGCCGAACTTCCTGTCATCAACACCGATAACGAGAAGCTTGCGCAGATCCTACAGAACCTGATTAGTAACGCTATCAAATTTACCGAGAAGGGACTGATAACCGTATCGGTCCGCCCGCTTCCGCAAGAGGAAAGCGTCGAATTCACTGTGCACGACAGCGGGATCGGAATTCCGAACGAGATCCTTGCCACCGTATTCGACAAATTTCATCAAGCCGACAGTTCCAGCACGCGGAATCATAACGGCGTCGGACTGGGACTTTATATTGCTAAAAAGTTAACCGAGTTACTCGGCGGCAGTATTACCGTGCAAAGCGAGCTTGGTAAGGGATCCGCTTTCACTGTGAGGTTGCCGTGTATGGGCGGCGATAAAGACACCGCCTTGATCGCCGATTCAATCCACTGACACCGGGAGTGCCGGGGGGCCGCGATCTCAGTTCACCCGTCCACTCTAGAAACGAGGAAAAAGTCGAAATGGCACAAGACCAGACATTAAAGCCGATTGAAATCTTGCTCGTAGAGGATAATCCGGGCGACGTGCAATTGACCAGGGAGGCGCTCGAGGAAGGCAACCTTCTTGTGAATCTCAGCGTGATGAATGATGGCGCGGAAGCGATGGCGTTTCTGCATAGGCGAGGAGAACACGCTGATGCTCCCGCGCCCGACCTCATTCTGCTGGATCTCAATTTGCCCAAAAAAAGTGGCCGCGAAGTCCTTCAGGAAATCAAAGCAGACGCCGATCTAAAGTGTATCCCCGTGGTGGTGCTCACCACCTCAGAGGCCGAAGCGGACATTGTGTCGACTTACGGTCTCCATGCGAACTGCTACATCACCAAGCCCGTGGACATAGACCAGTTCATCAAGATCGTGCAACTCCTGGAGCAGTTCTGGTTTACGATCGTGAAACTACCGTCCCTGGGAAACGGTGTCTGCGGAGCATGACGGTTACCTAGATCGTAAGCCGCCAGAAGCTCACGTGTGCGGGCTGGTTCTTTTCGGTGGCGGACAACGGCATCGGCATTATCCCAAGTTTTCCGAAAGGATTTTTGCTATTTTTCGGCGTTTGCACACGCGCCAGGAGTGCGCCGGCGCGGGGTATCGGCTGTGTGTAAGAGGATCGTAGACGCCACGGCGGACCCATTGGGATCGAGTCAGAAGTAGGCAAGGATCAAGATTTTACTTTACCATCCCGAATCGTGGTGAAATCGAGAAGGTTGCCGACCTTGACGGATGAGAACGCCGCGTGATATCGGCGGGCGAATCGCCTCGCTTCTAGGTGGGCGACTGCGACAATGGTTTTGATGAAACGCTCAAAGGAACTGAACCTGTGGACCGTACTTATCACGGCGGCTTTTGTTACCGCTTTGACCGCGAGCAACGTACTGTTTTTTAGTCGACAGGCGCAGAAAAGCCGCAAAATTAATACCCTCCTCGGTCAGATGGAAGGGTATGTCAATCGTTTGAACACCCTCGAATGGCAAGCCATGGCCAAGGAAAAGTTGGATCAGGGCGCAAGGGAAAGCGTTCCAAACATCCGCCGCGCCATGGAGTCAATTTTTAAAACGATAGCGGACTACGACAGCGAGGGTCAGCCTTTTCAAAAAATAAAGCATACGTACGGGATGTATAGTGAAGCCATCGAAGCGGAATTTAACCTTTTGGCCGGGGGAAAAATCCAAGAGGCGCGCGATCTGGATAAACGGCGAGTCGATCCGTCCTATGAAGCTCTTCTTCAAGCCTTGAGCGAAGCCGCTTCATTTCACGATCGTTCCGCCCAGTGGAACCAATTCATTGGCCAGGCGGGGTCTATCTTGATAGCCGTCCTCGCACTCGGATTTTTTCTCCTTCGCTTTGAGCGAGCGCGCGGATACGCCCGGGTCGC